>ERZ772993.365-NODE-365-length-22555-cov-13.741022_pt1 | contig 22555 bp, 15 predicted proteins | sample MGYA00580670_ERZ772993 | MGnify/ENA primary metagenome ERZ772993 (study PRJEB29015, sample SAMEA2737936) | human oral metagenome | biome: human oral; feature: human-associated habitat; material: dental | place: China | collected 2136 ... | reverse complement strand
GAACCACGGAGGCGAAGACGGGTCCGGGGTGGAACTCCCACGACCCGCTCTTCTGATCGAAGACCGTCACCCCGGTGATGTCGCTGGGAAGCAGATCCGGGGTGAACTGGATGCGCGAGTGCGTGCCCTGCACACTGGCCGCCAAAGCGCGTGCCAGCGCCGTCTTGCCCGTTCCCGGCGCATCCTCCAGCAGCAGATGCCCCTCGGCCAGCATGGCCGTCAGCGCCAGCCGAATGACCTCCTCCTTGCCCAGCAGCGCCAGGCCGACGTTCTCGACGATCTTGGAGAAGGTGTCGGCGAACCAGGTCGCGTTCTCCTGGGTCATGGGCATGGAACAGGCCTTTCTCGGGACGGGTGCGGGGCTGCGGATGGCGCTGTGCGGGGTGCTCGGTCGGTCAATGTCGGGGTGTCCCCCCGTCGCAGGCGATCTCGTTCGCATCGCTCTCGTAGGCGGTCACCAGATAGCCCAAGCCGGAGAATTGCGGGCTTCCATCCGCATTGCCGTTGGCGTCGGTCCGGATTGTCGCGGCCGTCTGCGTCCCGCCCCAGTTGACCCGGCACGTGACCTCGGCGTTGGCGGGCCAGTCCCAGAGCTTGATGTAGACCCGACGGCAGGCCCCCCTGCAGGTTCCCGTCTTGCCCTGATCGAGCTCCCCCAGGTAGCCGTCGTAGTTGCGCCCGTAGCTCCTCGTCGTGACCGACACGCAGTTGCCCCCCGCCCCGCGGTCGCCGATCTCCGCGGAGTGCTGGACCGCCTTGGTGCAGACCCCCACGGTCGCCCCCTCGCCGACGTCCCAGGAGCGCTCGCCGTGGTCGGCGACGTCGATGTTCTCCTGGCCGCTCAGGCTGAAGGTCGTGTCGCGGCCGCCCGACGCGCCGCCCTGCCACGTGCACGTCACCCTCGTCCCGTTCGCCGCGCAGCTCACGGTGGGCGCCGTCGGCGGTCCGAAGGGCGCCACGGCTCCGGAGACCATGTCGGAGTAGGCGGTCGTGCCGTCGCCCTTGGACGCCGCGGAGCGCACGTAGATCGTCGTCTGCCCGTTCGCCCCGAGGTTCTGCGCGCCGGAGGTCGAGGACCACGTCATCTGGTCCGTGCTCCACTGGAGGCTCTGGGAGGAGGTCGGCCACCCGTTGCCCTCGACCGTCGACAGCCCGGAGATCGTGAACTCGCCCGAGGCGCCCGTCGCCCGCAGCGACAGGGTTCCGGTGGGCGTCACCGGCTTGCCCAGGACCCACAGGGAGGACGACGCGGCCGCCGAGGTGTGCCCCGAGGGGTCGGCCGAGTCGTTGACCGCCGTCACGGAGACCGGGACCATGGAGTTGGAGGTGGCCACCGACTCCATGACCGTCGAGGTCCCCTCGGCGGCGCTCACCCGCTTGGAGGCGCCGCCGACCGTGACCGTGTAGTACTCCACCGCCCGGCCGTTGTCGTCGCCGGGGGTCCAGCTCACGCGCACCGAGTCGCTGCTGCCGGAGGCGCCGCGGTTGGCCTGGCTCACATCGGTGATGGTCACGGCCCCCGGCGCGCCGTAGGGCACCACCGGCGCCGAGGGCGCGGACTGGGACTGCGAGTCGCCCTTCGCATTGGTCGCCACGACCGTGGCCGTGTAGGCGCCGCCGTTGGACAGGCCCCTGAAGGTCGCGCTCGTGCCCGTCACCGTCTGCTGCTGGGAGCCGCCCGGGCCCGACAGGTAGACGGTGTAGCCGGTGATGGCGGAGCCCTCGTTGGCGGGGGCGGACCAGGTGAAGGTCGCCTCCCCGTTGCCCGGCGAGCCCGTGGGCTGGGGCACCTGCCCGGGGACGACGTCGATATTCGTCGTCGCCGAGGCGGAGGCCGCCGAGTCCCCCACCCCGTTGGTCGCCACCACGTGGAAGGTGTGGTCCACGCCGTTCGTGCGGCCCTCGAACAGGCAGGTCGTCACCAGCCCGCAGCTCTTGGAGTCGCCCTGGGTCTCGTCGACCACGGTGAAGCCCGTGACGGGGTCGCCGTTGGCCGGGCCGGCGGTCCACGACACCGACGCCGTCGAGGCGCTGTTGGAGGCGGCGGACACGCCGGTGGGCGGCGCCGGGCGGTCCTTGACGGCGACCTGGACGGTCCCCTCGACCTCCCGGGAGGCGTCGTTGGTCTTGTCGCCCAGGCGGAAGGACACGGTGCTCGTGCCGCTGACGCCCGCCGGCGGGGTGATGGTCAGGGTCGTCCCCGACACGCTCACCGAGGAGGAGTCGGAGGCCGACGGCGCGCCCACCACGTGCAGCGGCTCGCCCGGGAAGGGGTTGGTGGCGTAGGAGGCCAGGTCCACGCTCACCGCCCGCCCGGCGCCGGTCGACACGGAGATGGGCGCGATCTGGATGCGCTCGCGCGTGGAGGTCACGACCGTGACCGCCACCGTGGCCGTGGCGGTGGCGCCGGAGGGGTCGGTCACCGTGACCTCCACCTGGCCGGCCGCCCCCGACGCCGTGCCCGCCTGCGCCGACACGGACAGGCGCGAGCCGCTCACGGAGGCCGAGACCCCCGTCAGGCTCGGGGCGGCCGAGTAGGTCATGGCGGAGGGGTCGTCGCCGTCGGGGTCGCTCACCCACCGGGCCAGGTCCACGTCCACGGCCTTCTCGCCGGCGGCCACCTCGATCTCCGTGGGGGTCAGGGTCGGCGGCCGGTTCGCGCCGGGCAGCACGGTGATCGGCAGGGTCAGGGTCGCCACGCGGCCCTCGGAGTCGTTCAGGTCCGTCCCGTCGGTCACCTCGAAGGTCACCGAGCTGGGGCCGGAGTAGTCGGCCGCGGCCCCGAAGGTGAGCGTCGTCGGGTCGTGCACCAGCGCCGACCCGTCCCAGCCCAGGGAGGCCGAGGCCCTGGCGGCGTCGGTGATCTGGACGGTGCGCCCGGGGCGGGTGCGCACGTAGTCGTTGATGGGGATGGTCAGGGTCTGGCCGGCCCTGACCTGCAGGGAGCCGACCGCGCTCGGGTCGACCTCGGGCTCGGCGAGCACGGATCCGGGCACGCGCACCACCGCGGAGGAGGTCAGGCCGTCGGGGTCGGTCAGCGTGTACAGGACGTAGCGGGGCGACTCGGAGACGTCGACGGTCAGCTCGCCGTCGTCGCCGACCCTCACCCCGGGGTCCTGGCTCGTCACGGTGTCGGAGTCGACGTCGCCGTCGGGGTCGGAGTCGTTGTCCAGGACGTCGACGCTCGCGCTCGAGCGGTCCAGGGCCTCGGCGGCGGGCACGGCGTCGTCGCGGGCGATGGGCGCCTGCAGCGGCGCCGCGGCGGAGACGACCACCGTGGCCAGGCCGGTGACGGGGTCGGAGCGCGAGTCGCTCACCCCGTACTCGACGGTGTAGGTGCCCTCGGTCTCGGGGGTGCGCAGCCGGATCCTGGAGCCCTTGGACTCCACCTCGATGGCGGGGTCGACGGCGCCCACCATGTCGGCGACGAGGTCGAGGTCGTCGCCGTCGGGGTCGACGTCGTTGTCCAGCACGGGGATGGACACGAGCGTGCCCGGGCGGATGTTGACCTGGTCGGGCACGGCCACGGGCCGCTGGTTCGAGGTCGCGGCGGGGGCCACGCCCACCCGCACCGTCGCCGTGGCCGTCTTGCCCAGGCGGTCGCGGACCGTGTAGGTGAAGACGTCGGTGCCCGAGGCGGTGGCGCCGGCCGTGTAGGTCAGCGCGCTCGGGCCCGTCTCGACGGTGCCCAGGCGGGGGGAGGAGCCCGGGCCGACGAGGGTCACCGAGTCGCCCTCCGCGTCGATGCCGTCCAGCGGCACCGCGATCGTCGTCTTCTGCCCCGCCACCGTCCAGCCGGTCAGGTCCTGGGGGTGGGGGGCCGTGTTCGTGGTCTCGTCCAGGGCGACGACGTTGACCGCCACGCTCGCCGAGGCGACGTTCCCGGCGGCGTCGTGCACCGTGTAGACCAGGGTGCCGGAGCCGGGCCGGTCGCCGGCGCGCACGCGCACGACGTCGTCGGAGACGAAGGGCGTGGCGGTGGCCGGGTCCATCTCGTGCTGGAGGCGGTCGTCCACCGTCATGCTCAGCCCGGCCGGGGAGCGGTCGTTGCCCAGGACGCGCACGCCGCCGACGTCGCCGGCGCGCACGACGAGCGTGTCGTCGGCGAGCACCGGCGGGTCGGAGGTGGAGGTGGCGGGCGCCGGGATGACGGTGACGCGCCCCTCGGCGGTGCCGGTCGCATTGGCCACCGTGTAGGTGATCTCCTCCGTCGCCGTCAGGCCGCCGGGCGCGGTGATGCGCAGGATGTGGTGCTCGAGCAGGGCGACGACGAGCGGCGACCCCTCGCCCGTGCGCACCGACTGGACCACCAGGACCCCGCCGCCGGGGTCGTCGTCGTTGTCCAGGACGTTGACGAGGGCCTCCCCGCCGGCCGGCAGGGTGGCGACGTCGTCCTGGGCGACCGGCGGGCTCGTGGAGTCCGCGGCGATGACGTCGACCCGGATGACGCCGGTGACCGAGGCGGGTCCGTCGGTGAGCGTGTACTCCAGGTAGGAGGTGCCGGCGGTCCGGCCGGTCACGGAGACCACCGACGAGCCGGGGTCGAGCTCGGCGCCGATGCCGGAGGGGACCTCGCCGATGGCGGACACGCGCAGCGAGTCCCCGTTGGCGTCGGTGTCGTTGACGCGCGGGTCGAGCTGGACGGTCTGCCCCTCCGGGACGACGACGTGGTCGCCGCCCGCCACCGGCGCGATGTTCTCCGCCCCGCGCACGTCCACGCGCAGGACCCCCTCGGTGGACTCCCGGCCGTCGGAGTAGGTGACGGCCAGCTCCTGGACCCCGGCGCCCTGGCCGAGGTCCTGGACGGCGATCGTGCCGTCGGCGCGCCAGGTGACGTCGAGCCCGGCGGGGAAGGCCACCGACTCCAGGTAGACCGAGTCGCCGTCGGGGTCGTGCCAGTCGCCGGAGACGTTGAGGGTGGAGCGGGCGCCCTGGCCGAGGATGAGGGTCGAGGTGCGCAGCTGCTCGGGGCCGGCGTTGGTCTCCCACGGGTGCACGGTGAGCGTGACGCCGGCCGTGTCCGTGGCGGTGCCGTCGTCGAGCTCGTAGGTGAAGGTGGACGAGCCGGCGGCGCCGTCGCGGATCCTGGCCTGGAGGGCGGCGCCGTCGCCGACCGCCACGACCTCGCCCAGGTCGGGCTGCGAGGTCGGGGAGGCCACGAGGACGTCCCCGTCCGGATCGGTGTCGTTGGCGATGACGGGCAGCGAGGCGGAGCGGCCGGGGCGCACCCCGAAGGAGTCGTCGACGGCGTCGGGCGGGGTGTTGTTCTCGGAGCGCTCGGCCTGGGTCTCGTCGGCGTTCCTGGTGGTGTCGTCCTCCTCCGTCTCCTCCTTCTCCAGGTCGGAGTTGATCTGGTCCCAGTTGTCCACCTGGACCATGTCCTCGTCGGGCAGCCACAGGCCGCCGTCCTCCGGGTTGTTGAGGACGATGACCTTGCGGTTGATGCGGAACACGGCCCTGGAGGCGGAGTCGAGGGCCGGGAAGTCCTCGTTGACGTCCCGGGAGGCGTCGGCGCAGTCGATGAGGTAGCCGCCGGCGCCGCTCCACGCCGCGTAGGCGCAGCCGGCGTGCTGGGCGGGCCGGGACGGGGCCCCGCCGGGGGTCTTCTTCGCCACTTCGGTCACCTGCCCGCGCAGGCTCACGCGCAGCAGGGCGTCGGCGGAGGCGACCAGGACCTCGTCGGCCTCGGGCCCGGGGACCTGGAGGTTCAGCTGCCGGCCGCTCAGGGCGACGGGGGAGCCGTCGGGGAGCACGAGGGTGCCGGAGGCCCGGTCGAGGACGACCGTCTTGTCCCCGACCGCCGAGACCTGCAGGTCGGGGGCGTCGCCGAGCTCGGGCAGCTCGGTGGTGGCGGCGTCGTCCATGCTGCCGGCGCGCGTCACGGTGGTCATGCGCCCGGTGGCGGCCGAGGCGACGTGGACCGAGCCGTCGGTGCCCATGGCCAGCACCGCGCCCTTCTCGTCCTGGAGGACGGGCTTGGTGGTCTGGGCGGAGAAGGCGCCGTAGTCCTCGGCCGCCATGGCCCACACGCTGCCGGCCTCGGGGTCGACCACGCCCACGCGGTCGCCGCCCAGCTCCATGGCGGAGGCCGCGCTGAGGGGGGTGAGCATGGAGTACTGCGCGACGTCGATCCGCGTGTAGGTGTCGGAGGGGGTGTCGGAGACGAAGACCGTCCCGGCGCTCTGGTCGACGTCGAACTGGGCGCTGCCGGCGCGGATGTAGCCGTCGAGGGTCTGGGCGGGGTAGTTGAGGTGGGCGATGATGTGGAGGTTCTCGTTGGTGACCCAGACCCCGCCGTCGTTGAGGTCGACCTCCTGCGTCACCACGCCCGGGTGGATGAGCGCCAGCACCATGGCGGTCACCGAGAGCAGCCCGGCGAGACCGCTGGCGGCGGTACGCATGGAGAACAGGCGCACGGGCAGCTCCTGACGAGGGTCCAACCGGTGCGGGGACACCGTGATGGTTGAGATACGGGTCGTCTCCTGGGGGGAGACGCAGTCATGATCGCAGTCGCCCGCCGATTCGGCAACAAACGCCCCTGTCTCACAATTGAGACAGGGAGCCCCGTCAAGGCCCGGAAAAGCCCGGTATTCCGCCTTTACTCGGTCCAGGTCACAGTTTCGCAACCCTTCGGCCGCGCCGCGGCCTCAGCGGCCGCGCCCCGGGGCCCGGCCGCCCGCGGGGCCGCCATCGCGGCAGTGGCGGCCTCAACCTCGGTGCCCCGCGTCCTCCACGGCGCGCACGTCGTGCTCAGGATCGGCCGCGCCCACGCCGTCGCCGTCCAGATCCATCTCCTCGAGGACCTCGGGCTCGATCTCGTCCGGCGCGCGCACCGGGGTGTCGCCGGCCGACAGGAAGATGCTCACCCAGCGCGAGCGCGGGTCGGAGTCGATGAGCAGGGCCTTGACGAACAGGGTGAGCGGGATGGCGAGGATGGTGCCCAGGGCGCCGATGACCTCGGCCCAGAACAGGAGGGACAGGAAGGTCGTCGTCGTGTTCAGCCCCACGGCGTCCCCCGTGAACTTGGGCTGGATGAGGGTCTGGATGACGAAGTTGAGGGCCGCGTAGGCGACGACGACCCACAGCGCGGTCCACGGCCCGCTGTCCACCAGGGCCAGCAGGGCCGGCGGGATGAGGCCGATGAAGAAGCCGATATTGGGGATGTAGTTCGTGATGAAGGACAGCACCCCCCAGGTCACCGCCATCGGCACCCCCAGGATCCCCAGCGCGACGACGTCCAGGACCGCGACGATGAGGCCGAAGATGGTGGAGACCAGCCAGTAGGAGCGCACCGCCCTGGCGAAGCCCGCCAGCGCCGCGGCGATCTCCGGCTTGAGGATCGTCAGGGCCCGGGCGCGCAACTCGATGCGGGACATGTCGAACATGAGGAAGACGACGGTCAGCGCCATGATCATGAGGACCGACCCGAAGGAGGTCACCTGGGAGAGCATCCCCTGGGCCAGCATCACGATCCTGGAGGTGTCGAGCATCCTGGAGACCTGGCTCATGAGCGTGGACTGGTCGACCCCGAAGCGGCCCAGCAGCGTCTGGAGCTGCGTCCAGATGGCCTCGAATTTCCCGCTGTAGTCCGGGAGGGTCTCGACGAGCTGGGCGATGGCCACGCCCAGGGCCACGAACAGGCCGATGACGAAGGCGTAGATGAGGATGATGGCCCCGACGGCGGAGATGGGCCGGGGCACGTGGTGGCGCGAGGCCAGGGCCACGATCGGGCGCACGGTGATGACGAGCGTGAGGGCGAAGAAGGCGGGGGCCAGAAGATCGTGCAGCATGTAGATGCCCGCGCAGCCGACGACGATCGCCGCCACCGTCAGGATGATCGTCTCACCCTGGGTCCGCTGCCGGTCGGGCCTGTGGACGGGGGTTTCGCTCATGCGCCCATCCTGTCACGGGCCGGCCGGGCGCCGCGCACCGCCCCTCCCGGCGAGGGCGGGGGGCGCGCGAAGCGCCCGGGTGGAGGATGCTCTCCGACGGCGCCGGTCGCCGCGGGCGTGCACCCGGATACCCGCGCACCCAAGGCTTCGCGCGATCAGCATATGATCCAGCCAGCGCATTCGAAGCACCGAGGTGCCCACGCCGGCAACTGATGCGCGACCACGGCGGCCCGGTGCTCGACGACGGGCGGCGACGCCGGGGCGGGCATTAGACACAGGAGCAGGGCGCCGCACAGGAGCAGCGCCGATGAGCGGGGCGGGAGGACCATGATTCTCCTTCGATGAGGTTCCAACCACTGACAATCATGCACCGCGTCGGGCAGAAGGAGTATCCGACGAAAGTATAGAATCGCCTACATCCTCCGAAGAGCGGGATGAGGCGCCTCAGGGCACTTCTGGGACGGACTGTTCGGCCACCCGCTCCTGAAGCGGTATGGTGAAAAGCGATATCCACCTGTTGTCCTTCCGCCTTGACATGAAGGATCCGCCCAGCAATTCGATCCGACGACGCACCCCTTTCAGTCCCAGACCCGAGCTGAGCGCCGTATCCGCCGCCGGGGGGTCGCCATCGATCGAGTTGGTGATCAGGCATCGGAGCACGGCGGCATCGATCTCCAGGAAAACCGTAACATCCCCCGGGACGGAGACGTACTTGACCGCATTGACGATGAGCTCCTCGAAGATCCTGGCGGCCTGCTGACGCGTCCCCGCAATAATATCCTCCCCCGCAAGAATATCTATACCCTCCACCTGAATCCGACTCCCTCGTTCCTCGAGCGAGCGGCGGGCCTCTTCGACAACCTCCTGAACCGGTCGCGGCTCGGAAATACGGAGGGGGAGTCCTTCACCGCCATTGGATTCGCCGATCATGATCAGAGCCCTTCGCAGTTGTCCAACCGATCTGCGCACCTGGATGATAATAGCGTCGAGTTCATGAACCGGGATCCCGTCGTCCGAGTAAGCGGCCTTCGCGTACTGAGCGGCCATGACCGCATGGGTGAGGTCCCGCACCACGGTGTCGTGAAGCTCCGAAGTGATGAGACGGCGCTGACGCTCGAAGTTCTGCTCGCGTTGCCGCAGAAGGACATCCGTTTGCTCACGATGGTAACGGATCGCTTCGCCGAGCGCTATACAGGAAGACCCCACTAATACAGGCCAAGTCAAAGCAACGATCCAGGTGGGATTATACAATCCGAACAGCAGCACCGTGCAGGAGAATATGTACACCACATAACGGGGCAGACCGCGAGTCAGGAGAATCGCTACCACACCCCAGCAGGCGGACGTGGCGATGACACCCACATCATACGGAACGGCCTGCGCGCACCACGTGACAATGAGACTCGCGATCGCACCGGCAACCGGCAGGAAGGAGGTGAGTGGGAGACACGTCAGGGCGAGTGCGGTCAGAATGGTCGCGGGCGCCTCATGCGGAGTCGACGTGCGAGTGAATGAAAAGAGCCCCAGGAACAGGGCGACGCCGACGTGCAGCAGGTGCGTACGACGAGTCGGCACCCATGTCTTGAAGGCGCTGGCGCGGGAAGCGACGTGGAAACGGTTGAGGAGGTTGAGGAACATGACAGCGGCTCTCGCTGAAGCGGCAGGGCGAAGTGACGTAGCGTCAATGGGGGCGACTCCAGCCTCGGGCCCAGGGCGGCCCCGCCCTCGCGGACCGACTGAGCGCCCCGGCGGTCAGTAGGGTACCCCACTCCACGCGGAACGGTGAAGGTGGACCAAAGTCCCAGCCGCCGCCGAGGCGCACGGTCCCAACCAGGCCGAGATCAGATGACCACTCCATCGTCCCAGTGTCCCCGCGCAACCGGACCCGCTAGGATTGCTCCTATGCCTCTCGATACCGACCTCCCCCCTGACGGAGCGGATGAGCGCCCTATTCGCGTGTCCATCGTCGACGATGACCCATTCGCCTTGCGCATGCTGAGATCCTACCTGGATTCTTCACCGCGGATCGAGGTGCTCAGCACATTCACATCGGCTTCGGATGTGCTTCCGTTCCTCAGACGAATGCGGCACGACGTGCTGATTACAGATATGCGCATGCCCGGCATGAACGGACTCGAGCTTCTCACCCGGGTGAAGAAGGAATCGCCTGACGTCGCCGTGATCGTACTGACCTCATTCGATGACGACTCCACAATGCTGAACGCCCTCGCGCAGCACGCCAGCGGCTTCCTCCTCAAGGACGCCTCACCCGACGAAGTGGTCCGTGCCGTCATCGCCGCTCACAGGGGTGGAACCACGATCTCACCGGTCTCCGCCTCGCGTCTGATCTCCCAGCACCTGCGTCCGCCGCGGAGCGGCGCCGGATCAGACCTGACCGAGACGGAGGAGAAAGTCCTGAACCTGCTGTGCGACGGCCTGTCCAATGCTGATATAGCCGCATCCCTCACCGTCTCGGAATCCACGGTCAAAGTCCACGTGTCGCACCTTCTGAAGAAGTACGGAGCATCCTCCCGCCTCGAACTCGTCGTCATGGTCTATAAGCAAGGGGGACCCTCCTGACCCTAGCGCCTGCCAGGGGCGCGTCCTCCTCATCGAGACGTGCACTTCGCTCTCGATCGGCCAGTTCTGACCATTGTCTTCGATTGCGAAGTGCACGTCTCGATGAGGAGGAGAAGGGGGCGGCCCCGCACCGATGCGGCATGCGGAGCCGAACCCGAGCACCGAGTCTTCCTCATCAGGGTTCGTGCTGGAGTGCGATGATGATGAGGGCCGCGGGGCGGAAGGGGAAGATGCGCGCCGGCCGCCTTTCCGAGTCGCCGGACCACGCCGCCCACAGGTCCGCCCGCACCCGCGTCTACTACGCCCTTCTCACTCTGCTACGCCTCTTGACCCTCCACTGCACGAGAAAAAGGAGCGTAGCGGAGGTTGAAAGAGCGCATCAGACGGAAAGGGCGCAGTAGCCACCGGAATAACCTCGGTAACGGCAGTTCATGTTCTCAGACGGATCGAGTCTGAGAGGCGGAGACGGCGTTGATGACCCCGGTGGCCCGGCGCCGCCCGCGTTCGGCCCGCTTGAGGCCGGTCCTCTCGCCGATCAGGACGACGAGGGGATGATGCGGGCGGCGCGGCGGGTGAGCCGTGGGACCGCGTTGAAAAGATGATGGGGCCTGATGACCTTTATTGTAGTGACGGATCCGAATCAGAGGGAATACGACGGAAGATGATGCTTCGGCTCTCTTCTACGACGGAAGAACAACATCCACACCCACTTCCGTTCATCCATCAGTGCGGGCACGGGCTGACGAGTCGGAGCAGGAGCAGCAGATTTCAGGGCGTCATAGTCACATCCGTAACCGGCCCGGCCCCGCCAGGACATACGACGGACGGATCGGCATCATCCGCGCGGGAGCCTGAGCGCCCCGTGACCGTACCAGGTGTTCGTCCCCGTCGACGTCGTCGCACAGGGGAGTTTCGCGTTCTCAGCGGGGCACTGGACGGGGGACGCGAGTGCCGTCAGCTCCTGCCCCACCCGACTGGGGGGCACGCCCCGGGCCAGAAGGATCGCGGCGGCGGCCGCCACCTGCGGGGCCGCGTACGACGTCCCGCTCTCGTACCAGTAGTACCGGCACAGATCGACGCCCTCGGAGCAGTCCGACTGGATTCCGGGGGCCAGGGGGGTCCCGTCATCGGCGAGCATCCCGAAATCTCGAAGGAGCTCTGCGGGGACTGTTGTGAGTATTGCGGAATCGAGGCCGTGGGGAGCATTGCCCTGGTCGTACCAGACGGGCTCGCCGCCGGGGGCCGCGATGTCAATGGCGGTTCCGACGTTCGAGTAGTCGGCGCGGACGCCGGACGCGTCCAGCGACCCGACCGTGATGACGTGCTCCGACTGCGCCGGCAGAGTGACGCAGCTGCCGTCGACGCTCCGCCCACTGCTTCTCGCGTGGCCCGCGCTGTAACCGTCCGTCGTGCCGCCGTCGAGGTCGTAGCTCTCGTTCCCGGCCGCCGCGACCATGACCACGCCCCTGTCGGAGGCGTACTGCAGGGCCGACTCGACCTTCGCGCGATCCTCCCGCTGCCGGGCCCGCTCCTCATCGGTGTCCCCCGGGGCGTTGTCGCAGTAGCGGAACCACGGATCGACCGTGAAGCTCATGACGAGGACGTCCAGGCCGGCGTCGGCGCCGTACCGGATCGCCCGGCTGACCGCGTCGGCGGAGAAGTAGCCGGAGGCGTCGCCGGCCTTCAGGCTGACGAGGTCCGCGCCGGGCGCCGCCCCGCCGATGCCGTGACCGTCGAGCGCCGCCGCGATAATGCCCGCGACCGCGGTGCCGTGACCGAGCAGGTCGCGGCCGGGATCGGTGCAGTACGGGTCCCGGCTGCACCGGTCCTCGACGAACGAGCGGCTGAGGGCGGCGTCGTAGGCGTCATCCAGATCGGGATGGGTGGAGTCGATCCCGGTATCGATGACCCCCACGACCGTTCCCCTCCCGTCCTCCGGCGAGGTGCCGCCCTCCTTCCAGGACAGGTACCACTGCTGGGGCCCGAGGGGGTCCGGGCCCGGGGACGTATCGGCGGCCGCGGCCGTCGGGGGCGCGAGGAACGTCAGAGCCAGCGCGAGCACGACCGCGACGACCGGGGGAGTCGACCGTCCGCAGGCGGTCCCGGGATCCTCGGGGCCCCAGGTCCTCACCACCGCGCCACCTCCTCGTAGAGCCGGCGCACGGGCGCCGTTGTCAGCAGGACCGAGCCGTTGTGCTCGACCCAGGACAGGAAGCCGGCCTCCTCGCCGTAGGGCGCCCGCTCCCTGCCGACGACCAGGTCGACGCAGTGCCCCCGGCGCCGGGCGGCCAGGACAACGGCGGCGTCCTTCTCCACATCGCCGGTGAGGGCGCCCCCCTCCCTGGCCAGCAGACCGCGCAGCTGAAGCAGCACGGCCTCGACCTGCTCGTCGGACTCCCGGGAGTCCGGTTCCACTCGGCGCGGGATCCACTCATCCATCCCTCCCTCGCGGGAGGACAGGACGGTTCGCACCGATTTCCTGAGGTCGCTGCGCATGGAGCGGTTCATGATCGTGTCCTTAATCTACAGAAGAGGAATCGTTAACTACTTCTCGTCGGATCGCAAATCAATTGCATGTCCGGCACGCGACCGTCGAGCAATTCTGTTACTTCATCGCGAACCTCACCTGTTTCGATTCGAACACAAGCGACTCGAAGGAGTTCAGGTCGACCCTTATTGGAATAGTTTCAGAACCGAAATAGAACAACGGCTCCCCGATCGCGCGCACGGGCCACCCCGCCATACTGATCTTCTTGTACAGGGAGTGATCCAGGCAGGCGACGACAACATCCTTCGTCGAGTCAGGATCAACATGCTCGTATAAGGCGATCATCAGTTCCTGCATCGAGAGGAACCCGCCGCCCGCCACGGAGGCCAGTCTCGCGATCTCAATCAATCTGCTCCCGTCGGACAGAGGGGCACGATAACCGAAAACCCGTTCAACAGGGAGAAGGACATGCTCCGCGTTTGTCCGAATGATGACACGGGCGGTGCACAGCAGGCGCCCGGAGTCGTCATTCATGGTGGCAATCGTCGACAATGGGGCCAATAGCCTGTCTTCATTCTCGAGCGCTTGCAGAAGGGCGTCAGCATCGTCGACCTTCTTGTACCCGCTGGTGGCGTACCGGTGAGCAACGAACCGCGTCACCTCGTCGACATAGGATGCTTCATGAAGAATAACAGGAGAAAAGGTTGAGATTGACATGACCCGAACTTTCTGGAGAGACGCGAATCGGTGAAATTGTTATATTTAATTCATCAAACGTTCATCATCACCTTTTCATCCCACCTCCGTTCCGCGCGAACATCCACTCGTCCTCAAGGTCGCGGCGCTCCAGGATCGCCCGCCGCGACTCGAAGGAATGCCCCTCGCCGGGGAAGACCGCCAAGGTGGCGTCCGCGCCGCACAGCACGAGGTTCTCGTAGAGGGTCAGCGACTGCTGCGGCGTCGTGGCGGAGTTCTCATCGGAATCCCCGCACGTGATCAGGAACGGGATTCCCCGATGCGCATGGGCCTGGGGGAGAACGGTCATGGCGCCGTACAGATCGGGGGCGGAGGCCACGGTGCGATTGTCGTGCTCGAATCCCCCCGGCGTGGTGTACCTGTCATACGCCCCGCTCCGCAGCAGCACCCCGGTCGGCGAGGCCGCGCGGCGGAGCACGGCCACGGCGGCCAGCGCCGCCCCGAAGCTGTGCCCGCCGAGGAAGGGCGCGGCGGACGACTCCGGAAGCTCTTCGGCGATGACGTCCAGAGCGGTGTTCCACGCCCGGTGCAGCTGCGCGAGGAGCCCCTCGACATCCGCGTGCGACAGCGCCTCGTAATCGATGCCGACCCGCACCACCGGGCGCGAGGCCGCGTGGCACCACTCGACACCGCCGGGGCAGCGGGATCCGAGGTCGACGCCGGCCAACCCGATGAGTTGAATCGGCAGCGTCCGGGAGGAATCGAACCAGACCAGCGGGACGGCGCCCAGCACCGACTCGGTGAGGACGAGTTCGACGACATGCCCCGAAAGAACCCGGGTGGCGGTGAAGGCGGATCGCCCGGAGACGGGGTCGTCCGCCGTCGGGCACCAGAGGACGCGGTCCTGGGGGCGGGGCGCGTCGGCGGCGGGGTCGGAATCGGAGTCGGGGTCGGAATCGGAGTCGGGGGGAGCCTCGGCGAGGGGGACCGCCACGGGACCGGCGGCGGTGATGACCTCGACGCCGCCCGCGCCGCCACCGGGGCGAAGGCTCTCGATGACGCCGTCGGCCTCCCACGAGCCGCCCTCCCACCGCAGGAGGCGCGGCCGCCCGCGCTCCACCCACGCGCCGCTCCGGCCGGGCACGCCCGTGTAGTGATCGACGCCGTCGTCGACGACGGCGATGATCGATCCGTCCTCGACCGCGTAGGAGGTGGTCCTGTCCGCCAGCCGCTCGGTGTACACCGGCGTGGAGCGCCCGTCGAGCACCCGGTTGGCGACCGAGCCCCGTGGAAGGTCGCCCACCGTCGAGACCCGCGGTGGGGCCTGCGCACCGGCCGGGGCGAGCAGGTGGTGGGCGACGTGGTCCTCGCGGAGGAAGGCGGCGAGCTCCTCCGGCGTCGCCGCCAGGCCGACGATGAGCGACTCCCCCGCGTCGAGGTGGACGACGGCGCCGGGGGGCAGGCCGGGAACGGGCGCGTCATCGAGCATGAGGGTGCACAGGGCGGAGAAGAAGAGGTCCTCCACCAGGGCCCGCGGCCACGGCTCGGCGTCGTCGCGGCGCAGGGGGACGGTGCGGCGGTGCCCGTGCTCCTGGCGGAGCCACACCGCGCGGTCTCCGAGCGACCACAGGCGAGCGCCCTCAAGGGGACCCGGTCGGAGTCCGAGCAGGGACCGCGTGCTCGTCCCCCACCGCGTCCGGTCAGCACCGGCCGCCCGGCACGAGTCGACGGCGACGCGGCCGTCGTCCTCCGCATGGGCGAAGACCCAGCCGCGCGCTCCGCGGGGAACGGGCGGACCGGCGGCGCGATCCGTGAGGAGAACGGGTTCCCCGTCCTCGACGACCCCCAGGTATCCGCACGGCACCGCGGAGGGGACGGTGTCGCCGCCGAGGCGGTCGTAGGCGATTGCCCGGTACCTGAGCAGGTCCATGCGGGCCCGGGGGAAGGTGCGGTGCGCGGGCGCCTCGAGCACGGCCCGCGCGCCGCTGCCGGGGTGCACGAACGTGCGGCTGGTCACGGCGTTCAGGCCGCTTCGCAGCCGCCGGGGCGAGGGGTCCGCCGCCTGGGCCTCCCGGACCGTCCGGAGCTCTTGCGTCATGACGGCCGTCCTTCCGCCCCGGCCAGGGCGGGGGACCGGGGAGGCCGCGGCGACCGGAGGAATCGGGAGGAGCGGAGGGAGCGCATGGGCGTGAGCCGGCCGTCCTCCATGCGATAGCTGCGGTCGATGACCGGGACGAGCCGCGCGTCATGGGTCGTGAGCACAATGCAGTGGTCGCGCCGCAGGTCGTTCAGAATCGCAATGAGCCGATCGGACGACTCGTCGTCGAGCGCGGCGGTGGGCTCGTCGAAAAGGAGGACGCACGGGTCGAGGGCGAGCATGCGCGCGATCGCCAGGCGGGCGCGCTCCCCGCCGCTGATGCGCATGCCGTGCTCGCCGAGCATGGTGCTCGTCCCCGAGCGCTCCCCGAGCTGCGACAGATCGAGGCCCACCCTCTCGCAGAGCTCCTCGACCCGGGCCTCGTCGATGCCCGGTCTGACGAGCTCGAAGTTCTCCAGCAGCGTCCCGGAGCGGAAGAAGGCGTCCTGGGGGCAGAGCTGGACGATTCCGTTCCACGTCGCCGTGCCGGTGTCGGCGGGGGATATTCCGCCGAAGGTGATGCGGCCCCCCGTGGGGCGGTTCGCCCCCGCGATGAGGCTGAGCAGGGTCGATTTCCCGGAGCCGGACGGGCCCACGACGGCGACGATCTCCCCGGAGCGGGCGGTGAGGTTGACCGAATGGAGCAGCGTGGCCTCGCCCGTCTGGGAGGGAACCCTGTAGTCGACGTCCCGGACGATGAGCGCCCCGCCGATGAGGATGTCGGCGGGCACGCGCGGCTGCTCGTACCACTCCTCGTCCGACTCGAGGAACTCGTGGACCCGGGACAGCGCCGCCCAGGACGTGGCCAGGCCCGTGCGCATGCCCGAGGCGCCCAGGAGCGGCTCGTAGAGCTGGGGGGCCAGGGCGGCGAGGGCCGCCAGGGCGCCCACCGTCATCCTCCCCTCGATGACGTAGTACCCGCCGACGACGAGGATGACGACGGTTCCCAGCGCCCCGATGAAACTCAGCGAGGAGGAGAAGATGCTGTTGACGGTGATCATACGGGTGTAGGAGCGACTGACCTCGGCGGCCGTCCGCTCCGCGCGGCGCTGGTCCGAGGCGATGTCCGCGGCCGTGCGGGAGAAGAGGTGACCGGTTACGCCGACGCGCTCGACGACGGTGCCGCTGAAGTCGGACATGGCCTCGAGCATGCGGTCGGTGGCCGCATTGAGGCGCCGGGAGACCTTCTCGGTGGGCAGGACGAGGAGCAGGGCGAGGCCCAGCACGGTCAGGGTGATGACGTAGGACCGGGTCCACATGACGCCGACGAGGACGCCCAGGCGGACGACGAGCCCGAAGCTCTGGGGCAGGACGCTCGAGACGAAGGACTGGGCCTGCGCGGTGTCATTGGTGATGCGCGAGAGCATGGCGCCGCCCGGGACGGAGCCGACGGCGGACGACGGGAGCCGGGTGAGCTTGCCGAGCATGAGGACCCTGAGCCGCTCCTGGAAGCGCTGACCGGTGGAGACGGTCATCTGCTGCACCGCCACGCCGACCGCCGCACCGGCGAGGGCCGCCGCCGCGGCCAGGAGACCCGGGATGACGATGGCCGACGACGAGGCGCCGGGTCCTGCGCCGTCGATAATGCGCTGGAGCATGAGCGGCGAGACGGCGGTCAGGCCGGCCTGCGCGGCGTACAGGAGGGAGACGACGACAATGGCGGGGGCCGTGGCGCGCAGCGCCCGTCCGGTGCTGGACGGCAGGAGGCCGCGCACCGTCATGGCCGGGGGGCGAGGCGACGGGTCCGCCATGACTGGAGCACCTCCCTGCATTCGCGCAGTCCGGACTCGACCCGCGCGCCGGTCGGGTCGCCGGTGGCGACGGAGACGACGGCGGGGTAGCCGGAGATCTCGACGCCCGCCTCGCGCAGGGAGGCGGCCTGCGCGGAGTCGCGGTCGACCCATTGGATGGCGCCATCGAACTCGGCGTCGTCGACCTCGTGCTTCTCCATGATCTTGAGCGCGGAGCAGGCGCTGCAGGTCGGGGAGAGCACGACGAGGAGGCGGTCGTAGTCCTCGCCCTCGCCGGCCCGTGTCGCGTGCGCCGCGCGCCGATTGCCCCACAGCTGCGCGGCGAGCACGATGGCCGCCGCCAGCAGGACGGCCAGGGCGATGCGTCCCGGGCGGGGCGCGGCCGCGCTGCCGCCCACCAGGGCGACCAGCGCGAGGAGCGCGGAGGCGAGGGCGCAGCCGCCGATGTGGACGGGGCCCACCGTCATGCCGTCAATGCCGAAGCAGCCGCACTCCTGCCCCCTGAGCGTCGTGGCTCCGACCACGAAGGCGGCGTAGACGAGGGCCAGGACGAGGCAGGCCGGGCGGGCGCTCGGCAGCGCGAGCGCAATGGCGGCGGTGACGATCTCGACGGCGATGACGAATCCGCTCGACAGGTGGAGGCGGAGGAAGTTCGCCCCCTGGGGCCAGGCCAGGCGCGTGTGCGCGGCGGCCTGGATCTTGGCGCCCGCGGTCCCCAGGAGGATTCCCGCGGACGCGCCGATGAGCAGGGTGATGAGCAGAGGTGTCATGGTTGCGTCTCCTTACGTGTTCTCGTCGTTCTCGCCGTCGTGTTCCGGGCCGGGTGCGGGATCGGCCGCGGGGCCGACGAGCAGTCCGGCCTCCACGGCGGCCTGAAGGCCGGGGGAGGGCGGGGGCGAGTCCTTCAGCGCGTGGTGGATGAGGGCGCCCTTGTCCTCGTCCAGCTCGTAGACGGATAGTCGGCGCAGGTCCGCTACCGTCCAGCCCCCGTTCTCCAGGTGCGTCAGGCTCAGTCCGTCAGCGAGCCGCCAGCGTCCAGCCACGATGTCACCCACCTTTCCGTCTCAACGGTCCTCTCGACGTCGTAGGCGTACCTCTGCCGCAGGAACGGGTCCCGGCCGATGGCGGCCAGGCCCTCGGCGTTGATGAGCCCGCGCGCGGCGAGGGCGCCGTCGGCGAGCTCCTCCTGCCAGGCGTCCCAGGCGCCGACGGCCTCGCGCACCGCCCGGAGTCGGGCGACGGCGTGATCGTCAACGGGGTCCCGCCCGTAACGGCGGCACAGGACGGCGTCATGGGTGCGCACGCCGGGGCGGATCGCGGCCGCGCGCTCCTCGTAGGGCACGGCCGCGAAGGCGGCGATGACGTCGGGGTCGTGGGCGGGCCGGTAGGGGCCGCCGGGCGAGGCGGCGGGGTCGTCGGCCGCGGTCCACAGCAGCTGGCAGACCCGCGGCGGGAGTCCCCGCAGGGCCTCCTCCCAGGAGGAGAGCGAGACGATCCGGGCGACGTCGATCATCTTAATGGCGTCGACGGCGAGCCACTGCGGGGCGGCCACGACCCGGTGCTCGGCATGAGCCGGATCCTCCGACCGCCCGGGTCTTCCGCCCCTCCGCGCGAGGAGTCGGTGGAGGAACCCGTGCCGGGGCTGTTCATCGGCGGCGCCCCCATCCGTATTCCCACCCGCTTCGGCCTCGATGGCGCCCACGAGGTCGCGGAGCCCGCGGGCGTCAATGGGGGCGCCCCGGCCGGGCTCGGGGGCCGGGCCTGGACGATCGGAGTCGATCAGGTCGTCGAGGTAGTGGGTGATGATCTCGTCGACGGGGAACGCTGAGAGGATGCCGCCGTCGGCGCCGTGCCGGAGTAGAGCCTCGGTGAGGACGTTCTCCGCCTGCTCGAGGCCGTGGGCCTCGGTGCGGTACCGCTCCGGCGCCAGGGGCGCAACGGTTCCGTCGGTCAGAGCCGTTCCGGGGACGCGGTGGAGCACGCCGGTGAAGAGGGACTGGCCCAGGGGCGGACGGATGCTGCCTATGCGGGCGAGGACGAACATTATGTCGGCGGAGGTGTGCTCACTGGCGAGGGTCTTCTCGTCGACCGGGCTCCAGGCGCCGTCCTCTTCGCGCAGGAGCGCGCCCGCATCCGCCCAGGGGGGAGTATGATGAGTACTCATTGGTGTGGACCTCGACTGTGGTTGTGATGAGAGGTTCGGGCTCCGGGCCCGTTCCGCGCCGTGGCCGCGGCGCGGAACGGGCCCGGAGTGTTGCTGCTCAGTCCGTCAGTAGCAGGTGCAGATGGTCCTCCAGTTGCAGTAGCCGCCCCGGTAGCCGACACTCCGGCAGTGGTTGTGGCACTCGTAGGGGTTGCTGAAGATGAAGAAGCACCCGTAGTTCTCGGCGCCCTCGAGGGGGGCCTGGGTCTCGGAGTGGAGCGCCTGCGTGAAGCTGACGTCGGTCAGGCTGCTGCGGCGGCGGATGAACTTCATGGTGTGGTTCCTTCTCTGTGCTCCCAGACGGGTCCCGCCTGGGATCGTGTGGTGTGCGGAGGTCTCCGCGCACCTTCCCCGGATGGGGAAGCTTGGAAAATTCTGTTGCGTCAGTCGGCGGCCAGGGCGGTGACCGGCATTACTCGACTGGCATGTTCAGCAGGTTTCAATGAAGCGGCGATTCCGACGAGGAGTGTAACGGCCAGGAGTCCGGCCAGTGGGAGCCAGGGGATGGCGACCTGAAGGCCTACACTTCCCATGGCCGCGAATGCGACGGTCGCGCCGAGGATTGTTCCGATGATAATGCCCAGGACTCCGCCTATGACTGCAAGGAGGATGGTTTCAATGGTGATGAGGCGGCGAATTTGCGAACGAGTGCTGCCGGTGGCGCGCAGGACTCCGATCTCGCGGGTGCGCTCCAGGATGGACACGTCGGTGGTGTTGGCAAGGCCCGTCAGGGAGATGACGAGAGAAGCCCCCATGACCAGGCAGATGGTGAGCACGATACCGTGAAACAGATTGGTGAACGTGTCGCGCCCCTGAGCGCTTCCTATGACCATGAGATCCTGGCCGCGGACGGCCCGGCGCACGGCGTCCTCGATGGCCTGAGAGGAGCCGTCCCCGGTGGTGCGCACCCACATGATGGCATCTGTGGGAGCGCCGCCGTTCAGACGCTCAGCGACAGCGGGGGTGATGACGGCGCCCCAGCCGCCCTCAGCTGTACGGGCGGTCAGGGTAGTACTGCCGGCCGGTCCGGTGAGGGTGACCGCGGCGCCGTCGGGAATATCTGATAGCTTACCGACGATGAGGGTGTTGTCGTCGAGGTTCTCCAGACCCCTGGTGGAGCGCGCGACGGGGGCGATCGCGGCGACATCAATGGAGGAGACCGGAATCGGCTCGGTTTTTCCGTTCACGGTGCGAGTCAGGTTCAGACCAGGAATGAGGACCGTATTTTTCACGCCATCAACCGCCTCAACCGTGCGTGTGAGCCCGGCGCTATCGGTTTGCGGCGTCACCCCGAGGATTGCCATGTCGGTGGGCGAGTTCTGGCTCACAATCCTCTGGAAGGAGGAGGTGACGGAGAACAGTCCCACGAACAGGGCCGATCCGACCAGGGCGCACACGAACAGTGTGGCGGCGCTGGCCGCGGAGCGGCCGGGATTGCGCTCCAGGTTGCGGGCGGCCAGATGGAGGATCGGGCGGCGCTCGGCGCCTCCGACGCGCCCGATCAGGTCGACGGCGCCGCCAACCAGCAGGGGCAGGGCCGCCAGGGTCCCCAGGGCGATGAGGGCGGCGCCGCCGGCCGTGACGTAGAGGTTGTGCCCGACCGTCCCCAGCACCAGGGCGGCAACGCCGGCCAGGGCGAGGACCGCTCCGGCGATGGCGGCCCACCGCCGGGCCCTGCCGGCCTGCTTGGCGCCGGTGGTCTGGCCGGTGATGGCCACCAGGGGAGAGACGCGGGAGGCGCGGCGGGCCGGGAGCAGGACGGCGATGAGGGTGACCAGGGTGCCCACGGCGACGGTGACGGCCAGGGAGAGGGGGGTGATGGTGAGCTGGTCGGCGCCCAGGTCCTCGATGACGCCGGCGCGGATGAGGGCGACGGCGGCCCCGGCCCCGAGCCCGGCGCCGAGGATGGAGCCGAGAACCCCGGTGAGGGCGGCGGTGCGCAGCACGGCGCCCATGACCTGGCGGCGCGAGGCGCCGATGCAGCGCAGCAGTCCGGCTGTGCGGGTCTGGCGGGCCACCAGGGCGGTGAAGGTGGTGGCGATGACGATGGCGGACACCACCGCGCACACCGGGGCCAGCAGGTTCAGGAGCGTGGCGATCATGGTGCCGCCCGACTGGGAGGCGGCGGCCCGCTGGGCCACGGCGGTATCGGCGTCCACCACGGAGGCGGCGGGCTGAACGGCGTGCACCACTTGTTCGACCTCGCTCACGAGGTCGCCGGTGCTCACCCCCGGCTTGGCGTCCACGTACAGGCGGTGGTAGGCGGTGCTCGCCCCCATGGCGGCCAGCTGGTCGACCGTGGCGTAGACGGCGCCGCCCGTGCTCGAGTCCAGGCCCGCGTCGGGGCCCGGGGAGACGATGCCCACCACGGTGGGGCTGGTGCGGATATCGTCGTCGGTGTTCTTCAGGCGGATGACATCGCCCACGCCGAGCTCCTGCTGCTTGGCCAGGGTGGTGTCGATGGCCACCTCCCCGGGCCCCTGCGGCAGGCGCCCGGCCGTCAGGGTCGTGCGCTCGCTGAGCGCGGGCACGTCCTGGGCCAGGACCGCGGACCCCACGGCGCGAGTGAGCTGTTCGGGCAGATCCAGTCGGAGGATGTCCATGTGCTCCCCGCGCACCGAGGCCACGCCGTCCAGGTCGGACAGCCGTGCGATGACGGAGTCGTCCAGTGGGCCGCCGCCCTCGGAGGGGCGGGCGGGGACGACGACGGCGTCGGCCCCACCGAGGGACAGGCGGGCGTCGGCTTGCATGCCGGTGGTGTAGGAGTCGGAGACGATGAAGGCGAAGGCGATCAGGGCCGCGCTCAGG
>ERZ772993.362-NODE-362-length-22780-cov-5.806601_pt1 | contig 22780 bp, 17 predicted proteins | sample MGYA00580670_ERZ772993 | MGnify/ENA primary metagenome ERZ772993 (study PRJEB29015, sample SAMEA2737936) | human oral metagenome | biome: human oral; feature: human-associated habitat; material: dental | place: China | collected 2136 ... | reverse complement strand
AGAACCTTCCCCCACACCCCTCGCAGCTTGACAACGAACATAGGGACACCCCCCCGGGATGACCGGGGACCACGGAGACCAGTTTTCTCCGGGCCGGGAGCAGCGCTCCCGCACAGGGTTATTCGGGGCGCAGCGTCAGGGTGTCCCGTGTCGCCGCGGCGACAGCCTCACGACTGAAGGGCCAATCGAAGAACTCACCCGTGGCCCAGGCCTCGAGTTGGTCCGCGACGTGTGACGACCACGGGTGACCGGAGCTTCCCGAGGAAATCACCCGCCGGGCCCGGTCGACGTCGCTCAGATCCACCGCCATGCGCATGGAGGGATCCCCCCACCACCTCGTAGTCCACCTGTCCATTGTCCTTGACGCTCTCGTCATAGCTGTTTGCATTGGGAATTTCGGGCCCACCGCCGACTGCCCGTGGTTTCCGGCGGAAGTGGTCCCTGATGAACCCGGGAAGCTCCTCGCCTTCCAGGATCTGGTGCCTCGAAGTCTGGACGTGGAGGCCGCCCCACCGCCACGTGGTGTGATCCCGGCTCAATCGGGCGGTCAGCTCGGCGTCGGTCTCGGCGTAGGCGCGGCGCATGATCTGAGCTGTATCCTCCACCTCTGAGGTGTTCTTGTCATCCCACAGTGGGTTCTGGGGTTCTGAGATCAGTCTCCCCAGCAACCGGGTCGATGGGTACCCTCGTCGTCCGCCAAGGCCGCATTGCTGAGGTGTGAGAAGAGCGATGCCATGATCTTCGCCCCCGGCTCATCAACGGCGTAATGGCCGCCCCGTTCGTACCAGCGGGCCAGTTCCGATTGCAGTTCTTCGTGGCGTTCATCGTTCAGCTCCACCGCGGTCAGGGCGGGGGCGAGCTCCTGGGCCGGCGGTGCCGTCGAGGAGCATGATCTTCGGTGCTTCCTCTAGCGTGACGGGGCCCTGCGCTGCGAGTTGCGCGATGGCGTCGTACATCTGCTGGGAACGATAGCCCGCAACACAGTGAGAACCGAGGTAGGGTCCGCTGGCCTCGGGCGTGACCGGCTGGTTCGCCGGGACGATGATCCCGTCTGCCGGGTTGAGCACGGCAGGCATATCCGAGGGGGGCATAGAACCCCTGCCAGTCGTAGCTGGAATCCCAACCGGGGCGCGGCCAGCGGCCATCGACCCCCAGGTTGTCCGCCTCGTGGGCGACACCACCCCGCCCGTCGGCCGGGGCCTTGACCGGTCTCACCGGGTACTTGCCCGGGGCCTGGTAGCCGATGTCACCAGAGGCAGTGGCGAACAGGATGTTCTCCGTCGGATTCGCCATCAGGGCCGCCGCGGCCGAGACATCCTCGGCATTCGTGGCCCGGCCGAGCGCGAAGAAAGACTCACCGGTTTTGTCGGGCATCAGTGCGGTCCACTGCAGGGCCACCGAGAGATTCTCCGACGCACCGGGAACCGGCCTGAACTGTTCGTCCGGCGCGAGCAGCCCGGAGACGACGGGACCGTGCACCGAGGTCCGCACCCGAATCTCGACATCCTCGCCGCCAGCAACCCGGATCGTCTCGGTACGGGTCTGATAGGCGAGACACCTGCCGTCGCGTTGGTAGAAATTCTCGCCGACGTTCTTCTCGACCACCAGGTCGCTGACGTCACCGCCAAGATTGGTCAGGCCCCAGACCAGGTCAGCATTGCGCCCGATCATGATTCCCGGCATGCCGGCCATGGAGAACCCGGAGACACCGAAGGTGCATTCCCCGTTCAGCTGCTCGCAGTGCAGACCGACCTGGAACCAGACCGAGGGGTAGGCGATCTGGAGGTGGGGGTCGTTGCCGATGACGGGTTTCCCGGAGGCGGTGTGCTGCCCCGAGATCACGAAGGAGTTCGATCCGACCGCCGGGCCGTCGCCCAGCAGATGCGGCATGGCCTCCATCGCCTGCTGGACGCTCTGGAGCGCCCCGATGGTGTCGCCGGAACTCATCGAGGGCGTTTCGCCGCCGGTCTCGGACGACTGTGAAAGGAACTGATCGGGCTCGGGACAGTCCTCGGGATTCGTTTCCTGGGTTTCCAGCGGCAGCGGATCGGCCACCGGATAGTCGGCACGTGGCCGCAGGTTGCTCCCCGTCGTCTCCTGCCCGATGATCGGCCTGCGTTTCTCCTCCTCAGCCTTCGGAAACAGTTCCTCCACCGCCACCGGAGTACCCAGTTTCTGAAGGTACCCCATGCTTTCGACTTCGACCCCAAAGCTCCCGCTCAGGTCCCGGGCCATGGCTTTGAGCCAGACCAGCGAATCAATGCTGGTCCACGGCTCGATGTCGGCAACAGGCAGGCTCAAGCCCAGCACGGCGTACTCATTGGCCAGCTGCCACGGTTGCTTTCCCGATATGTAGATAGGCCTCGTAGAATCCGCGGGCCTCATCCGACAGCAGTTCCCACTCCTTTTCCGCCACCTGGCGCCATCCCATGGTGCGCACCGTGATATCCGATTCCTTCCCGGACTCCCCCACGAGTTCCGCCAGTCGCCCTAAGGCCATGTGGCGCGACAGGTCCATCTGGAAGAAACGTTCCTGGGCATGCACGTATCCCTGCGCGAAAAACAGGTCGTGGTCGGTGGTGGCATAGATGTGGGGTACGGCCCGGTGGTCGCGCAACATCCTGATCTCGGCACGTGGTCCGCTCAGGATGACCTCGCCGGAGTGTCTCGGCAGAGGTCCTCTCAGCACCACGATCACAGCAACGGCCGCCACCAGGATCAGGGGCAACGGCAACTCCGAGCACGGTGAAAAGCACTCGGCGGAAAGTTCTCTTTTTCTTTGACATGTCTCGTCTCCCAGAGAGGTATCTTCGATCCCCTCCCCCGTTCCCCACACATGTGGCCGGAACCCACGAGAACGTTATTGTCTTCTGTTGTGGCCAGACATCCGCCCGTGGTCAACTACCTCGTCAGGGCCTTCCCCTACTTGCCCCGTACGGGTTCTTCACGTGCTGTGGCGAACGTTCGATGGTTGGAAGAAAAGTCCATTAGCGGTGTTGGTCCTCCAGACGCACTACGCACGTTCGGTGATCCGTGTCCCGCCGCTCATCACCACCGACTACGCCTTCGCAGCCTTTTCCGCAGAGGCCCAGCCCGCCAGGTCGCCCCTGTTGATCGCGAGGGCGATCATCTCCGGGAAGGCGTCGGGGGTGCAGGCGAATGACGGGATTCCCATAGCGGCCAGGCTGCCAGCCACGTCGTGGTTGTAGCCGGGGGTGCCGTCGTCGTCGAGGGCCAGCAGGGTCACCATCGTGACGCCCTGCCGCTGGAACTGGCCCATCCGCCGCAGCATCTGTTCGGGGTTGAAGTCGTAGAGGTCGCTGATGAGGACCATCACTGTCTCGCGGGGGCGCTGCACCAGGTGTTCGCAGTACGCAAGGGCCTTGCTGGTGTCCGTGCCGCCGCCGAGTTGGGTGCCGAAGATGACGTCGACGGGGTCGCTGAGCTGATCGGTGAGGTCAACGACCGATGTGTCGTAGACCACGAGGTGGGTTTTCACCGCCTTGATAGAGGCCAGCACGGCCGCGAAGATACTGGCGTAGACCACTGACGTCGCCATGGAACCCGACTGGTCGACCACCAGCACGATCTCCCGCTGGAAACCGATCTGTTTGCGGCCGTAGCCGATGAGGCGCTCGGGCACGACGGTGTTCAGTTCGGGAAGGTAGTTGCCCAGGTTCGCCTCGATCGTTCGTAACCAGTTGATGTCGTTCAGGCGGGGCCGGTTGGTGCGGGCGGCCCGGTTCAGCGCGCCCCGGACCGCCTGCTGCACCTTGTCGGCGAGTTTCTCCTCCACCTGCTTGACCACCCGGGCCACGACCTCGCGGGCGCTGGCCCTGGCCTTCTGCGGCATGACCCGTCCCAGGCCGGCCAGGGTGGCCACCAGGTGCACGTCGGCCTCGACGGTCTCGAGCATCTCCGGTTCCAGCAGCAGCTGCTTGAGACCCAGCCGGTCGATGGCATCGGCCTGCATCACCTGCACCACCCGCGACGGGAAATAGGTGCGGATGTCACCGAGCCACCGCGCCACCCTCGGTGCCGAGGCACCGAGCCCGGCGTGTCGTTTCTGTCCGTCGCCGCTCTGGTTGTCGTAGAGGGCGGCCAGGGCGGCATCCATGGCGGCATCCTGCCGGGACAAGGTTTCTTCGGTGCCCTCCGGGGCGGTCCCCAGCAGCAGCCGCCAGCGCCGGTTGCGTTCGTCGTTCATCGTGCGCTCTCCAGAATCTCGTCGACGGTTGCGAGCACCGCCGCGAACTCGGTCAGGTCCAGTTCCTCCTCGGCCACCGGACAGGCTCCGTCGAGGTTCGCGACCTTCCCCGCCAGGGCCCGCCGTTCGGGCCGTTCCCAGCCGCCAAAAGCCCGCCGGACCACCGGGAGCACGTCGGTGAACGATTCATCCGACAACCCCATCACCCAGGTGTCGAACACCTTCAGCAGGGCCGGGGAGTGGAGCAGCAGCAACGAGCTGCCCGACAGCGCCCCCTCGGCCCAGGCCGCCTGCTCACCCGGCGCGTGGCCTCCCGACAGGGCCAGCGACAGCCGCTGCTGCACCTCGTCGACTCCCAGGTCACCACTGTCGAACAGCAGCCTGACGAGGCGTCCCGCCAGCAGACCGGGAAGGTCGTGGCGATCGGCTGCGGCCAGCAGCGTGTTCCGCCACAGCTGTTGGGCTTGTTCTCCGAGCAGCCCGACTGCGGCGTTCGCCTTGTCGATCAACCTCCGGTACCGGTCGGCTGCTTCCGGCGCCAACCCGCCCAGGGCAACGGGAAAACCTGCGCAGGCGCGCCCCAGGAGGGCCGCGACCACATCCCCCAGGCGCCCGGTGTCGGTGCCGCGCACGTCACCGTAGCGATACGCCTGCACGAGATCGGGAAGCGCCTCCAGCAGCCGCGCGACGTCGGTCTCGGCCGCCGCCCGGATGTCCAGGAGCCGCAGCAGTTCGGGCATGGCCGCGGGCAGGTCGGCGGCCAGCGCCCCGTTCACGCCCCGGGTCACCCCGGCCAGGTCGCCGGCGTCGTCCAGCAGCCGGGCCGCCGCGGCGGCCTCAACGGTGTTGCCCCAGCGCGACGCGTCCACCACGGCGATGGAGAGTTCCGGTTCCCACAGCAGACGCCAGGTTTCCTTGAAGGTGCCGGTGCCGGAACTTCCTGCGGGTGTGCCCCAGTCGATGCCGAGGATCCTCAAGCGCCTGAGGAAACAGGATCTGGCAAGACCGCTCTCCTTGCGCAGGTCGAGGTCGAGCTCCTTCTCGGTGGCCTCCTGTTTGAGCCTGAGCCGCCGCGCGGTCGCCGTGAGGTCCGCGTCGAACGGGGTGCGGGGCACGCCGTCGGGCACCTCCCCGAGCAGTTCACCGACGATCGCCTCCCGGGTGACCAGGTCGAGGGCCAGGTCGCTTCCCTCGCACAGCACCGCCAGGGTGGCCTCCTGCACCTCGGACAGCCCGGGCATGGGACGGCCGCGCAGCACTGCGAGGGCATCGGCCAGCCGGATGCCCTCGATGACGTGTGCGGACGAGGTGGGCAGGTCGTGTTCACGCAGCACGGCGCCGACGTGGGTCAGCCAGCGCTCGACGGGACGGTCGGGGGCGGCGAACAGGTGGTGGTACCAGCCGGGGGAACGAACCCCGGCCCCGTAACCGGAGGAGGCGGCCAGCCTGCCGTGGGACCACGGCACCCAGGTGAGTTGGGTTTTCACCTTCGGCAGCTGTTTCAGCAACGCGTTGTCGTCGGCCACCTTCACCTTCGCGGTCAGCGCCGGGACGTGATAGGCCCCACACACCACCGCGATCTTCTCGTGGGCGCGTTTCGCCGTTCGCAGCGCCTTGCGCATGTGTGCCTCGCGCAGCAGGGTCTCCTCGTCGTCGCCACCGTTCTCGCGGACTGCGGCCATGGCCTCTGCGATCACGTCGAAGACGTCCTCGTCACGCTGCTCGACGAGGTCCTCCCACCAACGTTCCGGGTCGTCGTACCCGGCGGCCTCGGCCAGCAGGCCCAGCGGATCCGATTCCACCGTGCGTTCCTCCCGCGAGCGGGCGAGGCCGAGCGAGCTGGGAAGGTCGATGAACGACGCGGGCCGGGAGTTGCGGGTGGCCCAGTCGAGGGCCTGCCATTCGGGTGAGAAGGTGGCGAACGGCCAGAACGCGGCCCGGGATGGCTCGCCGGTCACCCACGCCAGCAGCGCTACCGGGGGTTTCAGACCGGCCACGTGGGAGACCATCGCGTCGGCGTCCGCGGGTCCCTCGATGAGGATCGCATCGGGGGCGAAGTCGTCGAGGGCGCGCAGCAGCGACCGGGCCGAGCCCGGTCCGTGGTGACGGATCCCGTAGATCCGGATCTCGCTCATGGACGGTCCTCGATCACCGCGCCACCTGGCGGCAGGCCCGGTAGAAATCCTTCCAGTCAGCGCGTTCCCGCACCACCGTCTGGAGGTACTCCTGCCAGATCACCTGGTCGGCCACCGGATCCTTCACAACCGCTCCAACGATGCCGGCCGCGACGTCCTCGGCCCGCAGCACGCCGTCGCCGAAGTGCGCGGCCAGCGCCAGCCCGTTGGTCACCACCGAGATCGCCTCGGCGGCGCTGAGGGTGGCGGACGGGGTTTTCAGGGAGGTTTTGTTGTCCTCGGTGTGTCCCTGCCGCAGTTCCCGGAAGACCGTCACGACGCGCCGGATCTCGGCGATCGCGTCGGTGGCCTCGGGCAGCTCCAGGGAACGTCCCAGTTCGGCGACACGCTTGGTGACGATCCTGAGTTCCTCCTCGGCGCTCGAGGGCAGCGGCAGCACGACGGTGTTGAAACGGCGCCGCAGCGCGCTGGAGAGGTCGTTGACGCCGCGGTCCCGGTCGTTGGCGGTGGCGATCAGGTTGAACCCGGCGCGGGCCTGCACCTCCATGCCCAGCTCCGGCACGGGCAACGTCTTCTCGCTGAGGGTGGTGATCATGCCGTCCTGGACATCAGATGGCATCCGGGTGAGTTCCTCGACCCGGGCGATGGCGCCACGCCCCATCGCGGTCATGATCGGCGAGGGCACCAGCGCCGCCTCCGAGGGTCCCTCCGCGAGCAGGCGGGCGTAGTTCCAGCCGTAGCGCACGGCCTCCTCGGCGGTGCCCGCGGTGCCCTGCACCAGCAGCGTCGAGTCGCCCGAGACCGCCGCCGCCAGGTGCTCGGAGACCCACGACTTGGCGGTGCCCGGCACGCCCAGCAGCAGCAGCGCCCGGTCGGTGGCGAGCGTGGCCACTGCGACCTCGATCAGCCGCTGGTTGCCCACGTATTTCGGGGTGATCTGTGTGCCGTCGGGCAGGGTTGCGCCCATCAGGTACTGAACCACCGCCCAGGGCGAGAGCCGCCAGTTAGCCGGGCGCGGTTTGTCGTCGATCTTCGCCAGGGCGTCGAGTTCGTGGGCGAAGGCCTGTTCGGCGTGTGGGCGAAGCACGGTCTCGGTCATCTGGGCTCCTTGGTGTGGGCGATGGATTCGTGGATGCTCTGGCGCAGGGTCAGGGCGGCGACGGCGTCGCGTACGGCGCGCCGACCGGGCTGGGGAATGTCGGGGTCCCCGTTGAGTGCTGTGATGCGGGGCAGCAGTTCGGGAATGTCCCGGGGATCGGTCGAGAACGCCAGGAGTTGGGTTGCGGCCTGGTGGACACCGGCCTTGGCGTGCACGCAGGCCCGGATGCCGTCCAGGACGGCACCGGCCGCCCCGGGGCCGAGACGCAGCTCGTCCTGCTGCTGCAACCGGTGACACAGATCGGGGAATTGCCCGGGTGCGGTGTCGTGGATCGCATCCGCCAGGAAGGCGTCGCGGGTCGCGGGGGGCAGGAGCAGCGCGAGGGCCGGTTCGGGATGCTCATCGAGCAGTTCACGGGCGGCATCGGCATCACCCCAGCGGAGCACGGCGCTGGTCAGGGCCGGAAAGAGCGGAACCGGCTCGTCGTCCAGCAGCACACCGGGGGCGAGTTCGCGGACGCTGAGCCCCAGCTCCGCCCAGCATTTCGGCGGTACCACCGCGGCGAGGCGCTGCACCCGCCCGGCGGGACCCTTGACGGTGCTGATCGATGCGACATCGGCGTGGAGGTCGGCTGCCAGTTCTTTCTCGGGCGGCGCGACGGCGACGATGGAACGTTTCGGGGCACGCAGTTTCCCGAGCAGTCCCTTCCGGGGTTTCTCCGCCCGGGTGAAGGCGGCGCGGGCCAGCCCGACCGCGCGGGCCAGGTAGGCCGAACCCTCGAGCCGGGCCAGCAGCCCCGCCGCGGCCCCCGCAACCGTCTTGGAGCGATCCTTCAAGAACCGCTCCAGCAGTTCCTCGTCATCCGGTCCCAGACCCACTTCCAGGGCTGCGATGATCTGGGCCCGGTCCGCCGCCTTCTCCTTCCGGGCCTGTTCGACCAGTTCCCGTCCTGCAGCGGCATCGGCGGCGCGCAGGTGTCGCAGCCACGCGAGGCGCTCGGGGAGGTTTCCCTCGTCCCAGTCCGATGGTTCCGGTTCGGCCACGGCCCGGCCCCTCAGCCAGGTGTCGCCGAGCCCGGCCAGCCAGCGGCCCCGGGAACCCAGCACCGCGGGAAGCCGGGCCGCGATGTGCCGGTTGCCCTCGGCGATCTCGAGCAGCGGGACGATGAGCCGGGTGGGCAGCACCAGTCCCGCTTCGGCGAGAAGCTCCAACGCCTCGAGCAGGATCGGGTCGCGCATGGCCGGGGGACGGGCGCGAACCGCGTTCATCGTGGTGACGAACGCGCTCGGGGGCTGGTTGGGTTCCTGCTCCGGCGCGGGCGGGCACACCGCCAGCTCTCGGGTGGGAACATGGGCGCGGTGCACGCAGGCCTGCCGGGCTGCGTGGTCGAGAAGATCCGGTTCGGGGCCACCCACCAGGGAAACGGCGATGAGCTGGGCGGGTTTCACAGTGGGTACACCGTCGCTTCCTGCAGATAGGCGATGGGTCGTAGGCCGTCGGCACCGAGTTCACCGAACACGGTGGCAGGGGTGGCGCCCAGCTCGGCGAGCAGGCGCCAGTGGTCGGTGGTGTTGCCGGTCAGGGGCACTGCCCGCCCCGCGACCAGCCACGCTCCGTCATCCCAGGCCAGCGACCCGTGGATGGCCACCGGCCAGGCCTCGCACCACGGATCGGCGGTCACCGCTTCACGGAACCCGGCGACGGCGGTTGCGACGTCATCGCCCACGATGTCCCAGCCGTCGACCCGCCGGGACTCGGCGCGCCGGGCCCCGACGACCGCCCGCAGCCGGGGCCGCCCGGGGTGGAAGTGGAGGTCGGCGTCGATCTCGGAACCCGGATAGAGACCGGTGTCGAAGCCGTCACCGGCCCGGGCGAAGAAAAGCACGAGGGCACGGGTGCCGGTGTCGCGGCCCCACAGCCAGACGCGCCGCACGCTGACCTGTTCCTCATCGGCGTCGCGCATGCCCAGCACCACCCAGCGGTCCTTGACGCCGGGGGTCGCGAGCACGTCCTCGGTGCGGGTGCTCAACCCGATGCGGGATCGCACGGTCGCCACGAGATCACCGGGTAGTTTCTCGCGTCCGGCCCACGCCCGGGCCAGGAGGTGCAGGGAACCGTACTCGTCAACGACGCGGGTGGGCCAGTCGCCCGACGACGGCTGGGCGGCGAGTTCCCGGAGCCGGGATGCGATGCCCGGGGCCTGCGCATCGACCATGCGTGCCGCCATGTGTTCCAGGCGCCGCGACCGATCCCCGGGGTGGGTGGCCAGGCCCTCGCGGAGCTGGTCGGCCAGGAAACGATCGAGCTCGGCCAGGCCGTCGGTGACTCTCCCCTCGCGTTGCGCGGCCCTTTTGGCGGCGGCCGCCCTCTGTTCCTCGGTTCGTTGTCTCGGCTCGGTTTTCCTGACAGCACGGGCCTCGCGCGCATCCGCCCACTGGGAAGCGAACCCGGCCACCTCACCGGATTCGGAAACCCGGCCCTGGGCCCACAGGAACAGCAGGGCGAGGGCGTGCTTGCAGGGAAACTTGCGGCTGGGGCAGGAGCACTTGTAAGCGGGGGAGGCCACGTCGACGCTCACCCGATACGGTGTTCTTCCCGACCCTTGGCAGGCCCCCCACAGCAGATCCCCCTGGAATCCGATCTCGGACCACGGGCCCGGCGTGGCGAGTTTGCGGCCCGCCTTGATCGACGAGGCATCGGGGGCGGCTGCTTCGACCCGATCCACTGTCCACGGTTCACCCATGGGTCCAGAGAGTAACGGGAACCACCGACACGAAACCTCCCGGGAATTGACCGGGATCAACCCTCCTTCGGCGGGAGGAGCAGCAGGAGAACGTTTCTGTGGCTCGCTCGTCGTGCACCCTCGAGGTCCGGGATCGCCGAGCCCATGGCCCGTCCGGCGTTCACAGGACCACCACCGATCGCAGGACCTCACCCTGTTTCATCCGGTCGAAGGCCCGCTCCACCTCGTCCAGGGCGATTTCCTCGCTGACGAAGGCGTCAAGGTCCAACCGCCCCCGGCGGTAGAGATCGACGAGCACCGGGAAGTCGCGGCTGGGCAGGCAGTCCCCGTACCAACTCGATTTCAGGGAACCACCGCGACTGAAGACGTCGAGCAGCGGGATCCGGGGCACCTTCTCGTCCGAGATGGGTACTCCGACCAGCACGGCGGTTCCCGCCAGGTCGCGGGCGTAGAAGGCCTGCTCCCAGGTTTCCGGCAGACCGACGGCGTCGATCACCACATCGGCCCCGAAGCCCTCGGTGAGGGCACGGATCGCCGTCACGGGATCCTGTTTCCTGCCGTCCACGACGTCGGTGGCCCCCAGATCGCGGGCCCAGCGAAGTTTCCTCTCGTCCCGGTCGACCGCGATGACCCGGCCTGCACCGGCCAGCGCCGCGCCGGCGACGGCAGCGCATCCGACTCCACCGCAGCCGATCACCGCGACGCTTTCGCCGCGCCTCACATCCCCGGTGTTGATGGCGGCCCCGAGTCCCGCCATCACGCCGCAACCCAGCAGCCCCACCGCGGCCGGGCGCGCCTCGGGATCGACCTTGGTGCACTGCCCGGAGTGGACGAGGGTTTTCTCGGCGAAGGCGCCGATCCCGAGCGCCGGGGTGAGTTCCGTGCCGTCGGTGAGGGTCATCGGCCGGGATGCGTTGAAGGTGGCGAAGCAGTACTGGGGCTCGCCCCGTCTGCACGCCCGGCAGGTTCCGCACACGGCCCGCCAGTTCAGCACCACGAAATCCCCTGGGGACACGTCGGTCACCGCGTCGCCGATGCGTTCCACGATCCCCGCCGCCTCGTGTCCCAGCAGGAATGGGAAGTCGTCGTTGATACCGCCGTCCCGGTAGTGCAGGTCGGTGTGGCAGACCCCGCAGGTGAGGATCCGCACGACCACGTCCCCAGGGCCTGGGTCGGGTATGACGACCTCCTCGACCGTCGCGGGGGCACCCTGTGACATTGCAATCAGGCCACACACTGTTTCCGTTTCCATGTTTTCGAGGCTATGCAGGGATCCGGTGCCGTAAACCCCTGCGGCCGGGTTCACAGGGAACCCACAGCCCGGGAATACCGGTTCCCAAGTGCGCGAATTGCGGTTCCGGCATCGGGCGGTCACGCACGGCTCCCCTTCTTCGGCTTCGTGGGAGAATCGGGGACGTCATGACGAACCTCAACGACCTCCTGCCCCGGGATCCCTCCCCCGATGCCCTCCTCGATGTCTTCACCGGGTGGGTGGAGTCCTCGGGGATCTCGCTGTACCCGCACCAGGAGGAGTCGCTGCTGGCGGTTCTCGCGGGAGACAACGCCATCGTCACCACACCCACGGGCTCCGGGAAGTCGTTGATCGCGCTCGGCGCCCACTTCGCGGCCCTGGCGGAGGGGCGCCGCACCTGGTACACAGCCCCCATCAAGGCCTTGGTGAACGAGAAGTTCTTCGCCCTGTGCGAGGCCTTCGGGGCCGAGCGGGTCGGGATGGTCACGGGGGACGCCTCGGTCAACGCCGACGCCCCGATCGTCTGCTGCACCGCCGAGATCCTGGCCAACCTGGGGTTGCGAGAGGGACACGGAGCCGACATCGGGCAGGTGGTGATGGACGAGTTCCACTTCCTCGCCGAACCGGAACGCGGCTGGGCGTGGCAGGTTCCGCTGGTGGAACTCCCCCAGGCGCAGTTCGTGATCATGTCGGCGACCCTCGGGGACGTGACGGAACTGGCCGATGACCTGACCCGGCGCACCGGCCGCGAGACGGCCGTGATCGGCGGGGCGACCCGTCCCGTCCCGCTCACCTACCGCTGGTCGCTGGCGCCGCTCCACGAGACCATCACGGAGATCGTCGAAACCCACCAGGCGCCCGTCTACATCGTCCACCCCACCCAGGGGGCGGCCGTCGAGCAGGCGACGGCCCTGCTCAGCCAGGGGGTGGTGCGCAAGGCCGGTGCCGCGGTCCCGGAGGAGCTGAAGCAGGCCATCTCGGGGTTTCCGTTCGCCGGTGGTTTCGGAGCGACGCTGTCCAAGCTGCTGCGCGGCGGGATCGGGGTCCACCACGCCGGGATGCTGCCGCGTTACCGGCGTCTGGTGGAGCAACTGGCCCAGCGCGGGTTGCTGGCGGTGATCTGCGGCACCGACACCCTGGGGGTCGGCATCAACGTTCCCATCCGCACCGTGCTGTTCAGCTCCCTGACGAAGTTCGACGGCCGGCGCCAGCGGGTGCTGCGCAGCCGCGAGTTCCACCAGATCGCGGGCCGCGCGGGCCGCGCCGGTTTCGATTCCATCGGTAGCGTGGTGGCCCAGGCCCCCGAGCACGAGGTGGAGAACGCCCGGATCCTGGCCAAACACCAGGGAGACGAGAAGAAACTGCGGTCGGTGCGACGCAAGAAACCACCGGAGGGTTTCGTCAACTACACGGAGGCCACCTTCACCAAACTGATCGATTCGTCCCCGGAGCAGCTGCACGCCCGGATGAGGATCAGTCACGCCCTGCTGCTGAACCTGTTGCAGCGGGACGAGGAGACCGGCGTCGCGGTCGCCCGCCTGATCGACTCCACCAACCCGGAGCCGAAGGCACGCCGCGCCATGCTGCGCCGCGCCGCCGGGCTCGGCCGGTCGTTGCTGCGGGCCGAGGTGATCACCCGACTGCCCGAACCCACCCCCGGCGGCCGCCGCTACCGGTTGAACGTCGACCTGCAACGTGACTTCGCACTGAACCAGCCCCTGTCGGCCTTCGCCCTGGCGGTGGTCGAGACCCTCGACCCCGACTCCCCCGACTACGCCCTCGACGTGGTCTCCGTGATCGAGGCGACCCTGGAGGATCCCCGGGTGGTGTTGCTTGCCCAGCAGTTCAGGGCGCGCGGCCAGGCGGTCGCCGAGATGAAGGCCGACGGCTGGGACTACGAGGAACGCATGGAGGCCCTGGAGGAGATCACCTGGCCCCAGCCCCTGGCCGAGCTGCTGGAGCAGGCCCACATCGAGTACTCGGTGACACATCCCTGGCTGTCGGAGACCCCGGTCAGCCCGAAGTCGGTGGTGCGGGACATGTACGCCCAAGGCATGACCTTCGGCGAGTACGTGGCTCACTACAAACTGCAACGCACCGAGGGGTTGTTGCTGCGCTACCTCACCGACGCCTACCGGGCGTTGCGGCAGAGCATTCCCGAGGGGCTGCGCACCGGCGAGCTGGAGGACCTGATCGCCTGGCTCGGTGAGATAACCAGGCTGGTGGACTCGTCGCTGCTGGACGAGTGGAACGAACTCGCCGCCCTGGCCGGGGTTCCCGTGGAGCAGCGGGCCGAGGTGGCTCCCCCGGCACGGCCCGTCACGGGCAACGAACGCGCCTTCAGGGTGATGGTGCGAAACGCCATGTGGCGGCGCGTGGAGCTGTGCGCCGACGACGACGTGGACGCTTTGACCGCCCTGACCAGCGGAGATCCCATGACCCGGCAGCGTTGGGACGACGCCCTGGGCGACTACTGGGACGAGCACGAGGACATCGGTGTCGGCGCGGATGCGCGCGGCCCCGCGTTCTTCGTCGTCGAACCGAAAAGGAACGGCAGGCTCTGGGAGGTGCGTCAGATCATCGACGACCCCGCGGGCAACCGCGACTGGTCCATCTTCGCCACCGTCGATCTCGACGCCTGCGACGAGGCCGGGGAGCTCGTGCTGCGCACCTTGGACTTCAGCCGACTGGATGGTTGAGCAGGGGCAGGATCCGCTCGGTGAACAGGGGTGCCCATCCGGGCTCCGGAGAGGCCGGGTCCACGAAACGGGCCTCCTCGATCTCGGACCGCGGGTCCGGGAGCCGGTCGAGGGGGTCGGGTGCGCGGAAGACGTCGGCGAGGACGACGGTGCCGGTCTCGTTGGCGGCCGCGGCACGATGCCTTCCCAGAGGCAACAGCCCCTCCGGGTCGAGCTCCAGCCCCAGCTCCTCACGCAACTCGCGGACAGCGCACTGCTCCGGGGTTTCCCCCGGTTCGGGTTTCCCACCCGGATTGAGGAAGGCCTCGGTGCCGCGTTTGCGGACCATCAGTACCCGGCCCGCCGTGTCTGTGAGGACCACGGCGCTGACCCGGATCTCTCCCGGCCTGCGCATCCTCGTGTGCGGGATGCCCGCCTCCGGGTACTCCGGACCCACCGGCTCGAACCCGAAGCCGCGGTAGAGCGGAGCCACGTGACTCTGCGAGTGGATCACGATCGGATGCCCGCCGAACCGTCCCAGCACGGCGGCCACCAAGGCGTGCGCCAGGCCTTCGCCGCGCCTGTCGGCCCTGACGGCCACCCTCCCGAAGGAGCGGGTTGCCCCCAGTTCGGGTTCGTCGAGCAGCACCGTGCGGAGGTATCCGGCGCAACCGGTTTCGTCGGGGATCCACCAGTGGAGGGTTCCCGGGTGCCGGTCAAGGTCGTCGAGGTCGGGAACGTCGATGCGCTGTTCGACGAAGAACACCTCAGATCTCAGGGACGCGATCCCGAAGAACTCGTCCCGGGTCAGTTCCCCCCAGCTCCTGACCCGTATCGGGGTTTCCACGATGTCATCCGCTCCCTTCACCCCACCACGGGAAACCCATGGAAACCGTTCGGCCTTCGTTTTGGCGATGTGGCGTAACCTGAGAGTACAGGGCGCTTTCTAGGAGTGATTTGCCGTGAGCCTTGGTGGCTTGATGATCATGATGATTGTGGCCGGGATGATCTTCCTGGCACTCAGGGGTTCGCGCGCGTTGAACAGGGGTCAGCAGCCGCAGCAGCTCGGCGCGGGACCGGCGCGATCGGGACCGGTTCGATACGGTGAGACCCCCCTCGGGGATGCGGCGCGTGCGTCTTTGGATGCCGACATCACGCGTTTCGGCGATGAGCTGCGCGATCTCGACCTGGACGTGGTCGGTATCGAGTTGAGCGAGGAGGCTCGGGCAAACTACTCGGAGGCCCTCGACGCCTACGAGAACGCCAAGCAGGCCATGAACCAGGCGCGCTACGAATCCGACGCAACAGCCATCGCCCACATCCTCGAGGAGGGGCGCTACGCGATGGCCTGTGTGAAGTCCCGCACCCAGGGCAAACCGGTGCCGGAACGCCGCCCGCCGTGTTTCTTCGACCCGGCCCACGGACCCTCCACCAGGAACGTCACCTGGGCTCCCCCAGGCGGTGCGCCGCGCGAGGTCCCGGCCTGCGCGCTCGACGCGGCCCGCGTCACATCCGGGGCGGACCCGCACATCCGTATGGTCCAGCAGGGCTACCAAGCGGTTCCCTACTGGCAGGATCAGGGGCACGCCGCCTACGCGCGTGGCTACTACGAACCCTACGGGCTGGATCCGGTGGTTCAAGGACTGGCGAAAGGTGCGCTGCTGTTCGGAGGGTTCTCCCTCCTGATGGGGCTCCTCGACGACTGACCCGTTCGGCCCCGGTTTTCCGCTGGGGCCGATTCCATAACCACGGCCCGCCCGATGGCGGGAGGCCCGGTCATGCGGAAAAATAAGGCACTCGTCCGATGAGGGTAGGCGGTGCACGTGTTCAGGGAACTTCGAGAGGGGATCGGTGGATTCCTGCGATCCACCGGTCTCATGTTCCGATATCTGATCGTCACGAGCATCCTCCAGGCCACGGTCCTCTTTCCCCTGTTCTGGTGGGCCGCGAAGTACCTGTTCGCGATGCGGGGCCTGGTGTCCCTGAACAACGCCAACGCGGGCCGGTTCCTGCTGTCCGCCCCGGGGGCGCTGTTCATCCTGCTCGCCCTGGTGATGGTGCTGGCGACAACACTGCTGGAGGTCGGCGGGTTCGTGAAGCTGAGCGCCATCGCGATCGGGAGCGACACCAAACCCTCCTACCTCACCGTCATCGGCAGCATCCTCCGTTCCCTGTTCAAGATCGCCGGACCGGGTCTGGTTCTTCTCCTACCGTTCGCGCTGGTGGTGCTGCCGTTGACAGGTTCGGCGCTGAACCCGAGCTTCCTCCTCAGGTTCCGCATTCCGAATTTCATCACCGCCGCCATTCTTGCCAACCCCCAGTACGCCGTCGCCTACTGGTGCCTCGTGGTCCTGATGCACGTCGCGGCCCTGATGATCGTCTTCGTCTTCCATTTCATGTTGCTCGGTGACCTCAAGGCCCTCGCCGCGATCAGGGCGAGCATTCGCCTGATGAAGCCGAACGTGCTGCGTTTCGCGACCTTCATGCTTCTCTCGGTGCTGTCCTTCGCCCTCTTCGCCGCGCTCATTAGCGGGGCAGTCGCAGGCCTCTACCTGCTGAGCATGATGGCTGTCCCGGAGGGTGCCACCGCCCTCGCGACCTTCGTCGGTTCCGTTTTCGTGATATTGCTGGCCTTGGTGGTCGGCCTGATGGCCAGCTTCGTGGTGCCGCTGGAGCTGTACCTGCTCACCAACCGCTACTACGCCTTCCTGCGGAAACTGCCCGATTCCGATCCGCTCAGGCCGTTGGCCGACGTCGTGCCCTCCCTGCCCCCCAAGAAACGCCCGAGTCTCCTCGATCGCGCCCTGGGGCACCGGATCGCACTCAGTTTTCTCGTCGCGGCGTTCGTGGTCGGCATCGCCGGTCTCTTCACCATCACCGCCGACGAATTGACGGCCGCACCCGACATCGCCGTGGTGGGGCACCGCGGCGGACCGGATGACACCGCGGTGGAGAACAGCATGGAGGCGGTCGAGCAGTCGATCACCGCCGGGGCCGGTTACGTCGAGATGGACATCCAGCGTACCCGGGACGGTCAGTACGTGGTCTTCCATGACGAGAATTTCTCGCGGTTCACCCATGAACGCCGCGCGGTTCATGAAATGACGCTGGCCGAGATCCGGGAGCTGGATCTCGGCGAGAAATCGAATGGCAGGTTCAGCAACGTCAGGGTGCCCACCCTGGAGGAGCTCCTGGAGAGAACCCGCGGGCGCATCGGGATCTTCCTCGAGCTCAAGGGCCGCAGCGCCGACCAGCAGATGGCCGACGACGCCGTGGCGGCCGTGAAGCGCCACGACATGCTGGACCGCGTGGTGGTGATATCGCTCAAGTACGAGTTGATCACCGGAATTGAGGAACGCCACCCCGAGGTGACAAGCGGTTTCATCTATTTCCTGTCCTTCGGGGACACCGCGCACCTGGTCGGCGACTACCTGATCCTTGAGGAGGACGCCGCCACCAGTGACACGATCACGCAGATCCACGAGGCCGGTAAACGCGCCGCGGTGTGGACCGTCAACACCGAGGAATCGATGCAGAAGTTCGTCAACTGGCCGGTGGATGCCGTGATCACCGACCGGGTCCGGCAGTGGCAGGCCGTCGCGGAGGAACGCCGGCGGGCCGCCCCGCTGGATGTGCTGATGAGTGAGCTCATTGAGTAGGAGGCTCCGACGCCGTGGCGCCGGAGGATGCCGCGGACCTGGGGTACGCTTCGGGGCCGTATGACTTCCTCCGCGTTCGAACACATCTCCCCCGCGTTCCCGCAGCGCGCTGCCTGGGGCACCGCGCAGAGTCTCCGGGCCTGGCAGGTGGCCGCCCTCGAGCTGTACGCGGCCACCCAGCCCCGCGATTTCCTGTGCGTGGCCACCCCCGGTGCCGGCAAGACGACCTTCGCGCTGCGCGTCGCCCATCAGCTGCTGCACACCCGGACCGTGAAACGCGTCGTGGTGGTGACCCCCACCGAGCACCTCAAGACGCAGTGGGCCGATGCCGCGGCCCGGGTCGGTATTCACCTGGATCCGGGCACCGGCGGGGTGAGGCGGGGACGCTCCAAGCAGTTCGACGGGTCGGTGGTGACCTACGCGGGGGTTTCCCTGCGCGCCTACGCCTACGAGGCGCTGTGCAACCAGGTTTCCACGCTGGTGATCTTCGACGAGATCCACCACGCGGGCGACACCAGGAGCTGGGGGGACGGCATCCTGCAGGGTTTCTCCGAGGCCACCCGCCGCCTGGCGCTCACCGGCACCCCGTTCCGCTCCGATGACAGCCCGATCCCGTTCGTGACCTACGAGGAATCCGAGTCGGGGGTCAGAATCTCGCGGGCCGACTACACCTACGGCTACCGGGAGGCCCTGGCGGACCACGTGGTGCGGCCCGTGATCTTCATGAACTACGGCGGGCAGATGCGTTGGCGGATGCGTTCCGGAGAAGTGCTCGATGCCGACCTGGGGACGATGCTCACCAAGGACTTGACCGCCCACGCCTGGCGCACCGCCCTGTCGCCGACGGGCGAGTGGATCCCCGCCGTGCTGCGGGCCGCCGACCAGCGCCTGACACAGATACGTCGCGCCATCCCCGACGCGGGCGGCCTGGTGATAGCCACCAATCAGTCCGTGGCGCGCGCCTACGCGAAGATCCTGGCCGGGATCACGGGGAAACGCCCCACCGTGATCCTCTCCGACGATGCCAGGGCCGGCGGGAGGATCGAGGAGTTCGCCGCGGGCCAGGATCGCTGGATGGTGGCGGTCCGGATGGTCTCGGAGGGGGTGGACGTGCCACGGTTGGCGGTCGGGGTCTATGCGACGTCCACCTCGACTCCGTTGTTCTTCGCCCAGGCGGTGGGCAGGTTCGTGCGTTCGAGGCGGCGCGGCGAGGTGGCGACGGTGTTCCTGCCCACCGTGCCGATCCTGCTGGCCCACGCCGCGACGCTGGAGAGGCAACGCGACCACGTGCTGGGACGTCCCCGCTCCGAGGAAACCGACATCTGGGCGGAGACGGAGGCCCTCGTCGATGCGGCCAACCGCGAAGAAACGGCCTCCGAAGACCTCCTGGGCGAGTTCGAGGCCCTCGAATCCCAGGCCACGTTCGACCACGTGTTGTTCGAGTCCCAGGCCTTCGGGATGCACGCCGAGCCGACATCGCAGGACGAACTCGACTACCTGGGGCTGCCCGGTCTCCTGGAGCCCGAGCAGGTGAGCGCCCTCCTGGCCGAGCGGCAACGCCGCCAGCTCAGACGACGCGAACGCAAGGACCCGAAGTCGCAACCGGAGGTGCCGCTGCACCGGGCACTCGCGAACCAGCGCAAGGAACTCAACTCCCTGGTGGCCCAGCTGGCTCGCCTGGAACAGCGCCCCCACAGCCACGTACACGCCGACCTGCGCCGCGAGTGCGGCGGCCCGCCGCTGGCCCAGGCGACAACCGAACAGGTTGCCGAACGCATCGCCAGGGCGAGGGCCTGGCTCAGGCGCTGAAGAACCCGCAACCTTGGCTTCACAACAAGAAAAGCTAGTGATACTCTCACTCATCAAAGGTTAGTTTCGCTTAAGTGAGGCATTCGAGAGGTCGTACGCGTGGACGCTGACACTACGAGGCCGACGCTTGCCCGGGCCCAGGGTCACTGCCCACGGGCCTTCCTCTGGGGTCTGCTTCTCGCAACTGCCTTGGTCATCAGCGCAGTCACCACCATCAGCATCGGCGTCGTCTCCATCCCGCTCCACGAGGTGTGGGACGTGCTTCTCGGTAACCTAACGGCAGCTCCTGACGCGCTGAGTTCAAAAAATGCAGTGATCATCTGGAACGTGCGCACGCCACGGATGCTGCTGGCCCTCCTGGTCGGGGCTGGCCTTTCAATCGCCGGAGTAGCGATCCAGGGCGTGCTTCGCAACGTCTTGGCCGACCCCTATCTCATCGGTATTTCATCGGGCGCATCGACAGGTGCAGCTTTGGTGCTTCTAGGATTCGCTTCAGCCACATCCTTGTCCCTGACAGTCGGTGCCTACCTTGGATCCTTGGCGGCAATTCTCTTGGTATTCGGAATCGCTCGCAGCGGAGGCTCAATCACTTCAGAACGATTCATTTTCGCCGGAATAATTGTTGGCTTCGCCATGACCGCCTTGACGAATTTGCTTATATTCCTCTCAGGCAGCGACCATGGCGCCCGCTCGGTGATGTTCTGGATGCTCGGGTCATTGAATTTGGCAAACTGGGATTCCTTGTTAATACCATTCTTGGCCCTGCTCGCCACCCTCACGCTCATGATACTTTGGGGGCGCAAGTTCGACGCTATATCCATAGGCGATGACACCGCCCGAACACTCGGCACGAATCCCGATCATTTCCGGACGCTCTCACTTGCGATCATAGCCGCGTGCGTAGCCACCTTGGTTGCGGTTTCAGGAGCCATCGGCTTTCTGGGACTAGTGGTTCCACACATCAGTCGACGCATGGTCGGCGCTACGCACCGCGGAGTTTTCGTCATATCGGCTCTGCTCGGCTCGGTACTACTCATGTGGTCCGATGCTTTGGCCCGCACCATGTTCCAACCCAAAGAACTTCCCATCGGAGTGCTCACCGCCTTACTTGGGACCCCGCTCCTTTTGTTCCTGATGCGTCGGCTATACGCAAAATAGAAACGGTAATCATTCTTAACGGAAAGAGTATAATGAGTAAGTTCAACAAATTTTCCCTCACTCTCTTGTGCAGTGCCACGCTGACGATCACCACGATGACCGCCTGCTCAGCAGGAAACAGCAACACCAGCACCTCACAGGAGCAGGGCGGGACGGGGAGCGGCACGGGTTTCCCCATGGAAATTGATAACTGTGGTCAGAAACTCGTCGTGGAAAAGCGCCCAGAAAAGGTTTTGACCATCGGTGCCGATCCGCTCGCCCAAATGTCCGCCGCAGGAGCAGGAGACAAAGTTGTATCCTATTCAGCTCTGCTCGGGATGGAACTCCCCGAGCTCCCGGGGGTAACCGCCAAGGAACTGACCAGCGAAGACCCGAGTACCGAGCAGATCCTCAGCACTGGAGCCGATTTCTTGGTCGCCAATGCCTACCTCAACACTGACCCAAAAACCCTGAAGGGGAACGGCATCACTTCATGGGTGCCGTCAAGCGTGTGCGACCACTTGGTTGCCTCCAGCGGCGAAAAAGCTGAAGGAACCGTCTCAGACAAGCCGGCTCTCGAGAAGGTTCAAGATGATCTGAAAACAATGGGCCGGTTGTTCGGCACCAGCGAAACGGCTGATAAAGCAGCAGATGACCTCATGACCCGAGTGAAAAAGATAGCCGATCAGAATCCCGGGAAGGGTCGAAGCGTCGCCCTCTTGTACTACTTCGATGGCAAGTCTGCGCTGGGAGCCATCGGAGATAGCGGAATTCCGGCAGAGTTCGCAAAGAACTTGGGGCTGAAGAACGTGTTCGCCGACCAGAAAGAAACCTGGATCAATGACATGTCTTGGGAATCCGTTCTTCAAAAGGACCCCGACATCATCCTTCTCATCACCGAGATGACGCCCGGAATGGATTTCGAGAAAAACAAGGAGCGCCTGTTGGCCGAGAAAGGGGTAGACCATCTCAAGGCTGTCAAGAACGATTCCTTCATTCAGATGAAGTATCAACAGGGCATCGCTGCCCCTTCGTCCGTTGAAGGGCTCGAGAGCTTGGCGGGACAGTTGAACCAATGAATCCGTTGACCCTGGAGAATATCCGTTTCCGGTATTCATCGCATTCGAAGGGCGTCGTCCGCGACATCCTCAAGAACGTCACCCTTGACGTACCTGCCGGTAAGACGTTCGGGTTGATCGGCCCGAACGGTTCCGGGAAATCCACCCTGCTCCGATGCATATACCGAGCGCTTCGCCCCCAGGGCGGTAGGATTCTTCTACTGGGGCAGGAGGTTCAGCGGTACACATCCAAGAGCCTGTCGCGCGAAGTTGCGGTGGCAGTCCAGCAGGAGGAGGTCTCGGTACCCCTCACAACGATGGAGTACATACTCCTTGGCCGCTCCGCGGTAACCTCAGCATGGAGATCTTACTCGGTCAATGATCGTTCACGAGCGGAAAAAGCCATTCGAGACTTCGGCTTGGAAAACATGAAAAATCAGTCAGTTCTTGAACTATCAGGTGGTGAATGCAAACGCGCCATGTTGGCACGCACCTTGATTCAGGACACGCCCGTTCTGCTGCTCGATGAACCGACAAATCATCTTGATATCCGATTCCAACATCAGATCCTCCGGCTAGTAAATTCCTTGGAAAAGACCAGCGTCATTGTTCTGCATGACCTCAATCTGGCGGCCAGGTACTGCGATTACCTAGCACTGCTGGATAATGGTGAGCTCGTTGCTGTTGGGACGGCCGAAGAAATTTTGACACCAGAATTACTGGAACCAGTTTACGGACTGGACGTTCACTGCATGGATATAAACGGATACCTCCAGCTCCTCATGGCCCCCCAAGAAGAAGATTCGACTATTTTCCCAAGAGTCTCATGATGTTTGAAACCATCCGATTCTCAGGGCAGCCAATGACTGCAAGTCTAACGCGGGCATAGCGCCCTTTTCCGCATCGGCGCCGACACCACAGGGCGATGCTATGGGGTCGTAGTAACAGCTTGGTGTCAAGTGGTGGAAGCAACGAGTAGGCGTTCGTATGCTTCGCGTGGGGT
>ERZ772993.361-NODE-361-length-22814-cov-34.135024_pt1 | contig 22814 bp, 12 predicted proteins | sample MGYA00580670_ERZ772993 | MGnify/ENA primary metagenome ERZ772993 (study PRJEB29015, sample SAMEA2737936) | human oral metagenome | biome: human oral; feature: human-associated habitat; material: dental | place: China | collected 2136 ... | reverse complement strand
GCGGGCTTCGCCCTGGCCACGAGCCTGGGGGAGTTCGGGGCGACGTCGTTCCTGGCGCGGCCCCGAACCCCTACTTTGCCGGTGGTCCTCTACCGTCTTATCGGCTCGCCCGGTGCCCAGAATCAGGGGATGGGCCTGGCGGCCGGCGTCGTCCTGGCGGCGGGGACCGCTGGAATCATGCTGGCCTGCGAGCGGCTCCAGACCGCTCGCCCGGGCCGCGGACGGGAGGGGATCGATGACCGGCATGAGTGAGACCGGCGCGACCGGCGGGGCCCCGGGGCCCGGCGACGAGAGCTCCGGCGCGGGCACGGGGGCCGAGGAGGCCGGCGGGCCCGGCGCCGGCGGGGTCGGCGCGGCGGGGGGTCCGCCGCTGTCCGAGGGCCTGAGCGTGCGCGGCCTCAGGGTCGTCTACCGGGGCGGGCGCGGCGCGGCCCCGGTCACCGCCGTCGACGGCGTCGATCTGGATGTGGCTCGCGGCGAGACAGTGGCCCTCCTGGGGGCCTCCGGCTGCGGGAAGTCCTCGTTGCTGCGCGCCGTCGCCGGCCTGGAGGACCTGGCCGGGGGGACGGTCGCGTGGGACGGGCGGGACGTCGCGCGCGTGCCGGTCCACAGGCGCGGCTTCGGCCTCATGTTCCAGGACGGCCAGCTCTTCCCCTTCCGCGACGTCGCCGGCAACGTCGCCTACGGACTGGCCGGTCTGCCGCGCCGCGAGCGGCGGGCGCGGGTCGAGCGGGTGCTGGACGTCGTCGGCCTTCGGGGCTACGGGCCGCGCGAGGTCACGACGCTGTCGGGCGGGCAGGCGCAGCGCGTGGCTCTGGCGCGGTCGCTGGCGCCGCGGCCGCGGCTGCTTCTGCTCGACGAGCCGCTGAGCGCACTCGACCGGGCGCTGCGCGAGCGGCTGGCGGTGGATCTGCGGCGGATCCTGACCGATCAGGGCACGACCGCCCTGTACGTCACCCACGACCGCGACGAGGCCGAGGAGGTCGCCGATCGGGTCGGGGTCATGGAGGCCGGGCGCCTCCTGCGCCTGGACGCGCCCGAGGCGCTGCGGGCCGATCCGGGCGGCGAGGCGGTCGCCCGCCTCCTCGGCTCGTCGGGACGGGGGCGTGCGAGCCCGCGGGGGACGTGATCGATGACGGCGCTCCGATGCCGGTGCCGCGGGAACCCGCGGGTTATCCACAGAACTGGTCAGTTTCTACCGATCTCGATGCATATTTCCCCCGATCTCGATGAAGTTTTTGACCGATCTCGACGGATGTGTGGGGTGGGGGCGGCGTCGAGCAGGCGAGGATACGGCGGAAGGACGCGCCTGAGCGTCGGTCGGCGCGGTGGGTGCGGGGTCCCCGGCAAGGGTATTAGCCGGAGTGGACGACGAACCCCCAGTGCTGCCACCATCGCGCCGAGGTCACGGACCCGTCACGAGCCCGACGCGAAGGAGACGCGATGAGCGCACAACCCACGGTCACCATTACCAGGGTGGAGTCGTGGCTCAAGAGCGAGGGGGTCGGCTACGAGGTCGCCTCCGACGGCAATCTTCTGACGGGCTTCGACAGCTGCACGGTCTCCATCGTCGACTGCGATTCCAACTTCCTGATGGTCCTGGGCTCCTGGCGCGGCGAGTTCGCCGCCGCCGACGCACCCGCCCTGGCCGCCTACGTCGACGAGTGCAACAGCACCATGTACGCCCCGCGCGCCACCATGGGCTCCTTCGACGACGGCGTCACCCGCCTCCAGGCGGACGTGACCGCCTTCACCGCCGAGGGCATGAGCGAGGCCCAGCTCCACGGCTTCCTCGACACCGCCTTCTCGGCTCTGCTCGGCTTCTACGAGGCGGTCGCCGAGGATTTCCCCTCCCTCGTCACCTGGAAGGGGGGCAGCTGACATGCCCTGGTGGAACGATCCCGCGGCCGGCCTGACCCCCGCGGTCACCATCGATCGCGTCGCCGCCTGGTTCGACGCCAATGGCTTCACCTACGGCCGCAGCGAGAACGGCAGCGCCATCGTCACCGGTTTCGACGAGTACTCCTACGTCGTCGCCGTCGTCGACGGCAATCTCATGGTGACCCACGCGCGCTTCTGGACGAACCTGCCCGACGACGCCCGGAGCCTGGCCGCCCTGCGCGAGCTGATCAACCGGCTCAACCAGTCTCGGACCATTCCCTCTTTGAGCACGTTCGCCGACGAGGACGGGCGCCAGCTCGCCGCGGAGATCGCCGTCCCCGTCTCGGAGGGCCTCAACGGCGATCAGCTCGACGACATTCTGGGCACGAGCCTGCAGGCCATCATCTCCAGCTTCGAGGAGCTCGGCGAGGCTCTGGGCATTGAGCCGACCGGGGAGGGCGAGCAATGAGCGGCGGGTCGCGGTGACTGGGTCCCCTGACGACGGCGCCGTCCCCGGCCGCGCCGCCCCTGATGTCCCCGCCGTCCCTGATATCCCTGAGAGTGCCGCCGGCACCGGCGATGCGAGCGGTGCTGCCTCGCAGCGGGCCGCCTTCCGGGTCGACCTGCGCGGCATGGTCGACCTCCTGTCGCGCAACCTGTACTCGGGTCCGCGCGTATACGTGCGCGAGCTGCTTCAGAACGCCGTCGACGCCATCGCCGCCCGCCGCGCGCTCGAGCCCGGCTGTCCGGGGCGGATCTCGATCGAGCTGAGCCGGGTCGATGGCGTCGCCGCCCTGAGGTGCGCGGACACCGGCATCGGTCTGACTCCGGAGCAGGCCGCCGGCCTGCTATCGACCGTCGGCGCCTCCTCCAAGCGCGATGAGCTGGGGCTGGCGCGCGGCGACTACCTGGGGCAGTTCGGCATCGGGCTGCTGTCGTGCTTCATGGTCAGCCCCGAGATCATCGTGACCTCGCGCTCCGCCCAGAGCTCCCAGTCCGCTCCGGCGGACCCGGCGGATCCCTCGGATCCGCCCGGCCGGACCGGTGCGACCGGCTCAGCCGAACGGGCCGGCCGGATCGGTGCGTCAGCCCCGCCCGGCGCGGGCGGCGCTCCGGGCCCGACCGTGACCTGGGCCGGCCGCACCAACGGCACCTACGCGGTGAGCGTCGTCACCGATCCGGCCGACCGGCTCCCCGAGCCGGGGACCGTCGTCGAGCTCATCTCCCTGCCCGGGGAGCACTGGCTCGAGCCGCAGACCGTGCGCGCCCTGGTCGACGAGTTCGGCTCTCTGCTGCCGGTCGAGATCGAGGTCCGCGACGGCGCCCGCGTCACCCGGCACGGCGGCGGCCGCGGTCCGTGGGAGATGAGCCGCCACGAGGCGATCGCCTGGTGCGCCCAGGAGCTGGGCGTGACCCCCTTCGACATCATCGACCTGGACGTGCCCGCCTCCGGGCTGCGCGGCATCGCCGTCGTCGTCACCCACGCCCACCCCGCCGCCGCCGCGCACCACACCGCCTACGTCAAGCGCATGCTCGTCTCCCGCGCCGTCGAGGACCTGGCCCCCGCCTGGGCCTACTTCGTGCGCGTCATCGCCGGCTCCGACCACCTGCGTCCGACCGCCTCGCGCGAGCGGCTCGTGGACGACGAGATGCTCGAGGCCACCCGCCGGGGGGTCGGCGACGCCGTGCACGGCTGGCTCGAGCGCACCGCCCGCCTGACCCCGAGCCGGTTCGCCGACTTCCTGGACGCCCACGCCGTCGGCCTGCGGTCGGTGGCCCTGCGCGACGAGCAGGTGCTCGCCCTGGTCGCGCGCCACCTGCCCGTGGAGACCACCGAGGGGGCGCTGACCCTGACGGACCTGGTGGAGCTGGCGAGGCCGGGCCGCTCGCTCGGGCCGGCCGAGGGCGGGACGATCGGGCGCCCCGGCCCTGCGGGCGCGACCGGCCCGGGCAGTCCGGGCAGTCCGGTCCGGGGGCGCCCCGTGCGCTACACCCGCACCGTGGACCAGTACCGGGCCCTGGCCGATGTCGCCTCCTCCCAGGGCCTGGTTCTGGTCAACGCCGGCTACTCCTTCGAGGAGGAGGTTCTCACGGCCTTCCTCTCCCGCCCCGACCTGGCCGGCGCCGATCCCGGTATCGCACTGGTCGACCCCGGTGAGCTGCTCGAGGTCTTCACCCCCTGCGCGCCCGGCGAGCAGGCCGAGGCGGTGGACCTGCTCGTGGTGGCCGCCACCGCTATCGATCCCGAGGACTGCGAGGTCGTGCTGCGTCGCTTCGAACCCGCCTCCCTGCCCGCCCTCTACCTGCCCGACCCCGACCTGGCGGGCCGCGTCGCGGCCCGGAGCTCGGCCAGAGCGGCCTCGGGGGCCTGGGCCGAGGTCCTCGGCGTCACCGACCCCTTCGCCGCCTCCAACGCGCCCAGGCTGGTGCTCAACCGCACCAGCTCACTCGTGATGCGTCTGGTGGCCGCCGCCGCCCGCGCCGGCGGAGCACGCGACGACACCGTCGTTCAGGTGCTGCGCGGCCTGTACATCCAGTGCCTGCTGGCCGGACGCCAGCCGCTGGGCGCCAAGGAGCGCGCCTGGGCCTCGCAGGCGCTCTCGTCCCTGCTCGACGTCGCGCTGAGCGCGCGAGGACCGGGCGCCTCCCCGGAAGGAACCGCATCGTGACCACCCGTGATGACGTCATCGAACGACTGACCCTGGCGTCGGCCCACCCCTGGGGGCCCGCCCGCTCCAATCTGACCGCCGAGGCCGTCACCTGGGCCGACGCCCTCCAGGACGAGGAGCTGGAGGTCGATGCGCGGCTGGCCCTGACCGAGGCGTACCACCAGGGCAATGAGGAGTGGAAGGCCCTGGCGCCCTTCGCCTGGCTGCTCTCGCGCTGCGACGAGCGCCCCGACCTGTTCGACGCCGACCGATTGCGCCGCATGAGCTGGAACTACAAATGGGCCGTTCCGGTCGCCTCCGACAATCCCGGCGTGGGCGTCGCCCAGCTGCGCTCGCTCGAGGCCGGCCTGGAGGAGTTCTTCCGCGCCCAGGGCGCCTCCATGCACGCCGTTCACGGCGACCGCCTCCACGCCGCCATCATGCTCGGCCTGGAGGAGGAGGGCGCCGCCGAGCTCGCCGCCTGGCGCTCGACGCCGCGCGACGCCTCCTCCGATTGCGAGGGCTGCGACCCCATGCGCCAGGTCGAGTGGGCGAGTCTCCACGAGGACTGGGAGACCGCCGTGGCCGCCGCCGCGCCCGTGCTGCGCGGAGAGATCGGCTGCGCCGCCCAGCCCCACACCATGCAGGGCATCGCCCTCCTGGCGCTGCTCGCCTCGGGCCGCCCGCGGGCGGCGTGGGAGGCGCACGTGCGCTCCTACCGGATTCTGCGCGCCGCTCCGCAGGCCCTGGACTACATGAGCAACCACCTGGAGTATCTCGCCTTGTCCGGGCGCGTGGCCCGGGGCCTGAGGATCCTGCGCGAGTTCGCGGGTCGCACGGGCGAGGCCGAGTCCGCGCGCGTGCTCATGGACTTCCTCGCCGGCGCCGCCCTCGTGCTTCGCGAGGCCGACCGCGCCGGGCGCGGCGCCGAGCCCCTCGGCGTCGACATCCCCGCCGCCTCCGTATGGTGCCCCGGTCCGGGTGTCAGCGCCGGCACGCGCCTGAGCGACGCCCGCGGACAGGTCGAGCAGTGGGCCGGGCGCATCGCCGGACGCTACGACGAGCGCAACGGCAACACGATCGTCTCTCAGCGTCTGGAGGCCTCCCTCGCCCGCCGGCCGCTGACCGACGAGGTGGAGGTCTCCCGCCGCGGTCCCCTCGCGGGGGCGGGCGCCGAGCTCATCGAACCCGCCGAGGAACTGCCCCGGCCCCGGGCCCGAGAGGCCGACGACGTCGTCGCCTCCCGAACCCGAACGGCCCAGGATGGGGCTCCGGACACCGGTCCGGAGGGCCGGTTCGTTTCGGGCGCGGGCTCGCGCACCGGGGCCTCCGCCGGCCCCGCGGCGCCGGCGGAGGAGGATTCCGGGGCTGGCCGGGAGGGGGATCGGCCCTACCCGGTCGTCGACCTGCGCACCCCGCCCGTCGCGGCCGACGCCGACGAACTCCTGCGCCGCCTGGATACCGGACTCCGCCGGCCCGGCAAGAGCCTGGAGTACGGCCGCCTCGTCGCCCAGGCCATCAGCCAGGGGATCGTGCCCGACCCCGGGCGGGTTCCCCCCGATCTGGCGCGGGCGGCCCGTCTGCTGCGCTACGCCGTGGCCGACTGCAGCTGGGACTATGAGCGGGCGGCCGACGAACTCGCGCTCCTGCGCACCCGGATCGACGGCGACATCCACCCGCTGCCCCTCCTGCGCCTCGACCTGGAGGCCCTCCAGGTCGAGGGCGGTGCGGATGAGCTCCACGACCGGTCCACTCCCCGCACGCGCGCCGACCGCCTCGCCCGCGCCGGCCTGCTCGCCGGGCGCCTGGCCGCCCTGACCGAGCCCCTCCTGGATGCGCCCGAGGAGCACAGGACCGAGCTCGTCGACGTCTACGAAGCCGCCACCGCGCTCGTGCGCATCCTGCTCGGGCTTCAGGACCACGAGGGGGCCGCTGCGTCCATCGAGCTCGCCTGGCGGGTCGCCCCGTACGTGGCCGACATGGCCGCCCCGGGCAACGGCACCCTGTGCGATCAAGTCACCCTTCTCCAGGCCGACATGCTGCTCGAGCGCGGCGACGTCTACGGCGCATGCGCCCTCGCCGACGCCGTGCTCCGACGCTACGACCCCTGCCCCGTCGTCCTGGCGGAGGACGCGCGCAGCGTCCTGGTGCGGGCCTCCATGAAGGTCGGCGAGAACGAGGAGGCGGTCACCCAGGCCCGCGAGCTGCTCAACATCCACTTGGCGGCCGGCATGGGCCCGTTGGCCGGCCTGCTCTTCGGGACCCTGGCCGCGGCACTGGGCGCGGCCGGACGCTCGCTCGAGGCGGCCGAGGTGCTCGAGACGGCGCTGGAATCGGGCATGCCGCCGATCATCGTCGATGAGCTGCGCCGTACCCTCGTCTTCGTTCTGGACCAGCTCGACGAGAGCAAGGGCGTGCGCGACAACTGCCTGGCCGTGGCCGAGGCCTCTCTCGAACGCGGGCAGGTGGAGCGGGGCGTGGACTACCTTCTGCGGGCCGCGTCGGCCTGCGAGAGCCTGGAGGAGAACACCCGGGCCGCCCGTCTGCTCGAGCGCGCCGCCGAACTGGTCGACGTCGGCGACGATGACGGCCGGGTTCGCCGCTCCCGGTACCTGCGCAGCGCGGCGCGCGCCGTCGTCGACGAGCGCACGGCCCTGATGTCCCGCACCCGTCTGGCCGAGTCCCGTTCCCTGATGAGTCGCGCCCGGGACCTGATCTCCGCCGTCCCCGACTCCGGTCAGTACTCCAGCGCCTTCGAACTGGGCGACTGGCACGACGACATGGCCTGGATCCTGTGGCGCGCCGGTGAGAGCGGCGAGGCCCTGGGGCACTGCGAGGACGCCTTCGCCGGGTACATGAGCATCGAGGACCGCGGCAGCGCCGCTCAGCCGCTGACCCTCATGGCTCTCATACACACCGAGGCGGGCGATACGAGGGCGGCGCGCTCCGCCATCGCCCGGGTGCGCGAGCTGCTGTCCCACCGGCGCTGGGGGGCCCACCCCGCGCTGGCGCGCGTGGCCAGCCTCGAGGAGGTGCTCGACGGCGTCTGAGGACGCGCGGAAGATGCGGTCCCCGCGTCCGCGGTCGCCGGGTTCGCCGGGGGTGAAGGGCCGGGCACGACCGGGGCGCAGGGATCACCATTGGCCTGAGCTCGTTGACGTCTGTTCTCACCCGCCGGGAGGCACTCATGGCCATCGCCACCTCGCATCGCTTCACCGACGGCGACCTGCCCGTCGAGGCCGGCCGCTATCGGCTCGTCGCCTCCGGATCCTGCCCGTGGTGCCGCCGGGTGCTCATCGCCCGCCGACTGCTGGGCCTGACCGAGGCGATCGCCGTCTCCTGGACCTACGGCCGCGGCGCCGACGGCTACTGGGAGCTGACGGGTGCCGACGGCGCCCCCGGCACGGACCCGGTCCTTAAGGCGCGCTCCCTGGCGGAGGTGTATGCGACGACGCCGGGCTACACGCCGCCGCCGACCATCCCCGCCCTGGTCGACATGACGACGGGGCGAGTCGTGTCCGACGACTCCGGCGCCCTGCTGTTCGACCTCGCCACCGCGTGGTGGCCGCTTCACCGCGAGGGCGCCCCCGAGCTCTACCCGGTCAACCGGCGCAACTCCACCGACGCCTGGGACGCCTGGCTCACCGAGCACGTCAACAACCCGCACGGGGTCGCCATCCACTCCAAGAATGATGAGGAGAAGGCGGCCGCGGCCGCCGACACCGTCCTCATCGCCTTCGACGTCGTTGACACCCTGCTCGCCCGCGCCACCCGCATGGAGGCCTCCCGCGAGGCCGCGCTGACGGTCCATGACACTCCGCCGCTGTCGGCGGTCGTCTCCGTGGAGCAGTTCCTGTGCGGGGCGGCGCCCACCGGTAGCGACATCCGGCTGTTCACCACCGTCCAGGCCTACGAGTACGGGGGCCGGCGGCACTACCCGGGAGGCGAGGCACCCTCGATCTCATTCTGGCCGGCGCTGGCGCGCTGGTTCCGGGCCCTGGAGGCCCGCAGCGGGTGGGTCGGCCCCGAGGAGCGCAGCGCCCTGGGGCTGTAGGGGCGGCGGGTCGTGCCCCGGGCGGCGGGGCCGGCCCTCACCGCCCCAGCACCGGGTTGTACATGAGCCGATTGGGTTCGTGCGGGCACTCGTCGCCCACCGCCATCGGCGCGATGAGGCGGTCGGCCCGCAGATCCTCGAGGCGGGCGACCACCCGCTCGCGCAGGTTCCAGGGGTCGATCGTATTGAGGTAGATCTTCGTGCCGCCCTCGAAGCCGGCCAGGGTCGAGACCCGCCACTTGAGCGTGATGTGCCACGGCATCGGCTGATCGACGTCGACCGGCTTGTGATGCCACTCCTCATTGCTGGGCACGTCCACCCCCGTGGCCGCGTGCAGCGCGTGCACCAGGTCGGATACGGAGTCGACCTCGCTGCGGCTCATGAGCCACGGCTCGCACATCGCCGATGTCGAGTACACCTCCAGCGTGGGGTAGCGGTGCCCGAACCCGGCGAAGGCGACGGCGTGCTCGTTGGACGCCACGAGCAGCCCGTTGTAGGCGGCGTAGTCGACGCCCAGCTCGTTGTACAGGTTCGGGTTGGTCCGCACGCGCTGGAGCTCCAGGGCGGCCAACACCCCCCGCTCGTCGATTCCGACCAGCTGCTTGTGCAGGTGGTCGAAGGAGGCGCCGGCCGGGCGCAGCCAGTTCTGGAAGACCGCCACGTAGCGCACCCACCGGTTCGCCCGGTACAGGTCGGCGGTCGCCGCGACCGCCAGGCGCATGTAGGCGCGGTGCTCGGCGGGGGTCAGCGTGCCCGAACCGGCCAGGCCGGAGGTGTCGACGGCGTCGTCGGTGAAGTGGCGCCGTCCCACGATGACGTCGTGCCCGCCGGCGAAGAAGGCGGCCAGGTACTCGTAGCGGGCGTCCTCGCTCATGGATCGCCACGAGGCCGGGTCCGCTCCCGCGGCCTTGAGCTTGGTGCGCGCCACCGCCTCCACATGGGCGGCGCCCGCCGGGTCGGCGAGGTAGGCCTCCATGCGCTCGCGGGCGGCGTCGGGGATCTCGTAGCCGTGGTTGGCGTGCCAGTAGTCGTAGGAGAGGATCTCGAACAGATTGGGCACGCGGCGGAATTCGGCGGTCGTGTCGAACAGTGCGGCCGCGGGCACGGCGTCGATCCTCTCGAAGCCTCCGTCGGGCCGGGCGACGACGCGGCTCTTCTCCGGAGGCGTATCCAGGTAGCGGGCCGAGCAGAAGGCGCAGGCGTGGGTGCGTTCGGCGTCGGTGATCCGGTGGATCTCGGCCACAGGGTGGGAGATCGGCCGGTTACCGCGCCCGGGGACCGTCCACACCTCCGTGCCGGTGAAGGGGCTGATCTGCTTGACGGTCCCGTCGTCCATGCGGGTTAGCGGCGCGGGGCCTGGAGAATAGGGCATGAGCATGAGGCTATTGTGGCGCAGATGACGGTGGAGCGCTCGGTCACCGTGCCGCGAGATGGGCGTTCTCAGGTGAGTCGCGAGTCGCGAGTCCGGCGACGCCGCCGTCCGGCTCGCGCCGGCATGCCCGGCTCGGCGTCTGTCGTGGGGGAGGGGGCTGGCGGATGCGGGGCGCTCGCCCGCCGTGGGCCTCCCCGACGTCGTGGGCCGCCCGACTTACTGAGAGGCGGTTGCCGCCGCCGACGTCGCCGCCACCACGGCTATGGTCGTGGCGTTGATGGCGTCCTGAATGGCGCGGGCAACGGCGTCTCCGGAGGCATTGGCCGGGCGCAGCGCCGTGATGGCGCGCTTGAGCTCTCCGCCCCTCATGCCCGTCTCGGTCGTCGGCAGGATCTTGGAGGCGAGTCCCATGCTCTGGAGAATGCCCAGCAGGGCGAGGTCGGCGTGGACCGCGGGACGCTCACCGTGCAGGACGGCGTACAGGCGCTCCCGGGTGTCGTGCTCGGGGCCCGCGTCGAGGGTCGGGTACCGGGAGCTGAGGCCGAAGAGGCCGCCGCTGGTGCGCTCGATGACGCCGATCGCCTGAAGCCGGGCGGCGATGGCGTCGCGGGGCTTGATCCTGCCCCAGCTGATGAGCGACAGGAGCCTCTTGCCGTTCCTGATGGGCAGGACGGCGAGGGCGTCGTCGAGGGCGGCGAATCCGGTGGGAGAGGTGTCCAGAACGGTCATGCGCGGGCGCTTGTCGGCACTGAGCTCGATTCTTCCTGCTATGACGAGATCGAGCAGTACGGCTCCGCGCAGTCCGAGCTGATCGTTCCCGCCCCAGGATTCGGGGGCGCCGGAGTCCTTGGTCAGGAGCAGGAACAGTTCTTCGCAGATCAACATGATCTCAGGGTAGAGGTGGAAGCCCGTCGCGGGCCTCCTGCGCGGGGACGAGGCGCCCCCATCCGCGAGGCGGACTTTTCCGCGCGAGTCCGACGACGCCGTCGTCCGACTCGGGCCGGAATGCCCGACTCGTGCCGGAATACCTCGCGCCGGAATGCCCGACTCGGCGGGCCGGCTCCGAGAATCATGTCTGCGGCAGTTGCTTGTAGCGCCGAGCGCACTCCTCGCACTCGGGGCGCTCGGCGGGATCTGTCCTGGTAATGAAATAGACCCCCGCACAGTGATCGGACTGCGGCTCCGTTGACGCAGGCGTCTCCGATGCCACGGCGGTTGACCCGATGGGCGACTCGTCCCGGGGAGGACTTCATCAGTCGGTGGTCCTGCGAGGCGCTGCGCAGCTGTGTGATGTGACGTGCGCAGTGTCCTGGCTCTTCCATCGTCGAGTAGATTCCTCCGCCGAGAGCCCAGTTCTGCTCGGGAGGTGCGACGCTGATGGGAAAGCGCCATTGCTGCTCCAATTATTCGTAGAAGTCCTCGTGATCCCGGTGGTCGCCTGTGGCGAGACCGGCGGCTGCCACTCACGTCACTCCGTCTGAGTCCCACCGCACTCCAGCGCGCCACTGACTGGCGCTACCTCGATCAGGTTCTTCGTGTTGTGAAGGTGTGGTGGGTGGGGTGCGTGCGGTTGCTCGGGGCTTTTCTCGTCGGGGTCGTCGGGGTGCTGGTTGGCGGCCCCGGCGCGGGAGCGGGTCTCGGCAGTATTCGCGGGTCGGCGATCACGGGTGCCGCTGGCGGTTCTGGCGCGGGAGCGGGCTCGGGTCTCGGGCCCGCGTCGTTCCGCTGGTGGGGTCGTTCGTCGTCGTGCCCTTGGAGGGCGCTGGCCCGCGTCGTACCGTCTGCCGGCGGGGGTCCGTCCCGGCGGACGGGTGTCCGATTCTGCTGCAAGGGTCCGGTTTCGGCCGGAACGCGCAGGAGGAGTCGTTGATGTTCCGGGTTCTTCTCCGCTGTCGATACCGGTAGGCGGCTTCTTTGCAACAGGCCCGGGCGCGCCCCTGCGCGAATGAGTCTCGGAGGTCCCGGGTGCTCGTCGCGCGTTGTTTGCGGGTGCGCGCATCGGCGTCGGCATGGGTTCTGCTGCGTTCCATAGGCCCCGCAGTCCCGCGCCGCTGGTCCGCGCGGCGTGCGCCGTCGGCCTGTGGAGCCCGGGGCGCCGGGGAGCGTATGCCGCTTCGTCGCCGTGCGTCATCGGTCCCGCGCGGTCGTACGTAAAGCCGCGTGGTCGTACCCCCGGCGCGCGCGGTCGTACGTAAAGCCGCGCGGTCGTACCTTAGAGGGTCTTTAAGGTACGACCGCGCGCCTTCGGGTACGACCGCGCGCTCCCGGGTACGACCGCGCGCTCCCGGGTACGACCGCGCAGGACCCCGGGACACCGAACCGCCGGCCCCCGCCCGCCCCGACCGCACCCTCACACACGAAGGACCGGAGAACCTCCCCAGTCCGAGAACCACCCACTCCATTCCATTCGCCCATCTCTCCGAGAGCTCGGTGAGCAGTCTCAGGGTTGGGCGGGCAGCAGGGTCGTGACGCACGCATACATCGCGCGACACGGTGCCGACGCCGACTTCGGTGCCGGGCCCGGGCCTCGGAGGAGGATGTCAGAGTTCTGCGGCGAGCCCGTCGACGGCGCCTCGGCGGATCGTCTGAGCGCCGGCGAAGCGCTCGGCGAGTGCGCGGCGCTCCTCCTGGTGGTGACGCTCGAAGGCGACGGCGTCGCGCCCGGCGATGCGACGGTCGCGTCCGACGCGGTGGGATGGGATCCTCCCGGAGTCGAGGGGCTTGTACGGGTGAGTTCGACTCATTCGTAGGCGTTGTGCCACTTGGGCCGGCGTGTAGTCGGCGTCGATATCGAGCAGGGCGACGCTGCTGCCGGAGGCGAGCGAGCCCGTGAGCGCGACGTCGTGACGGGCGAGGGCGCTGAGCGGCTCGCCAGGTCCTTCCGATCCCGGTGCGCGGTCGATCGGAGCCGACGCCGTCGTCCACGGCTCTTCCCCGTTCCCCCGGCCCTGCTGTTCCTCTCGATCCCTTCGATCCCTCGGCATCTCGGCCCTTGACGATCTGCGGCATTCTTCCCCCGGCCCCGGCCCCGGCCCCGGCCCCGGCGCCGATGCCCCGCTCGACCGGCGGAGCCAGCGCGGATGATGGAGGTGCGCAGGGGCGGGTTCCTCAGTCCCTCCCGACCGGCGGGGGCTGACGGGGCGGGGCGCCGAGGCGCGGCGTGCGGTCGGGGCGGGAGGGTGAGCGGGACGATGTGAGACGAAAGACCCTGGCGGCCGCCTGCGCGCCGGTGATCCGACGGCGGGGATCCTCGATATTTCGTCCGCGCCTCATCCACGTGGTGGACGTCGCCCGGGGTCCGGACACATAATTATCACGGGTCGCTTGAAGTGTCTCACAAGCGACTCCCAAGGTATTACACCGAAGGAACCTGACTGAGGCAGTCGAGACCCCGGCGCCGGTTGCACCCGTGTATGCGAGTGACACCACGTCGGGGTCTTGGTGTGTGCGGCATGCGCGGCATGCGACCTGGGCCGGCTGCGCGCGCTGAATACGCTTGCTTCCGTGCGTGCTAGGGTCGGCTTCCGAGGGACGTTCCGGCTCGGCCGGGCGAGGAGGGCGATTGATGTCGGTGCCGTCTGAGACTCTGGACGGCATGGATATCGAGACCGTCCCCTCCCTGGTGTCCCTGGCCCTCGCGCTCGGCGCCGAGGACGCCGGCGATCTGAGCGCCGCCGAGAAGTGGTTGGTCGACGAGGCGCACGGCGCCCGGACGACTGCGGCGCTCGTTCGCGGGGTGCGTGGGATGATCAGGCGGGGCGAGGACCCGCTGGGGGACGCCTACTGCACGATCCGCTCCCCCGAGGAGCGCCGTCCGCTCGGCCAGACCTACACGCCGCGCCCGATCATCGAGGCGATGCTGCGGTGGGCCTCGGACCACGGAGACCCGGTCCGCGTCGTCGATCCCGGTGCGGGGTCGGGGCGCTATCTGGTGGCGGCCGGCGAGCGCTTCCCCGGGGCCGCCCTCCATGGCGCGGATATCGACCCGCTCGCCGCGCTGATGCTGCGCGCCAACCTCGCGGCGGCCGGCCTGGCGGACCGCGCCCGCGTGCATGTCGGCGACTACCGCGCGCTGAGCCTTCCCCCGGTCGATGGTCCGACTCTGTTCGTGGGGAACCCGCCGTACGTCCGTCACCACCGGATCGCCCCCGAGTGGAAGACGTGGCTCCTGGAGACGGCGCGCCGGCGCGGCCTGGACGCGAGCGCTCTCGCCGGGCTGCACGTCCACTTCTTCCTCGCCACCGCCGAGTACGGCCGCAACGGCGACTACGGCGCCTTCATCACCTCCTCGGAGTGGCTGGACGTCAACTACGGCGGGCTCGTGCGGCAGCTGCTGCTGGACGGCCTCGGGGGTCAGTCGCTCCACGTCCTGGCCCCCGAGGCCCCGCTGTTCTCGGACGCGACGACGACGAGCGCGATCACGTGCTTCCGCATCGGCGAGACGCCGTCGACGATGAGGATCCGCCGTGTCGAGTCCCTCTCGGATCTGGGCCGTCTCGCCGGAGGGCGAAGCGTGTCCCGGCAGCGCCTGGCCGGCACGAGTCGCTGGTCCGTCCTCACGCGCGAGACCCCGAGGCTTCGGGAGGGGTACGTCGAGCTCGGCGAGCTGTGCCGGGTCCACCGCGGGACGGTCACGGGGGCCAATGCCGTGTGGGTCAGGCGCGATGCGAGCCCGGATCTGCCCGAGCGGGTGCTCTTCCCGAGCATCACCAAGGCCCGTGAGCTCTTCGGCGCCGGGGCGCGTCTCGGCAGCCTGGAGGCGCTCCGTCGCGTGGTGGACCTGCCGGTGGATCTCGACGTCCTCGACGACGACGAGCGCGAGCAGGTCGACCGGTTCCTGCGCGAGGCCCGGGCCAGGGGCGTTCACGAGGGCTACATCGCCTCCAACCGCAGGGCGTGGTGGAGCGTGGGTCTGCGGGCGGCCGCTCCGATCCTGGCCACCTACATGGCTCGTCGTCCCCCGGCGTTCGTGCGCAACGACGCCGGTGCCCGGCACATCAACATCGCTCACGGCCTCTACCCGCGTGAGAGGATGAGCGATGTGCTCCTGGATCGTCTCGCCGACCGGCTGCGGGCGGAGGTCACGCTCGCCCAGGGGCGGACGTATGCGGGCGGACTGGTGAAGTTCGAGCCCAGGGAGATGGAGCGCATCCCGGTGCCCGGTCCGGACATGCTGGCCGAGGGGGCGTAGACGATGGCGCTGAGCCCTCCGAGGTGGACCGAGCGGGATTTCGAGAGGGATGCCGCCGAGGCGATCCTCCACTTCCGTCAGACGCGAATGCACGAGCCCCTGGAGGCCTACCTCGACCACTTCGAGAAGTACCGGCATCAGGTGGAGTCCCTCATCGAGGAGACCGCGGATCTCACCGGCCTCACCGGCTTCACCGACCCCACCGGACGTGTCCGGCTCGACGATCGGGCGGTCGAGCTCCTGACGGGCCCCGAGCGGTTGACCACCATCCGCTACCTGGCCTCCCCGGCGATCAGCGAGGACGACGTGAAGGTGCTCGCCGATGCCGTGCTGAGCCCCAAGCGTCTGCGGGCCGACCCGGGGATGGCGCGACGCGTGATCGGGACGGTTCTCCTGGGCCTCGACCGCGAGCGGTTCCCGTGGGTGGGCGAGGACCGTGATCCCACGGAGGCGGAGAGGCGGGCCGCCGTCGTCGCCACGGCCGCGCTCATCGCGACCCAGAAGGTTCAGACGGGCAGGCGCAACGAGGCCAAGAAGACCCAGGAGGGCGCTGTTGCCGGGGCACTGCGCGCCGCGGGGCTCACCGAGGTTCCGCCCCGGACGATCGCGAACATGTCGCACGTCCCCGGACGCGGCGAGTTCTGCGCCGAGACGTTGTTCGGGAGCCGCAAGGCGGATCTCGTCGTGCGTCTCTGGGACGGGCGCGTCATGCCGACGGAGTGCAAGGTCTCGAACTCCTCGACCAATTCCGTGAAGCGCCTCAACAATGACGCGGCGGTGAAGGCGAAGACCTGGATCCAGGAGTTCGGGACCATGACCTGCGTCCCCGCAGCGGTCCTGTCGGGCGTCTTCAAGGTCCGCAACCTCGTCGCGGCCCAGTCCGATGGTCTCGTCCTGTTCTGGGCCCACGGGCTGGAGGAGATGGTCACCTTCGTCGAGGGCACGAGGGAGGATGGGCAGTAGGCCGGTCCGGGTGGCGGTGTTCTCTCCGGACTCCCCGCGCGAGCGGGGATGAGCGGGGTTGACGATGCTGGCGGCCCGCGCGGCGCACGGGCTCCCGGCGCGAGTGGGGATGAGCCGCGCCGTCACGGAGGATGGCGCACGCGCCGGGTCTTGCAGTTGCTGCCTCAGGTCGGCGACCCCGGGCGGGCCCCGGAGCGTCGGGAGCGATCTCTTCATGCGGACCGGATCGTCCGGCCGGCTGCTCCGCGTCGCAGGAGTCCGCGCGGTCGTACCTTCTCAGGCGCGGTCGTACACCATGTCTCGCGGTCGTACCCTCCTGCGCACGGTCGTACCTTAGAGCGCCCGGAGGGTACGACTGCGCGTCCCTGGGTACGACTGCGCGTCCCCGGGTACGACCGCGCGGGCCCGGATACGACCGCGCGGTCGAGCCGGACCGATCGCCGCCCTCCTCACTCAGCCCCGACCCACTCGGCCCCGACCGGATCCCGGCTCGCTGCCGCCCGATCCGTCACCACGTTCGCACAATCGTGTCGCAGGGGCGTTGTAGCCTGCACACGTCGGCCGCACCCCGCCCGCCACGGCCGCCCTCCGCCGGTGCGTCGGCCTGCCAGCCGGAGCATCGTGGAGCAGGGCCCCTACTCGACATACCGTGCCCGCATCCCGAACCCGGACTCATGAAGCTCAGCAATCTCGACCTCGTCCTGCGAGGACTCCTCGGCATCCTGCCGACTCACCTGGAGCGCTACCTCCGCGCCTCCCTGGGGGACCGCTGCACGCCCGAGACGCTGCGCGCCCTCCTTGCGGGCAACGGCTCGGCTCCGGACCTCCCCGACCTGGCCGATCTGTCCACCCAGATCCGCATCCTCACCGCCCGCGGCTCCGACAGGCGCTACCTTCTGCCCCTGCCGCCGGGACTGGTGAGCAAGCTGCACGAGGTCCGCCGCTTCCGCAACGAGGCGGTCCATGGCCACCGCTTCGACGCCGACAGGACGCTGGCCGCCCTCGTCGCGGTCAGCGAGACGCTCCGGCTCATCGGCTCCTCGCGGGGCCAGGGCGAGATACGCGAGCTCATCGGCGCCATCGACGACGGCCGAGGCCTCGGCGGCGATCCGCTCGGCGCCATCGGCGTCGAGGTCGAGTGCGTCCCCGTGATCAGTTACGCCCACGCCGTCGCGGGCGCCGCCCCCGTGATCTCGGTCGGCCTGTCCCTCTCGGGGCACGGCGGCGCCCTTCCCGACCCGCGCGCCGCGGCCGACGGCCAGCAGCGGCGGGTCCTGACCTCCCCGGCCCGTGGCGTCCGGGAGTCCCAGCCGGGAATCCTCGACGTGACGCTCACCGTCATCGAGGACGACGGCGGGAGCGAGGTCGTCGAGCCCTGGCGCCTGTCCTGGGACACGACTCGTCCGACGCTGACGGGCACCCGCGCCCTGACGCTGAATCGCGCGAACCTGCTCCAGGTGGAGCAGTCGTGCTCCGCCCATGTGCGAGTCGAGCTGCACGGCCAGGACGGGATGATGGCCGTGCGCAGGATCCCGGGACTCACCGTGCTGCCCCCGCGGCAGTGGCGGCTCGCCGGGGGCGAGCGCTGGGCGGGCGCGGCGCTGGCAACCTTCGTCCAGCCCGACCAGGTGGCCGTCGGGGCCCTGGCGGCCGAGGCGCTCGACGTCGCGGCCGACGGCCGGAGCCCGCGCGCCGCCACCGACGACTCGGACGCTCTCGCCGCGGCTGCGTGCGCCGTCCTGCGTCGGCACCGCGTCACCATCGAGGCCGCGGGCGGCCCGTGGAGCTCCTCCCCCCATCTCATCCGCACTGCCGCCGGGCTGCTCGAGGCGCGCGCCGGCAGCACCCTCGATGTCGCGGCCCTGATCGCCGGCGTCCTGGAGCGGCTGGACACGGCCACCACTCTCCTGCTCACCCCCGAGGCCGCTTTCCTCGGCTATCGGAGGGATCGGGGGAGCGGCGCCGGCCGACCGCCGGCCTCCCCGCAGGAAGCGGTCGACCTCGTCCGGCGCGGCGTCATGGGCCTCATCGATCCCGACCTGTCGGCGCCCCTGTCGGCCGCGGTCCTCCACGAGCTGACCGGTCCGGCGCGCAGCGTCGCTCTGGGGACGCTGTCCGATCTGGCCCTCGTCGCCCCGATCGGATCCTCCCGAGCGGACGGCGCGCCCCCGCAGCCCATGCTGGAGCGCGATGAGGACGACGTCGTCGTCGAGCTGCCGCCGCCGACCCGCCCGGTCGCGTCGGAGGATGGCGGGCCCGCCCCCGGATCGTCCTCCGCGGTCGTGGACGCCGAGCGATCGCCGGCCGACGGCGCGCCCGTCCCGGGGCCCGAGGCCGCCGTCGAGGGCCTCCCCGCCCCGCCCGCTGTCGAGGAGTGGAAACGGAGTCTGCTCGACCTGTCCCGGCGCAACCCGCTCATCAGCCGCCCCTCGCGCGACGTCGTCGAGCTGCTCGTGCAGCCCGAGCTCATCGGCCGTCTCGAGGACCTCGTCAATGCCGGAGACCTCGTGACCCTGCGCCCCGTCCCGCACGACGCCGCGGGATCCGAGGACCGGGCCGCGCTGCTGACCGAGCAGCGGACGGTCCACGTCGACCTATCGACTCGTGAGAAGTACAAGCAGCGCCTGCGGGCCATGACCGTCTCCGCCCGTACGACCCTGAAGGAGACCGGGGCGAACAACCTCTACCTGACCGTCGGCGCCCTGGCATGGCGCATCGACGGCTACCGGGTGCGCTCCCCCCTCATCCTCATCCCCGTCAGACTCAGGCAGGAGGGCGAGACGTACGGCATCGTCCTGGACGAGGACGGGATCTCGACCCCCAACCACTCCCTGCTGACCCGCTTCAGGGCGGACACCGGCATGGACCTCGCCGAGCTCGCCGAGCCCGTGCGCGACGAGCACGGCATCGACATCGAGGCCACCCTGGAGCGCCTGCGCCGCCGGCTGCGGGAGTCCGGCCGCCGTGACGTCGTCGAACCCGCCGTGCACCTGGGCATGTTCCGCTTCTCCACCTACCGCATGTGGCAGGACCTGGAGACGGACTGGCCGACCATCGTCTCCAACCCGGTGGTCGGACACCTCCTGGAGGCCCCGGGCGCCGCCTTCGCGGACCCGGCGGGCGGCGGGCCGGCCGAGGGCGCAGCGGGTGCTGCGGGCGCCGACATCGACGAGGTCGTCGAGAACCTGCCGCTGGACGCCGACTCCGACCAGGCGCGGGTCATCGCCGATGCCGCGGCGGGGCGCAGCCTCGTCGTCAAGGGGCCGCCCGGGACGGGCAAGTCGCAGACGGTCGCGAACCTCATCTTCCGGGCCCTGTCCACGGGGCGCACCGTCATGTTCGTGGCGGAGAAGCTCTCGACGCTCGACGTCGTCGCCCGCCGCCTGCGCGAGGAGGCGGGTATCGGGGACCTCCTGCTCAACCTCCACGACAACGACATGAAGCCCGTCGATGTCTGCCGGGCCCTGCGACGCGCACTCGATCTGCGGGCGCCCGCCCCCGGCGCCGATCCGGACGCGCTGCGCCGGGAGCTGGCCGCGCTCCGGGCGCGCCTGGACGCCTACCGGGAGGGGCTGCACGACCCGAGACAGGGCAGCTCCCCCTCCTCCTACTACCGTGCCCGCCAGGCGCTCATCGAGGCGCGCGACGCCGGGGGCGTCGAGGGCGCCGGGATGGCCGACGGCGTCGCGGGTCCTGAGAGCGCCGAGTGGGAGCGGGCCCGGGCTGCCTTCGAGGACCGCGCCCGCGCCACCGGCCTGGACTCCTTCGACCCCGCCGTCCACGCGCAGCTGCTCGACGACTACCGGCGCACCCAGGAGCGGTTGCGCGAGGCCCTGACCCCCGAGCTGCTCGACGTCGTCCTCGACCGCCGTGAGACGGCGCTGCGCGAGGCGGGTCCGCGTGCCGAGGCGCTCCGTCGTGAGATCGCTCGCCGAAAGGGGACCCTGAACATCCGGGACCTGATCGACCTCTACGGGGACCTCGTGGTCGCCATCACCCCGTGCCTCCTGGTCTCCCCGGACTCGGTCGCCCGTTTCTTCCCGGCCCACCGCCGCTACGTCGACGTCGTCGTCTTCGACGAGGCCTCCCAGATCACGGTCGCGGGCGCCGTGGGGGCCATGGGGCGGGGGCGCTCCGTGGTCGTCGTCGGGGATCCCGAGCAGATGCCGCCGACCGCCGCCCCGGGGGCGGCCAGGAGCGGCGGGGAGCCGGGGAGCGCGGGCCGCGGCGAGAACGAGTCGATCCTCGACCGGTGCCTCGCCGGCGGTGTGCCGAGCCGTGCCCTGACCTGGCACTACCGCAGTCGGGTCGAGTCCCTCATCGCGTTCTCCAACCGGCACTACTACGACGGCCGCCTGCTGTCCTTCCCGAGTCCTCGGGCCATGGCCCCGCGGTCGGACGACGGACCCGACGGCCACGGCATCTCCCTGCGGCGAGTGGACGGCACCTACATCAGGCCGGAGGGCCGGGTCAAGAACCCGTCGATCAGGCCCAACACGAACCCGGCCGAGGCGCGCAAGATCGTCGAGGAGGTGGTCCGGCGGTTCGAGGCATCTCCGGGACGCACCCCGTCGGTGGGGATCATCACCTTCAACGCCCGTCAGCGCGACCTCATCGAGTCGTGGCTGCGCAAGGAGCTCGGCTCGGATCGCGTCGCCGAGGCGCTGGAGGCGCGCGACGGCCTGTTCGTGCGCAACCTGGAGAACGCGCAGGGCGAGGAGCGGGACACGATCCTGTTCTCGCTCACCTTCTCCGCCAATGAGAGGGGCGACGTCCCGCTCAGCTTCGGCTCGCTCGGCCATGCCGGCGGCGAACGGCGACTCAATGTCGCCATTACCCGGGCCCGCCGTCAGATCGTCGTGTTCGCGAGCTTCGATCCCGAGGACCTGCACGCCGAGCGCTCGAGCCATCAGGGGCTGAAGGACCTGCGCGCCTACCTGGAGCAGGCGCGCGCCGGCGGCGCGCCCCCGGCGCTGCCGGTCTCCGGGAGCGCGGTGGACCTCCACCGCAACGAGATCGCCGAGCGCCTGCGGGACGCGGGGCTGGACGTGCACGTCGGAGTCGGGCACTCGTCCTTCGAGATCGACCTCGCCCTGGCCCTGCCGCAAGGCTCCGGGTCTGCGGATCAGTCCGGGCCGGCCGGGCGGCCGGAGGTCTCGGAGGCGCCTGAGCAGTCCGGGCCGGTCGGGCGACCAGGAAGCCAGGAGGACCCCGGGCGGCTGGGGCGGCCCGGGGTGGCCGTGCTCCTCGACGGGCCCGGGTGGGACCGGCGGGGGAGCACGTCGGATCGCGATCTGCTGCCGGTCGATGTCCTGGGGACCATGGGATGGGAGCGGGTCGAGCGCGTGTGGATGCCCGAGTGGGTGGCCGACGCGCAGGCCGTCGTCGCCCGGCTCGTCGAGGCCGCCGGAGGGACGTACTCGTCGCAGGAGCAGCGGGAGCCGGCCGTGGAGTCGCCCGTTCAGGACCCGCCGGCGGCCGCGTCGCAGGAGCCGCGGGAGCCGGCCGTGCGGGGGCCGGAGGAGTCCGGGGCGGACGCCGCCGGGCCCGCCGGCAGCGCGGCCGATGGGACTGCCTCCGGCGTCGTCGGGCCCGCCGGTGGCGGGGCCGGTTCGGATGTTGCGCAGGGGGAGCCCGGGGCGGACGCCGATGGCGCTGAGAGCCCTGATGGCGCTGAGGGCTCGGTTGTGCCCGCCGGGCCGGCGGTGCTCATCGGCCCGGCCGACTACCGGCAGTGGCAACCCGGGGGAGTGCTCCCGAAGGAGATCCTGGACCGTGCGGCCACGGGCGATGAGGAGGCGAGGGCCCGGGTCGTCGAGGTGGCCCGGACCATCTGCGACGTCGAGTCGCCGATCATCAGGCACCGGCTGATCGTGAAGATCTGCCGCGCCTTCGGCGTGTCGCGCACCACGCAGTCGCGGGCGAGGAAGGTGAGCGAGATCCTGGGGGAGGCCTTCGCCTACATCGACCGTGTCGGCGAGCGCGACTTCGTGTGGCGGAACATGGATGCCATGCGCGTGGCGCCGCCGTACCGCCGCAAGGCCCTGGACTACGTGGACTCCATCGAGGACATCCATCCGCGCGAGCTGGTCGCGCTCATGAGGGACGTCCGCGCGAGCTCCCCCGAGTGGTCGTCCGCCGAGGAACTGTGCGAGAAGGCTCTGAAGCGGCTCAGCGCCAGGAAGCGCAAGCTGAGCGCCCGCGGCGTCCTGCCCGCCCTCGAGGCCGCTCTGAAGGAGGCCGAGCGGGAGGATCGCTAGCGCCCGACGGGGCGCGCCCGGCCCGCCAGGCCCGGCAGATCCGGCATGCCCTGCCGTGCCCGCCCCGCCGTGCCCGGCTCGATCACGGTGCTGATTGCTCGCCGGGCGGACGAGCGGGAGCCGGACTATTGGTGCAGGGGGTGCCGGGCCGTCTGCGAGTCGTCGTGTCCCGACACACCCTCCTGCGCAGGACAATCCCGTGGTGAGTCCTCGGTAGGTGCGGCTCTCGTGCTGTCCAGGAGGGCCGCGGCGGTGGCACGGGCCTCCGCGACCGCGGTAGTCCGGTTCTGAGAGGCGGGCAGCCAGGACGTCGAAGACCGTCAGCACACCGGTGCCCTCGCACAGCGCCGTGCGAAGCATGGCGTGCCACCGTTCGTTGCCGTTCGGCTGTGCCGCCTGGGCCATCACCGGTCCGCAGCAGCATCGTCTTCTGTCCGCGGATCGG
>ERZ772993.360-NODE-360-length-22887-cov-17.740978_pt1 | contig 22887 bp, 22 predicted proteins | sample MGYA00580670_ERZ772993 | MGnify/ENA primary metagenome ERZ772993 (study PRJEB29015, sample SAMEA2737936) | human oral metagenome | biome: human oral; feature: human-associated habitat; material: dental | place: China | collected 2136 ... | reverse complement strand
TGGGCTCGCCGCCCTCGAGGACGGCGATGGCGGAGTTGGTGGTACCGAGGTCGATACCGACGGCGCGTGCCATGTAGAGCTCCTTAACTGCTCCTAGCGGAGCGATGGTTGAGGTTGAGTGGTATGCACTCAGGATTGTGGTTGAGCTGAACCTTGTCAACTTCGCGAGCCGCAATCTTGAGTCTGGTGAGCTCAACCTCGGAGGGTTCTCGTCTATTCCGAAGATGCACGGGTGACGTGCAGCACGCACCTTCGCGCTCGCTTCCGGCAAAATGCCGTACACACTACTCTTATCCCATGACTGCAACGACTACGACGCGGCTGGAGCTCCGATTGCCCGCCCAGGAGAAAGCGGACATCGAGGAGGCCGCGCGCCTCTCGGGGCGCACCGTGACCGAGTACGTCCGCACCGCCGCCCGAGATGCCGCCCTCACCGACCTGGCCCGCTCAGTCATCGTTTCCGCGGAGACCTTCGACGCCCTTCTGGCCGCCCTCGACTCACCTCCCGCCCCTAATCCGGCGATGGATCGCGCACACCTGCGAGCAGCCGAGCTGGGACTGTGACGACCCCTCCCTCTGGCGAGCCGCCCGAGCAGTTGTCGGTCCGCCCATTGAGAGCGGACGACGACGCCTCGTCCTTCTCCTGCGGCTACGCAACGCTGGATACCTGGCTGCACAAGCACGCCTGGAACTCCCAGCGACGGCGCACAGCCGCCACGCAAGTGCTGCTCGCCGATACTGCCGAACCAGCCGGCCACTCCCCGATCCTGGGTTACTACTCACTGGCCTCGACCTCCATCACCACCGATGAGCTGCCCCGCCGTCTGAGCCGCGGCCAGATCGCCGTCCTGCCCGCCATCCTCCTGGCGCGATTGGCAGTGGATCAGCGATTGCACGGGCGAGGAGTCGGCGGAGCTCTGCTCTCGCATGCGGTCCGCACCGCGGATCATGCAGGGCGCGTCGTCGCCGCCAGACTCCTGGTCGTGGACGCCATCGACGATCAGGCGGCCTCCTTCTACCAGCACCACGGATTCATCCCTTTGAGCCGCGGCCACAGCCGCCGGCGGTTGGCGGCCGTCATCTCGCACCTCATATGAATCCATGCGCTCGCGCCACGTGGTGCCTCAGGAGACCTGTCCGTGCAGGCCGAGGGCGGCCAACGCATTGGCGATCACGCCGATCACCACGATGACGACGCCGAAGGCCGCACCACTGGCCTCCCCGCTCAAGCCCACCAGGGGGCTGACCAGGCCACCCACGACGAACTGGAGGAATCCGAGCAGCGCACTGCCCGTCCCGGCCCAACGGCCAGTGCGGTCCAGGGCGAGCGCCGGCGCGTTGCCCAGCGACAGACCGAGGCAGGCCACATGCGCGAGGAAGAGTGCAGTGACCACGACGAGCAGCACCGTCCGCTCCCCGCCTTCGACGGGCGCGCGCAACCGCGTCAGGCAGACCGCGGCGAAGACGACGTCGACGGCGAGGACTGCGGCCAGCCCGACGCGCACCTGCCGGACCTGCGGGAAGCGGCGCACCATGGAGGCCGCTGCCGCGATCGTCGCCGTGACGGTGGCACCGCACAGGCCGAAGACGGCGGTGTAGGTCACCGTCCCCATGCCCAGGACGTTGCGCAGGATGAAGGGAGCGGCGGACAGGTAGGCCATGAGCAGGCCGAAGGTGAGGGCGTTGATGACCAGGAGTCACATGAGCACGTGGTCTCGCGCCAGCTCGCGCGTGCCGTCGAGGAGGATTCTCAGGCCGCCGTCGTGCCGCCGCTCGGACGGCAGGGACTCGGGAACCCAGAAGATGACCATGAGGACGAGCAGGCCCGTGAAAGCGGCGACGACGCCGAGGATCCCGCGCCACCCGATCAGCTCCACGAGAACGCCGCCGAGGATCGGGGCCACCACGGGGGCGATGCCTTGGATCGCCATGACGACGCTGAGCGCCCGGGCCGCGGTGATACCGCGGGAGCGGTCGGAGATGACGGCGCGCCCCAGGACCATGCCGGCGGCACCGCCGAGCCCCTGGAAGAAGCGGGCCACGAGCAGGAAGGGGAGGCTGGGCGCCAGGGCCGGGCAGATGCTGGCGGCCAGGGCGAGCACACTGCCCCACAGGAGGAGGGGCCTGCGGCCGAACCGGTCGGACAGGACGCCGATGCCGAGCTGCCCGAGCGCAATGCCCACCAGGAAGGTCGTCATCGTCAGCTGGACGCTGGAGGCGGAGACGCCCAGGTCGTCGGCCATCTGGCCGAAGGCCGGCAGGTAGGCATCGGTGGCCAGAGGCGCGACAGCGGCGAGCGCGGCGAGGGCCAGGAGGAGCGTCGCCGGGAAAGCGGTTCTCAGCCCGCCGTCGGACGACGCGGCCGGATCAGGGTTGTTCATGCGCCTAGCCCACCACAGTCACGAGCGCGTGGACCACGAGCACGCTCAGCAGGGCCGCGCACATGTGAGGTCGGGGCAGCGGCAGCCAGACCCTCACCAGACAGAGCACCATTCTGGTAGTGTCGCTCATCCGGACAATTAGAGCTGCCCGCTCCGCATTGAGGCAGCCTCCGCATCGGGGCAGCGGCGCAGCCCATATCAGGCCGATACCGACTACGCAGGCAAACGTGCTGACGAGCCTGTGGGAGCCACATATGAGACCTCATCTCCGGCGAACCGCCTCCGTACTCCTTCCCCTATCACTGGCCCTGGCCGGGACCAACGGCCCCGAAATGGCCCATGGCGTCGAGCCCCGTGGCGCAGCGACAGCCATCGCCGCAGCCGCCCAGGATGCCGCCTCACCGGTCCCGGAGCACCAGGGGCTGGAGGCCTCCCTGGAGGCCCAGGGCCTGGGCCAGGCCTATCGGGACGGCCAGGTCACCGTCGTCGGATCCCTGAGCGAGGCCCGCTCCTCCAAGGCGAGCACCACCTACATCGTCGTCTCCGACGGCGTCTCCCACGTGGCCTTCACCCGCGGCTCCACGGCTCAGGACGGCGCCCACGCCACCGTCGAAGTGGACGGCACCACGTACGGGGTCACCTTCACCGACTCCACCGACGCGGTGCCGCTCATCGCCTACGACGTCGGCGACGACGCCACCCGGGCCCTGACCAGCGCGATAGATCAGGCCGCGGCCCTGGGCAAGGGGGTGCGCCTAGGCGCTGGGCAGCACTACGCCACCACCGGCTCCCTCACCATCCCCGACGCCGTGCCCTTCCTGGACGGGGCGGGTGCAGTCCTGAACGCCTCGATCCCCGGGGGCACCGAGGATGCCCCGGCCAACGTCCTGGTCCTGGCCACCAGCTCCTCCGGCACCACCGTAACCGACCTGACCCTGGACCTGAAGAACCAGGAATGGACTCGGGGCATCCAGGGCAACGCCATCAGCAACACCACCATCTCGGACGTCCAGATGCTGAACGTGGCCTTCGTCGGCATCAACATGGTGGCGGACTCCGGCCCGCTGCGGGGACTGACCATCCGGGACAACCGGATCAAGAACGTCCTGGGCGACAAGAACACCGAGGGCAAGCCCTCCATCCAGCTCAACTCGGCGCGCCAGACCGATGCCGCTTTCAAGAAGAGCAATGAACCCGTATGGGACCAATACACCACTGACGGAACCACCGCCGCCAACCTTCATGAGAACAGCGGGCACACCATCACCGGCAACGTCATCGACGGCGGATACTACGGAATCGGCCTGTCCGGGGTCAGCAGCAGCACGATCAGCCGGAACACGCTCGGCAACAACATGCGCAACATCTCGATGCAGAGCCGCTCCAACGGCAACACCGTGGAGGGCAACTACCTCAGCGACTCCAGGTCGTCCGCGGTGCACGTGGCCTATGAGAGCAACGACAACACGGTGCGCGGCAACACGGTGGTCACCCACCGCGCCACCGCCCAGGGCCTCCTGCAGGCCTACCAGGGCAGCAAGTCCAACATCTTCTCCGACAACCGCGTGAGCGTCGTGGGCGCCACCAGGCCCTCCTGGGTGCTGTACGCGGGCACCGACTCCACATCCACCACCTTCACCGGGAACATCGTGTCGGGCTCGGCCAATCATGCCTTCGTCGCCGTAGAGTCCATCTGGGATGAGGACTCCGCGGCCTCCAACCTGCCTGACGGTATGAACCCATGGACTTTCATGCAGAAAGGCAAGGTGACGAGCCCCAAGGATGGGACACCCGCCCCGTTCTACGGCGGGCGCGGGGACCTGGACGGCATCACGGTCCAGGGCAACATCCTGATGGACTCCTGGCACTCGCCGGCCCTGGTCTACGCCGGGGCCGAGTCCTCCGACGGCCGCGACCACAACAAAACCCTGGTCGGGAACATCACCGGTCTGAAGGTGAGCGGCAACGACGTCATCGGCAACAGCGAGCGGCAGGTGGTCACCCATGAGGGGAGCACGAAGGGCATCGGGCCGGCGCGCGTCAGTGGCGACACGAGCCTGGGCACCACTCACAAGGGGGCGAACGCGCAGTCCGGCGGGAAGGGCGATGACGTTTTCATCCTGGATTCGCCCCAGGACACGGTCACCGATGAGGCGGGCACGGACGCCGCCTACGCCACCGTCACCACCACCGCCCCCGAGGGCGTGGAGGCCCTGACCCTGCTGGGCGGCGACGCCCAGGAGGCGACCGGCAACGCGGCGGGCAACACCCTGACGGGCAACCCGGCCGACAATCGGCTCGCGGGCGAGGGCGGCGACGACGTACTGCGCGGCGGTGAGGGCTCGGACACCTTGACCGGCGGCGAGGGGGCCGACACCTTCACCTTCGATACGATCGTGGACCACGGCACCGACACGATCACCGACTTCACGCCGGGCCAGGACAAGATCGCCCTGAGCAGCACGGTCTTCGGCAAGCTGGAGGGCCAGTGGTTCGCCCAGGCCGGGCAGACCACATCCGCCACCCGCGTGATCCAGGACGGGGACACCCTCTACTTCGACGCCGACGGCTCGGGAACGAGCTACGAGGCCGTCGCCTTCGCCCGGCTGCCCCAAGGGGTGCAGCTCAGCGCCGGCGACCTGACCGTCATCCCCTGAGCTGGTCCACCGAGGCCGATCCGGGACAAGACCGCAGACAGGCCCGGCTACGAGTGGGCTCTCCCGCACCCGCCGGCTTCACAGACGATTCACAAGGCAGCCCCACGCCCGCCACACGCCGGGTCGGCACGGTGAAGCCATGTCGAAACACCACCGGGCACCGGCCCCGCACTCCGCCGGCAGCTCAGCCGGCAGCTCCACCAGTACTGCCGACACTCCCGGTTCTGCAGCATCCCTGACGCACGAACCTCCAGTCCAGGCTCAACAGTCCCGCCGTCATACGCGCCGCAACTTCCTGCTGGGAGGCGCCGCTGTCCTAGGACTGACCGCCACCGGCACCAGCGCCTGGGCGCTCAACCGCTTCGTGATCGACCACACCGAGATCACCGACGTCGAGGCCTACGAGGCCCAGAACGCCGCGGGGGCCTCGACCGCGACCGCCGACGCGGCCAGCATCACCGTCACCGACACGTCCTACACCTCGTCGCTGACCTCGATCGAGATCAATGAGGTCGCCACCGGCTCCGGCGCGGACACCATCACCTACTACACGGCCGACATCACCGTCAGCGACGCCACCGCCATCCGCAGCGCCTTCGCCAACAACGAGTTCGGCACCAACATCACCGCCAAGCCCAGCGAGATCGCCGCCGCGCACGACGCCGTCTTCGCCATCAACGGCGACTACTACGGCTTCCGCTCCGACGGCATCCTCATCCGCAACGGCGCCGTCTATCGCGATGACGGCGTGCGCGACGGACTCGCCTTCTACACCGACGGCCGTTGCGAGATCTACGACGAGACCTCCACCGACGCCCAGGCCCTTCTCGACGCCGGGGTGTGGAACACGCTGTCCTTCGGCCCCGCTCTGGTCAACGCCGGGCAGATCCCCGCCGGGATCGACGAGGTGGAGGTCGATACGAACTTCGGCAACCACTCCATCCAGGGGAACCAGCCGCGCACCGCTCTCGGCTGGGTGGACACCAACCACTACATGTTCGTCGTCGTCGATGGCCGCAGTGAGGGCCACTCACGCGGCACCACCATGACCGAGATGGCTCAGATCATGGCCGACCTCGGCTGCCAGGTCGCCTACAACCTCGATGGCGGCGGGTCCTCGGCCATGTATTTCAACGGCCGGATCATCAATCAGCCCTCCAACGGTGGCGAGCGCGCCACCTCCGACATCCTCTACATCGCCCAGGGAGCCTGACATGAGCGTGCAGACAGGACCCGTGCCGGTCCGCCGTCGAATCGACCCCGGCCGCCACGACGACATGACGAGCCCGACCGGCGGGACAACCGCGATGCCGCGACAGAGCCGACAGAGCGCCGGCGACGCGTCCGAGGCCAGGAGCTTCCGGCCCGCCTGGCTGGTGGTGCTCGTGCCCGCCTACCAGCCGGACGCCCGCCTGGCCGCGCTGGTGACCGATATCCGCCGGCGGTTGCCCGGCGCGCAGGTGCTCGTCGTCGACGACGGCTCCGGTCCGGCCTACGAGGAGGTGTTCGCCGCGGCCGGCGACGCCGGGGCCGTGATCACCGGCTATTCGGTCAACGCGGGCAAGGGGGCGGCTCTGCGCACCGGCCTGGCGCGGGCCGCGGACCTGTGGCCGCACGCCGACGTCATATGCGCCGACGCCGATGGCCAGCACACGCCCGCCGACATCGCCGCGGTGGCCCACCGGGTCCGCGAGACCGGCCATATGACGCTGGGGGTGCGGGCCTTCACCGGGCCGGTGCCCCTGCGCAGTCGGCTCGGGAACAGCGCCACCGCACTGCTGTTCCGCGGGGCCACCGGGTGGCGGCTGCGCGATACCCAGACCGGTCTGCGCGGCTACCCGGCCGGCGGACTGGACTGGCTGCTGGAGGTCCCCGGCAACCGCTACGAGTACGAGCTGTCTGCTCTGCTGCGGGCCCGCGAGCTGGGGATGGCGGTCGAGGAGGTCGAGATCGCCACGGTCTACGAGCCTGGGAACACCTCCTCCCACTTCCGCCCGCTGCAGGACTCGGCGCGGATCTACGCTCCACTGCTGCGCTTCACGGGGGCGTCCCTGGCGAGCTTCGCCATCGACTGGGTCGGGGTCATGGTCCTGCACCTGCTGACCGGGAATCTGCTGACGAGCGTCGTGGGCGCACGAGTGATCAGCGGCGCAGCCAACTTCTTCATGAATCGGCGAATCTTCCGGGCGGCGCCCGGCACGGTGGGCCGCACGGCGGTGCGCTACACGGCGCTCGCCCTCGCCCTGGTCGCGGCGAGCTACCTGGCCCTGGCGGCACTGACCGGGATCGGCGTCCCGCTGGGCATCGCCAAGATTCTGGGCGACAGCACGATCTACGTGGCCAGCTACCTGATCCAGCGCCGGGTCGTGTTCCGCGAGAAGGCCTGAGCGCCCCGCGGCTACGGGAAACGGTTACCGGAAGCCGCCCGTCGGCTGGATTCTCTGGGGTTCTAGTCCTCAGATTCTCAGAAGGGCGGGATGGCATCGAGCAGCGGAGTCAGGCCGAGTGCGTGAAGAGCCCGGGGGTAGGGAGTGGTCTCGTAGTCTCCGGGGTTCTCGCCGGGGCGCGGGCCGCGAGTGGTGATCACGGGGGCCGACTCCCCGCCGCCAGTAGCGGCGACGTCGGCCACGGCGCAGCCGGGCGCGGCGACGGAACCAGCAGCGCCGTCGGCGATGTGAGGATCTGCGAGCCCCTTGTCGAGGCGGTCCAGGACGGCGGGAGTGACGGCGCGAGCGAGAGCGTCGGGCACTCGAACCGCGGAAGCAACTGCCTGGCGGGGGCCAGTGCGGCGGGGCAGGAGAGCGATGGCGCCGTCCGGCTCACGGCGATAGCGGGCACCGGTGGGCGTACGCCAGATCAGGGCGCCGTCACCGGTACGGGTCAGCGCCCACCCGGGGGTGTGCTTGAGACGATGATGGGCCCGGCACAAGCAAGTCAGGTTCTCCAGACTGGTGGTGCCGCCACTGGCCCAGGGAGTGATGTGATCGAGATCGCAGCCGCGTGCCGGGACTTCACATCCCGGATGGGTGCAGCCCCGATCGCGGGCGCGCACCAGATCAGCCAGCCCTGCCGGCGGCCGGTAGCGGGTGCGCCCCACATCGACCACAGTCCCCACGATGGGGTCGGTGATCAGGCGCCGCCAGGTCCCGCCCGCAGCCAGAGCCCTGGCGACCGCGGCCGGCACGGGCATGCTCCTGCCGCCGGCGCCCAGGCTCGCCTCCCCGAGGGGCGCGCAGGCGCGCGGATCGCCGGACGACCCAATATCGGGTGGTTCATCGAGTGGTTCGCTGTCCGGCATCCCGGCAGCATCAAGCGGGTCGCTAGGCGGTCCAGCAGAGTCGGGCGGACTGCCATCAGCTGCGTTGCCGCCAGGCGGGTCAGAAGAGGATTCGTCAAGGAGAGCGGCCAGGTGGTCCATGGGGACGGTGACGTCCACGTGGACTGTCAGACCAGGCGGCAGAGGAACCGGATCAGCACCCGAGGGCATCCACCACGGGCCCGTATGACTGACCAGACCGCTGAGAGCGGCCAGCAGCTCCGCAAGCGGAACGCCATCAGGCATCAGATCCGCCGTAGCAGCGTCAACAGCGCTCTCGGCTGCGGCGTCGTCATCGGCGGCAATCGGCCCGGTGGCACGCTGCCCTGCGGCGCGGTGCTGGCCGGCCCTCAAGGCATGCAGGCTCAAGGCCACCAGGGCGTCGGCCCGCAGCTGTCCCGTAGTGCGCTCGTCACCGGCGGCACGTGCGGAGGCGGCCACGGCGTCCAGGGTCGCATCCACCAGGAAGGCATCGGCCCGGGGCATCAGCAGGCGCATCTCACACACCCCCGCACCGGCCTGGCGAGGTCGGGACACATGACGCCGGAACGTGTTGCGCCGTGCCCGACGACTCACGCCATCGGGGTCCAGGGCCGTCAGCGCCCGGTCCACGTCCCGACCCAGCTGAGCAGACGTACGATGCGCGGCCCTGCCCAGCACCCGGGCCTGCACCGTCTCCGCCACACCGGCAGGCTCCTCGGCGAGCCGCCGCACCAGTAGACCGGTCTTGGACTCATCCAGCAGCCCCACCCGATGCAAACCCGACGTCGGCGCGAGTCGCTCATCCAGCAGCCCCGCACCCCGATCCACCAGACGCGAGGCTCGCGTACGCGAGACGCCCAGACGACACGCGATCTCACCAGAAGCATTCCACCGCCCCGCCGCCAAGTCGCCGGGCGATACCGCACGCGCATCCCCGCCTCTCTGGGGCTCCCGGCCGTCTCGATCCCGCTCTCCGCACCGGTCATCACCCCGAGAAGGCCGCCACGGCAGGCCGCACATCTCCGGGCAACGGGCCAGGCACACGGCAGCCACCGACTGGGCCCACTGCGCCCAAGCAGCCAGACGGCCGCACGCCGCCACCAGCTCGCTCAAACCATCCGCACCCAAATCCGCCAGAGCATAGGCGCTCCGATCGTCGTTGACCACCAGCGACTCCGCGGCCTCCACGAGCGCCCGCTCGCCGGGGTCCACCACATCCGCGAACAGCCCGGCACCTGCGCTGCAGGCGTCGATGACGCCGTCGGTGGAGCCGGAAGCCCCAGCAGTACCGCTACCGATGACCGGGGACGGAGACGGGGCCAGAAGCGGCGCCACCAAGCGCTCAACCGCACCCGCCAGAGCGGCACCCGGCGCCATCCCCGCCAAACCCGCCGAAGCACTCTCATCCGCAGCGGCGCCGTCCGGCAGCACACCGACCGACCCGCCCGCGGCATTCCCCGCGGCCGAGCCGGCAGCACCCCAACTATCGAACATATGTACAGACTACGGCGTGGGTGCGACACGAAAACGCCCCCGTTAACCGCACCCGCCCAACCAGCGCTCCATACAGGCGCACATGCAGGCGTACCTCAATTCCCGGGCCGCACGAGGCCGGCCTCGTAGGCGGCGATGACGAGCTGGGCGCGGTCCCGCGCCCCCGTCGGCCGCCCGACCGACGACCTCCAGGTCGAGCTCAGCGCCCGCGAGCGCGGCGAACGAGGTGCGCAGAAGCACCTGATCCTCAGCGATGAGCACTCGGATAGGACCGGGCACCGGCTCATCCATGGCGACTCCCCACGTCCACATACTCTGAGCTCGGCGAACTCGAGGCCCCAGCGGCAACGGCGCGCCCCTCTACCGGGAGGTCCCTGAGCTCTCCGGCCAATCCGGCTGCGCCTCCACCAGCGGCGGAGACGACGGGAGCCGTTCCCGGGCTCAGCCCCAACCTCGACCGTCACGCCGGCACGGCGAGCCCGGCCGACCGCACCGGCAAGAGCGTGCTCCAGGTCCTCCGGCATGGACAGCGGCGACGGCGACGAGGGTCCGGGATCCTCGCGCAGCACTCCCAGCATTCGCCGCAGTTCGTCAGCCGCCTCGCGCGACGTCTCCTCGATATCGCGCAGGGCATGGCGCAGGCCGGCGGATTCCTGCGTCTTACCCGCTCGGACGCAGGAATGCGGCGCAGGGGCGGTCAACCGCCTCCTCGACTACTTCCACTCGCAGGCGATGCCGTCGTGATCGCGGTCCAGTCCAGGACGATATCCGGGCTCGCCCTGATAGAGCGGGGCGGCACCGGCCTCTCGGGCCTCCGTGCAATTGCGGTAGTAGGCGCTTTTGGGCGGCTGCTGAGGTGCGGGGGCCTCCTCGGAATTCGAGGCTCCGCCATCACCGCCGTCACCAGTAGCGCCGGCATCCTGCCCGCCCGCCGGGTCCTCCTCCGGCTGAGGGGCGGCGGGCTCAGTCGTGCTCTGCTCCTGCGGGGCCGGCGTCGTCGGAGCAGGGCTGTAGACGACGGTGGGCACGGGCGTGGGGGTGTAGACGACCGTGGGCACCGGCGTCGGCGAATAGACCACGGTCGCCTCCGGAGAGGCAGTGGGCTCCGGAGCCGAGGAGGGACTCGCATTGCTGGACGAGCCGGAGGCGCCGACGCCGACACCAAGAGCGAAAGTCAGAATGAACGGCAGCGATCTGCGAATCAGTCCGCGGCGCCGGGGCGTCGGCCGAGGAGGACGCGCAGGAGCGGGATACGAGGGGTAGGCGGGTGCGGGAGGGAACGAGGGCGTCATAGGCGTGTTCATGGGAGCCTCGGGGAGGACAAGGAGTAAGGGGAGGAGAAGGGGAACGGTGGCGACTAGCCATAAGCATTCAACCACTCCACATGAATGAGGTTGCGTGCGAGCGCAAACCGTTACAGAACTGGGATAAGCGGGATGCGCGGTTGGTCGAGCTCGGGACGCCTCGCCCCGGACGGCCCTGCTCTGGTGTTGGCACGGCGCAGTGAATGCGCCAGGTGTCCAAAACGGAGGAGATCAGCCCGGACACCATGCAGCCCGACACCGAAGCACATTGAGAACACACCGGAAACACGGCGAAAACACGCCAAAAACACCGGGTCATCGCACGGTTCCTTGGAGATACCTGGGCTGGCGGCACTTTAATCCCCTCCGTTTTGGACACCTAGAGACCCACGGATAAACCTCCAGGAACAAATGGGACAACTAGGGCAACTGAAATAAGCGGCATCCGCGGCTCTTTTCGGAGTCACGGCCGCAGGCGAAGCCGGCTAGTCCCAGATAGCCCCAGAAAGCCCCGGATAGCCCCGGCCCGCGAGAGCGGGGCGAGCTCCCCATTGTGCGGACAAGCGTCAGCAGTCATGATGACAGCGTCCCTCTCCATGGGCTCGCCAGCCCTGTCCGCAAGGAGCATCATGAAGCGCCGCCACGCCCTCCTGGCTCTCGCCGGAGGAATCGTCGCGCCGGCAATGCTCCCGGGCTGCAGCCGCATATCCGGGAGAACGGGTTCAGCCTCTGCAAGCTTTACGGCGCCTCCCAGTTCCACCGCTATGCCCATCGACTTCGCCAAGGAGCAGCTGTGGCCGAAACTTCTGGGATTCGATAAGCGCATCTGCGGCATGAGGGGATGCCATCTGGTCGGCAGCCTGCCTGCCCCGCACACCGACACGCGCGACGATTCGGGCGGAATCGATCTTAACAACCTGCAATCGACTGTGATCGTCGACCTCGCCGCGCAGACCACCAGAATGCTCGTCCTCGATCCGGACACCGGAGAATACGCGACCACCACTGTTGACGATAGATCCACGCCCAGCGCCGTCCATGAGGGCGCCGGAACCATTCTGCTCGCCAGCGCCCCCGTCCTGGACGACGAGCACGCCTATGCCATGGTCGCCCGAATGCCTTACCCGCAGCCGACTACCACGGTCAATGGCACATCCATGCGGGATTTCTCAGCGCCGCTCGACGTCGTCGCAATCCGCTTATCCGACGGCGCGATCACTGCGACGGCGACCCTGAGCGAGCACATCTGGGTATACCCCCACACCCCCAACAACGTCTTCCCCTACGACCGATACCTCTGCCTGACCGAGGAGGGCACTCTATTCGCATGGGCCAGCGACCAGGGTCGAATGGGCGAGACCGTGGCCCGAACGTTGAACCTCTCCGACCTGTCCACCATTCTCGACGCCGGCTCCTTGACCTCGGAGACCATTCGAGGGCTCTCGCCCCATGCGGTCGTCTGATACTCCCGCATTGATGAGGAATCGGGACGCACATGCACCGGTCTCATCAGCATGGACAACGGAGCCCACCATAAGGTGAATGAGGACCTCAACCTCTACGAGGTCTACGGGCGGTGGGCGATCGCCACCGGCAACGGCCCCGATGCGAAAGCCGATGATCCACCGCGAGTCATCAGTCTGGACACCGGCGAGGTCGTCACTCTGGCACAGGACGATCCCCTCAACTCCGCTTCCGATGATCACGTCTACACGCACTGCAGCGAGGGCTGGCGGATCGCAACCGGAAACGGCCTCCTCGACGTCCGCCGCCCGGAATCCAGCGAGCCCATCATCCATATGGTCAGGGAGGATTCATACTCCACCTCGACCGCGGTGTATAAGGATGTTCTCTACCTATTCGAGCTGAAGAACAGCATGGACGACTCCTACCGCCTGACCGCTTTCGATCTGGTCACAGGCGAGCAGATCAACGAGACGAGAATCGCGGGAACCGGGTTGGAGGCCGATATCTCGATCAACGCCAACGGCATGCACGACAGATTCGAGTTCATTCCCGCCACGTCCTGGGCCCAGGATGTGAACGAGTGGAAGCAGCGATAAGAATCGAGCCCCCTCGCCAAGATCGGTCGATCTCCGCGCCGAGATCGGTCGTAGTCCGCGTCGAGGATCAGCACAGGGGCAGGAGGATATCGGTGACCGCCTGGGCGGGTGGCGTCGTGGCGGGATCGGTGAGGTACTCCTCGACCACTGGATGATTCCGCGGCTCGTGCCCGGAGGTGGGCAGCCATTGACCGTAGAGCCACAGGTAGGCCGCGTGCATCGATGAGTAGGGGCCGGTGTAACGCATGACGGCGTAGCGTCCGGCGGGCACGACCCGGGTCTCCAGGTCCTCGGGCACCTCCGCCTCCGGGCCGACGACGACGCCCGCCGCCGCGCGCAGTGCGGCCTCGGGCACGATGCCAGGATCGTCCTCGTAGATGGCCACCCTGGGTTTCCGCGCCCCCATGCGATCGACAACGCGTGCGAAGGCCCAGCCGATGTCCATGTAGGCGCCCCGATGCTCAGCAACCGCGAGCCGGCACTCGGGGCGCTCCTCGACCCGCACCGGGTAGGGAGTCGGGCTCTCGACGTCGGGTATTACGGCGGAGCGCCGAAAGCCGCCGGTTCCGTTCGGTCCACCGGCCCGGTCGCTGCGAAAGCGCCCCGGAGTCCGGTCGTAAGCGCGCTGGAAGGCCCGGCTGAAGGCGTCCGTGGAGGTGAAGCCGGCGCGTCGTGCGATCCGCTCCAGAGGCCAGGCGTTCTGGGCGAGCATGGCGGCCGCGCGCTCCAGACGAAGGCGGCGCACAGTCTGAGCGGCGGTCTCACCCCGCACAGCCCGGTAGATGCGATGCCAGTGGTAGGGCGAGAATCCGGAGACGTCCGCAAGACGGTCGAGGCTGAGGTCGTCGTCGAGGTGGGCGTAAATGTAGTCGGTGACCGCATCAAGCTGGCGCTGGTACTGCTCGGCCCTCATGCGGCGGGGAGGACTCCCACGGACAGGCGGACGCTGCCGTCGGGGGCGTAGCACTCGTAGTCGGCGCGGTAGTCGCGAGGCAAATCCTGGCGCGCCCAGATGCCCGCCCAAGCCTCGACGATGCTCTCGGGTCGGGAATCACTCACGACGACGACGTCCCGAGCGGACGCCGGGATTCTCGCAACCACCAGATCGTCGCGTCCGGAGTCGATCACCGCGCCGCGCTGGCCGATGATGAGGGTGTAAGCGCTACTCACGACGTCGAAAGGCGTCTCGTAGTCGGTGTAGACGGCGTAGGCCTCGGTGCCGGGCACGCCGACCAGCCCAGCTGCTGCGGCCGCTTCCCAATGGGCCGGGATTGTGCGGGCCGCTTCGCGGTTGGAGGTCCGCAGCGGCAGGCCGACGACCTCGAAAGACTCAATGACTTCTCGCATGAGCTCATCATGCCCACCGCCAACCGACGATTCTTGCGGAGTTCTCTTACGAGGGCGTCGCCCTTCGCCGAGATCGGTCGAACTCCGTCGCGAGATCGGTCCGCTTCCGGCTCGAGATCGGTCCGGCCCCAGGGGCAGGCCCGGCCTGTGATTCCAAGACGCCCCGGAGGCGTCGTCTAGCGATCGACCACCAGGACGGCCGAACCGCTTCCCGTCACCTGCTGGCGCACCACGCCATGGCTATCGACGGCGATTGTCGGACCGTTGGTGCTCGCCACGGTCACCGGCACGCCCGCCTGGGCCGCATGCAGGCTGATATCGGCAGCATGGAACTGCTTCTGCAGATAACCATATGTAGCATCGTCGAGCGTCGCGTAAGCGGAATCGGCTCCGCGCAGACGCGTAACAATATCCGGATAATGCATGTCATAGCACACGTAAGCGGTGACCACCTGCCCGTCACTGACGGCATGTTGATCCGTGTACCAGTCGGTACCGTCCTCAGCTGGAGCAATATGAGCCTTGTAATTGGTCAGGATTCGCCGGCCGTCCTGATCGAGAATGACGGCCTGCTTGTAATCGCCGTCGCCCTGCCGCTCATTCGTGTGATACACCAACCGGACGCGATGCTCCGCGGCGAATTTTTCCAGTCGACTCTCACTCGCCGTGGGAATGGAGTTCTCCGGCCACACCACCGTGATCGCGCCCTGCGATGTATCGCGTTCTTGCAGGGCTTGATCGGTCGCCTCGATAAGATCATCGACATCATTCTCGGTGGCCGGCTGATTGATGCCGCCGCGGGTCATCATCTGCACGGCGATCGCCGGTGACGCCGAGTGCGCGGGCAACTGCCGCACCAGGAAATGACCGCCCACCGTCGCAGCTATGATCGCCACCGCCAACGCGGTGCTCGCCCGCCAGCCGCGCCGCGCCCACACCCAGGCGAGCACGATGCCGACCGCCACTATCACCGCTTCGACAACGGCTTCCCCGCCGAAGCCGCCGAGCCAGATCAGGGCACTATTGCGCCACAGGCTGTACCCGGAATAGGGAAGCCACCAATCCTCAGTCACCGGCATATGCAATCGCGCCCACAACCAGCCGCACCACACCAACATGAAAAGTGGGGCAACCACCCGCATGCCCCACCGCTGACGCAGCAACACCACCCAGAATATATTCGCCAGCAGAGCCGCGAAACCGAAACTCGCAGCGAACGCCAGCCACGGCGGCATGAACGCGTAGTACCAATACGTCGTCGGTATGAGCCAGGCGCATGCGAACACCAGTCCAGCCGAATAAGCATGCTTCACCGGCACCATCCGCAGCAGCACGAACACCGGCCAGAAGGCCAGCAACGCCCCCAACTGCAACCACCACACCGGCACGAACGCACCCAGAGCCAGAATCGCGCCGGCCATCAGAGCCAAGGCATAGCACACCAATACCCTTTTCCGTTCCACGATGACAACCCTATCGATCCGCCGTCGGGCAGGCGCGCTGAATCGCATACCCCGTGGGGCGATCGGGAGAGAGCCGCCGATCGCCCAGCACCTACCGGGATCTGGATCACGGCCCGCACTCGCCTTGACGGCGGCCATTGGGCACGGCCGGAGCCTGACCTCACGCCGCGCACTCCACCGACCTACCATGGAGATCATCGGAGATCACATGCCAACCCGCGGAGAGGCCGAAGATGCCGAGCATGCCGAAGATACCGAGAAGCCAGAACCGCACCCCGTCGTGGAGGCTGCGCATGAACGGCTCACCGCACTTGCGCGTGACCTCCCCCGGGATCGCCGAGGACGAGCGCTTCCTCCTCACGCACACGGGGCGCGGCGACGACGTCTCCCCCGAGCTGCGCATCAATGGGCTGACCGATGACGTCGCGCGGCTGGCGGTGGTCCTCACCGATGAGACGCACCCGCTGCTGGGCTCGATGACGCACTGGCTCATCTGGAACCTGCCTGCCCAGTCGGTCATCGAGGCCGGGCTGCCGAGCGGGCGCATCACCCGGGACGGAGCCGTCCAGGGCCGGGGCTACGGACTGCACCGCTACCGCGGGCCCAAGCCGCCGCGCGGAACCAGCCACCGCTACTCCTTCCTGGTTCTGGCGCTCGACGCGCCGCTGAGCTGTCCGGCCCGGGCCGGCACGCGCCGCTTCTGGCGGAGCGCAGCCGGACACATCCTCCAATGGGGCGTCCTGGAGGGCGTCTTCGAGTAGAGCGGGGACCCGCCGCCTGGTCATCGAGCCGGGGCGAGCCGTACACCGCCCTCAGGCTGCAAGCGGGTCGAAGACGGCGAGACCGTGGGAGCGGGCGGCATCCGCCAGACGGACATCGTGGGTGAAGACGGTGACCGGATCGCGCGGGTCATCGAGAAGCAGCGCAGTGGCCAGGTGAATGGCGTCCAAGGACTTCAACTCCTCGGTCATGGCACAGGCGCGCTCGACCACGTCGTCGTTGATGGGCATCAGTTCCACGCCGTCGAGGAGTTCCTGAGCGATGGTCAGCGATAGCCTTTCCCGATGGAGAGCCCTCATCATCTCTATCTGCAGCAAGACGGAGGACGTCACTCGTTCTCGAGATGCCAACCTATGAAGAAAAGCCTGGGCCGAGGCAGCGCCCTCCTGACCAAGAAGAACCAGTAACGCTGCTGACGTATCGACGTAGATCACCGGTCTTCCAAACGCTCGCTGAAAAGGAAATCGTCGAGGTCAGTTTCTTCGGAGAGGGCATAGCGCTCCGCCGGCAACCGGAAAGGATGCTTGGCGGGTCGGACCTGGCCCTGGCGGACCATGCGCTCGTACCAGGACTCCTCGCGCCGGATCGGGACGATCTGGGCGATGGGACGGCCGTCGTCGGTCACCGTCACGGGCACGCCGGAGGACTCCACCTCGCGGTAGATCTCCCCGGCTCGCTGACCGACCTCGCGCAGACCCACGCTTCTGGGAGCCGGGGCCGCGGGCATGCTCATCGCATTCATGACATCAGGGTAGCGGCGGGCATTCCGAGCGAACAGCCCGCCCATGAACCGATCTCGAGCCGGAACCGGACCGATCTCGACGCGGGAGCGACGTCAGGCCGCCCGGTAGGTGAAGCGCTCCCAATCGAGGACCCGGATGCGCTCGGCCATGCGCTCGCACTCGGCGTCCCACCCCGCGGCCGTCACCGCGAAGTCACCGGTCGTCCCCTTGCCGCGCGCCTGCTGCAGGGCGTACACCCGCGCTCCAGCCTCGCGCACCCTGCGGGCCACCTCGAGGGCGTCGTCGGCGGTCACATCTCCGGGCACGACCGTCGTGCGCACCTCGAAGGGGACCTCCGCCTCCAGCAGCACCCGCAGGCTCTCCCATGCCTTTGCGCCGCCGGGGCGCCCAACCACGTCCTGGTAGTGCTCGGGCAGCGCCTTGATGTCCAGCCCCACCCAGTCCACGAGCCCGGATGCGACCAGGTCGTGCAGACGCCGCGGGTACGCGCCGGCGGTGTGAAGCCCGACCCGGAAGCCGGCCTCGACGACCTCGGCCACGGCATCGGCGAGCGCGTCCTGGCGCAGCGCCTCACCACCGGTGAAGACGACGCCGTCGAGCAGCCCGCGGCGACGCCTCAGCAGCGCGCGCACCTCCTCCCAGGCGACGGCCCCGGGCGTGCGCGTGGGGATGAGCGCCTGATTGTGGCAGTAGAAGCAGTTCCACGGGCACCCCTGCAGGAAGACCGTCGCGGTCAGATGGTCGGGCCAGTCCACCGTTGACATCGGCACCAGCCCCGCGATCACCAGGTCGTCGGCCGCACGGGACCGGGGGCGGCGGGAGGCCGCCCCCTTCGGCTCTTGCGAAACCAGCAATGCCCGGCCCTACGCGGTGACGGCGCTCAGGCGGGAGGTGACGGCACCGAGGGCGCCGCCGGTGGCCACGGCCCGGCCGTCTCGCGCCTCCCGGCCGCGGAGCCTCATCGCGACGCCCGACGCGCGACCGCGGCGAGACACGGCGTCGTCGCGCTCGTCGTCCTCATCCCCGCCTACCAGCCGGACATGCGCCTGACCCGCCTGGTGCGGGACGTGCGGCGCGCGCTTCCGGAGACGCGGGTGCTCGTCGTCGACGACGGCTCCGGCCCCGCCTACGAGGGCGTCCTCGCCGCGGCCCGCGCCGCCGGAGCGGTGGTCACCGGCTACCCGGTCAACGCGGGCAAGGGCGAGGCCCTGCGCACCGGTCTGGCGCGGGTGATCCGCCTGTGGCCGGGCGCCGACGTCGTGTGCGCCGACGCCGACGGCCAGCACACGCCCGCCGACATCGCCGCGGTGGCCCGCCGAGTCCACGAGACCGGTCGCATGACGCTGGGCGTGCGAGCCTTCACCGGATCGGTGCCTCTGCGAAGCCGACTGGGCAACAGCGTCACCGCGCTGCTGTTCCGCGGGGCGACGGGGTGGCGGCTGCGCGACACCCAGACCGGTCTGCGCGGCTATCCGGCGGGCGAGCTGGAGTGGCTGCTGGAGGTCCCCGGCGATCGGTACGAGTACGAGCTCTCGACCCTGCTGAGATCCCACGAGCTGGGGATGGCGGTCGAGGAGATCGAGATCGCGACCGTCTACGAGCCCGGCAACGCCTCCTCCCACTTCCGCCCGCTGCGGGACTCCGCGCGGATCTACGCTCCGCTGCTGCGCTTCACGGGGGCGTCCCTGGCGAGCTTCGTCATCGACTGGATCGGGGTCGTGGTGCTGCACCTGCTCACCGGGAGCCTGCTGACGAGCGTGGTGGGCGCGCGGCTGATCAGCGGCGCCGCCAACTTCTTCATGAACCGGCGCATCTTCCGGGCGGCGCCGGGAACGGTGGGACGCACGGCCGTGCGCTACGTGGCGCTGGCGCTCGCCCTGGTCGCCGCGAGCTACCTCGCGCTGGCGGCGCTGACCGGGGTCGGCGTCCCGCTGGGCATCGCCAAGATCCTGGGCGACAGCGCGATCTACGTCGCCAGCTACGTGGTCCAGCGCCGGGTCGTGTTCCGTGAGAAGGCGTGAGCGATGGGACCGAGCCGGCGCGATCCCGCCGGGGACGGCGGGCGGGCCTCCCTCCCGGGGATGGCGGCACTCCCGGCGGGCGGGGCGCCCCGAGCACGGGTCCGTGCAGTCGGAGCCCTCGGTGGCCGGCACTCCCGGCGGGCGGGGCATCCCGCGCTGCGCACGGCATCGCATACCTCGGGGCGGCCGGCACTCCCGGCGGGCGGGGCATCCCGGCCGGCCGGGCCTCACCCTCGGCTCCGCGAGTCCTCGCCGGCCTCGGTCTCAGGAGCCCGATCGAGGCTGCATCCAGGCGGGGACGGTCTCGGGGCGACGCGGGTGGAGACGCAGATCCTCGGCGCAGTCCTCAGGGGTGTAGGGAGGATCGAGAGTGGGCGGGGTGTCGTAGTCGAAGTCGGTGGTCAGTCGGTAGTCGTTGGATTTCATGGTCAGGTGCGCCTTGGTCCAGGCCCCGCCGCCGGGCTGGGCCATGGCGGCGCGCAGGTCGATGGCCTCGCGCACGATGATCGCCGGGAGCTCGTTGTCCACCCACTGCCCCCGGTACAGGGCGCGGGCGTGGACCAGGACCCGCTGTCCCAGGGCGTCGATGTTCATGATGGTCTCCTGCACACCGGCCTGCCGCATCCACTCGCCCATGTGGTCGGCGACGGTCTGCATCGCGGTCATCTGGTTCTCGAAGGACCAGAGGCTCATGAGTTCTGAGTTCTCCTTGTCGACGGGGTGCCGCGGGGACCCGCGACGCTGCGGCACCAGTCTGCCCGGCCCGTCCGACGTCGGCCAACCAGGTGGCGCCGTCGGGCTCGGTGATGAGATTGCGATCCATCCGACGCCGGCCGCTCCGGACCGTCCGGGGCGCGGCGCGCCCCGCCTCACGCCCCCGGCTGCACGAGTCCTGCCGCAGGGGGAGCGTGCTGCTCGTCGGGTACCCGCCTCACGCCCCCGGCTGCACGAGACCCGCTTCGTAGGCGGCGATCACGAGCTGGGCGCGGTCCCGTGCATCCAGGCGGGCCAGCAGCGCGGTGATGTGACTGCGGCAGGTGGCGCGGGTGATGCCGAGCACGGTCTCGATCTCGCCGTTGGACAGTCCCCGGGCGATGAGCACGAGAACCTCCCGCTGCCGGGGAGTGAGTCGCCCGACGTCGTCGGCCCGCCGCCCGCAGGCCGCACCGGACGGCGAGCGCGACACGAGACCCCGGAGGATCTGGGGGCTGAGCAGCGACTGACCCTCGTGGACGGTGCGCACGGCGTCGACGACCGTCTGCGGGTCGGCGTCCTTGAGAAGGAAGCCGGAGGCGCCGGCACGCAGCGCCCCCAGCACGTACTCCTCGATCTCGAACATGGTCAGGACGAGGACCCGGGTGCCCGCGAGCGCCGGGTCGGCGCAGATCCGAGCGGTGGCCTCGATACCGGTCAGCCCCGGCATCCGAATGTCCATGACGACGACGTCGGGGCGGAGGCCAGCCGCCAGGGCGACGGCGCGGGCGCCGTCCGCGGCCTGCCCGACGATCTCCAGGTCGTCCTCGGCGTCCAGGAGCGCCGCCAGCGAGGCGCGCAGGAGCGCCTGGTCCTCGGCGACGAGGACGCGGACGGGAGCGCCGGTCGGGCCACCGCTGGTCGGCATACCGCCGGTCGGGCCACCACTGGTCGGGGCATCGGACGACTCTCTCATCCCACTCGCGTCACTCACGGGGTTCCTCCGCGAGCTCGCGCGGGCCGGATCTCGAAGCAGTCGTCCCTCGAACCGGTCACCCCGCCGACTCCGCCGGTCCGCGCCACGGGCAGTGGCAGGACCGCCTCGACGACGAAGCCCGCTCTCGAGGCTCCGACGGCGCCAGCGTCTCCGATGGCCCCAGCCGTCCCCCCTGCACCGCCGGCGCTCCGGCCGTCATCAGCACCGTCGGCGCCATGGCCGGCACTGCCAGCACCGCGGAGGGGTCCCGCGCTCAGCGTCCCACCCATGGCCTCGACCCGCTCGCACAGTCCCCGCAGTCCCTGACCGGCGCCGGGGCGAGGCGTCCAGCCGGGAGCCGGACCGTCGTCGACGACGATGACGCGCAGCCGGGAGAACTCCCGCCGGACCGTGACACGGGCGCGCGAGGGCCCGGCATGACGGGCAGTGTTGACCAGCGCCTCGCCCACGACCCGGGCGACCGCCTCCCCCGTCGGGGAGGGCCCGGCGCCCCGGTCGGCGTCGATCTCGACCTCCACGCCGGCGCGACGGGCGCGGGTCACGGCCCCGGCCAGAGCGGAGTCCGGATCGCCGGCGCCGATGCCGCTCCCCCGCCACGAGGCTGCGACGGCGGCTCCAGCGGTGCCAGCGCCGTGCGGGGCACCGGCACCGGCGGGAGCCCCGCGGGCGGGCCGGATCATCCGGTCCCCGGGTCCACCCGGGGCCCCCGCCGCAATCGCCGGGCTCGCCGAACCAGCCGCCCTCACCGGCCCGGCCATCCCCACCGCAGTCGCCGGAACCACCGGGCTCTCTGAACCCGCCCTCACCGGCCCGGCCGGGCCCGCCGCCCCCGTCGGGTCCGGGATACCGTGCGCGGCCGCGCCCTCGTCGCGCAGCACCGCGAGCATGCGCCGCAGGCCGTCGGTGGCCTCCCGGGAGGCCGACTCGACGTCGCGAAGGGCGTGACGCAGACCGTCCGGGGAGGTCTCGAGCCGCTGGGCCACGGCGCAGCGCACGGTGATGGCGCCGAGGTTCCCGGACACGGCGTCGTGCAGCTCGCGGGCGATGACGAGGCGGTCCTCGACGACGGCGCGCGCGGCGGCCTCCCGCGCCAAGCGCCGCTCGTAGGCGCATCGGTCGCGCCGTCGCAACCACAGGGCAGCGACCGTCAGCAGGGCCATGGCGAGCAGCATCACCATCTGGACTCGGGGGGAGGGCTGCGGGTGCACGCCGACGAAGAGACCCCAGAGCACGGTGAACGCCATGAGGCCGGTGATCACGCGCCCCAGCGTGGAGTGGCGCGGGGGAACGTCGAGTGCGGGCACGCGGCCAGTCTAGGAAGGCGGCCGGGCGAGGTCATCGAACCACGGTCCGAGGCGCGGGGTCCGACGCCTCGCGAGCCCCTCCTCTCGACGGCCGATGCGCACCGCGTCGTCCCACCGGTGAGGTTGCCCCATGATCAGTGTTGAGAACCTCGTCAAGCGGCACGGCCGGAGAGAGGTGCTCCACGGCGTCAGCCTGGAGGCCCGTCCCGGCCGCGTCACCGGCTTCGCCGGCCCCAATGGGGCCGGAAAATCCTCCACCCTGCGGTGCCTGCTGGGGCTGGACCGGACCGACGGCGGGCGCGCGCTCATCGGCGGGCGCCCCTACCGCGAGCTGCGCGAGCC
>ERZ772993.359-NODE-359-length-22932-cov-7.748831_pt1 | contig 22932 bp, 16 predicted proteins | sample MGYA00580670_ERZ772993 | MGnify/ENA primary metagenome ERZ772993 (study PRJEB29015, sample SAMEA2737936) | human oral metagenome | biome: human oral; feature: human-associated habitat; material: dental | place: China | collected 2136 ... | reverse complement strand
GGGCATCTACTACTACCACGCCGTCATCCTGGGCTGGGGGGACATCGGCTACAACTTCCTGGTGGACAAGTACGGGCAGGTCTTCGAGGGGCGCTACGGCACGCTCGACTCCGACCCCGGCACCATGGTCGTCGGCGGGCACGCCTACGGCGCCAACACCGGCACCATGGGCATCTCCATGATGGGCAACTACAGCTCCGTCAGCCCCTCCGAGATCCAGATCGAGCGCGTCGGCCAGATGGCCGGCTGGTTCCTCGCCCGGGCCGGCATCGCGGACGCCCACGGCTCCTCCGGCTTCACCTTCCGCGCGACCCAGAAGTACCGCAGGGGCCAGACCATCGACCTGGACACCATCTCCGCCCACCGCGACGTCGGCTACACCACCTGCCCGGGCGACGCCGGCTACTCCGCCATGGGGCAGATCCGCGACATCGCCCAGGAGCAGATCGACGGCGGCTGGTAGGCCCCGTTCCCACGGTCCGGCCCCGGCCGGCTTGTCCGGTTGCGCGGGGTGGTGCGGGAAAGGTCCGTCAACTCGGCCTCACCGAGAGCAGCGGCTCGCTGTAGACGGCGCCTATCGCATGCCCGGGAGTGTGAACCGTGAAGCATGCCGCGTCACGCATCTTGTGGATCTCAGCCAGGTTCCCGTCCAGGAGCGAAAGGGATACGAAGTAGTCGCCCTCGCCGAGGCGCAGATCGGGAAGTCGGAACTCGAAGCTGCCCTCGCCGTCGATAACGGGGGGATCGATGCCGAGCATCTTCGTGTCCGTCCCCAGGACAGCGCCTCCCAGAACCGTGGATATTGTCAGGGACATCCCCCAGCCAATGAGAGGGGGAGCGGCGGACAACGTGCCGGAGACGATGAGATCGTCGCCCGGGGCGATCGTCAATCGCGTCTCGGGCGCAGTGTTATTGAGCGCGATTGAGGTGATGAACTGCTCGGCCGGCCGGACGACGACGGGTTCCCCGCGCCGTTCCGCCTCGGCGGCCTCCTCGGCCTCGATCACAAGTTCGTAGTTGTGCCGGAGCCTGCCCAGGACCTCATCGGTTGACCCATCCACAACGATCCGGCCATGCTCGAGCATAACCGCCCGGTCGCACACTTCACTCACCTGCGCGGCGGAGTGCGAGACGAGGATGATCGTGCGCCCCTCGTCCTGGAATTCATGGATCTTGTCCATGCACTTCCGCTGGAAGGGCTCATCCCCGACCGCCATGACCTCATCGACGAGAAGAACATCGGGGTCCACGTGCACGGCAACCGCGAAGGCGAGGCGCACGTACATGCCCGAGGAGTAGAATTTCACTTGGGTATCGATGAAGTCCTCGATGCCCGAGAAGGCGACGATCTCGTCGAAGTGACGCTGGGTCTCGGCCTCCGACAGCCCCAGGATCGCCGCATTGAGGTAGACATTCTCCCGTCCCGTCAGGTCCGGGTGGAAACCCGCACCGAGCTCCAGGAGAGCGGCCAGGCGGCCTCGTAGGGAAACGGAGCCCGCATCGGGGGTCAGAATGCCGCCGATAACTTTCAGCAGGGTGGACTTGCCTGAGCCGTTGGCGCCGACGAGACCGATCGTCTCCCCGACGCGCACATCCAGATCAATATCGCGCAGGGCCCAGAAGTCCTCACGATGGGCGCGCGAGGACCGGGCGTTGACGAGTCGTTCCTTGAGCGACTTGTCCTTGTGGACGACGAAGCGCTTGGCGACGTTGCGGATTCGGACGATGTCGGTCATGTTCAGAACTCCTGGGCGAAATTGCGCTGAAGGACGGAGAACACCCGCTGGGCGATCACGAGGACCACTATCCCGATCGCCAGGGCGAGAATCATCCTGATGCCCAGGTGAGGCGCTGTCGGCACATTCGCCCCGGAGGCCCACATGGCCCGCTGGAAGCCCATGATGGACAGCGTGACCGGATTGGTCAGGTAGGCCTCCTCGATCGCGACACCCCCTCCGGTGATGGAGGTGACCATGCTCCAGGAGTACACGATCGGTGAGGCCCACATGCCGACGAGGAGCACGACTTCGACAAGGTATTGGATATCTCGGAAGTATACATTGGCCGCTGCCAGGATCAGACCGAATGCTGTGGCCCACACGACGAGGAGAATGAGCCCCAAGGGCAGATAGAGAAGATTGAATCCCACGAGGGGAGGGGTGATGATGAACGTTGCGAGCACCAGGATGAGGAACTGCATTGCGAAATTGAACAGCGAGGCGCCCGTCGAAGCCAGTGGAAATATTTCCCGAGGCAGGTGGATCTTCTTGATGATCCCCGAGTTGCCGACGATGGAGCCGGTCGACGCCGATATGATATCACTGAAGAGCTGCCAGGCGGTCAGGCCGGTGAAAACGTATATCGCGAAATCCGGGATGGAGCGCTCTGCACCCATGACCTTGCCGATCACGAGCACGTAAATCAGAAGGCTGACAATCGGTTTAATAAGGCTCCATGCGATCCCCAGCACCGAGTCCTTGTAGCGCGCACGTATCTCCCGGCGCGTGAGCCGGATCAGAAGATCGCGCCTGTTCCACAGGTCCAGAAGGGAAGAACGAGCGCCTGTGACGAAGGTCACTCTGGGTGTGGCGGGTCTGAACGACTCGTGCGCGATCCGCATCTCTCGCTCCGAGGCAGCTGACACGTGAATCCTCCTGGAGGCCGGGCGTCGGGTTCGTCGCCCCATACGGTCGACCCGATCACTGTACCCTCAAGACCCCATCAGCAGATGCGCGGGGCGCTGGGGCGCCCCTGTACCGGGCCCCTCTTGTTGCTACGATGCTCGCTGGTGCGCTTGGGAAGGAGCAGTGCCACATGGCCTCATACGCGGATCTCGCAGCGGTTCATCCCGTGGTTCCGGGGGTGTGCGCCCTCACGGTGCGCGGCCGGGAAGCATGCGTCCCCCTCAACGTTCTGAAGGGGAACGCGCATGACCTGCTGCTCGGCGACGCCGGCGCCCTGGCCTACACGCGCGACGACGCGGACGTTCGTGTCATCGGCGTCCTGACCGACACGCTCCTGGTGCGCGAGGAGCTTCTCGACTGGCTGGGCCGGGAGGTCCTGGTGGACGTCGGGGGGGAGGGCCGCTTCGCCGATCCCGAGACCGCCCTGTTCGACGTCCAGTGGCGCCTGAACCTCCTCGGCCAGCACGTTGTCACGGTGGCCGGGTCGCCGCGGGTGGAGGAGCCGGCCACGGACCAGGGCCGGATGCTCCGCCGTCGCGGGCTGCTCACCGTACTCGACGTGGTGTTGAGCGATCGATGGCGGGGTGTACTGCTGCCCGCGGCGCAACTGCTCGCGGTGACCGGGGCCCTGGCCGACTCGGGCACGGACACCACGACGCTCGACCTTCAGCGCTCGCCCGGGGGGGACGACATCGGCGACCTGCGCGTGCCGACGCGGGGCCTGGTCGGCGCCTACGCCGTTGACGGGGCGCTCGACAACCTCTCGGACGCCCGTGGCGTGCGCAACTACATCCAGCGCGTGCGTCGAGTGCCGGACGTGGCGCTGGCGCAGATGATCGCGGTGGCGCTTCCCACGATCCTCGGTATCGACTCCGCGGCTCACGGCCGCGAGTTCGACAGGATCGCCCGACTGACCGGACTGGACGAGGTGATGTGGGAACCGATGCACGTCCTGGTCGTGACCCCGGCCGAGGGCCGCGGATCCGCGCGAGCGGATGAGCTTCTGGCGCGGCTCGGACGCGATGTGCGGGTCCGCCGGGTGAACGGCCCCGCGAACGTCGTCACCGAGGACGGCACCGTGCTGCCGGGGCTGACCGCCGATCACACGGAGTGGGCGGATGTGATTGTTCTCATTGAGACGGTTCTCGACGACGCCCCCGGCGCCGGCTTCTCGCAGGTGCCCCTCATCGTGGACCTGTCGACGCTCGACGTGCTCGGATGGCTCATGAACACCGCACGCACCGGCAACCGCGCCCAGGCGCTGGAAGCGCTCATGGAACGCGCCGACCGGATCCTCGTGGCGGATGAGGCTCAGCGGGACCTCGTCCTCGGAGCGCTCGCGGGCACGGGGCGCGTCAACGACATCGTGTACGACAACGACCCGTCGCTCAACAGTCTCGTGGCCGCGGATCCGGACGGCGAGGTGCTGGAGGCCTTCTGCCGTCGGCCGCTGCGCGCCGCCGACGCCGGCTCCTCCTCGGCCGCGGAGGCCGTCGCTCAGGCGGGCAGGCCCAGTGACCTCGCTCTGGCCGTGCGCTACATGCGCGAGGGCGGAGTGAAGAATGTGATGGGTAAGGTCGGGAGTCGTATCCGACGCGTCGCCACTGCGAGGGGGAACAACTAAAATGCCGATCGAGAATTGCATTCCGCAGGCCCTCAATCCGGATCCGTCCAGAGCCCATCTGCTCCAGCGCGAGCATGAGATCCGCGACGGCGTCGTCTCCGTCATTCTCGTCAACTACAAGGGCGCCGAGGACACCATCGCCTGTCTGAGATACTTCGACAGCATCGACTGGCCCCAGGACCGTCTTGAGCTCATCGTCGTCGAGAACGACTCCCAGGACGGGTCCGCTGAGACCATCGCCCAGGCCTGCCCCCGCGTACGCGTCCTGCCCTCGGGCAGTAACCTCGGCTTCGCCGGCGGGTGCAACTTCGGCGTTGAGAACGCGACCGGACAGTATGTCGCCTTCATCAATAACGATGCTCGTCCCGCGCGGGGCTGGGTGAAAGCGGCGGTCGACGCGATGGAGGCCGATCCCACCATCGGCGCAGTGGCCTCCAAGGTGCTCGACTGGGATGGGAAGCTCGTGGATTACGTCGACGGCTCGCTCACCTGGTACGGCATGGGTTACAAGCGCGAGGCGGAATGGATCGATGACGGCTCTTATGAGACGCCCAAGGACGTTCTGTTCGGAACCGGTGCCGCCATGTTCGTGCCCGCCGCCTATTTCCGGGAGATCGGCGGATTCGACGAGCGGTTCTTCATGTTCTACGAAGACGTGGATCTGGGGTGGAGGATCAATCTGCTGGGACGCAGGGTCCGTTATGTGCCCGGCTCCGTGGCTTATCACCGTCACCATGTGACGATGAAGAAATTCGGCAACTATCGCGAGTCCTATCTCCTGGAGCGCAACGCGCTGCTCTCCCTGTATAAGAACTACGAGGACGAGACGCTGCGCGTCGCCCTGCCCGCAGCCATCTCCCTGGCCGTGCGACGAGGAACGGCCCGCGCGGACGTCGACACGACGACGCTGCCGGACGGCGCCGAGATCTCCGTGCCGAAGATGGGTCTGACCGGCGTCTACGCCGTCGACTACCTCAACGAGCAGCTCGACTCCCTCGCGGTGACCCGTGCACAGCTCCAGCGGGCTCGTGCCGTGAGCGACAAGGATCTGTTCCCGCTCTTCCGCCACGCCATCGAGCCCGCCTACCCCGTCGAGCACTACCTCAAGGGTCACGAGGTCCTGGTCGACTCCTTCGGGATTGACCGGCTCTTCATCTCCTCCCCCCACGTCCTGGTTGTCACGGGGGAGCCGCTGTCCAGCAAGCTTGCCGGCCCCGCCATCCGCGCATGGGAGATGGCGGCGGCCCTCTCCCAGTCCCATCCGGTGCGGTTGCTCTCGACGACCGGCGTGAAGGATGTGGAGGACCCTCGCTTCGAGATCCACTACGCCCAGGGCGATCATCTGCGCGCTCATACTGACTGGGCGGATGTCATTGTGTTCCAGGGCTTCCTCCTCGAGGGGGCGCCATGGCTCATCGACTCGGATAAGATCATCGTCGCCGATATCTACGATCCGATGCACCTGGAGCAGCTGGAGCAGGCCAAGGACCTTGGAACCGTCGGTCGTCGCGAGGCCATCTTCTCCGTGACCGACGTCCTGAACAAGCAGTTGATGCGGGCCGACTATTTCCTGTGCGCCTCCGAGAAGCAGAGGCTCTTCTGGCTCGGGCAACTTGCGAGCGTCAACCGGATCAACCCCCTCACCGTGGCTCCCAATGAGGACCTCGACTCCCTGGTCTCCGTTGTCCCCTTCGGGATCCAGGATGAGGCGCCCGTGCAGAGGAGACATGGTATCCGTGGCGCCGTGCCCGGAATCGGCATGGACGATAAGATCATCATCTGGGGCGGCGGGGTCTACAACTGGTTCGATCCGCTCACACTCGTGAGGGCCGTCGGCAGGCTCGCACAGCGCCATCCGGATGTCCGCCTGTACTTCATGGGCATGAAGCACCCCAATCCCGGAGTGCCCGACATGAAAATGGCCTGGGAGACCAAGCGGCTCGCTCAGAAGATGGGGCTGGCGGGCAGATACGTCTTCTTCAATTCCGACTGGGTGCCCTACAACGAACGCGCTGACGTCCTCATGGACGCCGACGTCGGCGTATCGACTCACTTCGAGCACGTCGAGACCGCCTTCTCCTTCCGCACCCGCATCCTCGATTACCTGTGGACGGGTCTGCCGATCGTCGCCACGACGGGCGACTCCTTCGGCAACGTGCTCGACGCCGAGGGGCTGGGACGCGGCGTTCCGCCGCAGGACGTGGACGCCCTGGAGTCGGCGCTGGAGGAGATGCTCTACGACGAGGAGGCGGCGGCCAGTGCGCGCGAGCGCGTGGCTCGGTACGCCGAGCAGTTCCGGTGGGCCACCGTCCTGGAGCCCCTCGTCAGGTTCTGCGCCGACCCGCACCGTGCTCGGGACCTTGTCCTGACCGGCAAGACGCCGGCGGGTTCCGGCCTTCGCGCTCACGCCTTTCCGCCTCGTAAGCCTTCCATCAAGGGCGATCTCAAGCTGGCGGTCGATTATATGAAGGCGGGCGGGCCCAAAGAGGTCGTCAGACGCGTCCAGGGGCGCATCAGGCGGCAGATGGGTCTTCAGCGCTGATAAAATTTCGGTCGGCGTCGTCGCCGGGCGAGTTCGGCGGGGAACCTGCTGAGCGCCTGACGCAGCCCCCGGGCCACCGGGCCGCGCAGGCCGTGCCGGGCCGCCCGCGCCGTCGTGCGCGCCAGGGCCCGGAGAAGGACCGGCCACGGCGCGTGCTCGGCCGCCACGAGGATCCGGTTGCGGGTGTTGACGCGCACGAACATGGGGGAGTCGGCCCCGGAGGAGGCGGCGTGCTCGTGACGGGCGACGGCGCCGGCCACGAACTCCACCCGGCGTCCCGACTCCCGGATCCGCCAGGAGAAGTCCGTGTCCTCGTAGTACATGAACAGGTCCTCGCGCAGGCCCCCCAGCCCCTCCCACGCGTCGCGGCGGATCGCGCAGGCGCCCCCGCACAGGCCGAAGACCTCGGCCGGGGAGTCGAGCCGGTCCGCCCGGACCAGCCAGTCGCGGTCGTAGCCGTTGCCGGAGGGGTCCACGAGGTTGCCGGTGGAGTTGACGAGCACCTCCCCCTCGCCGCGCGCCTCGGCGTCGGCGGGAACCCGCGTCCACCGGCTCCCGTCCAGACCCGTGAGGAATGTCTCCCCGTTGCGGGCGGGGCGCCAGCGGCCCGCCAGGAGGATGAGCGCCGTCGTCGCCGCCAGGGACGGGTCCCCGCCGGCCCCCAGCGGGGCGGTCAGGGCGTCGAGGAAGCCTGGGGCGGCGACGGCGTCGTTGTTGAGCAGGACCAGGACGTCCTCGCCCAGGTTCGCCGCGCCGGCGTTGACCCCCGCGCCGAAGCCCAGGTTCCGCTCCGTCTCGACCACATCCAGCCCCGCCCGGCGCAGGGCGGCGGCGGAGCCGTCCGCCGAGGCGTTGTCGACCGCGACGAGCCGGTCGCCGCCCCGCAGCTGGGGGCGGATGGACTCGCAGGCCCGGATGGTCAGATCCGGCCGGCGCCAATTGACGACGACGACGCGGATGGTCGGACGGGAGTCGGCGCCGCCGGGGGCGGGCGCGCGGGGACCGGCGCCGCTCACCGGGCGGCCCCGTCCGCCAGCGAGGCGTAGACCTCGGCGTGGGCCGTGGCGCAGGCCTCCCAGGTGAAGGCCCGGGCCCGCACCCGGCCGGCCGCCACGAGGTCGTCGTGGGCGCGACCGGCGGCCGCGGCGAGCTGCGCCGCGATCTCCTCGGGGCTGGAGGGGTCCGCCAGGAGCCCGGCCGGTCCGCACACCTCCTCCATGCACGTGCCGCGACTGGTGACCACCGGCGCGCCGTAGGCCATGGCCTCCAGGACCGGCAGGCCGAAGCCCTCCCAGATCGAGGGGAAGGCGAAGACGCGCGCCCCCGTGTAGGCGGCGGCCAGCTCCTCGTCGGGCAGGCGCCCCAGGACGTGGACGCGCCCGGACAGCTCGGCCGTCAGGGTCCGCTCCTCGGCGTCGTCGCCCCAGCCGGCGGGGCCGACCAGCACGAGATCGAGATCCGGGCGGACCTTCGCCAGGAGGGCGAAGGCGCGCAGGAGGACGGGCAGGTTCTTGCGGGGCTCGCGCGTGCCGGTCCACAGGACGTACTCGCGCTCCAGGCCGTGGGCGGCGCGGAGGGCGGCGACCTCGGCGCCGGTGACGGCGCGGGCGCGCACCCCGTGGGGGATGACGCGGATGCGCCCGGCGTCCAGGCCGGCGGCGACGCAGTCGTCGGCGGTGGCCGTCGAGGGCACGACGACGGCGTCGGCCTCCCTGCGGGTGCGCTCCAGGGCGGTGGCGAAGTAGGCGTTGCCGCGGCGGGTGAAGTGCTCGGGGGAGCGCAGGAAGGCGACGTCGTGGACCGTGACGACCAGCGGCAGGCGCGTGCCCGGGATCGCCCAGGTGGTCGCGTGGACGACCTCGGCCCCCGGCAGCGTCGACTCCGCGCGGGGCAGGCCCAGCCGGTTCCAGGACTCGTACAGGGCGGGGCGGGGCAGGTGGGCGAAGCGGACGGGCACGTCCGCCAGGCCCAGCTCGGCGGGGGAGGGGGAGGCGCCGTGCCGGGCCGCCAGGCCCGCCAGCCGGGCGCCGCGCCCCCTCAGGGCGCGGGCGAGTTCGACGATGTAGGTCCCCGAGCCGCCGGGCACGCTCTGCCACAACTGCTCCACCACCATGGCCACGCGCGGCCCCCGGTCGGGCGCCGCCGCGCCTGTTGTGCACTCCATGGGCCCAGCCTACGGGCCCGCCCGCGGCGCCGGCGCGGGGAGAATCCCCCGCCGCCCCGCGATCCCGGTACCCTGCCCCCATGAAGGTCCTGCTCGACGCCACCGCCATCCCCGCCGACCTGGGAGGGGTGGGCCGCTACGTCGACGACCTCGTCCCCGAGCTCATCAACGCGGGCGTCAACCTGGCCCTGGCGGTCCAGGAGCGCGACGCCGCCCACTTCCGCGCCAAGGCGCCGCGGGCCCACCTCTTCCCCGTGCCCGGGCTGCTGACGAACCGCGGCGCCCGCATGGCCTGGGAGCAGACCGGCCTGCCCGCCCTCATCGGCCGCATCCGCCCCGACCTGCTGCACAGCCCGCACTACACCTTCCCCGCCCTGCACCGCGTGCCCGTCGTCGTCACCCTCCACGACGCCACCTTCTTCACCCACCCCGGGGCCCACTCGCGCCTGAAGCGGAGGTTCTTCACCGCCGCGATCAGGCGGGCCGTGCGGCGCGCCGACGCCCTCGTCGTGCCCTCCGCGGCGACCCGCGACGAGACCCTGCGCTTCGTCGACGGCGACCCCGCCCGCTTCCACATCGCCCACCACGGGGTGGACACGAGCGTCTTCCACCCCGTCGACGACGCCGAGCGAGAGCGCGTGGCCGCCTCGCTGGGACTCGCGGGGCGCCGCTACATCGGCTTCCTGGGCACGCTCGAGCCCCGCAAGAACGTGCCCAACCTCATCCGCGCCTGGGTGCGGGCCTTCCACGACGACCCCGACGCCCCCGCCCTCGTCCTGGCCGGCGGCAAGGGCTGGGACGAGGGGATCGAACCGGCCCTGGCCGAGGTCCCGGACCGAATGACCGTCCTGCGGCCCGGCTACCTGCCGCTGGAGGACCTGCCCGGCTTCCTGTCCGGCTGCGAGATCCTGGCCTACCCCTCCGTCGCCGAGGGCTTCGGCCTGCCCGTCCTGGAGGCCATGGCCTGCGGGGCCGCGGTGCTCACCACGCGCGAGACCAGCCTGCCCGAGGTCGGCGGGGACGCCGTGGCCTACTGCGGCCTGGACGCCCCGGCCATCGCCCGCGCCCTCGTCGAGCTCGACGCCGACCCGCAGCGGCGCGCCGCCCTCGGCGCCGCCGCCCAGGAGCGGGCGCTGGGCGAGCGGTTCACCTGGGCCGCCTCCGCCCGCTCCCACGTCGAGGCCTACGAGGCCGCGCTCGCGGCTGCCGGCGCCTGACCCGGAGCGCGGGCTCCCCCGCCGGGTCCCGCATATGATGACCGCATGCGCGTAGCCCAGGTGTCAGGCCACTACCCTCCGAACTTCGTATCAGGCGGGACGCTCGTCCCCCAGAGACTCGCCCGGGCGGCGGCGAGAGCCGGCCACGAGTCCATGGTCTTCGCCGGGTACCTGGACGAGGGCCGCCCCCCGCTCGAGACCTGGGTCGAGGACGACGGCAGCGGCGTCGAGGTCACCTGGGTCGTGACGACCCCGTGGATCTACGAGACCGACCGCCGCAACTACGACAACCCCGCGGTCGAGGCCGCCTTCCGCACCTGGCTCGAGCTCAGGCGCCCCGACGTCGTCCACTTCCACTCGATCCAGACCCTCGGGGGGAGCCTCCTGCCCGCCGCCAAGGAGGCGGGGGCCAGGGTCGTCCTCACCATGCACGACTTCTGGTGGTTCTGCTCGCACCAGTTCCTCGTCGACAGGCAGATGCGCTTCCGCGGCCTCGTCGTCAGCTGCGGGGCCCGCGGCGGCGAGGAGCAGGAGCGCACGGCCCGTCTCCGGGAGATGCTGTCCCATGCCGACGTCGTCCTCGCCCCCTCCGCCATAGCCCGGGACGTCTTCGTCGCCAACGGCGTGGACCCCGACCGGATCCGGGTGGACGAGAACGGTATCGAGAACCCCCCGGCTCGCGCGGGCGCCGGCCGGACGGGGGACGGCGCCCTGCGACTGCTCTACACGGGGGGCCCCAACCCCCTCAAGGGATGGGGGATCCTGCGGGGCGCCGCGGAGCTGCTCGGGGAGCGCGACGACCTCATCCTCGACGCCTACGGCATCGACCGGCGCGACGCCGAGGGCCTGCCCCACTGGGTGCGCCCCCACCCGCAGTACGGGCGCGAGGAGATCGAGGGCATCCTCGCCTCCCACGACTTCCTCGTTCTCCCCTCCATTATGAGGGAGTCCCACTCGATCGTGACCCGCGAGGCCCTCGGAGCGGGGCTCGCGGTCGTCTGCTCCGACACCCTCGGACCCGAGGAGGCGGTCCGGCACGGGTACAACGGACTCGTCGTCCCCGCGGGGAGCACGGCGGCGCTCGCGGACGCGCTGACGGGGCTGGCGGCGGACGCCCCGGCGGCCCGGGAGCTGACGGGGCGCGGCTCCGTCTCGCCGATCCGGGACCTGTCGGACCAGATCGCGGGGGACCTCGCCCTCTACGACGAGCTCGTGAACGGGAGCGCGCAGCGCAGTCCCGCTCCGGCGTCCCCCGTTCGCAGCGTCCTGTTCGTCGTCGGGATCGACGGCGCTCCGCTGCGCTACCGGGCGCAGCTGCCCGCCGAGGCGCTTGAGATGCAGGGGGTCCGAACCTACGTGCGCTCCTACCGCGACCCCGAACTGCCCTCGCTGGCGGCGCGGGTCGACGCCGTCGTCCTGTACCGGGTGCCCGCCACGGACGACATCATGTCGCTCACCCGGCAGATCAGGCGCCACCGGCGCGTGCCCCTCCTCTTCGACGTCGACGACCTCATCTTCGATCTCGAGCTCCGGGGCCAGCTGGCGGGCCTGTCCAAGCTCCCGCCCGCGGAGCAGCGCATGTGGTGGCGCGGAGTGGCCCGCTATCGGACGACCATGGAGGCCTGCGACGTCTACATCGGCTCGACCGCCGAGCTGTGCCGCCAGGCGGAGCGGGTGGTCGGCATGCCCTCCGCCCGCTTCCCCAACGGCGTGGGGCGGCTGCTGGCCCAGCAGTCCGACCGCGCCCTCGCCCGTCCGCGGAGCGCGGGGCCGATCCGGATCGGCTACTTCTCGGGCACGTCGACGCACGATCACGATTGGGCCGTCGTCGAGCCCGTCATTGTGCGCGTCATGCAGCGCCACCCCGAGGTCGAGCTCTGGCTCGGGGGACTCCTCGAGCCCTCCAGGACGCTCGACGCGTTCGGCGACCGGGTCCGCCGCATGCCCTTCCGCCCCTGGTACGAGCTGCCCGCGGTTCTGCGGGACACCGACATCTGCCTGGCGCCGCTCGCCCTGGACAACCGCTTCAACGAGGCCAAGAGCGCCATCAAGTGGCTCGAGGCCGCGCTCGTCGCCACGCCGACGATCGCCAGCCCGACGGAGCCGTTCCGCGAGGCGATCGACCCCGGACGCACCGGTTTCCTCGCCGGCACCGAACAGGAGTGGGAGGAGGCCGTCGAGCTGCTCATCGGTTCGGCGGCCGAGCGCGCCCGCGTCGGCGCCCGGGCCCAGCGCGAGGCCCTCCTGCACTACTCGCCGGAGATCCAGGGCCGTCGCTACCTCGCCATCCTCGAGAAGGCCGTTGCGCGGGTCCGTCTGCAGGGGCACCGCCCGCCGTCGGACTGGGAGCCCGTGACGGACGACGAGCGCCTCGACGCGACCCGCGCCCACGTCGACCCCTACGCCCTTCCGCGGACACCCGTCCGCCGGAGCCGACTGCGGGCGGCGGGCGGGATCTTCGTCGAGCAGGGGCTCGTGGGACTCGGCCGCTCCGGGACGCGTCTGGCGCGGCGCGCCGCCCGGGTCGCCGTCGACGAGGGGCTCGTCGGCGTGGCGCGGCGGATCGTCCGCTGACCGGCGGCGGGAACGGCGGTGTCGGAGAAAGTCGCGCCTTCGGGTTAGACTCGCGATCGCCCCACCCATGAGCTCACCCATCGGCTCCCGGACGAGAGAACGAGGACTTGCGCCGCCATGACTGATCCCACAGAGATGTTGAAGCCCCTGGGCGTCGAGACCACGCCGATCCCCGGCTTCCTGCGCATCGATTTGACCGTCCACGGTGACAACCGCGGCTGGTTCAAGGAGAACTGGCAGCGCGAGAAGATGGTCGCGCTGGGCCTGCCGGACTTCGGCCCGGTTCAGAACAACATCTCCTTCAACGACGAGACCGGGGTGACCCGGGGCATCCACGCCGAGCCCTGGGACAAGTTCGTCTCCGTGGCCACGGGGCGGGTCTTCGGCGCATGGGTGGACCTGCGCGAGGGGCCGAGCTTCGGCACCGTCTACACCACCGAGATCGACCCCTCCGTGGCCGTCTACGTGCCCCGGGGCGTGGGCAACGCCTACCAGACCCTCGAGCCGAACACGGCCTACACCTACCTGGTCAACGACCACTGGTCGCCGTCGGCCCGGTACACCTCCCTCAACCTCGCCGACGAGACCGCCGCGGTGCCGTGGCCCATCCCCCTGGAGCGGGCGATCCTGTCCGACAAGGACCGGGCCCACCCCCGCATGGCGCAGGTCACCCCCTTCCCCGCGGCCGACGCGCCCGGCCGGCGCGTCCTGGTCACGGGCGCGCTCGGCCAGCTCGGCCGCGAGCTCATGGCGCAGCTGCCGCGGGCCGGTTTCACGGCCACCGGCGTGGACCTGCCCGAATTCGACATCTCCGACGCCGCGCAGATGGCGGAGGTGGACTGGTCCGCCTACGACGTCGTCATCAACGCCGCGGCCTGGACGAATGTCGACGGCGCCGAGACTCCCGACGGGCGGCGCCAGAGCTGGAGGGCCAACGCCACCGGGCCGGCGAACCTCGCCCGCGAGTGCGCCGCGCGCGCGCTGACGCTCGTCCACATCTCCAGCGAGTACACCTTCGACGGGACCACCCCGGTCCACACCGAGGACGAGCCGCCGAGCCCGCTGGGCGTCTACGGGCAGTCCAAGGCCGGCGGGGACGCGGCCGTCCAGGCGGCCCCGAGGCACTACCTGGTGCGCACCAGCTGGGTCGTGGGCGACGGCAGGAACTTCGCGCGGACCATGGCCTCGCTGGCCGGGCGCGGCGTCGCCCCGAAGGTCGTGGCGGACCAGACGGGGCGCCTGACCTTCACCGCGGACCTGGCCGCCGGGATCATCCACCTGCTGACGACGCGGGCCGAGTTCGGCACCTACAACCTCTCGGGCGAGGGCCCGGTGGTCTCCTGGTGCGACGTCGCCAAGCGCGTCTACGAATTGGTCGGGCACAGCCCGGACGAGGTGACGCCGGTCACCACCGAGGAGTACTACGCCGGACAGGAGGGCATCGCTCCGCGTCCGCTCAGCAGCGCCCTGGACCTGAGCAAGATCGAGTCCGCCGGTTTCACGCCCGCGGACTCGATGACCCGGCTCGAGCGGTATGTCTCCTCGCTCTAACGCCCCGGACTCCTCCCCCGAGAAGGACGACGGCGCCCCCGCGCCCGGGACCAGGACCGAGCGCCCGCCCGCCGCGCCCCCGGCGCCCCCCGAGCCCGGGAGCGCCGCGCCCCCCGCCGATCCGTCCGACCTCTCCGGTCGGCTCCGCGCCCTGCTGCGCCGCACCGGCGGCCCCCGGAGCCGCAGGGTCGGCGGGGTCGTTCTGGTCCTGGCGCTCGTCATCACCGGCCTCGGTTGGATCTTCGCCTCCCCCGTCGGCGGATCCCCGGATGACGACTACCACCTGGGCAGCATCTGGTGTCCGCGCCCGCTGGAGTCCTCCGGATGCCGGACGCGCGTCTCCGAAGACGGCGTGCTCCAGGTCCTCGTGCCCGAGACCGTGGCCGACAACACCCCCTGCTACGCCTTCCACCCCAGATCGTCGGCCGCGTGCCGTTTCTACCTGTCCGACGACGTCATGGAGTTCACGTCGCGATACGACGACGGGAACTACCCCTACGGCTACTACCAGTTCCACCACTTGCTCGTGAGCCCCTCGGTCACCCGCTCGGTCCTGCTCATGCGGGCGGTCAACCTCGCCATTGCGATCGCTCTCCTCGGCGGGATCGCGGCGGCCATGCCCACAACGATGAGAAGGGGGTACGCGCTGGCCATAATGGTGTCGTGGATCCCCATGGGCGTCTACTTCATCACCTCGAACAATCCGAGCTCGTGGGCCCTGACCGGCGTCCTGGCCTACGCCGCGGGCCTGTACGGCTCCGTCCATCATCCGGCCCCCGGGGCCCGGCGATGGGTCCTGCTCGCCCTGGCCGCCGTGGGCGCCCTCCTGTGCTGCACCTCGCGCGGCGATTCGGCCTTCTTCGTCTTCGTGGTCTCCCTGGCGGTGCTCATAACGGCGCCGTGGCGCCGCGCCATCGCGCCCCAGGCGCTCACCGCGCTGGTCGCGAGCGCCATCGGCGTGCGGGTCATGACGACGACGGGGCAGGCCCGGGCCGTGCACGAGAAGCCCGCCTTCCCCGGCCTGTCGCTCGGAGATCGGCTCAAGCTCGATATCACCACCCTTCCGGACTACTTCGCCGGGTTCTACGGGCGCCGCTGGGGCGCGGGGTGGTTCGACGTCCCCTTCGACGGGGCCGTCGCCATCGTCTCCGTGTCCCTGGCCGGGGCCGCCCTGTTCCTGGGCGCTCGCAGGCTCACGCGGCGCAAGGCGCTGGCGGCCCTCGTCGTCTTCGGCGCCATGAGCGGCATTCCCATCGTCGCGGCGGTGCAGAACTTCTGGCCCTACGTGTACCAGTACCAGCCGCGCTACATGCTGCCCCTCCTCGCGGTGTTCTTCCTCCTGTGGTTCGTCGTGGCCGATGGGCCCCCCTTCGCGTCGCGCCCCCAGATCGCCCTGCTCCTCGGGTTGTCGGCCGCGGTGCACTCGCTGGCCCTCCACATCGTCATCCAGCGCTACACCCGCGGAATGGATGATCAGTCCTTCAGCATGCTCTCCAACCTCAACAGCATTGTGCGCTGGTGGTGGAACGTCCCCGTATCCCCCATGACGGTGTGGCAAGTCGCCTCGACGACGTATCTCATCGCCGTCGTAACGGCCGTGGCCCTCACGCGTCCGCGCGACGGCGCGCGGACCCGGTCGGAGTGCGCCGATGATGCGGTGGCGCCATGATCCACGCCGTCGTCGTCACCTACCAGCCGCCCGACGTCACCGCCCTGCTCACCGAGCTGAGCCGTCAGTGCGACGCCGTCACCGTGGTGGACAACGGCTCGGACTCCGCGGCGGTGGCCGCCCTGCGCGCCTCCTGCCGGGCCACCGGGGCCGAGCTCGTGGCGATGCCCGCCAATCTCGGCATCGCCAAGGCGCAGAACATCGGGGTGGCCCGCGCGATGACCTCCTCCCCCGACTTCATCCTCCTGTCGGACCAGGATTCCCTCCCCGCCGAGAACATGACCGCGCTCCTCGTCGAGGCGATCGAGGAGGACGAGCGCATCGCCGCGACGGGACCGCTGCCCTCGGAGGATCGTGAGGGCGCCGACGAGCTCGTCTACATCGACCGGGGCTGGAGCCCGAAACGGGCCACCAAGGAGGAGCTGAGCCGCCCTCGCCTCGACGCCGCCTTCCTCCTCGCCTCGGGCTGCCTGATCCGGGTGCGGGCCCTGCGGGAGATCGGCCCCATGCGGGAGGACCTGTTCATCGACCACGTGGACCTGGAGTGGGGGGTGCGGGCCCGCCGGGCCGGATGGCGCCTGGTCGCCGTGCCCGCCGCCCGGCTCAACCACTCGCTCGGCGACGAGGTGGTCCGGCTGCCCGGGCGGGCCCAGCCGATCCACGTCCACTCGCCGATCAGGAATTACTACATCGTCCGCAACACGATCGCCCTGGTGAAATGGAACGGATTCCCCGTGCGGTGGCGGATCCGCTACACCTACTGGGCGGCCAAGTACGCCGTTTTCAACTCGTTCATGGCCGGTCGGGGGCCCGAGCGGCGGCGTCTGATCGCCCGGGGACTGCGCGACGGCGTCCTCGGCCGTCTCGGCCCCATCGGGTCGGGCACGTGAATGCGGCGGCCGGCCCGCCGTCGTCGGGCCGGCCGCTCGCGGGGATCACTGCCAGACGACGTCCCTCAGCGCAAGCAGGAAGGTCCGGCCGAAACGGGTCGTGGGCTCCAGCACCGCGCTTTCGGCCCACTCGTTCCACGCATTGATGAAGACGACGCGGTGCTCGGGATCGCGGGGCATGACCGAGTCGACCAGCCCCGCCACCCACCGGCGGAAGGTGTAGGGGTTCGATCCGTACCAGGTGTCGGCCGTCCACTGACGGCGGGCGGTGTTGTCGAAGGCGACCATGGCCCCGGGGTACTCGTTGTCCTTCAGGGAGCCGGACAGCGCCAGCGAGGCCTTGACCGTCTCCTGGTAGCTCATGAAGTTGCCGCGCCACCGGTGATCGAGCACGACCTCGGTCGCCGGGCCTGCGACCCAGGGCAGGTTATGGGGCGGGAACTGGAGGGTCCCGTCAATCCCCGTGTCTTCGCCGAGGGTGCCGATGCTGTCGAATTCATCGGCGACCGCGACCGCGAGAACGTACAGGTCCCCCGCGCCCGCCTCGCGGGCCCTTTCGCGCCAGGTGCGGACGACGTCGGCGAAGTTCTTCATCTGCCCCGGCCGGTAGACGGCGAGGATGGCCTTGCCGTCGATGCGCATGTAGCGGGGGTCCAGCAGGAACTCCATGATGTCGTCGATGAAGTCCTCGGCGGGCACCTTCGAGTAGTCCTGACCGATGAGGACGTCGGAGGCCCGGCCGTCCCAGCGCCGGGTCCAGTTCTCATTCGCCCACATGATGCAGAAGGGCTGATCGGTGTCGGAGGCGTGCAGCATCTCCAGCGGGAGGTGGAGCAGGCGCTCCCCGGAGAACCAGTAGTAGTAGTACATGAAGCCGGCCACGCCGTGCTCGCGGGCCAGGGCCGCCTGCTTCTCGCGCACGGAGTCGTCGGCCAGGTCGTAGAATCCGAGCTCGGTGGGCAGCTTCGGCTGGTAGTGCCCCCGGTAGCCGGGGATGGCGGCCGTGACATTGGACCACTCGGTGAAGCCCTCGCCCCACCACCTGTTGTTCTGCGGGGAGTCGTGGAACTGCGGCAGGTAGAAGGGGATGACCTGCGCCCGGGCGCGGCGCGGCGCGGCGCGATCGAAGCGTCGGTGGGCGCCGGCGTCCTCGGGGCCGCCCGCGGCGAGGGTCTCGGACGCCTCCGCGAGCCGGAGCCCGGCCTCCTCGGTGAGGACGCCGAGGATCCTCTCGACGGCGTGAGCGGTGGTGCCGTCGACCTGGCCGTTCTCCTCGTCGAAGTCCGCCGCCTGGAGATTGAGCGCGCGCAGGCCCTGGAGCACGAAGCCCCGGACCCAGTACATCGATCCCGAGGCGAAGCGCAGGCTGTCGCGGTCCATGGACATCTCCAGGCGCCTGAGGAGCTGGAAGACGATGCGCTCGTCGCCGCCCCAGAACTCGGGTCCGACAATGGCGTCGTCGGCGGTGACCAGGCCCAGCGACGCGTCCGCGGCGAAGGCGTCCAGGATCCGCTCGACCTGCTCGCCGGAGCCCAGGAGATCGTGAAGGAACTGGTCCTTCCATCCGGCGCCGTCGCCCGGCAGCTCCGAGTGCTCCTCCCTCCACGGGCTCTTCTTGGTGTGGAGCTTGAGGATGACCTCGTAGGGGTCGAGGAGCCCGGCATTGACCAGCTGCACGGTGGGGAAGATGTCCCGCCCGTGGTTGTCGACCTCGACGACGGACACGTGCCCGAGTCGCTCCAGCCGCTGCGCGGGGACCTCGACGGGGTCGCCGCTCGCATTGGTGATGAAGAGGTCGAAGTCGACGGGCAGGGCGGTCAGGGCGTCGAAGAGCTCGTCCATCAGCTCGGGGTAGAAGCAGTGGATCACGACGGCGACCCTCGCCGGATCGGCGTTGACCAGGCCGTCCTCCACCCGCCAGTGGTCCGGGAAGCCGGAGTTCTGCCGGCCCCCCAGCCTGGCGACGTACTCGTTGAAGTCCGCGCAGTGCTCGCTGCGGAAGCCGTGGATGCTCCCGGAGGCGATGAAGTTGGCCAGGGCGTTGCGCCCCCTGGCGGCGAAGTAATTGGCTCGTCGCGTCAGTCCGGTCTTGGTCGCCTTCATCTTGTCAGTCCTTACCACGTGGTGATATCGGTCGCGAAGCGCCGCTTGATGTACTGCGCGGCCTCGGCGGCCTGGGCCATGGTCGACGGGTGAGTCATAATGGTGCGCTTGAGGAACGGAGACCCCGATTCGATGAGGTTCTTCCAGCCGTCGACCGTCGGGTTCGAGTAGGGGACGCCGAGCTCGGGGCCGGTCACCCAGACATCCGTCGAGTAGCACTCGGAGAAGGAGACCCTGGACACTCCGAGCTCGTAGGCCAGGACGACGTCGTCCTTGTCGGGCTCGACCCGGATCGAGTTGAAGAAGTCCCGCCACGGCTGGTCCTGGAGGATGCCGCCCCGGTAGGCCAGGAAATAGCTCTGGATGTGGCGAGCGAACTGGTAGGAGGCCGTCATCCCGCGAATGTCGGGACCGGGTGCGGAGACCCATTCCAGAAGGTGGTCGATGGGCTCGAAGGGTCCGAGGAGCGAGTCATTGGTCAGCAGGACGGTGCCGATGCCGCGCAGCTCGGGGAAGCAGCCGAGCGCCGTCGCCCACGACCCGAAGTCGTAGCCCAGGTTGGGCCGGCGCAGCACCATGGTAGTCTCGGGAAGACCGTGGGGGAACTCCAGCGGCTCCGGGCTCTCGCACGTGGACACCACGATCGTCGTGTAGCCGTTGTCCGTGAGCCGGCGCAGGTACTCCGACAAGGAGCGCGGCTGACGGGGACCGGTCGAGAACTGGGCCACAATGGCCACGCGGTCGGTATTGATGACCGTTTCCGGTCTCCCGGTCTCGATGTGCAGGCGCCCGCGGGAGACCTCCGACACGAGCGGACCGCGGCGGCGCCTCAACGAAGGGCCTTTCTGAGATGGGCCTTGGCCATGCGGACCGGTGCGGTCATCCGCCATGAGGAGGAGTGGCGCATGACCGCGATCTGCTCCCAGGCGCCGTCGACGGTGCGCTGCGCCCGGCGGAGCTCCTTGGCCAGCCTCTCGTTATCCAGTGAGAGCTCGGCGAGCTCCCTCTGGGTCTTGCGCAGGGCCGCCCTCAATTGTCGGATCTCCTCGGCGTCGTTCGCCTCGGCGTCATTCGTCTGTGTCACTTCTCTGGCCTCTCAATCACGGATACCCCCGGGCTCCCGCTCCACGTCCCCCGGGGGAGGGTGACGAGGCCGGGTTCATCCATCGTCTGGTCCGCACGCACAATCAGCTCCGTGCGCCGGTCGGACAGGTCGTAGATATGGCCGTCGCGCACGAAGCAGGTCGTCAGCCACAGGCGTCCCGGCTGGAACACGACGGAGTCGATGCGGTAGTCGACGAAGGCATCGCCGACGCCCAGCGTGTACAGGGTACCGGCGGCGCGCGAATTCGGCCCGGCCACGGTGACGCCGCCGTCGGTGGTGAACCCCAGTCCGAGCTCGACGTCGTGCAGCTCCTCCCTGGCCCGCACGTGGATGCGCAGCGTCGCCGGTCGCCCGTAGCTGATGAAGGGCAGCGCGGCGCCGTCGTCGTCCAGGACCTCCACCCTCGTCATGCGGCACTCGCCGGTGCCCTGGTTCATCTTGTACTGGTCGTCCTCGGGGAACTCGCCGGCCTCCTCGGAGCGCTTGCGCGCCTCCTTCTCATTGACCGCGGTGAGGTAGGCGGAGACGACCTTGTCGGCGGAGCCGACCATCTGGACGCGCCCGTGGTCGAGCCACACGATCTCATCGCACATCTCGGTGGCCAGGGACAGCGAGTGGGTCACCAGCGCGATCGTCGTCCCCTTGTCCCGCAGTTCGCGCATGAGGTCGAAGCACTTGCGCTGGAACTCCTCGTCTCCGACGGCGATGATCTCGTCGACGATGAGGATCGTGGGCTTGATGGCGACCGCCGTGGCGAAGCCGAGGCGCACGGTCATGCCCGAGGAGTAGACCTTGACCGGCTCATCGATGAAGTCGCCGATGTCCGCGAATTCGATGATCCAGTCGAGCGACTCGTCGATCTGCCTCCTCGACCGGCCGAGGATCGAGCCGTTGAGGTAGATGTTCTCCCGGCCCGTGAGCTCGCCGTGGAAGCCCGCCCCCACCTCCAGCAGCGCGTCGACCTTGCTCGTGACCGAGACCTCCCCCCTCGTGGGCCGGTACACGCCGGCCAGGATCTTGAGCATGGTCGACTTGCCCGACCCGTTGTGCCCGATGAGGCCGAAGGTCGTGCCCTTCTTGACCCGGAAGCTGACGTCGTCCAGGGCGCGGAACACGTGCGAGTCCCGGGAGGAGCCGCGCACGAACCGCTCCTTGAGCGAGTCCCGCCGGTCCGCGTGCATGGTGAAGGCCTTGGAGACGTGCTCCACCTCGATGGCGTACTCGTCGTCGTCATCGAGGTGCACGACGGCCGCGCTGCTGGCACTCATCGGGTCAAATCCTCTCTCCCAGATCCGCTCCCCACCGGCGGAACACCCACACGGCCACCGCGAAGGCCGCGAGCGACCAGGCGCAGCACGCCAGCCAGTCGCCCGGGTCCCCGGGCCGCAGGGAGTAGACCAGCGAACGGAACAACTCGATGAACTCGGCCATCGGCATGGCCTCGACCAGGGCGTGCGCGGGCAGCCCCCACACGGTGTCGGGGACGATATCGGGGTTGTAGATGATCGGCGTGGCGTAGAACGCCAGCTGGAGGAAGACGCCGACGAGGTGGGCCAGGTCGCGGACGTAGATGTTCCAGATGGACACGATGACGCTCACGGCGCCCGTGAACACTATGAGAAGCACCAGGAAGGGCACGAGGAGCAGCCAGGTCCACGAGACGTTCGCCAGCAGCGCCAGGACGATGAGCAGCAGCCCCACCTCGACCGCCGACTGCACCCCGATGGCCAGGCAGGAGCCCAGGACCGCCGAGTAGGCGGGGAAGTAGACCTTCTGAAGCAGGCTGCCCGACCCCATGAGTCCGTTGATGCCCGCGTTGATGGAGTTCTGGAAGAACCCCCAGATGGTCAGGCCGGCGAAAAGCCAGACGGCGAAGATGCCGATCCCCTGGTGCCGGGAGGCGATCTCGGTGGGCACCATCTTGAACAGCCCGCCGAATATAAGGGTGTATATGCCCAGGGAGGCCAGCGGAACGACGAGGGACCACAGCCAGCCGAGCAGCGTCCCGTTGAACTTGGACTTCAGATCTCGCTGACCGAATGCCCTGATGAGATCCCACTCGTGCCAGACCGGTCTAATGGGCCTCACACTCGTTTTCGTCATTTAGGTCCTCACTCACAGGCAGCGGGTCGTGTCGCGGTGCTTGAGACGGCCCCCGACCGTCACGCGTCCATCCCCCTGGTATGGGCGCCAGCAGGAACCACCCAACCATAGCCCGTCCCGGGCCGACGGCGCAGATCGTCTAGGTCACGCGGACCGTCCGGCGGAGCCCCGCGAAGGACGGCGGGGCCCGGCGGCCGCGACGGCGGCCCCTCCTCCGGCCCGCGCCGGGTCCGCGCGGGCCTACCAGGCGCCGTCGTCGATCTGCTCCTGGGCGGCGGAGCGGATCCAGTCCATCATCGAGTAGCCGACGTCACCCGGGCAGGTGGTGTAGCCGACGTCACGGTGGGCGGAGATGGTGTCCAGGTCGATGGTCTGGCCCCTCCGGTACTTCTGGGTCGCGCGGAAGGTGAAGCGGGAGGAGCCGTAGGCGTCCGTGACGCCGGCCCGGGCGAGGAACCAGCCGGTCATCTGGCCGACGCGCTCGATCTGGATCGAGGAGGGGCTGACGAAGCTGTAATTGCCCATCATGGCGATGCCCATGGTGCCGGTGTTGGCGCCGTAGGAGTGCCCGCCGACGACCATGGTGCCGGGGTCGGAGTCGAGGGTGCCGTAGCGCCCCTCGAAGACCTGCCCGTACTTGTCGACCAGGAGGTTGTAGCCGATGTCCCCCCAGCCCAGGATGACGGCGTGGTAGTAGTAGATGCCC
>ERZ772993.352-NODE-352-length-23109-cov-6.537347_pt1 | contig 23109 bp, 27 predicted proteins | sample MGYA00580670_ERZ772993 | MGnify/ENA primary metagenome ERZ772993 (study PRJEB29015, sample SAMEA2737936) | human oral metagenome | biome: human oral; feature: human-associated habitat; material: dental | place: China | collected 2136 ... | reverse complement strand
TACACCCCGGGTAAACCATTCCACAACCCAACAATCGTATCCATCCGGGAATCAATCGTTTGTCCCATGGACTTCAACTTCGAGGACGCCGATTTGATGTTTTCCACATTGATGTTTTCGCTCTTGCATGGAAATGCCTCCGGCATCACCAACCCATCCCCCGACTGCGGCTGCTCACCCATGGCACACCACTTTCTTCTTGCTTTGGGATTTACTGGTCATCTTTGTAGCCGTGGGCCTCGAAATACGAGAAGTCACCACTCGACGCGGAAGCGACCATTTGGCGTTGGAACTCGCCGGCCATGTCATCCTGCCCACGGTTGTAGGCGATGACCGAGTTCCTCACCCCGTTCGTGCCGGCAGCGACCCGGTTGGTGACCGCTTGCAGATTCGACTTCTGATTCTGCATCAACGCCTGCAGCGCTTCGGGTACTTTTGCGATCAATCCACCGGCCTCACTGATCCCGGTGAATATCGCCTCGAACTCCCCCTCACCCAGCGCCGCGACCAAACCCTGCTGCTCGGCCCCCACCTGCTTCAGGATTCCCTCCACGCCGCCAGGATCAATCCGCCAACTCGTCAAGAGTCATATCCTTTCCCGTATCAAGCCACCGATCTCGGTGGCGATCGCTTCAGCCACTGCACGGCCTTTTTCCGTGTTGTCAAAAGGCACCATGATGTCACTCCACAACCCAAACGCCCCGGGCGGATCCACCAGTGCAGCGGCCGCCTCCCGGGCATCGTGGATCACCATGGGGGCATGCACCGTGAGAACGTGCCGCCCGGTCTCGTCGTGCAAGGTGGAGACCTGGCCGTCGAGCCATTCGAGCATTTCCCCCGTCATCCCCAACCGCTTGTACGCGCGGTGATGCACCTCCTCAGTGAGGGGGACCTCACTGAGCAACACCAACTCCAAGGCCATCAACTCACCCCTTCCCCGATGTTGTACCGTCGAAACAGCACCAACTCCATGGCCACCAGCTCACCCCTTCCCGGGCGGTGGGTCGTCGAACTCGACCGCCAGCGCAGCTGCCAGGCGTTCCTGGTCGAGGTCGTGGGCGAACGCGACCAGTTGATGCCACAACTCATCCCTGCCGCTGAACCTCACCAACAGGCTCGGTGCCCGCCTCAAACCCAGCGGCGTCACATCATGACGTGCCGACAAATCCGCCACATCGATCCGCAGGTCCCGCACCGCCGGAGCCCCGATCACCACCGCCAACGGCACATCCATCCTCCGCCGGGAAACGATCTGCCCCAGCGACCCATCCAGATCAACCACCTCGCTGTACGAGACCATCGCCACATTCAGACGAAACCCCTCCACCAAGCCCTGAAGAGTCTCAGTAACCACCGGATGCATCGCCAACGACACCCCCTCCGAAAAACCCTCCGGCCTCCCATAGACACCAGCCGGCACCAACCCTCGGGTGTGCTCCAACAACCCCGTCCTGGTCCTGGACACCTGAATACTCACCGACTCCCCACGCTCCCCCCGAGCCAGATGACGCCGCGAGGTAGGCATCTGCGCCCGCAACGAACCGGTCACATCAGCCCTGTTCCACACCCTGGCCAGTGGCTCACACTCACCCCACCGCACCAACCTGCCACCACCAAAACCCGCAACCATGTGCTCGGCCACCACACCACACCGGGTTCTCTCCTGAGCCCGCTCCCGAGTGAACACATCAAAGAAGAAAGCCCCCCGAGCGTTGGGGGCCAGCTCCCGGAAGGACCACAACCGTTCCCGACCCCCCACAGGCTTCTCCCACAAGTCCTGAAGCCGTTGAAGGCGATACCCGGACCGACCATCGTAGATGGCACCGTCCTCGCCCCGAACAACCCACAACCCACCAGAAAACCGCAACTCATCAGCAACAAACCACCCCAGATGAGCCGCCGTGGACGTGCCCAAAATCGGTTTGACCCGACCCTCACGAGCATCCCGAATGAACCCACGAACCGCAGCCGTGAGCGTGACCCGTTCACTCGAACACAACAACGCCCGATAATCCGGGCCCCACTCATCAGCAAAAGGAGAAAACGCAACCCTCGTCATTCGGGAACGGCCGAGCGTGCGGTCGACAAGGCCCTAACAGCCACATCATCGTTCTCCGCCAACGACTGACGAATCGCCCCAATCACCTCACGCACCTGACGACCCGCCATGTTCCACCGCTGCTCCAGATGCGCATACTCATCCGAGACCCCATCAGCCTGATACGCACTCATCGCCTGCTTCACATCCGCATCCCGACGATCCAACGCCGCCTCCAACTCCGACGCCACCACCTCAAAATTCCCCTGCACAGCCTGAGACGCACCCACACTGTAATCATTACGATCCATCTGATTACCAGACATCACACACACTCCCAACACAACAAACCAGAAATAAACAAACACCCCCCAAAAAAAGCAAAACCCCCCAACAAAAACTACCGCGGACCGATACGCGACAAAAACCCCCCAGCACTGAAATCAGCAGCACCCTCCGCCGACGCATGCACCGACGCACCATCCTCAGCCGCCGTCACAAACGCCCGATTCTGCCCCGAAATCGAACCCACAATCCCAGCCAACGCAGAATTCAACGACCCAGAAATCTCATCCACACTCACCTTGAACTTGTCAAACGCAGCCCTCGCCGGACCATTCACCTGACCCGACAACGGCTCAGCAGCCTCAAACAACCGCCTCACCAACACCCCCAAATCCTCCGACTCCGTCTGAGACCGCTGCCCCAACACCACCAACGCATCACTCTCCATCGCAAACTTCACGCGAAACACCTCACAAACAAGTTGAAACATAAATCCATTTGACCATTGGAAACGGTGCAGGTGAGCTTTACAGAAAACCCGACGACACGCAAGGTTTCAGGGAAAAATCGCCACGGGGGCAGCTCGCGACCGCGCGCCGAGACGCCGCGGAGAGACGCAGGAAGATCAGGAGGGCGCACCCCGTCATTGGGGTATCGAGGAATAGAAACGCCGTTCCCACTAGGCGAAACCTTCGTGGACGGCAGGACCGGGAGGCCGCCGTCCGGAGCGTTCGCCCATCGATTACGGCCGCCACTGGCTCAGCAGTCAAGCAGTTCAAGAGAAGGACACGCTGGTCTCGCCATTTGGACGCCTTCCGGGTTGGCCATAGGTAAAGGTGGCGCGACTCGCCGGGGAACGTGATTGATGTACTCCGAGAGCTGAGAATGTGGGAGAGGAGGTCGTCCCGTGGCCGAAAGCAACCCCACCTTCGCCGACACCCCGGCAGGAACATGGCGGATCATCGCGTCCGCGACTCTGGACTTCGCCGTCGCGGCCCTGCTCGTAACCGCCGTCACCCTCTGGGCTCTGGCATGTGATCTCCCCAGGGCGCTGACGATGTCGTTGAGCGCCACCGTGACGATCGCCCTGGCAAGCAGTTGGTGGTTGCTGCGCACGCATCTGGGCACGAGCCCCGGCCACCTGCTCTTGGGGCTGCGCGCGGTCGATCCGGTGATGGGACTGCCCGGCAGGCTGCCCGGTTTCCACGCGGTCGACATCAGGCGCGGGCAAGACCCGTTGCGTCCGCGACCCCGCCCCATTGCCCTGGACACCACGGCCCCCAAACGCCCGCCCGTCGACGTGACGTTGATCGCGTCCCTCGACGACGGATCCAGCTATCGTCTCGACATGCCGTGCGTGATCGGGCGCGACCCTCGGGTGGCTCCCCCGTATCACTGTTTGGCTGTCACCGACATCAGCCGAACCATCTCGCGCACCCACCTGATGCTGTGGAGTGAATCAGGTTTGCTGTCGCTCAGCGACATGGGCAGCCGTGGCGGTACCGCCATCGTCACTCCCCGAGGAGATCATCCACTGCCCGCGGACCAGACCGTCACCCTTCCCATGGCCCCGGGCCTGTTGGCACATCTCCGGCTGGGACGACGTGAACTCCGAATCGACGCCATCCCCAACCTGCCAGGAACGCGATGAACGAATTCGACCGCACCCTGATCGAGACCACCAAAACCCACAGGGAACGTCTCGCTTCCGCCTTCATCCACGGAAGACTCACGGAACGCCACAAGGTGAACACGAATCTGGGCCGGCTTCTCGGCTCGGTGATTCTCGCAGCGGTTGTCGGGGTCGCCTGTCTGGGCACCGGTTTCGTGCTGGGTCTACTGGAACGCCAACAGCACGAACAGGCCGTCAATTCCTTCATGGCGGCCATGAAGGCCAATCCCATAAAACCCGGTAACGGATACGTCGAGGACGAGAAGACAGGGCTGTTGTTCAACCCGGAAACCGGCATTTACATCGATCCCAGGACCGGGTTCCGGGTCGATCCCGAAACCATGCTGGCCACCGACCCTCAGGGCCGCACGATCGACATCCGGCTCGGCTGGTACTACGACCCGAAGACCAAGACCTACACGGATCCGGCATCGGGTCTGACCATCGATCCGGAGACCCTCACTGTCGTCAAGAAGGACAAGAAGGAGCGGTGATGGCCTACACGCGACTCACCATGATCGGCAGCAACCGCAAAGCCGACCTGGTTCTTCCCGACGACGAACCCGTCGGGGCGCTGCTGCCGCAATTGCTGGAAGTTCTGGACGAACGCATCCCCGGGGGACGTGAAATCGCGCTGACCACGCTCACGGGAGTGCGCATCGAACTCGACGCGACCCTCGGGGATCAGGGGGTCGACCACGGCACGATGATCCACCTGGCCCCTCTCGACGACGCCCCTCATCCCCCCGAGATCGTTGACATCACCGACACGGTGGCGACGGCGGCCGGGCGGCGCGGTGATCACTGGGGCGAGGGCGCGGGCGCCGCCTCGGTCGCGACACTTTCCGCTGTCATCGCCGGCATCGTTTCGGTGAGCGCACAGGCCGTGCTAGGTGAACCAACGGATCCCAGGAACTACTGGATTCTCCTGGCGGCCGCGCTCCTGACCGTTCTGGCGGCAGTTTTCGCCCGCCGCTCCCGCACCGGGGCTGCCGCCGCCTTCGGGGCCGCGGCCTTCGGAATCGCCGCTCCTCTGCTCGTCCTGGCTCCCCAACCCTGGGCCGCAGGCACCCGCATCGTCGTCCTGGCGGGCGCCGCCTGGCTGGTGCTCGGGGCAATCGTCGGGGCTGGTTTGAACCGGCGTTCGGCGTTGCTGTGCAGCGGAGTCGGGGTGCTGGCCGCTGTCCTGGCCGCTTTGGGGGATCAGCTGTTCTGGCCGCGGATCCTGGTCACCGTGGTGACGGCGTTGACGGGGATGGCGCTCATCGGCTTGTTGCCGGGAGTGGCCCTGGCCCTGAGCGGACTGACCCGGTACGACGATCGCGCCATGCGTGGGGAACGCTCGGAACGCCGGGACGTTGACCACGCCATCGAGGAGGGATTCGCCACCCTTACCTGGGCCGTCATCGCGATCGGCCTCCCGACGGGACTTGCGCTCTTGTCGTTGTCCGGTCAGGAGAACCCGTGGGCCACCGGCCTGACCCCGGCGATCTGTCTGGTTCTCCTGCTGCGCGCCCGTGTGTTGCCCCTCGTACCTCAGCGCATCGCGCTCCTGATCGCCGGGTTGGTGCCACTGCTGGCGATGTTCGTCGGAAGTCCGCAACTCAGCCCCACGTCACGGTTGGCCATCGCAACCGCCCTGCTGGCCGCGTTGCTCGGCGTCGCCCTGATCCGGCCCAGCACTGTCCTCGCGGCCAAGTTGCGGCGCGCCGCCGAGGTCGCGGAGGTGCTGCTGATCATCACCACCATTCCTCTGGCCCTGGGCGCGCTCGACGTGTACACCGATCTGTTGGAGACGTTCCGATGATCAGCGCCTGGCTTCGAGCCTCGGGAAGTGCCCGTCACCGGCATCTGGAGCAGCTGGCACGCAATATCAACACCCCGCTGCCGGTGAGGCGACGGATCGCGGTCGCCTCGATAGGGCGCCGGAGCGGCACCACGACCATCGCCTCCGGGTTGGCCGTGATGCTGGCCCGGTTGCGTCCGGACCGCCTGCTCGTCATCACCACAGACGATCCTGAACGGTCACAGTTCGCGCGGTTGACGAGCCCGCACACGGTGCGTCATCTGACCCCCGAACACTGGAGCGATCCGCTCTTGTTCTGGGGTGAGGTCGTCGGCAACGCCCAGCGCGACCACGATCTGACGATCACGGACTGGGGAGCCGCGCCGCTTCCCCAGCTGAGCCTGATAGCCACCGACTCCCACGCGCTGTGTCTGGTCACGGCGGCCGACAGGGGAATGATCCAGGCAACCCTCGACGTCGCGACGGCCCTGGCTGAACGCCTTCCCGTGTTGCTGGCCGTGGCCGACGTGCGCGGTGTGGTCGGCCCGTCGATCCGCGCGCTGGTGCGTGGGCTTCCCCCGACTTCGGTCCTGCAACGCCACGATCGTCGCCCAGGCACCCGGAAGAAACTCAGGGAACCCGATGCCTTCGAGATGTACCGCCTGGCCGCCGGCCTGATCGAGGCGCTCACCCGCCCTGCGAAGGGACGCATCCCGTGACGAACGAAACCATGGCTCCCGAGGATCAGGAACTCCAGGAACCCACCCCGGCGCACAGACGAATCCAACGCCCCACCCGCACCACGACACCGCTCGAACGTCCGGGTCCGATCGAGATCCCGTCGCCGCCCACGCTCGGCGCCGAGATCAGCCCGACCCCGTTCCAGTTCCTGCTGCCGGTGGTCGGGGCGCTCACATCCGTGGTGATGATGGTGGTGATGCGCAACGGCCAGCCGTTGTTCATGCTGATCGCCGCCGTGGTTTTCACCGTGGCCCTCGTCAGCGGTCTCGGTTTCGCCATCTCCAGCCGGGGACGCGCCGGCAAGCAGCTGCGGCTCCACCGCAGTCGCTACCTCGACTACCTCGAACGCACCCGCGACAAGCTGCGGGAACAGGCCGAACACGCCCGCAACACCGCTTTGGCGCTGCACCCGAGCCCGTCCGGGATCGTCAGTTTCATCCACGACCCCGAGAGGTTGTGGGAACGCCGCCGCTCCGACGCCGACCACCTCCAGGCGCGCATCGGGATGGCGACGGTGCCGTGGTTCACGCTGCACGTCCCCACCTCCGAATCCCCCGTGGAGCCGATCGACCCGATTCTGCTGCGCGAGGCCGAGATGCTCACCAGCTCCCATTCCTTCATCGAGGCGATGCCCGCCACCGCCGACCTGAGGGAAGCCGCAGTGGTGGCGGTGATCGGGCCTCGCGAACGCACCATCCCCATGACCCGCGCACTGGTCATGCAACTCGCCGCCCACCAACTGCCCGAGGACCTGGAACTGGCGGCCGCCTTCCCCGCTGAACACGCGCGCGACTGGCAGGGTTTCGACCTGCTGCCGCACGTTCATGATCCCAACCTTTTCGACGGACCCGTGCCGGCCCGGCGCGTCGCACCCACCCTCGATGCGCTGAGCGACATCCTCGCCAGCGAGATGGCCGAACGCTCCGCCGCCGCTACGGCAGCCAGACGGCGGGGTGGGCAGGCGGAGGAGCTGTCCCGGTTGGTGGTGTTCTCCGACGATCACGGGCACCCGGCATCAGGCCTGCGGCATCCCGATCAGACCCTCCACCACCGTGACCTGGAGGTGACCGTCGTCCACCTCCTGGATGACCGTCTGGACGAACCCGACGACGTTGACATCCGCATCGACCTGCGTGACGAGGCGACCATCACACACGGGGCCCGCGGCACCGAGCCCAGCACCACCCATTTCACCCCGGAGGGGGCGGAATCCTGGCAGCTTGAGGCCATTGCCCGTGACCTCGCCGCACGCCGTACCTTCTCGGCCCTTCACCAGGAGGTCGTCGAGGGTGAACAGGCCGACATCGAGGACATGTTGGGCATCGACCTGCACCAGCCCATCGATCTGGCCCAGCTGTGGCGTCCCCGCACCCCGGCGGACTTCCTGCGTGTCGCGTTCGGCATCGACGACAACGGCCGCACCGTGCACCTGGACCTGAAGGAAAGCGCCCAGCAGGGAATGGGGCCGCACGGCATCTGCATCGGCGCGACCGGTTCCGGCAAGTCGGAGATGCTCCGCACCCTGATCCTGTCACTCGCGACGGCGCACTCACCGGAGGATCTGGCGATGATCCTCATCGACTACAAAGGTGGGGCGGCCTTCTCCCCCTTCGCCCCGCTCCCCCATCTGGCCGGTCTGATCGACAACCTCGCCGACGATCCACAACTGACCGTGCGTGCCCGCGCATCGCTGCAGGGCGAGGTGGTGCGACGCCAGCAGCAGCTCAAGGACGCGGACTCCTCGCCGTCGATCACCCACTACCGGGAACTACGCCGCAAACGACCCGACCTGCCCCCGATGCCGCACCTGTTCGTGGTAATCGACGAATTCGGTGAACTGCTCACCGCCGAACCGGATTTCATCGACCTGTTCCTGCAGATCGGGCGCATCGGACGCTCCATCGGGGTTCACCTGCTGCTTTCCAGCCAGCGGATCGAGGGTGGGAAACTGCGCGGCCTGGACACCTATCTGTCCTACCGTCTGGGGTTGCGGACCTTCAGCGAATCGGAGTCCCAGGTGGTGCTCGGCTCCACCGACGCCTTCCACCTGCCACCCATGCCCGGTTACGGCTATTTGAAGGTCGACACCTCGGTGTATCAGCGATTCCGCGCCGGATACGTCTCCGGGCCCGTGCCGAGCGGGGTCCGTCAGGAAACGGTGACCTCGGGTCCACGCATCTACGAACTCCCGGTCTACAACGGCATAAACGTCGACGAACGTGACCCGTCGGTTCCCCTGCTGCGTCGCCCGGACACGGGACGCACCCTCGTGGAGGAGGTTGTCGCAGGGCTGCGGGCCGACGACACAGCCGTCTCCCCGGTCTGGCTTCCGCCACTACCCAGCCGCCTCACTCTCGGGCAGGTCAGGGAACGCTCCGACGGCGATCCGCTGCAGGTGGTTGTCGGTCTGGAGGACGATCCGGCGCATCAACGCCAACTCCCCTGGACGCTGGATCTGACCCGCAGCGGCGGTCACGTCGCGATCATCGGCGGCCCCCAGACCGGTCGCACCACGCTGTTGCGCACGGTGGCCGCTTCCCTGGCGTTGCACGCCACCCCCCAGCAGGTGGCGATCTACGGCATGGACCTGGCCGGTGGTGGTCTCAGACGCATCGAGGGTTTCCCTCACGTCGGCGGGGTTGCCACGCGCGGGGACACCGACCGGATGCGTCGTCTGGTGGAGGAACTGGCCCTGATGCTGCGCTCCCGCGAGCAGCTGTTCAAGAGCATCGGCATCGATTCGATGTCGCAGTTGCGCGCCATGCACGCCGCGGGCCGATTGCCCCAACTGGCAAGCGCCGACATCGTGCTGCTGGTGGACGGCTACGGAATCCTCCGCAGCGATTTCGAACCGCTCGAGGATTCCTTCACCCGTCTCATGCTCCAGGCCGCCAGCTATGGCCTGCACCTGGTGATCTCAATGGGCCGGTGGGGAGAACTCCGGATGGCGCACCAGACCTTGTTCGGCACCCGCGTCGAACTGCGCCTCAACGATCCCACCGATTCGATAATCGACCGCAAACTGGCCCCAACCATTCCGTCCGACACCCCGGGCCGGGCGCTGACCGACAACAAGACCCTGGCCCAGGTGGCCCTCCCGAGCCTGGAGATCTCGGAATCCGAGGACATCGGGGAGGCCCTCGAACGACTCGCGCAGCAGGTCTCGGAGTCGTGGTCCGGTCCTGCCGCCGCGCCGATCCGGTTGCTTCCCGAACACCTGCCGCCCGAGTCGTTGCCCGACGCCGCAGAGGAGTCCTCCGTTCCGCTGGGCCTCCGGCAGGACACCATGGACACCGCTTTGTGGGATCTCGACGACGGGGACCAGCACCTTCTCGTGCTGGGCGACGCGAAATGCGGCAAATCCACCACGCTGCGCACCATCGCCCGGGGGCTCATCGAGCGGTACACCCCGGAGGAACTGGCGATCGCCGTCGTCGATCCACGCGGGCACGTTCCCGGTGTCATCCCTGATGCCTACCTCGCGGCCCACGCGAGTTCCCTCCGGCAAGCGGCGGGGCTCGCGAGTTCCATAGCCAGCGAGCTGGAGGCCCGTCCCTCCCGCAGCCCGGAGGAGAAGCTGCGGTCCCCGCAGGTCGTTCTCCTCATCGACGATCACGACATCATCTCGGCCGGCGGTTCCGAACCCCTCGCTCCGCTGGTTCCCTACCTGCCCGCGGCGCGGGACCTGGGGTTTCATGTGGTGGCCACCCGTCCCGTCGCAGGCGCCACGAGGGCGCTCTACGGTCCGTTGCTGCAAAGCATCCGGGACACCGGCGGGGCGATACTGCTGATGTCCGGCGACCGGTCGGAGGGCCAGATACTGCCCCGGATCACCCCGGAACACATGCCGCCTGGTCGTGGTCGTTACATCCGCCGCGGGGAGCAGCCCTACATCGTTCAGGTGGCCGACACACCGCGACATTCACCTTAACCCTGAACAGAAAGCGACAATGACCGTCACGCTGGTTCGCGAGGACTTGCAGGACTCCGAAAGGATGAGACATGCAGCTGCTGGGATCGACTTTCTTCTGCGAGGTGCCTGACAGCTGGGCCGAGGCACGAGAACCGGGCTGTGTGATAGCGACGGCGCCGGCTTCCGTGCTGGGTTTCACGCCCAACGCGGTTCTCAGGGAATCCCGGGTCGAGGGGCACCCCGACACATTGGCAGCCATCAGCCAGGCGAATCTTTGTGCGTTCGGGAAGGAGGCGCCGGGCACGCTGGTGGTGCGGGTCGAGGCGGTGCGATGCCGCGGGGTGGAGCATCGCCGGATCTGGACGCTCTCCCCGGTCACGAACGAGGAGATTCACGGCAACATTCTCTGTCTCCTGAGCATTCAGGAACTCGCCGTCGTCGACGGCGTGGTCGCTGAGCTGACTGTGACGTTGCCTCTCGTCGGATGGTCGCCGGGCGATCAGCACGAGACGATCGCGGAATCGCTGGCAGCCATGCCGGTCGCGGAGCGCACCGCACCGCCCACAGAATCGAACATACCCCCGGTCGTGTTGGACGAATGGGCGACGACATATGACGGGGCACCCCGGGAGGATCTCAGCGTGATCAAGCCTCCCGTTCTCGTGTTGCAGGCCGAACCGATCGTGCTCAGCGATGAGGCGAGCACGATCTTCCTGAACAGCGCCAGGACGCGGGTGTTTCCTCCTGTCACGGGCGAAGTGAGGAAGGAGCTGGCTGCCGCGGAGCTGGTGGACGACGACGGAAATCTTTCCAGCGCCGGTTTCTGGTATGTCGACCACGTTCTGAGCGGCGAGGCCTGGAAGATTCGGGTGGCAGATCCCAAGGTCACCGAGTTCAGGTTCTGGATAACGGATTCCACGACGATGTTCGTGGTCCCACACCCCGAGCTCGAGGGTCGGAAATTCTTGGGATACTGCCCCTCGAACGACCTGTTCCGTCTCCTCCTAGCCTGGGTGGAGGCGTTCCCGTCGTGGCCGTTCGACATGCACCTGGAGCTGAGCCGCAAAGAGCTACAGGCCAAACTCGAGCAGAACGTAACGCCCGGTCTCCATGTGGGTGGTGTGGGCGAGTTCGTGGAGCAGCGGTGGACCTACATGTCCTTGAGCGACGGCTTTGATGAGCCGGTCCTCAACTGGGTTCACACGCACACACGAGGCGACGCGGTGAGCTGGGTCACTCCTTCCCTGCGCAACCTCCGGCGTCTCATTTCCATTCAGCAGGATCACGACGATCCGTTCTGGCTGCGTCTGGTCGGGACCATCGCGGGTCTCGACCCGGCAACGGGAAACAGGAGGAATACATGACCTACTACAAAGTGAATGCCCCGGCCTGCAACAGCATCTTCTCGAAGGTCGAGGGGGAGCGTTCGAATGCGTCGACGGCTCACACATCGGTGTCGGGTGACATCGACACGCTCGGTTCCCTGTGCACGGGGAAGAGTGCGAAGCTGGCGGCACGTTTGAATGCCGTCTACAACCGGGTCTTGACGGCAGGGATGACCGGGGCCGAGCAGCAGATCACCGATGCCGTGGCTGGGGGACGCTCAGCCGTTGCGGCCATTCAGGCGGGGGACCATGAGATGGCGGATCGGACCGAGCGAGCTGCCAACATCGTGGACGAGGTCCGCATCACGGATGGGAAGAAAGTATGAGCATCATCGACACGAGCGGCCTTGAGGACTGGCCGGATCCAGCCTCGTTGTTCAGCGCGGCTTCCAGCCTCATGGAGCACGGCGCCAGCTTCGCGGAGCACGTGGAGGGAGCACACAGCACGTGGAAGGGCCTCGGTGCTTGCTACGAGACTCCCCACCAGGATCTCTTGTACTCGGCGCTGGACCCGGCCCTGCAGTCCGGCCAGCACGCTTCGGACGGGTGCGTCAGCGTCAAAGCGGCCATGACGCTGTTCGCCGATGAGGTCTCCGCCCTCAAACCGGAGCGCGATGAGTTGGTCAAAGAAGCCGCCAGTTTTGATGCCAAATCCATCCCTGAGGATGAGGAGGGCCGACAGGGCTACATGGATGAGGCCGTGGCTCTCAAGGGAAAGATCGTGGTACTCGTCCAGAAGTACGAAGCCGCGATCAACACCTGCTTCGAACAGCTGACGGCGATCGGGGACGACGGCCTGCCAACACCGAATGTCCCTGCATGGTCCGGAGTCCCGGGGGACACCATGATAGCTGCTCTGGGCGCTGTGGGTGAGAGCAGGAAAGTGGACGTCGAGCGCATCATCAGACGCGTCGTCGTCCGCGTTTTCGGGCACGATTTCAAAATGCCCTACTGGATGAGCCACGCCAAATCCCGGTATTGGGACTGGAAGTCGTGGCTTTTCCGACCCAATCAGCAGGGAAGCTTCCTGACTCGTCTCCAAGCGGCAATGAAGGAGACATTCTTCGGTCCTCCACCAGGACGATACGGCCCGGCAACCGTGATCCGTCCCCCCAACATCACAGGGTCGTGGGGGCTCGGAAGAGAACACAGTTTGCAGACCCGCACCGGCACGTCCGCTCTCGGGCGCGTGGCAGGACGCGGCCTCTTCGTTCTCGGGGTCGGCTTGACCTACAGCAGTGAACTCGAGAAAGCCGACAAGAGATACCGCGAACAAAACCCGGAACTTTCCGCAAGCGAACGGCAATCACGAGTGAGGGAAACCGCCGCGGTCCGGACAGGCTCGCAAGTACTCGCGTCCGCATGGGCAGGAGCTGCAGTCGGCTCAATGATTCCCGTGGGAGGAACCGCAGTCGGCCTCGCAGTGGGCGTCGGGGTTGGACTTGTAATGAGCATCGATACCGGCGACGGCAAAAGCTTGGGTGACCGCATTGCCGATGTTGGCGAAGGGTTCTGGAATTGGTGCAAAGGAACATTCAGCAGATGATAGGTCACACAATTCTCATGGAAGGTCTCGCCCCCGGCGACATCTTCACCGCAATCTTTCTTCTTATCATCGGCGTCCTCTGCCTCTGGCAAGGCTGGGTAGCCTACACGGAACCTGTTCCCCGCTTCGTCGTCAACTATCACGGCTGGAGCTGCCCACCCCTCGCCATGTTCTACGGGGGTGTGGCCATGCTGCTTATGTCCTTGGGAGCACTCAAACCACCCCTGTCCCGCATCCCAGGAGGAGTGATCGGACTGACATGGCTATTCTGCGGACTAACCTCCCTGCTTGGCCTTTTCTTCTGGTTTCCCCGATTTCTTCTCCCCCGCTGGTATCGCCGAGCCGTAAAGGCCGGTGTCCCACGCAACGACCCCAACGCCATGGGAGCCTTCAAAGCCCTCCCCATGGAACAACAACGCGAAGCAGCCCAACGAGGAAAACAACGATGACACCCCCTCGACGCCACCACATGACAGCCCTTGAGACGGAGACACAACCAGCAGACCCGCACCGACACGTCCGCTCTCGGACGCGCAGCAGGACGCGGCCTCTTCGTTCTCGGGGTCGGCTTGACCTACAGCAGTGAGTACGAGAAAGCCGACAAACAATACCGTGGACAAAACCCGGAACTTTCCGCAAGTGAACGGCAATCACGCGTCGCCGAGAGCGCTCCGTGCGAACAGGGTCACAGGTGGCGGCAGCCGCAGGAGCAGGAGCTCTGGTTGGTTCGATCCTCCCCGTGGGAGGAACCGCTGTCGGTCTGGCAGTGGGTGTTGGAGTTGCGATGAGCATTCCCACGAGAGGCGATAAAACAATCGGAGATGTAGCAGCAGACGTTGGCGAAGGCATCTGGAACACGGTGAAAGGCTGGTTCGGTGGATGATGGGCGGAATCATGTTGCTGGAATTAGAGGCTTTGACTTTTCCTCAGGCCGCGATTGGCATCGGACTCTTCCTCTTGGGACTTCTTGGAATCAGACAAAGCCGGATCGTCTACACCGAGCCCATCCCTCGTTTCGTCATCGATTACCACGGCTGGTCAAGTACCATCCTCTCCCTCCCCTATATAGCGGGCTTCTTTTTGAGCATGGGAGTCGGGGCGTTCAAACCAGTCCTCCCCGGAGTCGTCATGAACTTGGTCGCCCTGGTCTGGTTACCATGCATCACGATCTCCTTGCTTGGTATTTTCTTCTGGTTTCCCCGATTTCTTCTTCCCCACTGGTATCGCCGAGCCGTAAAGGCCGGTGTCCCACGCAACGACCCCAAGGCCATGGGCGCCTTCAAAGCCCTCCCCCTAGAACAACAACGCGAAGCAGCCCAACGAGGAAAACAACGGTGAGGCGCTGAACCAGACACGGGCCGCCCAGCGTCCACATGGCAAACGCCCGTAGGCTGAGGATCGTGTACGACGTCTCGATGGTGTTGTTCGAGGGTTTCGAACTGCTCGACGTGTTCGGGCCGGTCGAGCTCCTCGCCCGGCTGCCCGAGGAGTACCGGATCATCTACGTGGCACCCGACACAGGGCCGGTTCGCAGCAGTCAGGGAGCAGAAATCGTGGTTCCCGTGTCCTTGAAAGACGCAGCACACTCCGACATCGTGTTCATGCCGGGCGGCCCCGGCACCCGCTGCCTGGTCCGCGACCAACAATTCCTTCAGATGCTCAGCCACGTGGCAGCCCCCGCTTCGATCGTCGTCTCGGTGTGCACCGGTTCAGCGGTTCTGGCGGCCGCTGGTTTGTTGAACGGATACCGGGCCACCTCCAACAAACGAGCCTTCGGCTGGGCGTCAGGACACGGGGACGAGGTCACATGGGTACGCAGGGCGCGGTGGGTGCATGACCGGAACCGTTGGACCTCCTCCGGGGTGGCAGCCGGCATGGACATGACGGCCGCGTTGATCGGTCACCTCACGGGCCCGGAAGCCGCGGCGACGGCCGCCCGTGAGATCGAGTTGGAGATTCACCCCGACCCTGCGTGGGATCCCTTCGCAGACCCCCGGTGACGAATCCCGAAACGTCATCCGTGCCGTTACGATGTTTGGCACGTTCACGACCCTGAGGATCGACGATCGTGCGGCCCTTCGCACAGATGCTTTTCCACCGCGTACACAGGACATCGTCGCACGGACCGTCGACAGTCGAAGGAGACCTGATGATGAATCAACTGCACCCCGAGCAGATCAGCTGGCTGGACAGCATCGAGCATCGCGACTGGCTCGCACGGCACCGGGAAGCGCTGCTGGACTTCTTCCAACCCGAGGTGGTGCTGCCCGGTGCGGGCTACGCCTACCTCGATTCGCAGGGCCGCGCCCTGCCCCGACTGGGATCGCAGGTGTGGTTGGGCGCACGAATGCTGCACTGCTTCTCCATAGCAGCCATGCAGGGGCGCCCCGGAGCCGAGGACGTGGCCCGGCACGGCATCGGTTTTTACCTGAACGGCGCCGGCCGCGACACCGAGCACGGCGGATGGTTCCCGACCGTCGGAGGCGATTCCCCCAGCTCCCGTAAAGAACTCTACGGGCAGGCCCACATCCTGCTCGGCGCCAGTTCCGCCACCACCGCCGGAATTCCCGGGGGCGAGGAGCTGCTGGCAGCGGCCCTGGACGTCATCGAGAGGTTCTGGGTGGAGGCCGACGGCGCGGGCATCGATGTCTTCGACCGCGAATTCCACCAGGCCGAGCCCTACCGCGGCCAGAACGCCAACATGCACCTGACGGAGGCCTACCTGGCGGCCTACGAGACGACCGGCAACGAGCGACTCCTGGAACGGGCCGCAAGAATCGCGCACCGCATCGCGGGCCGGGCCGCAGACGCCACGGAAGGGGCCTGGCGGCTCCCGGAACACTTCGATGCCGCCTGGCGAGAACTCCCCGACCACAATCGCGACGAACTCCGGCATCCATTCCAGCCCTACGGCTCCCAGCCCGGGCACTGGCTCGAGTGGTCGAAGTTGCTGCTCCAGCTCCGTGGCCACGGCATTCGGGAGGATTGGTTGCTGGACGCCTCCCGGAACCTCTTCGACGGCGCATTCCACGACGCCTGGGCGGACAACGGCGGTTTCTGCTACACCGTCGACTGGGACGGGAAACCCGTGGTGCCGGAACGGTTCTTCTGGGAGATCACCGAGGGCATCGGCGCGGCCGCAGGGCTGTTCCGCGCCACCGGTGAGCAGCGCTACGAGGACGCCTACCGTACCCTCTGGACCTACGCCGATGAACACGTCATCGACCACGTGGACGGTTCCTGGTGGCAGGAACTCGACGTGCAGAACCGCCCCGTCACCCACACGTGGGAGGGCAAGCCTGACCTCTACCACGCCTATCAGGCCACCTTCTACGCACTGCTGCCCGAGAACCGGGGAATAGCTGCCTGGGTGCGAGACCAGCACCGAGGCGACATCGAAGCTGGTTGAGCCAGCTCGTGAGCGCTAGTGAACGGCTGAGTCGAAACCCATCCGGCAGCCGACAAGCAGACCCGATCACAAGACTCCAGACACAGTCACCATGGTTTCGACACGAGCTGTTCGTTCCTCACAGCCCGGCTCAACCGGCTTGGTTCGAAGAAACTTCGCGGAAAACGAAACGGGGAGGCATCCTGGGCCAGGATGCCTCCCCGTTGTTTCGGACTCAGTCCTCGTCCTCGGACTTCTTCTTCACCGGTTCGGTGACGAATTCCAGGACCGCCAGAGGCGCGGAATCGCCCTTGCGGATGCCGATCTTGGTGATGCGGGTGCACCCACCGTCACGGCCCTGAAGAGTAGGTGCGATCTCCTCGAACAGTTTCGCCACCACGTCCCTGTCGGTCACCGATTTCAGCACCAGGCGACGGGCGTGAAGGTCGCCGCGCTTGGCCTTGGTGACGAGCTTCTCGACCAGCGGCTGGACGCGGCGGGCCTTGGTCTCGGTGGTGGTGATGCGGCCGTGCTCGATGAGCTGGGTGGCCAGGTTGCGCAGGATGAGGCGCTCATGGGTGGGGCTACCACCCAGACGGGGGCCCTTGGTCGGCTTAGGCATGTCTCAATTCTTTCGGTCTGGTCCCGAGCAGCGCTCGGTGTGGGTTCTCAGTACTGCTCGGTCTCGGCGTAGTCTTCGTCCGCTTCGGTGTCGAGGTCATCCTCGCCCTCGTGCTCCTGGTCGTAGCGCTCGATGGCCTGGATCGGGTCGAACCCCGGGGCGGCGTCACGCAACGAGAGTCCCAGGTTGTGAAGGGTGACCTTGACCTCGAGGATCGACTTGGAACCGAAATTACGGATGTCGAGGAGGTCCTCCTCGGAGCGGGCGACGAGCTCACCGACGGTGTGGATGCCTTCCCGTTTGAGGCAGTTGTAGGAACGAACCGACAGGTTCAGGTCCTCGACGGGCAGGTTCAGCGACTCGGCGATCTGCTCATCCACGGGCGAGGGTCCCATCTCGATGCCCTCCGCGTTGACGTTGAGTTCACGAGCCAGGCCGAAGAGCTCCACCAGGGTCCGTCCGGCGGATGCGACGGCGTCACGGGGCGCCATGGAGGGCTTGGTTTCGACGTCGATGATGAGCCGGTCGAAGTCGGTGCGCTGCGCCACGCGGGTGGCCTCCACCTTGTAGCTCACCTTCAGCACGGGAGAGTAGATGGAGTCGACGGGGATCCGTCCGATCTCCGCGTCGGGATCCTTGTTGAGGACACTCGAGACGTAGCCCCGGCCGCGTTCGACCACGAGCTCCATCTCGAGTTTGCCGCCCTCGCCGAGGGTGGCGATGTGCAGTTCGGGGTTGTGCACCTCGACCCCGGCCGGCGGTTGGATATCGGCCGCGGTAACCTCACCGGCTCCCGCCTTGCGCAGGTACATGACCACGGGTTCGTCCTCCTCGGAGGACAGGACCAGGCCCTTGAGGTTGAGGATGATCTCGGTGACGTCCTCGACGACGCCCTCCAGGGTGGAGAACTCGTGCTGATTGCCCTCGATCTTGATGGAGGTCACGGCCGCGCCCGGGATGGACGACAGCAGGGTGCGACGCATCGAGTTGCCGAGGGTGTAGCCGAAACCGGGTTCGAGGGGCTCGATGATGAACCGTGACCGGTACTCGGAAACCGTCTCCTCCGACAGGGTCGGACGCTGTGCGATGAGCATTTTCTTCCTTCCCGCGCCACCCACTATTTGATGGCGCGAATACCGCGACCGGAACCGCTCCGGCCGCGGGGCCCGGAGACCCGAGCTGGGATGGTCGGCGGTTGTGGTACCGACCACCCCGGTGGTGCCTACTACTTGGAGTAGAGCTCGACGATCATCTGCTCCTGGACGTCGATCACGATCTGCTCGCGGACGGGGAGCTGGTGGACGAGGATGCGCATCCGGTTGGGACGGGCCTCGAGCCACGCGGGAACGGTGCGCTCACCGTGGGTTTCACGAGCCACCACGAGCGGGTGGATGTTCATCGACTTCTCGGCGACGTCGATGATGTCGTGAGCCTTCACACGGTACGACGGGATGTTCACCTTCTTGCCGTTGACAAGGAAGTGACCGTGCACCACGAGCTGGCGGGCCTGCCTGCGGGTGGCCGCGAAGCCCGCGCGGTACACCACGTTGTCGAGACGCGACTCGAGGATCTGCAGCAGGTTGTCACCGGTTTTTCCGGGGTGACGGTCCGCTTCCTCGTAGTAGCGGCTGAACTGTTTCTCGAGGACGCCGTAGGCGAAACGAGCCTTCTGCTTCTCCTTGAGCTGCAGCGAGTACTCGGAGTCCTTGGTGCGGCCGCGACCGTGGACACCGGGCGGGTAGGGGCGGCGTTCGAAAGCCTTGTCATTGCCAACCAGGTCGGTCCCGAGGCGACGGGACTTCTTGGTCATGGGGCCGGTGTAACGAGCCATTTTCTCTTCAGTCCTTTACTTCTCGGGCGCTCAGACGCGGCGACGCTTCGGCGGACGGCAGCCGTTGTGCGGCACGGGCGTGACGTCGGAGATGGTCCCGACCTCGAGGCCCACGGCGCCCAGCGAGCGGATCGCGGTCTCACGGCCCGAGCCCGGGCCCTTGACGAACACGTCGACGCGCTTCATGCCGTGCTCCATGGCGCGGCGGCCAGCGGCCTCGGCTGCCATCTGGGCGGCGAAGGGGGTCGACTTGCGGGAGCCCTTGAAGCCGACGGTGCCGGCGGAGGCCCAGGAGATCACTGCCCCGTTGGGGTCGGTGATCGAGATGATCGTGTTGTTGAAGGTGCTCTTGATGTGAGCCTGTCCGGCGAGGACGTTCTTCTTTTCCTTGCGGCGCACCTTGGTCTTGGCGGCCTGCTTGCGGCTTGTTGCCATCAGTAGTCAAATCTCCTGTCTCAGCTCACCGCGCGGGTCAGCGTGCCTTCTTCTTGCCGGCCACGGCCTTCTTCTTGCCCTTGCGGGTGCGCGCATTGGTGCGGGTGCGCTGACCACGGACCGGAAGGCCACTGCGGTGGCGACGGCCCTGGTAGTTGCCGATCTCGACCTTGCGGCGGATGTCGGCGGCAACGGTGCGACGGAGGTCACCCTCGATCTCGTAGTTGCCTTCGATGTGGTCACGCAGCGCGACGAGCTGCTCGTCGGTGAGCTGGTGGACACGGAGATCGCCGCTGACACCGGTGGCGGCGAGGGTCTCGGCGGCGCGGGTGCGGCCGATCCCGAAGATGTAGGTGAGGGCGACCTCCAGGCGCTTGTCGCGCGGCAGGTCGACACCAACGAGGCGTGCCATGTTCTACCTTTCAGTGTTTCCGGTCCCTGTGGGCTTCCGCCCGGTCAGGTCGGGGACCGCGAAGGTGTGTGGCGTGTCGCGTCCCCTCCTGGCGCGCGGCGGTTCTGTCGCCGCAGAGGGGCCTTGGCCTTCGTCCAAGGGTCGGGAGTCACCGTTTCCGGCGGCCCTTGCGATCACGTTGTGTTCACTTGTCAGGCGGGCTGGGCGACCTGCCCCGTTCCGCGATGTTCTGCGTTCCCTCGTCGGGTTGTCAGCCCTGACGCTGCTTGTGGCGCGGGTTGTCGCAGATCACCATCACACGACCGTGCCGGCGAATGACCTTGCACTTGTCGCAGATCTTCTTGACGCTCGGCTGAACCTTCATTCGAGCAACCTTTTCAATCGGCGACTGGGCAGTCTCCTGCCCAATCTGTGGTGGATGAGCCGGCCGCCGGAAATCCGGACCATCGCAGGCGCACGACGACATCCGGGCATGGACGGCCGACGACAAAGCCTACGTCACATCGCCGGTTTTTCCAACCCGCCGCGGGAGAAACAGACGCCCGGCCATGGCCGGGCGTTGAGGACTCACACTTGTCAGGACCTGGCTGGTCACTTGTGCCGGTACACGATACGGCCGCGGGTGAGGTCGTAGGGGGAAAGCTCGACAACCACTCGGTCGGCGGGCAGGATGCGGATGTAATGCTGGCGCATCTTTCCGCTGATGGTGGTCAGGACCTTGTGCCCGTTGGGCAGCTCAACGCGAAACATTGCGTTGGGCAACGCCTCGACCACGGTCCCCTCGAGTTCGAGGGCTCCTTCTTTCTTCGCCATGTGCTCTCATTCGTCGGTGGAAACCGGTTTCCGGGCGCGGCAGGAAACCGCAGTACCAGAGGCAGTTTACGCGGCACGCGGCAACGCCCCAAATCCACCCCGGGAGGGTCACCACCACCGTGGAGCCGTACCGTTGGCCCATGCAGTATTTCGCCGTTCACTACACCTACGTCGACGACACCGAGCTCATAGCCCGCCATCGCCCCGAGCACCGGGCTTTCCTATCAGGCCTGACCGGCAAGGGACTCGTCGCGGGCGGAGCCTACCCCGAGGCCACACCCCCGTCGGCCCTTCTGGTTGTCAAGGCCGAGAGCTCCGAGGCCGCCTCTGACCTGCTCACCGGAGACCCGTTCCGGACCAACAACGTGCTGGCCGATGTCCGCATAGTCCACTGGACCCCAGTGATCGGAATCTTCGCGGAGTGAGGCCCCGGGCGATCCCCGCGCGTCCGCTCAGAGCAGCAGCAGGAGGAGAACAGCGACGAGAGCCAGCAGGGCAGCAACCCCCGTGATTGCCCCAAAAACCACCCATCCGACGCGCGCCGGGGTGCGGATCTCGCCGACCTGCCCCGCGGGCAGTTTTCCTTCGCCGACGATCGCAGGAGTGTTGACCGCAGCCGCCGGGAGCTGCTCCACCACCGGGACCAGTTCGCCCAAGGTCTTGGCCGCGTAGATCACGTCCATGAACTGCCGGTAGGAATCCGCGTCCAGCCGGCCATCCGCGAAGGCATCCGACACCCGCTTCGTCAGGGCGCCCCGTTCCGTCTCACCAACCGGCTCGTCAGCGCGTTGAAGGTACCGGGAGGATGGCGGCAGCTTGCTCATGTGATCCATGGTAAAAGTCGTGGACGTCACTCGCCGAGCGGGCCGAAGGGGACGCCGCGCGCTGTCAGCTCTGCTTCTCCCCCGTCGGGTTCCGTGAGCACCCAGAGCCCGTGCTCCGTGATGGCGACGGTGTTCTCCCAGTGGGCTCCACGCTCCCCGTCGCGGCTTCGCACCGTCCACTCGTCGGCGGCCACCACCGTCTGGTGCAGCCCGAGGGTCAGCATCGGCTCCACCGCGATGGTCATCCCCACGCCGAGACGCGGGTTGGGGCGGAACCTGAACTGATTCGGAACGTCCGGCTCCATGTGCATGTGGGAACCGATCCCGTGTCCCGTGTAGTCACGCAGTGACCCGTAGCGACGCGGCTGGCGTTTGACGCACTGTTCAATGGCCCGCGACACGTCCCCGACGCGACCGCCGTCACGGGCGGCGGCAATGCCGGCCCACATGGCCTGCCGGGTGGCCTCCATCATCTCGAGATCCTCCGTCCGGGCCTCACCGACCACGAAACTCCGGGCCGCGTCACCGTGCCATCCGTCCACCACGGCACCGAAATCGATGGAGACGATATCGCCGTCGCGGATCACTCGATCCCCGGGGACGCCGTGGACCAGCTCGTCGTTCACGGAGATGCACGCGACGCCAGGAAACGGCGCGCCGTACTCGGCGCCGTATCCCAGGAAGTTCGAGGTCGCACCGTGCTCGGCGAGCACCGCCCGGCCCACCGCGTCGATCTCGGCAGTCGTGACGCCCACCGCGGTTGCCTCCTGCATCCGGCGCAACCCCTCGGCCACCACCAGCCCCGCGGCACGCATCTTCAGCAGTTGTTCGGGCGTCTTGATCTCGATCGACATCTCAGGCCCTGCGCGCCGCCACGGTTTCGAGCATGCGCTGCCGCACCTCCTCGACGGTTCCGGTGCCCTCGACCTCCACGAGCAGCCCCTGCCGCTCGTAGTGGAAAAGCAGCGGTGCAGTCTGGCCCGCGTAGACCTCCATGCGGCGCCTGATGGTGTCCTCGTTGTCGTCCGTGCGCCCTTCCTTCTGGGCGCGGTCCAGCAGGCGCGCTGCCAGCACGTCGGGTTCCACCACCAACGAGACCACGGCGTTGAGGCGCTGCCGCTGGCGGGAGAGGTGCCGGTCCAGGAAGTGCACCTGGTGCATGGTGCGTGGGAAACCGTCGAGGAGAAACCCGGAGGAACAGTCGTCCTCGGCCAGACGGTCGGCGACGATGGCCTCCGTCACGTCATCGGGCACGTATTCTCCAGCGTCGATCAGGGTCTTGACCTTGACGCCCAGCTCGGTGCCGTTGCGGATGTTGGTCCGGAAGATGTCGCCGGTCGAGATGGTCGGTACCGCATATGCTTCGGCCAGCGCTGTGGCCTGGGTGCCCTTGCCTGCTCCGGGAGCACCCATGATGA
>ERZ772993.350-NODE-350-length-23142-cov-20.643696_pt1 | contig 23142 bp, 20 predicted proteins | sample MGYA00580670_ERZ772993 | MGnify/ENA primary metagenome ERZ772993 (study PRJEB29015, sample SAMEA2737936) | human oral metagenome | biome: human oral; feature: human-associated habitat; material: dental | place: China | collected 2136 ... | reverse complement strand
TCCCCGGCACCCTCGTCGTCGTCTCCCACGACCGCTACCTGCTCGAACGGGTCACCGACCACCAGGTCGCCCTTCTGGGCGACGGCGGCGTGCGCGACCTGCCCGGGGGAGTGGGGCAGTACCTCCGGCTGCGGCGCGATGCCGTGAAGGTCGACGACGCGGTCCGCGTGCGCGGCGGCGAGCCGGCCGGGCGCGGACCCGGCGGACCCGCAAGATCAGCCGGGTCAGCCGGGTCCGCGGACCCCGACGGCGACGCCCGGCCGGGTCTGAGCGGGGCCGATCGACGCCGAGCCCAGAAGAACCTGGCTCGCATCGAGCGGCGTCTCGACAGGGCCGGGCAGGCCGTCGACGCGCTGCACGGCCGTTTGGAGGCCGTCTCGGCCGATCCGACTCGTGCGGACGAGCTCGCCGGGCTCGGCAGGCAGCTCGCCGCCGCCCAGACCTCCCGCGCCGAGCTGGAGACGCAATGGCTGGAGGCGGCCGAGGTGTTGGAGCCATGAGTCGCCCATCCGCGCCCTCCGCCATCGTCCCCGGGATCGACCTGGTCAAGCCCGTCCTGGCGCTGCTGGTCATCTGGATCCACACCGCCCCCCTCGCCGGACCCGCCCCCACCGTCAACACCTACGTCACAGCCGGTGCGGCCCGCCTGGCGGTCCCCCTCTACCTGGCGATCTCCGGATACCTCCTCTTCCGCAGGATGAATCCTCCGGTGCGCCGCCAGATCCGGCGCCTCCTCGAGCTCTACCTCATCTGGGTGGTGCTCTATCTGCCCGTCATCGTCCACGACCAGCTGTCCGAGGGCCTCGAAGGGCCCGTCCACCTGGTTCGGCTCGTCCTCACCGGCGGGATGACGCATCTGTGGTATCTGCCGACCGCGGCCATCGGCATCGGCATCGTTGCCATCGGCCTGCGAGTGATGTCTCCGGGACGACTGCTCGTCGTCCTGGCCTGCCTCAGCGCCGTCGGAACGCTCGCCTACGGCGCTCAGGGGAGGGGGATGCTCTCCGGGGGCGGAGTCCAGGGACTCGTCGGCGGTCTTCTGACGGGACTCGACGATCTGTCCCTCGCACCGCGCGACGGTGTTTTCACCGGTGCGTGCTATGTGGCGGCCGGGGCGTGGGTCGCGCGCACCGGCGGGTGGCGGCCCCGGACGGCCGTCGCCGTTACCGCGGTGGCGTGGATCGGCATGCTCGGCGAGGTCTTCGTAAGACGTCGGGCCGCATTCGGAGCGGACCTGGCGGAGCCCGTGGCCACCTGCTCGCTGTGCGCGGTCGTTCTCGTCCCGGCCCTGCTGCGCCTGTTGGTGGCCCGCACCGCCCGGGCGCCGTTGCCCGGGCAGGTGACCGCCCGCCGCACGGGGAGCCTGGTGTACTTCGTCCACTACGGCGTGCTGACGGCCTTCGGCGCCGATATCGCGCACAGCGCCGGCCCGATCCGCTCACTGCTCATCGCGCTGGTCTCCTTCGCTCTGAGCGTCTGCCTGGTAGGCGCGTCCCGGGTGCGCGGGCTGGGTCTTCTCAAACGGCTCTACTGAGCGGGGACGCGCAGCGTCGGTCTGGGCTCCATGGCCCGCAGGCCGTTCCAGGCGAGGTTGACCATATGGGCGGCGACCTCCTCCTTGCTCATGGTCCGGTTCTCCAGCCACCACTGCGAGGGCATGGCCACGATTCCCACGAGCATCTGGGCGTACAGCGGCGCCGTGCGCGGGTCGATGCCGTGGTCGGAGAACTGCGAGGCCAGCAGTCCTGAGACCTGGATGGCGACGTCGGCCAGCAGCGTGGAGTACGTGCCCGAGGCCCGGTCGTTGCCGCTGGAGAGGATGCGGAAGCCGTCGGGGGAGTCCTCGATGTAGCTCAACAGGGCCAGGGCTGCGCGTTCGACGGTGACCGAGGCGGAGGACGACGAGCCGAGCGCCCGGGTGATCGTTGTCGAGATGGTGTTGAGTTCGCGGTCCACAATGACGGCGTACAGGCCCTCCTTGCCTCCGAAGTGCTCGTAGACCACGGGTTTGGAGACTTTCGCCCGGGCGGCGATCTCCTCGATACTCGTCCCGTCGAAACCTTTGGTGGCGAACAGGCCGCGCGCCACTTCGATGAGCTGTTCGCGACGCTCGCCCGCGCTCATGCGGGTGCGCTTGCTCTTGCTGACCATGGGCCAATCATGCCGTGCCGCGTGCGGGCAGTCGTCGGCCGGCCCGCCGTGATGCCGGCCGCCGATGCGCCGTGGCGCGCCCGACAACATCGGTCCTGCGGGGACGATGCGGCCGTGAGACACTGGCGCAGCCGCGGGGCCGGTGCATCCGGGTCGCGGTGATCCGCCCTGGTGTAGTGGCAGCACGCAGGCCTTTGGAGCCTTGAGGTCCGGGTTCGAACCCTGGGGGCGGAACCGGATGCGGCGGGGTCCGGCGGAGCGGCGCGTACCGGTCCGACGGCGACGGCGGCGCGCGACACGCCCCGTCTCCTGCCGCCATGGGCGACGTAGGATGACGGCGTGCGCTCGTTGCACCGGGCGCGATCCGCGACCACCTGCGAGAACCTGCGAGAAGAGGACCCGTGGCTCCCACTCCGACCGCCGTCATCATCATGGCCGCAGGCAAGGGCACCCGCATGCGCTCGGCCACCCCCAAGGTGCTCCACACCATCGGCGGACGCAGTCTCCTCGATCATGCCGTCCGCGCCGCACGCGGCCTGGAGCCCGAGCACCTGGTGGTCGTCGTCCGTCACGAGCGCGACGCCGTCGTCGCCCACCTGGCCGAGGTCGCACCGGACGCCGTGCCCGCCGATCAGGACGACGTCCCGGGTACCGGCCGAGCCGTCGCCTGCGGTCTGGCCCGGCTGCCCGACGATCTGACAGGGCCCGTCGTCGTCACCAGCGGCGATGTCCCGCTCCTGGACACCGCGACCCTCCGGGCCCTGCTCGCCCAGCACGTTGAGCGCGGCGACGCCGTCACCCTGCTGTCCACCGTCCTGGAGGACCCGACCGGCTACGGCCGTGTCGTGCGCGAGCCGGACGGCGCCGTCTCGGCGATCGTCGAGCAGCGCGACGCGAACCCGACCCAGCGCGCCATCACGGAGATCAATGCCGGCGTCTACGTCTTCGACGCCGCCCACCTGCGTCGGGCTCTGACCACGCTGGGCACGGACAATGACCAGGGTGAGGTTTATCTCACCGATGTTGTGGCCCGCGCCTACGCCGAGGGCCTGTCCACCTCTGCCCTGGTGGCTACCGATCACTGGCTCGTCGAGGGCTGCAATGACCGCTCTCAGCTCGCCGAGCTCGGCGCTGAGCTGAACCGCCGCACGCTGGCGCGCTGGATGGAGGCCGGAGTCGGCGTGGTCGATCCTGCCGGCACCTGGGTGGACGTGTCCGTCGAGCTCGCTCGGGACGTGACCCTCGAGCCCGGTGTCCTCCTGCGCGGCGCCACCCGCATCGGCGAGGGCTCCCGCGTGGGCGCCTACGCCATCCTGACGGACGTCGAGATCCCTGACGGCGCGGTCGTCGCGCCCTTCAGCCAGCTCGACGGCGATGCTCCCGCAGGCCCCTGAGAACCCTGACAGCCCCAACAGAGCACGGCGACCACCGCGCGCACCACCGACGGCCCTACCGGCCGGCAGAGAGGAACCATGTCATGACGGGCATTATCACCAGTGGTGAGAAGCGACTGATCATTGTCTCGGGCAGGGCTCACCCCCAGCTCGCCCAGGATGTCGCCACCGAGCTCGGCACTCAGGTGCTCTCATCGACCGCCTACGACTTCTCCAACGGGGAGACCTACGTCCGCTTCAACGAGTCGGTGCGCGGCTGCGACGTCTTCGTCGTGCAGTCCCACGGCGATCGCGTCAACGACTGGCTCATGGAGCAGTTCATCATGGTCGATGCTCTCAAGCGAGCCTCCGCCAAGCGCATCACCGTGGTCGCGCCCTTCTACCCCTACGCCCGCCAGGACAAGAAGCACCTGGGGCGCGAGCCCATCTCCGCCCGACTCGTGGCCGACCTGTACAAGACGTCGGGCGCGGATCGCATCATGAGCATCGACCTGCACTCTTCCCAGGAGCAGGGTTTCTTCGACGGCCCCTGGGACCACCTGTGGGCCCAGCCGGTGCTGGTGGACTACATCCGACGTCGCATCGACACTTCCAATGCGGCCGTCGTCTCCCCGGACGCCGGCCGCATTCGCGTCGCCGAGCGCTGGGCCAACGCCCTGGGCGGCACGCCGCTCGCCTTCGTCCACAAGACGCGTGACATCACCCGTCCCAACGAGTCAGTGGCCAACCGCGTCGTCGGTGCCGTTGAGGGGCGCTCCTGCGTGCTGGTCGATGACATGATCGACACCGGAGGCACGATCGCCAAGGCCGTGCAGGTGGTGCTGGATGCGGGCGCGAAGGACGTGATCGTTGCCGCCACTCACGGCGTGCTCTCGGGTCCGGCCGTGGACCGCCTGTCGACCTGCGGGGCCCGCGAGGTCGTCGTCACCGACACCCTTCCGATCCCCGAATCCAAGCGCTTCGAGAACCTGACCGTGCTGCCGATCGCGCCACTGCTGGCCCGTGCCATCAAGGCGGTCTTCGACGACGGCTCGGTGACCCGGCTGTTCGACTCCGAAGGAGTCTGAGTCCCCCTCCTCGGTGCCCCCTGGGTCTCCTCGGTCCGCTCGTCCCCTCAGCCCCATCGGTCTGTGAGTTCTGCGCGAGCCCGTGCATTCTGCGCAGGCTCGCCGGCTGTGCGCTGCCCGCGCTCCGGGGTCAATCGATGACGTCAGCGGGCGGCAGACCGCGGCCCTCGGCGCTGCCCGGTTTCCGGGGGCAATCGTTGGCCCTCGGCGCCGGCCCAAGCGACATGCGATGTTTCTCCGCGCCCGGCCCTGCGGCGACCTTGTGCCTTTCATCGTCTTTCTGTTTTCTGCAGGGAAGTCTTTCGGTGCTTGAGTAGTGTTCGACGCCACATGCTTTTTCTGAGGTTCTCCGGCGTGGGATAACCATTCCGTGTTGCATTTCGGTTACGTATTGCAGTTTAGTTACATGGGATTGCAGTTCAATTACGCATCACGGTAGCGTGGAGACACCCCAATTCATCTCCCTTACAAGCAGAAGGGCATCCCATGCACTCTGTTGCTGACCGCTTGGAGGTGTCATTCAGTCGACGCCTGCTCGTGGCTGCCTGCCTCGGCCTCGCCCTGGTTCTATCTGCGGTGGTCCCCTCCACCGCTGCCAGGGCCGCCGACGGCGACGACAGCGCTGACAAAACCGCCACTCAGCCGTCCGCGATCTCCGACGTCACGCTGGTCAAGTCCAGCCGCACCGGTGAGGACTCCGGCGGAGCGCTGACGGTTCAGGACATCGCCAAGCTCACCTACTCCTGGGATGCCGGCAGTGAGGCGCACGCCGGCAGTGCGACCACGATCGACCTCGGCGCCGACTTCACGAACCTGGAGTTCCCAGCATCCTCGCCCATGTCCGCAATCCATGACGGCAAGGTCGAAGAGGTCGGAACCTGCGTCCTGGCGGAGAAGACCATCACCTGCACCTTCAATGAGAAGCTCGATGAGCTGCGCAATGCCGGCTTCAGCGACGTCAAGGGCAGGGGAGAGGCCCTGCTCCTCGCCGCGCACCAGACGGCCGAGACGACCACCACCATGGTGGTCAACGATGTCTCCATCACCGTGAACCTGCCGGGCGAGGGAGGCATCAAGGGCGCCGGAGAATCCGCTTACACCCCCTGGCAGTTCTCCAAGGACGGCAGTGAGATCGGCTCCTCCTCGACGGACATCGCCTGGAAGCTCGACTTCGGGTCGGACTATGTCAAGGAGCGTCTGGCCGGCGGAGATGCGGCGATCGCCGCGGACGGCAGCACTCGAGACACCCTCACCTTCACCGATACCCTCGGCGACGGCATGAGCTTCGACTCCGACCCGTCCCAGTGGAGCCTCTACGCCCGCAACTCGGCGGCCGATCCCGCCTCCGAGGGCGCCGCTATCGCCACCGGATCATCGGCCTCGGGCGCAGAGCAGACGGGCTCGAGCTCCAGCTCCACGGGCTCGAGCGACACCGCTGCGGACCCGAGCAGCAGTGCCAGTGGCTTCGATCTCACCGTGAGCACTCGCGGTCAGGTCGCCACCGTCAAGGTCACCGGCCCCTTCGCCCCGAGCACCAACTACGAGATCGTCTACAGGACGGGATTCACCTCCCAGACCGGCAAGGCGATCATGGGGGCCCGGTACGCCAACAAGGCCTCTCTCAACGGTTCCGGCAAAGAAGTCGCCAGCGAGCGCAGCTATGTCGAGCCCTTCAAGGTCACCATCGGAATGGCCCCCGGCTACGGCGGTTTCGAGGTCGTCAAGTCCCTGGCCGGTTCGGCCCTCGGCGCCGTTCCCGCCGGCACCTCCTTCGACGTCAGGGTCGGGTACAAGCTCCCCGCCGCTGCCAGCACCTATTCCGGCTGGACGGCTCCCGGAACTGTCAATGATGATGGTGTGAGCGGGTCGGCCGTCATGCGGGCGGAGATCGGCAAGAAGAGTATCTTCCCCGGCATCTTCCCCAAAGGCACGGTCATCACGCTCAGCGAGGATCTGACCAGCGCCTCCCCGGCTCCCGAGAACTACAGCTGGAGCTCCCCGACCTACTCCGTGGGCGGCGCTGAGACCTCGAGTCTGACCATCGGCTCCCAGGCCATCACATCTGTGTCCCTGACGAACCGTGCGTCCACGGTGCCCCTGGGCACCTTCCAGGTCAAACAGACGGCCTCGGGCGCGGATGTCGCGGCCAACAAGGAGTTCGGCTTCATCTACGACTGCTCCGACGGCCAGTTCGGCGCCGTGACCGTCAAGGGGGACGATGTCTCCGTCGCCCCCGACAAGACCTTCGAGGAGGGCACGACCTGCACGGTGAGCGAGGATGAAGAGATGGCCGCCATCGACGGCTACGACCTGGTGACTCCGGAGCCGCAGTCGGTGACGATCTCGACCGGGGCTACCGCAACGGTTGCATTCGTCAACACCTATGTGGCGGCGGGGACGCTTCCGAAGTCGGAGCCGTCGGACTCGGCTGCTACATCGCAGGAGAGTGCGGAGTCCCCCGCGCAGGCCGCCCCGGCTCCGGATGATCCGGGAGCGATTCAGCCGACTTCGGACGGGACCGCCCCGAAGAGCTCGTTGGCCAGCACCGGTGCCACAGTGCTCGTTCCCATGATCGTGGTGATCGTGGCACTGGTCGCCGGAGCGGTCCTGCTGATGCGCCGCCGAGGCCTCAAGGACGACGATGCGGACGGCGTCGATGATGCGGACGGCGGGACCGGAGACTGAATCCTCCCTGTCCAAACAGACATTTTCGGATGAGATCGACGGTGCCACCGTCGATCTCATCCGAAAATGTCTACCTCGACGTGGGGGCGGGCACGGCTCATCATCAGGCGTCGCCCCTCTAGACTGCTCGCCGTGCGCCTGACCGCTCTTCTGCCCCCACTGCTCGCCGACCCGACGATCGACGACCTCGTCGAAGCGGCCGGCAGCCGCTCCCGCACCGACCGCACTGTTGTCGTCGCACCGGGTGCCCGCCCCGCCGTTCTGGCAGCCATGTCATTGGGGGCGTCCGGTATCGCCCGCGCCACGGGTGCCGCCGTCCCTCATTCCTCCGATCCCGTGGACAGCGCCCCCACAAGCAGGGGCGAGGGCACTCCACTGCTCGTCGTCACCGCCACCGGCAGGGAGGCGGAGCAGACCGCCGCCGCCCTGTCCTGCTACCTCCCAGCCACCGACGTCGCCGTGTTCCCCGCCTGGGAGACCCTGCCGCACGAACGCCTCTCCCCGCGTGCCGACACCGTCGCCACGCGCCTGGCGGTCCTGCGCCGGCTGGCCCACCCCGAGGACGGCTGGGACGCCGGCGACCGCCCCACTGGAGCTGTGCCTTCCGGAGTGCCGGACGCTGCGTCTTCCGGAGTGCCGGACGCTGCGTCTTCCGGAGCGCCGGACCCTCAACGGGGCCCCATTCGTGTGCTCGTCGTCCCCGTGCGCGCCCTCCTGGCACCCGTTGTGGACGGGCTCGGCGAGCTCGAGCCCGTCCACCTCGCCAAAGGCCTGGAGGTCGGCCTCGAATCCACCGCCGAGCGTCTGGCCGCAGCCGCCTACACGCGCGTCGACATGGTCGAGAACCGTGGTGAATTCGCGGTCCGCGGCGGCATCCTCGACGTCTTCCCGCCCACCCTCGCCCGCCCCGTGCGCGTCGATTTCTTCGGCGACGAGATCGAATCCGTCTCCACCTTCGCCGTCGCCGACCAGCGCACCATCGAGGAGATCGACGCCGTCACCGCCACCGCCTGCCGCGAGATCGTTCTGACCGACGCCGTGCGCAAGCGTGCCCGCGCACTCGTCGACGTCATCCCCGGCGCTGCGGACATGCTGGGCAAGATCGCCGAGGGCATCAACTGCGAGGGCATGGAGTCCCTGGCCCCAGTGCTGGTCGAGCGCATGGTCCCGCTGCTCGACCTGGTCGGAGACCGCCTCGTCGTGGGCCTGGAGCCCGAGCGCCTGCGCAAGCGCGCCGAAGACCTGGTGGCCACCACCGCCGAGTTCCTCGCCGCCGCCTGGACCTCTGCCGCCTCCGGCGGCACCGCCCCCATCGACCTGTCCGCCGCCGCCTTCGCCCACCTCGCCGAGGCTCGCGCCCTGGCACTGTCGACGAACCGGGGCTGGTGGTCCCTGTCCTCCCTCGCCTCCTCGCCCGACATCGTCGAGTTGCCGCTGCGCGATCCCAAGGGCTACCGCGGCCGCCTGGAGGAGGCCGTCAAGGACCTGGGCGCCCTGGCGCGCGAGGACTGGAGCGTCGTCGTGGCCACCGACGGCCCCGGCCCCGGGCGCCGCATGACCCAGCTGCTCGCCGACGGCGGCGTCCCCGCGCGCATCGTCACTCAGCTCGACGAACCCGCCGACCTGGGCCGAACCGCTTCAGACGGGGCCGTCAGCGGCGACGGCGTCGTCCGAGTCACTCAGGCCAGTGCGGGGCACGGCTTCATCGCCGAGGGACTGCGCCTGGCACTCATCGCCGAATCCGACCTGACCGGTCGGGCCGGAGCGGGGCCGCGGGAGCGCAAGGCCGTCCCAGCCCGCCGCTCCCGCAAGAGCGTCGATCCGCTCTCCCTGCACCCCGGCGATCTTGTCGTTCACGCCCAGCACGGGGTCGGGCGCTTCGTCGAGCTCATGCGCCGCGGAGTCGGATCGGCCAAGAGCGCGGCCAACTCAGCAACCCGTGAATACGTCGTCATCGAGTACGCCCCCTCCAAGCGGGGTCAGCCCGGAGACCGACTCCTGGTGCCCACCGACTCCCTGGACCAGGTCTCCAAGTACGTCGGCGGAGACGCCCCCGCCCTGAACAAGATGGGCGGAGCCGACTGGGCGCGAACCAAGTCCAAGGCCCGCAAGGCCGTGCGCGAAATCGCCGGTGAGCTCGTGCGCCTCTACGCCGCCCGCTCGGCCACCACCGGGCACGCCTTCGGACCCGACACCCCCTGGCAGGCCGAGCTCGAGGAGGCCTTCCCCTACACCGAGACCCCCGACCAGCTCGCCACCATCGATGACGTTAAGCGCGACATGGAGGCCGCCCAGCCCATGGACCGCCTCATCTGCGGCGATGTCGGCTACGGCAAAACCGAGATCGCCGTGCGCGCCGCCTTCAAGGCCGTCCAGGAGGGCAAGCAGGTCGTCGTGCTCGTACCCACGACTCTGCTCGTAACCCAGCACGCCGAAACCTTCTCCGAGCGCTACGCCGGCTTCCCCGTGCGGGTGGCCCAACTCTCCCGCTTCCAGACGCCGGCCGAATCCGCCAAGGTCCTGGCCGGCCTGGCCGACGGCACGATCGACGTCGTCGTCGGCACGCACCGGCTCATCACCGGGCGAGTGCACGTCAAGAACCTGGGCCTGGTCATCATCGACGAGGAGCAGCGCTTCGGCGTCGAGCACAAGGAGACCCTCAAGGCGCTGCGCACCGACGTCGACGTCCTGTCCATGTCCGCCACCCCCATCCCCCGCACCCTGGAGATGGCCGTGACCGGCCTGCGCGAGATGTCGACGCTCGCCACCCCGCCCGAGGACCGCCACCCCATCCTGACCTACGTCGGCGCCTACGAGACCAAGCAGGTCGGCGCCGCCATCCGTCGCGAGCTGCTGCGCGACGGGCAGGTCTTCTACGTCCACAACCGGGTCGAGGACATCGATGCCGTCGCCGCGAAGCTGGCCGACCTCGTGCCCGAGGCGAGAGTCGCCACCGCCCACGGGCAGATGAGCGAGGCGCGCCTGGAGAGGGTCATCGACGACTTCTGGCACAAGGAGATCGACGTCCTGGTGTGCACCACCATCGTCGAGACCGGCTTGGACGTGTCCAACGCCAACACCCTCATCGTGGACCGGGCCGACCGCATGGGGTTGTCCCAGCTCCACCAGCTGCGCGGGCGCGTCGGGCGCGGGCGGGAGCGCGCCTACGCCTACTTCCTCTACCCCGCCGACAGGCCGCTGACCGAGACCTCATTGGAGCGACTGCGCACCATCGCCTCCAACACCGACCTGGGCGCCGGCATGCAGGTGGCCATGAAGGACCTCGAGATCCGCGGCGCCGGGAATCTGCTGGGCGGTGAGCAGTCCGGGCACATCGCCGGGGTCGGTTTCGACCTGTACGTGCGCATGGTCTCCGAGGCCGTGGCCGCCTACAAGAAGTCCCTCAAGATCGGTGGGAGCGCGGATCCCGAGACCGATGCCGAGGCGGGGATCGACGAGGACCTGCGCATTGAGCTGCCCGTGGACGCCACCATTCCCGAGGATTATGTCGCCCATGAGCGGCTGCGTTTGGAGGCTTACACCAAGTTCGCGGCCGCCCGCAGCGAGTCGGAGGTGGCTGATGTGCTTGAGGAGCTCGCCGACCGGTACGGACCCGTTCCCGAGCCCACCCGGCGTTTAGCCTCTTTGGCCAGGCTGCGTGCGCTCGCGGCCCACCTGGGGGTGCGCGAGATCGTCGCCCAGGGCAAGTCCATTCGCTTCGCCCCGGTCAGCCTGCCCGAGTCGGCGCGCATGAAGGTCACTCGCCTCTACCCCGGAACCGTCCTGAAGCCCGCCACTCGGACGATCGTCGTCCCCGCGCCGGGTACTGCCCGCATGGGCGGAGGGCCCATTGAGGGGGAGGACCTGCTGCGCTGGGTCGAGGTGCTCCTGCACGCCGTGATCGCCGGGGACAAGGACTACGAGGTCGAGGCCACCAAGTACCGACGGCGGCGGTGAGGCCGACGGCAGGGTGATCTCCTCCGTTTTGGACACCTCACCAGCATGAGGGGAATCCTCTCGGGCTTCGCTTGAGCGGAGGCGCGGCACCCGGAGTGACCGGAGTCCCCGCTTTGTGTCGGTCCAGAATTCTTTGGTTTTGTTCTCCGATAAGCGTTCGAAGAAGGAGAACAGCTGCGGCGGAAAACCGAGGAAACCGGGGAATTCTGGGCGTTCGGTCATGATTGTGGTTGGGTCTGGGCCCGGTTGAGGGCGAGGCAGGCGTCCAGCCAGAACTGCAGTCGGTGGTCGTCGGCGATGGAGTCCGCCGCTACATTGAGCCAGCCGGGTCCCATCTCGCGCCCCGGTCCCATCTCGGCCGGGGAAGTGCCCGGCTGCTGCGACATTTCCGCGTCGGCGGCGGGGTCGATATGGGCCAGGAGATTTCCGTCTTTGCGGGCACAGCACAGCATCTTGCCGCGCACCATGATGGCGCGTGCGCCGAACATGCTGATCTCGCGCGAGATCGGCTCGTCCTCCAACAGTTTCCGCAGTCGGGCCAGGAGCGCCTCCTGCTCCTGCCTGCCCTGCCGTTCTCTCGCTGTGCTCTTCGGGCCGCTCATGATGCCTCCGGCGGGGCGAAGGAGAGGCGATCGAAGATCAGAACGCTATCGGTGATGAGGCCGTTCTCCACGGTGAAGCATTCGGCCGCGGGGGCGGTGCTGGTCGCGGCGGTCTGCGGGTAGTAGAACAGCGCGACGCGCTCGCCCTCGGCGAAGGAGGCGATATCGGCCAATCCGGTCAATGCCGGGGCGAAGCCGCTGATGAACTCTCGGTACTGGTCCTTGCCGGTCAGGTCCGCCCCGGGGGCGCGGCAGGTGATGTCGTCGGCCACCAGATCCATGGCGGAGTCGATATCACCGCTGGTCCAGGCCCGGTGGTAGCGCTGGATGACAGTCATCGGATTGCTCGTCGATTCGGTCATGATGCTCCTCGGTGTTGGTGATGTCGGTGCCGATGCGGGCTTGGGGGCGCTGCGCGGGAGCCAGGAGTCCGGGCCGGGATGCCCGCCCTCGGCCGCTTCGTGGAGCCGGGGGACGAAGTGCCTCCAGCCCTCTGCGTGTCCGGGGACCTCGCTATCGGGCAAGTCCGAATGGGTGAGCTCGACACGAGTGCCGCCCTCGATCTCGATGAGTCGGAATTCGACGGTGGACGCTCCCGGCGGTAGGTCGTCGCTTCCCGCGAATCCCCACGAGACGACGACGCGCGAGAACGGCTCGACGTGCAGGTACTGCCCCCGGACCGGGTATCCGGAGATATCCACGGCGAACCGGCCGCCCTGTCTGGGATCCAGCTCGGCGAATTGCCCCATCCAGGCGGTCATGCCCTCCTCGGTGGTCAAGAAGGTGAAGACGACGCGCGGTGGCGCAGCGATATCAATGGAATGGGAGAACTGCGAGAGCTCAGTCATGCTGTGCGTCCCTTGTCTCCTGAGCCTCCTGCGCCTTCGGAGCTTCCGGGTGGGCCTCCACAGCCGCCTTGAGGGCGGACAGTCTGGTGGGCCAGAAGTCATCGAGGTAGGAGCGAACCGCCGTCAGGGCGTCGGTGTTGATGACGTACAGGTGGCGGTTCGCGTCGCGAGTGCTGGTGGCCAGCCCTGCTCGGCGCAGCACTCCGAGGTGGTGCGATGCGGCCTGCTGCGACATGCCGAGTTCATCCGCCACCGCTCCGACCTGGTGGGGCTCGTTGCGGATGACCTGCATGATGGCTCGACGATTCCGGTCGGCCAGTACGCGCAGGGCCAGGTCGAGGTCGATCGCGGGTTCAGCAGCCATTTTGGTCCTTCATGAACGTCATCGTATACAAAAGACTGTTTGTATACGAGAGGCGCTGGCTGTCGTTTCGCCTCACCCGGTGGCGCCCGACCGCCGGCTGCCCGCGGGTGAGGCGAGAGTGACATCAACCCGGCGCTTCCGAAGATGGCCTGGGCTAGACTTCCGTTACTGATGAGGTGGCTCGCAGCACGGTCGCGCTACTGCATGATGGAGGCCATCAAGGCTTAAGGACGCTCATGAAGTTGCATCCCGCTCTATGTCGTACACCGGCCCTTGTTGTCGGCGCTCTTCTCGTTCTGCCGGTTCTGCTAACCGGGTGCAAGGACTCGTCTAGCTCCGGGCCGGCCGAGACCGGGGGCGGCCCCGCGGCTCAGACCTCCGACGCCCAGGGGGCGGCGAGCAGCCAGGCCTCGCCGGAGCCCGGTGGGAAGGTGGCGACGGAGGCGTCTGAGGAGGCTACGCCGACGCCGAGCCCGAGCCCGACTCGGGAATGCTCCGACAAGTCGGGGAGCGAGGCTCTCAGTACCTGGATGCCTCAGGTGCCGACTTACAACGACTGGGCCTGGAGCACCGCATATGCGGATACCTCTACCTATGATTCCTGCGCTTCCCTGTCCTGGATCGTTTTGCCGATCGACGGCGGTACGGCCTCGTCCCCTTATCAGATCATGTTGTTCCATCACGGTGAGTACATAGGCGTCACCAGCGATCAGATGATCGGATTCTTCCCAGAGGTGGAACGTCTTGATGACGAGACCATCCAGGTCACCTATAAGTGGCCGCGCGATGGGGAGAGCACCGCTGGAGCATCGGGGCGGTCAGTATCCGTCTTCACCTGGGATGCGATCACCCGTGCAGTGGTGCATTCCGGCGAATGGCCACCCACCATCGACGAGTAGGCAGACGAGTAGAAATTTAGGGACGAGAACAGGTTGCTGGGGCTGGGCTGCTGCGGGCGGGCCTGACGCCCATGTCTACCTCCATCGTTTCTAGGAACGGAGTCGCCATTGGGCGACAGCGGCCCCGGCGTCGAAGGCCGCTGTCGAGAGGATCACCGCGGTTCCAAGGGTGCTCTGCGGACGCCGCAGGGCGATGCCGCAGGTGAGGACCCACCCCAGATTGATGAGTGCTGCCCGCTCGAGGTCCGCATTGCGGATCGGCTTCCTGCGCGCCGAGCGGAGCAGCAGTGCGCTCGTGCCTCCCAGCGCGGCCGCCAATGGTGCTCGAGCGCACCTGATGTGCAGCGGTGAGCCGGGCCCGATCGCCACCGTTCCAATGGCTGCTGCGGCGCAGGCGATCCCATCGATGGCGAGGGCGGTGCGGGCATGGCGCTGCTCGGCGGATTCGTGCTCCGGCGCCGGTTCGTTGCCCGCTTGATCCGTTGGGCGTCTGAGGGGTTCAGCCCGGTGGGGTGAGTGGGGTGAATCGTCGGTGTCGTTCCTGCTGTGATCGGTCATGCGGACAGGCTACGTGCCGCACGTGCGGGGGTGCGTGAGGAAGCCGGAACCCTGGTGCGACGCCCGTCCTCCGTGCCGAGCCACGTTATGGGCGGCGGATGAGCCGGGGCAGCAGCCGCACGTAGACCACCATGACGATGAGCTCCACGAGTGTCTGGGTGACGACGACGATCGGCGCCAGGGCGTCCGGGAGAGCGAGGGCCAGGGGGAGAACCACGAGAGAGTTGCGGGTGGTTCCCGAGAAGGCCAGGGCCAGGCGGGCGCTCCTGTCCTGATGCGCCAGCAGCCCGACGACATTGCCGGTCAGCGCCATGATTGCGGCGAAGATGAGGAATATCGGGACGACGCGCACGAGGAGGCCCAGATGAGAGGCGACCGCGGCGATCTGGGAGGCGGTCACCATCATCAGGGTGGCCATCATGAGCGGAACCATGAGCGCCGTCGTCCCGCTCTGGACTCGGGCGACCGGACGGTAGCGGGCTGACACCCATTGGGTGAGTGCGGACAGCCCCAATGGCAGGGCGATCATGAAGATGAAGGCCAGTGCGAATGGGCGTCGGCTGATGGATGCGAGCCCCGGGCCCGCGAGGGCCGCCAGCCAGATCGGCAGGAGAAGGGTTTGAGCGAGCATGAGTACGGGGGAGGCCGCCAGGATTCGCTCCCAGGCGCCGCCTGCAAGCCGAGTGAACACCATGACGTAGTCCACGCAGGGCGCCAGAAGGACGAGCAGGAGTCCTGTCAGAAGGGCGGGAGAGTCGCTGACCGGGCGGGACAGGGCCGCCACCACCAATGGCGCCAGGACGAAGTTGACGATCAGGAGCGCCACCACGAAGCGTGCGTCGGCGACGGCGGTGCGCAGACGCGTCAGCGGAACTCCGAGGAAGGTTGCGTACAGCAGTGCGATCAGAATCGGGTTGATGGCGGGTTCTAGAGCTCCCGCGGCGTCCGGCAGGATCAGGCCCGTTGCCGTGCCGAGTGCCAGGGCGGCGAGGTAGAGGGGCACCTGGCGGCGCTCCATCCATGCGACTGCGCGCAACGCCCCGGGCTCACTCATGGCCGAACCGTACCGTCATGTACCGTCACTGGCCGTATGCCGACTCCGGGCCCGGAGCACCGCGGCGTCACCTCGAGCGTACGGCGACTGTCGTCCAAGAGCCTTTTCGTCAGCCGGTCGCGGGGTTCCGGACGGTCCGTGCCTTAGTGAGCAGGGGAATGAGCAGGAGCGCCATGACGATGGTGCTCAAGCGGTTCTTTAGCAGGTCCTCGCCCAGTGAGGACGTGGGCAAGCCGTAACCGAGGACGGTGACGAGGACCAGGAAGCAGAGCATCGCCCAGGTGGAGACGACGGCGGTGCGCCTGTGCAGCACGCCGGCGCCGCAGGCGATCTCGAAGAACCCCAGCGCGATGGTGAGCCGGCCGATGTTCGGCATGACGAAGGCGCGCCACAGCTCACTCAGCCAGGGCAGCAGTGCGGTGTCGGCGAAGGCCGCGTAGCTGTCCGGCATCAGCCTGCCGAAGAAGAAGTGGGAGAGGCCCCCGCCGATGAAGGCCAGTGCGTACAGCGCCCGGATCGCCTTTCCGTACCGCCGCATCATGCCTCCTTCAGGTGCGTGCGCCTGAAGTGTCGGATATGGCCGGACAGGAGCTCGTCGGCCCGCTGCTCGTCGCGCTCCGCGAGTCCGATGAGCAGGTGGATCGGCCCGAAGAAGGCCAGAGCGACCTGCTCGGGGTCCAGTCCCTCGCGGAAGTCGCCGATGGCGATCAGGGAGCGGAAGAGGTCGGTCTGGAAAGACAGGGGTCGGGTGATGAAGTAGTCGCGGTAGCGCGCCGCGGCGTCGGGCTCGCGGTACTGCTCGACGGTCAGGAGGCGACGCAGGAGTGCGAACTGCGGGTCGTGGAGGACGACGTCGAGCATGCCGCGGGCGATCGCCAGCAGCGACTCCTCACTCACGCCTCGGTATGCGGGAGCGGCGTCGGCGCCCGCGGTGATGGTGGTGCCGAACCGGGCGGCCACCGATCCCAGATGCGCGTCGGCCCGCTCGATGAGCGCGTCGAGGAGGGCCTGCTTGGAGGCGAAGTGCTTGTACACCGAGCTCTCCCGGATGCCGACCGCTCTGGCCAGGTCCCGGATCGACGTACCGCCAAATCCCTTGCTGGAGAACTGCTCAAGGGCGGCATCCAGTAGAGCCTCACGGGTGTTCCGGGAGACGCGGCGCTTCGACGAGGGGACGCGGTGGGGAGATTCCGGATCTTTGGCGGCTAACGATCGTTCGCTTCCCATGATGGCAGGGTAGCGCGCTTGGGTTCGCCTCACAACGGTGCTTCGGTTCGGCTGCCCGGAGCCTTCTGCACGCCGTGTCATCCGAATGGATGACGCTGGAGAAAGCCGGTTGTGCTTTCCCTACGAGGGGCGCACGATGGACGTATATGCGGTCGCATCATCGAGAAGGCCTGTCCCTGGAGTCTTCTGCTGTGCTCAGTCTGGGGATCGTGGACTATGACCCGCTCGCGCTGTACGCCTTGCGGGACCTGGTGCTCCGGTCCTCGGAGCGAATTCGTCTGCTGTGGTCGGTGCGCAGCCGTCGTGCGGCTCTGCGCCGCCTTGCCGCCGTGGAACCGGTGCCCGATGTGATCCTGATCGATTCCGAGCTGTCTGATGACTCGGGCCGAACAGCTCCGTTGGCGCGAGAGGCGTCTGAAGCCGGGGCTGCGGTTGTGGCGATGTCCGCCTCCGGCGTTGAGGGCGAGGGGGCCGTCGTGCGCTCCGATGCCGACGGTTCGCACGGGTCCCGAGCTGTCGTGCCCAAGGAGACGTTACTGCTCGGGGGAGGGGTGATCTGGCGGGTACTGCGGCGCGTGGCGGCGTCGGAGATCGATGACGACGAGGTCGCCGTTCCGCCAATGGCAAGGCCCCTCAGCGATAAGGAGCGTCGGGTCATCGAGCTGTATGCGCTGGGATTGACGACCCAATCGGTGTCTCACCGCATGTCCGTGGCGGAGAGCACCGTGAAGACTTATGCGCGTCGCGCCTACAAGAAGCTCGGGGTCGGCTCGCGCGCGGAGGCGGTGGCGGTGCTCGCCCGCCAGAGCGCGCTGTAATCGCTTGCGCTGCTGGGCTGTTCCCGCGTCGGTTGCGCCTGCGTCGAGGTGGTCGAGATTGACATTGTCGAATGAGATCGACGGTGACACCGTCGATCTCATTCGACAATGTCAATCTCGACAGGCTAGGAAGCGTTGGGGGTGCCCTCAGGCCCCATCAGGCTCCCGTCGGTCATGGTGAGCACGCGGTCGCACGCGTTCGCGACGCGGGGGTCGTGCGTGGCGACGACCAGGCAGCCGCCGGCCTGACGCGCCTGTGAGAGGAGCAATGAGGTGATGTCGTGGGCGGTTTCCGAGTCCAGGGAGGCGGTCGGCTCGTCGGCGAGTATGCACCGCGGGTGGTTGATCAGCGCTCGCGCTACGGCCACCCGCTGACGCTCCCCGCCGGACATCTGTGACGGCTTCTGATTACTGGCCCACTCGATTCCGACGGCGGACAGCGCTTTTCTCGCTCGTTCTTTTCTGTCTTTCTTCTTGACACGCGGGCGGGCGTACTCCAGGGGAAGCGAGACATTCGCCAGCGCGGTCAGCTGGTCGACGACGGCGTAGTCCTGGGGGATCATGCCGATCAGGCGGTTCCGGGCGCGCGCCCTGGGCGTGCGCCCCGCCGGTGCGCGTTCGGAGTTGATGAGCAGAGTGCCGTTGTCCGGCAGGATCGTCAGCCCGAGAACGCCGAGCAGGGTCGACTTTCCGCAGCCGGACGGCCCCATGACCGCGACCGACTCGCCCTCGTCCACCGATAGCGATGCGGAGCGCAGTGCGTGCACGGTATTCTTGCCGCGATGGTAATCGACGCTGATGTCGTGTATTTCTAAGGCATGTGGCATGGGAGTTCTTTCTGTGGATGAGCGTCTATTCCGTTCGCTCGTCTATTTTGTGCTTTCCTTTTTTGTCTTTTTTCCGTCTGCCGCCGGTGCCAGTGGTGGAGAAGCTCCTGGATATCCTGCGCGTCGTCTGCACCAGGAGCACGACGTAGATCACTATCAGCGCTGCCTCGGCCGCCGCTGCGGCGGTTGTGATCGGCGGCCCTGCCAGGGAGAAGAAGAGGACTGCGCATGTGGGCAGCACGAGCATGGTGGAGGCGAGGAAGACAGCGACCCGCAGGCATATATCGGCAGTGGTGGCGCCGTACTGGTGGCGCAGGAGGAGCTCCGCTCTCTCTTGGCGGAGGGTTGATCTGATCGAGGCGCTGTATGCGAACAGGACGAGCGTTGTCAGGGCCAGCAGACTGAGACCGTACAGTCCGGCTCTGATCATAATGTCCCTATAGCGCTCCGGCTGGTCGGCGGCGATGTGATGTGGGACGAGCGTGAGTCCTTCATTGTTCGCATCGCGCGCGAACTGCGCGACTTCTTCATCCGTGGGGGCGAATAGAACCGTTCTGGTTAGTGCCTCCACTTGCTCCTCGCTCCGCAGATGGTCGAGGCTATCTGGAGGGAGGTTGATGAGAACCGTGGAGCCCAGGTCGATTCCCGTGGCGTTTGGATCGAAAAGCGTGGCCGTCGAGGGCGTGCGCGCCACGACGGGGACGGTCTGGTCGCCGATGGAAAGTGGTCCGTCGAACTCGTTCTTGATGTTCTCTCCGGTCATGGCGCATGGTGCTGGCGAGCACAGTTCGACCCCGGAGACGGCCTCCTGTGCTGAGTTCCCGATAAGGACAACAGCACGATTACCTCCGGCGAAGGAACGGTCCTCAATCTCCACATTGCCAAGGACTGCGGTGTATGCGGTGCCACTGTCGATTTCTGCGCCGAGGTTCTCCATAAGAGCGGTACTTGGATCTAGGCTGGAACTCGCGGCATAATATGTTGTGAACGTTACCGCGTCGCGTTGTCGAAGGTTCGTGGCGCCAAGAATGGCCGATGTCTCTGTAATGACATCTGATAATGCTATCGTAAAAATCGTACATATGGCGGTGATCATGAGTGCCACACTCGCGGCGCTCCATCGGTGACGCCATGCAGTTCGAAATCCTCCAGATACTTCTGTGCGAATCATGAGGTGGACTGTCTCAGGTGTGAGGGTAGAGCAAATGCAAAGGTCGCTTGTCGGACTGCCCACATAATTATTCCGCCTCCGAGTGCTCCCGTAGTCAGCACGATGAGTTCTCGACTTCCAGGGGTGCTCATGGCAATGAGCGACGTGGTTGTCAGCGCAATTCCTGAACCGATTGTAGTTCCGGCGAGGTTGGGAATCAGTTCTCTGGAAGCATGGTCGCGGACCAGTTCTGATCTAGTTGCGCCAACCAAGGCGCGCAATCGAATCTCATCGCGTCGCTCTGGCAACTTCAGAACAAGGGATGCAATAACGCAAGTAAGGCCCAAAGAAGTGAATACTGTTGCTATTGCAACGGGTGCATTGTAGGCTAGCGATAACGGCAAAGGTTCTTGTTGGTTAATACTTTGTAGGTGTGGTCCTTGTGCCTCCACCAGCTCGACGATGTGTGCCACTGTATCCGGATTAGTAGTCCCCAGATACATCTTCCCCGTTCCAAGGGGTTCTACCCCGGGTACCTCGACGAACTGGAGATTACTGTTCGATGGCGTTAAATCGGGGACTGCGATACTGCCGAGCACATCGAGTCCCTCTGGTGCTAACACTGTCTCTCCAGAAGATGCCCACGTCCTGTCCGAGTAAGAGCCTTTGATGGTGTACACGCCGGGCACGGGGTCTTCGATGCTGCTAGCGGCGCCGAGGGATTCTGTCCATCCGATCTTGTGACCTGGATCGAAAACGATGAGGCTGGGCGATCCGTGGCTCTCGGGAACTTTGATCATGCTGACGTCGTTCTCGGAGAGGAAGGTGCGCAAGTTGCGTGCTGCCGTCTCCTGCTGTTCTCCGGTAAGAGAGCGGCCACTATTCATCAGCGTGATTGTCGTCACCTGTCCACTCATCCCGTAAGTGGTCTCGTATCTGTCATCAGACCACCACATGAGTGCAATTGCGAGAAATGCTACAAGTGCTCCGTATAGGATTATTAAGAGTTCGTCTGTAGGATTGTCGAAAAACTTATCGGCAAGCGAGGTGAAAAGGGTGGGATAATGATCTCTTGACCAATGAACGTGGTGGCGATCTCTCAAACTTGTAGCGATTGGTGTGGATAACGATGAGTGCGACATTTAAACGTGGTGATTGGCTCAGAAGTACTCGACTTCCCAGTATTAGGATGTAACGTATTTGTCGCCCCATAGCGGCGAGTCCCACACCCAGTCGGTGCGCGAGTAAATATTGGTGTCGCTAGGGTCTGAGGCTGGATCGGTTCTCAAGTCGCCTGTGTCCAGGCTGGGGCCGCTAGGGCGCGTAAAACCATGAAATCCATATTTAGCGTGACGTCCGTCGTCGTCGTATGAGGCCTGTATCTGGACATAGCCGTTCACCTTGGCTCCGAATAATCCGCTCTCCCAGGAATAGCCGTAGTTCGGGTCCTCCTCGGCGTACGCGGACCCGGCTGTGATTGCGGCTTCAACGAGTGCAAGACTGGCGATTGCTCCGAGCATCTTGATTTTCTTCATGAGCGCGTCTCCTCTGACATCGTGAAGTGGAACTGCGGGCTGGAAAACAGTCCGTTATGAGGTGCAAACCACCACAACGGATCGTGTTTCCACCATGCCGCCTTGGTCATGTGGCGGCAAGAGTGGGCGGTCAATGCCAACCGTTCGGACGACATGCGGCCCGTTGCCCGCCCAGGCGCTCGCGTCGCGATCGTTCGTATTTCGCGCCGAGATCGGTTGCGGGGCGGCGTGGGCGCGTCAACTCCTCTTCTCAGGAGCGCTGCATGATCTTCATGGATAGTCGCCAGCAGTACCATAGTAAAGGTCCAAGTCCGGGCAGGAGGACGATGATGAGTGTCCAGGCTAATTTCCCTATATCGGGGAGATTAGAGGGCAACCACACGTGAATAAGGGCCGGCAACGTCAGGGCAATGAGAATGAGTAGTACTGCTATATGCCAGAGGTTGAACGACATTAAAACACCTTCTCGGTTTGGTCGACTTCGGAGCCGTGATGGCTCGTATAACTCGGTGCCTTGCTGAGCTGAGTGTGTTGAATGCGGGTCAGGCATAAGGCATATCCATATATTTCTCCCTCCGCACGTAATCGCCAACGCCTTCACTATATTATTCACTAGGCAGAATAATCATGGGTGAGAAAACCTTCAAGGTGGGAGAGGCCGGCGATCGCGTCGAGATCGGCCAGGATTTAGCCAGGATCGATCAGGCCTGCGTGATGGGCGCCCGCACGCTGGATGGGGCTGGATGGGTCCGGACATTGGCCACCAGACGCGTCGTCATAAACATGCACCGTCGGGCTACCATGAGGGTGCGGATCGCCGGCGCCGCCTGGAACCCGGGCCGACCCGCACGACAATCAGCAACAGCCCATTACAGGGAGCCCGCCGTGACCCGTACCGTATCGCGTGCCGCACGCCTTCTCGCCGCACTCGCCGCCGCGGCTCTGACCGGGGGAGTGCTCGCGGGGTGCTCCGCCCATCCCGGGCAGGCCTATGTCGGGACCTACACGGGCAGCGACGGGAAGTCCCACTCGGTCTCCGTCTCGGAGAAGGACGTCCAGACCGCCTCCGCCGAGCTCTCCGACCTGCCGGGAATGGACGTGAGTACGGTCCAGGAGAATCTGCTTTCGCTTCAACTCTTCGAAGGAACTGCGAAGAAGTACGGCGTCGTCGTGAGCGATGACGACGCCCGGGCGGCCCTCGCGGACTCCAGCGGCTCCGGCGATTACTCCCGGGCGAGCATTGATGTGGCGCGCTCCGTACTCATCTCCCGGGCCCTGAACTCGCTGGACGACGATCGCCGGGCCGCGTTCGCCTCGGAGGTCGGCGCCATACAGGCATCCCTGGTGGGGGAGGCGTCCCCGCGCTACACCTTCACCCAGAAGGGTTGGCGCGTGCCCAGCTCCGATGAGCTCGCTCCGGGCGGCTCGCGCCAGTCCTGATGCTCCCCTGCTCTTTCGCCGCCGTCCCGGTCGCACCGGGCGGCTGCGCCGTCGTCGCGGGCTCGATGCTCGCCGGGCGTGAACAGCCCGGTAAATCCGATCAATTCCGATCAAGTCCGACGAATTAGGGGACCTACGCCCTCGTGGTGACGGACAGCGGCCGGTAGGCTGACCCCGCATCCGGATCACCTCGATCGATCGATCACAGAACAAGGAGCACCAAGTGGCCCTCATCGAGACAGTTAAAGCCCGCGAGATCCTCGACTCCCGTGGCAACCCGACCCTCGAGGTCGAGATCCTCCTGGAGGACGGTGCTTCCGCTCGCGCCGCCGTCCCCTCGGGCGCCTCCACCGGTGCCTTCGAGGCCGTTGAGCTGCGCGACGGCGACAAGGGCCGCTACGGCGGCAAGGGCGTGGAGAAGGCCGTCGACAACGTCAACGACATCATCGCCCCCGAGATCATCGGCTTCGACGCCGCCGACCAGCGTGGCCTCGACCAGCTCATGATCGAGCTCGACGGCACCCCCAACAAGGGCAAGCTCGGCGCCAACGCCATCCTCGGCGTCT
>ERZ772993.344-NODE-344-length-23281-cov-12.155042_pt1 | contig 23281 bp, 18 predicted proteins | sample MGYA00580670_ERZ772993 | MGnify/ENA primary metagenome ERZ772993 (study PRJEB29015, sample SAMEA2737936) | human oral metagenome | biome: human oral; feature: human-associated habitat; material: dental | place: China | collected 2136 ... | reverse complement strand
AGACCCGCCGGCTCGTGGCCAAGACGATCGTGGGCGTGCGCGAGGACTACGAGGGCATGCGCCTGAACACGGCCATCGCCAAGCTCATCGTGCTGAACAACCATCTGACGGGCCTGAAGCGGGTGCCGCGCGAGGCCGTCGAGGCCCTGACCCTCATGACGGCGCCGGTGGCCCCCCACATCGCCGAGGAGATCTGGAAGCGCCTGGGGCACGAGCACTCGCTGGCCCGTGAGGACTTCCCGGTCGTGACCGACGAGTCCCTGCTGGAGGCCGACAGGGTCACCTGCGTCGTCCAGGTCAAGGGCAAGGTCCGCGACCGCCTCCGGGTCTCCCCGGACGTCTCCGAGGCCGAGCTGGAGAAGCTGGCCCTGGCCGCCCCCGGCGTCATCCGCACCCTGGACGGGCGCGGCGTGCGCAAGGTGATCGTCAAGGCGCCGAGGCTGGTGAGCATCGTCCCCGACTGACGCGAGATTGGTTCAGTTCCGCGCCGAGATCGGTTCAGTTCCGCGCCGAGATCGGTTCAGTTCGGCATCGAGATCGGTTCCGTCCGATCCGATGATGACCGGCGTCCGTCCGGCGCGGGCCTCCGCGTCATCCAGTACGGAGATCGATGAGTCCGGCGAGCGCCCGAGCAGGCCGGCGAGTTCTGCGGGTCCGCCCGGGTCGCGTCGGGGGCCGGGATGCGAGCGCGGTCTCGGCTCCCCCGGCGGACATCCCGGGCGGTGGGACGCGGTTCATCGTAGGGTGAGCAGGCACAGGCTCGCCGCCGCCCCCGACTCGAGGAGTTCACCGTGCAGCTGCAGTGGTGGTCCGTTCTGCCCTTCGCCACGATGCTCGCCTGCATCGCGGTGCTTCCGCTCGTGCCGGTCACGGCGCACTGGTGGGAGAGGCGCTCCAGTCAGCTCGCCATCGCTCTGGCCCTGGGTCTGCCCGTGGCCGTATGGATGTGGCTGGTGCTGGGCTGGGAGCCCGTCTTCGCCGCCGTCGTCGAGTACGGCCAGTTCATCTCCCTTCTCCTGGCCCTGTTCATCGTGTCCGGCGGCATCTTCCTCAAGGGCGATATCGAGGCCACCCCGCGCAACAACACCATCTTCCTGGCCATCGGCGCCGTGCTCGCCAGCTTCGTCGGCACCACCGGCGCCGCCATGCTGCTGATCCGCCCACTGCTCAACACCAACTCGGAGCGCCGCTATCGGGTTCACACGGTGCTGTTCGCCATCTTCGTCGTGGCCAACTGCGGCGGTCTGCTCACACCCCTGGGCGATCCGCCCCTCTTCCTCGGCTTCCTGCGCGGCGTGCCCTTCACCTGGACCTTCCACCTGTTTGCCGAGTGGCTGTTCGTCAACGCGATGCTGCTGGCCGCCTACTTCTCCCTGGACACCTACTACCACGCGCAGGAGCCGGCGTCCTCCGTCCGCCTGGACCGCACCGAGATCGAGCCGCTGGGCCTGCGCGGCAGCATCAACTTCGTGTGGTTCGCCGTCATCATCGCCGCCGTCGCCCTCGCCCCGTCCATCGACGCCGAGGCCATCGAGCTCGGCGAGGCCACCGCCATGGACTGGGTGCCGCTGCGCGAGATCATCATGCTCGCCGCCGCCGGGGCCTCGTACGCCCTGGGCGACAGGCGGACGCGCTTCCAGGACAACCAGTTCGAGTGGGGGCCGATCGCCGAGGTCGCCACTCTGTTCATCGGCATCTTCCTGACCATGATCCCCGCCCTGCACTACCTCGACGAGATCGCCGACGCCCTGCCCCTGAACCAGGTCACCTTCTTCATCTTCACAGGGGGACTGTCCTCCGTGCTGGACAACGCCCCGACCTACGCGACCTTCTTCGAGCTGGCCGGGCAGGTCACCCACCCCGGGGGAGCGGTTGTCGCCACGGTGCCCGAGACCTACCTCGTGTCGATCTCGCTGGGCGCGGTGCTGTGCGGGGCGATCACCTACATCGGCAACGGCCCGAACTTCATGGTCAAGTCGGTGGCCGACTCCCGGGGCGTCGAGATGCCGTCCTTCGGCGGGTACGTCGTGCGATCCTTCACCTACCTCGTGCCGGTCCTGGCGGTGATGGTGTGCCTGTTCATCGCAGAGCCCGTCTGGGCCAAGGTGCTCGGAGGGCTCGGCGCGGCGGCGCTGCTCGCCAACGACGCGCGTCTGATCCGCGCAGGACGGCGCCTCGCCCTCGTCGACGGCTGAGCCCGCGACCCCGCCCCGCTCGACCCGATCGGCCCGGTCCTCCACCCGCCGGGCGGGGACGCCGAGCGAGCGGGGCGCTGGTGGACGTCGAGTCGTCCGACGAGCGCGAGCTCGTCGTCGGGTCCGAGGAGCAGGCGGCGAGTGGAACGGTCTGCAGGAGGAGACGGCGCGATACAGGCATGGTCGGTCCTTTCGGCGAGCGGATGGTCCTGCTGGATACGGGAAGCCTCGTGGAGGATCGTGCGAGCCGTCGGCGAGTGGCTTGTGCGCCGTCTGCGAGAACTCGGCACGGAACCGGACCGATCTCGACGCGGAACCGGACCGATCTCGGCACGGAACTGAACCGATCTCGGTGAAGGGGGGGGATCCGGCAACCGGGAGCCGGGGGTCAGCGGCTGCCCGGAGCGGTGACGAAGTCGATGAGCTCCTCCATGCGACCCAGCAGGGCCGGTTCCAGGTCCTTGTAGGTGCGAACCGCCGCCAGGATCCGCTGCCAGCCCCTGGCCACGTCCGCCTGGGTGGCGTGCGGCCACCCGAGCGCCTGCAGGGTGCCGTGCTTGATGTCGGTGCCCCGCGGCACCGCCGGCCACTCCCGCAGGCCCACCCGTTCGGGCTTGACCGCCTGCCACACGTCCACGTACGGGTGACCGAGCACGAGCACGTTCTCACCGCCGGGCAGGTCGCGCACGCGCCGGGCGATCCGCGACTCCTTGGACCCGGCCACGAGGTGGTCCACGAGCACGCCGGCGCGTCGTTCGGGGGAGGGGCCGAAGTCGGTCATGACCTCCTCGAGGTTGTCCACGCCGTCGAGCATGAGGACCACGACGCCCTCGTGGCGCAGGTCGTCGCCCCACACCTTCTCGACCAGCTCGGCATCGTGCCCGCCCTCCACCCAGATGCGCGAGGCCCGGGCGACTCTCGCCCGCTCATCGGTCACCGCGTAGGAGCCCGACGCCGTGAGCCTGCGCCCGCCCGCGCTGACCGGGCCGCGAGGGGCCCGGGAGCGCGGCTTCGGCGGGTCGAGGATCACGGGACGCCCATCCAGCCAGAAGCCGCCGCCCAGGGGGAATCCACGGCGCGCGCCCCGGCGGTCCTCCAGGACGACGACGCGGCGCCCGCCCGACTTCTCCACCGCCATCGCTGCTCCCACGAAGCCGCTCTCACGATCCTCCAGGACCATGCCGCGCTCCAGGGGCACGTGCACGGACTCGGGGCGATCGGCGTGCGGACCCACCCGGTGCGGATCGACGGCCAGCACGTCGCCGCCGTAGCGGTCCGAGGCCGACGGCCGCGACGGCGGGGGACCGGCGGGCCCCGTGGCCGGGCGCCGTCCGCCGGTCCCGGGGTCGGAGGCCCCCGCGGAGGCCTGGGCGCGCAGGGCCATGCGGCGCTCGACGGTCGAGCCGGGCACGGGGCGGGAGCGGTAGGGCATCGCGTTCACCCTGGGCACGGTAGGGGAACCTCACGCCGCTGAGGCGGCTGACCCGCCGGGCCCCGGCGTAGGATGGCACTCACACTCCGCGAGTGCTAATCGGCGTCGCGGGCGGCCGACGAGGAAGGAGCACGACCATGGCCGACGACCGTCGCCTGAAGGTCCTGTCCGCCATCGTCACCGACTACGTGCGCACCCGTGAGCCCGTCGGCTCGCGCGCCCTGGCCGAGCGCTACCGGCTCGGCGTCTCCCCGGCCACGATCCGCAACGACATGGCCTCCCTGGAGGATGAGGGCTACATCCACCAGCCGCATACGAGCGCCGGCCGGGTGCCCACGGAGAAGGGCTATCGGCTCTTCGTCGATGAGATCGCCCGCGTCAAGCCCCTGTCCTCCCCGGAGCGCCGGGCCATCACCGCATTGTTGTCGGGCGCCGTCGACCTGGAGCAGATCGTGGCCCGCACCGTGCGGGTTCTGGCCCAGCTCACCGGCCAGCTCGCCGTCGTGGAGTACCCCAGTTTGCGGCGCACGGCCCTGCGTCATCTCGAGCTCGTCGCCCTGGGACCCACCCGTGTGCTGCTCGTCATCATCACCGACACGGGCCGCGTCGAGCAGCGCACCGTGTCCGTGCCCGCGGGGCGCGTCATCGACCCGCTGGCGCTGGAGTCCCTGCGCACCCGCATGAACGCGGCCCTGGTCGGCCGCATCGCCACCGACGTCGTCCCCATCCTGGCCTCCTTGGCCGAGGGCGTCCCCGAGGAGGAGAGACTCCTGCTCGCCGCCGTGTCCGACGGTCTCGTCGAGGCCTTGCGCCCCGACGGGGAGGAGCGCATCGTCGTGGCCGGTACGGCCAACCTGGCCCGCTCCACGCCCGACTTCTCCTCGCTCGGACCGCTGCTGGATGCAGTCGAGGAGCAGGTGGTGCTGCTGCGCCTGTTCGCGGAGGACGCCGCCTCCGGGCTGCCCCGCTCACGGGAGAATGAGGGCATGCGGGTGTCGATCGGCAGCGAGAACCGCGACGACGCGCTGGCGGAGGCCTCGGTCGTGACCGCGTCCTACGGGGCGGGGGCCGGGGACGTCGTCGCGCACCTGGGCGTGATCGGCCCCACTCGCATGGACTATCCGGCCGCCATGGCGGCTGTGCGGGCCGTTGCCCGCTACCTGTCCCGATTCCTGACCGACACCGATTGCACCGGCCCATGAGGGGCACTATTCGAGGGCACGGCCCGAGCCTACCCTCGATCGCGGCCTCCGCTCCGGCCGGAGGCCGCCCGGCACCTGTTACACCACCGACCAGAGAGCACGACCAAGCGTGAGCGACTACTACGAGGTTCTCGGCGTGAGCCGCCAGGCCACCACCGACGAGATCAAGCGCGCCTACAAGAAGAAGGCCCGCAAGCTGCACCCGGACGTGGCCGGCCCCGGCCACGAGGACGAGTTCAAAGCCGTCAACGCCGCCTACGAGGTGCTCTCGGACTCCGACAAGCGCCAGATGTACGACCTCGGCGGGGAGGACGCCGTGCACGGTGGCGGCGGCTTCGGGGCCGGGGGCTTCAGCGCCTCCGACCTCGGGGGGTTCGGGGACTTCCTCCAGCAGGCCTTCTTCGGCGGCGGGGCCGCCTCGCGCGGTCCGGCGTCCCGGGCGCGGCGGGGGCAGGACTCGCTCGTGACCCTCGAGGTCGACCTGGCCGATGTGGCCTTCGGCGCGACCAAGGCCCTGCCCATCGACACCTACGTCACCTGCGAGACCTGCGGCGGCTCGTGCTGCGCCGAGGGAACCAGGCCCGTGACCTGCTCGGAGTGCAACGGCCGGGGTTCCATCCAGCACATGCAGCGCTCCTTCCTGGGCAACGTCGTCACCTCGTCCCCCTGCCCGCGCTGCCAGGGCTTCGGCACCGTCATCGCCTCCCCGTGCCGCGACTGCAACGGCGAGGGCCGCAGGCGCGTGCGCACCACTATCGAGGTCAACATCCCGGCGGGGGTGTCCACGGGTACTCGTATCCGCATGTCCGGGCGCGGGGAGGCCGGCCCGGCCGGCGGTCCCAACGGCGACCTGTACGTCGAGATCCACGAGACTCGCGACGAGACCCTCTCGCGCACGGGCGATGACCTGTACACCGAGCTGCGCGTGCCCGTGACCGCGGCGGCGCTGGGGGCGAGCTTCCCCCTGTCCACCCTGGACGGTGAGCGGACCGTGTCGGTCAAGCCGGGCACTCAGAACGGCGACGAGGTGGTCCTCTCGGGTCTGGGGGTGGGGCGCCTGCGCCGCTCCGGGCGCGGCGACCTGCACGTGCAGATCGTCGTGGAGACGCCCACCAGGCTCGATGACCGCCAGCGTCAGCTGCTCGCCGAGCTCGCCTCGCTGCGGGGCGAGGACGGCTACGCGCCCGCCAGGGACGAGTCCCTGCTGGGCAAGTTCAAGAACAAGTCCAGGCGCCGCTGAGACGAGCCTCAGGCTCCGGCGCCGCCATCGGGCCGGTGGGGGCCCGGGGTCGGGCGCCGCCCGAAGATGGCCCGGCCGACGCGAACGCAGGTCGAGCCGCCCTCGACGGCGAGCTCGAAGTCCCCGCTCATGCCCATGGACAGCCGCCCGTCGCCGACCGTGCCCGCCTGGAGCCCGGCGTCGCGCAGGGCTCGCATGAGGCGGAAGCACTCGCGGATACGACCCTCGTCGTCCGTATGGGCGGCCAGCGTCATGAGCCCGCGCACGCGCAGCGAGGAGTAGGCGGGCAACGCCGCCAGGAAGGCCGTGACCTCGGCCGGGTCGAGCCCGAACTTGGAGGGCTCGCCCGAGGAGTTGACCTGCACGTAGACGTCCAGGCCGCGGCCCGCCGCCTGCAGACGCCGATCGAGGGCCTCGGCCACGCGCAGGGAGTCCAGGGCCTGGAACTCGCTCGCGAAGGCCGCCACGTCCTTCGCCTTGTTGGTCTGCAGGTGGCCGATGACGGCCCAGCGGATGCCGAGGTCGGCCAGGGCGGCGGCCTTGCGCCTGGCCTCCTGGACCTTGTTCTCACCCATCCGGGTGATGCCGGCGGCATGGGCGGAGCGCAGCCGTTCCTCGGGAACGGTCTTGGACACGGGCAGCAGGCGGATCTCGGAGGCGTCGCGTCCGGCGCGCGCGGCGGCGGCGGCGAGCCGGGCGCGCACGGCCGCCAGGTTGCGGCGGAAGTCCTCCACGGTGGTGGCGGTGATGAGCCCGGATCCCCCCGGGGCGGAGAACCTCTCGGCATGCGGCTGCTGCGACTCCTGCGGCTTCTGCGGCTCTGTCATACCGGTGACGCTACACCGGCGGCGCCGGTCGCGCGGCGGCCGTAGGCTGACCCGGTGACCGCCCCCGTCTTCATCGTGAGTCCCGACGCGCTCGAGTCGATCGGTGGAGCCGGGGCCGCCCGCTCCGGCGACGTGCTGACGCTGACCGGCCCCGAGGCCCGTCACGCCGTGACGGTGCGCCGGTTGCGGACGGGGGAGCGCGCGGACCTGGTCGACGGCGAGGGCCTGCGACTGATGTGCGAGGTGGAGGCCGTGGAGGCCGTGAACGGCGGGGCCGCCGGGGCCGGGCGCGGGAGTCGCCTGGTGGTGCGGGTGATCGAGCGCGTCGTCGAGCCGGCGGCGCCGCTGCGCCTGACCCTGGTGCAGGCCCTGGCCAAGGGCGGCCGTGACGAGCAGGCGGTGGAGACGGCCACGGAGGTCGGGGTCGGGGCCGTCGTGCCGTGGCGGGCTCAGCGGTGCGTGTCGGTGTGGAGGGGCGCGAGGGCCGTCAGGGGGCGCGAGCGGTGGCGGGTGACGGCCCGGGAGGCCGCCAAGCAGGCCCGTCGCGCCCGGGTGCCGCAGGTGGAGGAGGTGCGGACGACACCGGAGCTGGCCGCGTGGACGTCGGGGGTCGTCGCGTCCGGGGGAGTGGTGCTGGTGCTCCACGAGGAGGCGACGACGCCCATCGGCGGGGTGGGACTGCCGGAGCCGGATGACGCGCGGCCGCCGGTACTCGCGGTCGTCGTCGGCCCGGAGGGCGGGATCGACGAGACGGAGACTGCGGCGCTTCAGGACGCCGGAGCGACCGCGGTGCGACTGGGGCCGCACGTCATGCGGACGGCGTCAGCCGGACCGGTCGCGCTCGCGCTCCTGGCCCAGCGTGCAGGCCTGTGGGGCTGAGGCGCCGGGTCCGCGTCGGCGGCTCCGCAGCATTCTCAGAGTCTTCACAGGCCGAGCGGGGGCTGGTATTCAGGTCCAGCGGGTTATATATGAGTCACCGCCGGACGGGCGGGGCCGTGAGGGTTGGGGAACCCGGTGACCGGCCTCCTCCGAGGTGGCTCGGGGTTTAAGGGAGCCCCGGGTCGATCGTTCCGGCGAAGGAGGGAGTTCCCCCGATTCGGGAACACGGGAGCGGAGCCCCTCGATGACAAGGGCCCGCGGGCCGGGGAGACAACCCGGTACCGCGGGTCTCGTCGTATTCGAATGTGCGTGAGGGCATGCGAGGGCGCTGCTGAATTCGTCGGTCCTGCTTGTCGCGGCGGCGGAGCCCGACTAGTTTTCGAGTATGGCTTCTGAAGCTGTTTCTCCGCTCGCCCCGGGGTCGGCTTCTCCGCTGGTCCAGCCGTGGGCCAGGGTCGCGTGCTGGACGGCGTGCCTGTGCGCGCTGCCCTCGGCTGCTTGGCGAGTGGCCATGATGGCTGGGGCGGATACGGGTTTCGGTCGGACGGATCTCTATCGCGGCAGCGCGGAGGGGACGGCCTACGTCGTGACCCTGGAGCTCCTCCAGGTCGGCGCTGGGCTGCTCTGCCTGGGGCTGTGCCAGTCGTGGGGCGAGAGGGCCCCGCGATGGGTGCCGGCCGCGGGTGGGAGGACGATCCCCCGTACGCTGCCCCTCCTCCTGGGCGGAGCGGGGAACCTGCTGCTCTACCTCATCATCTACCCGGTCGTCCTTCTCTTCGGACTGGCCCTCCTGAGCGAGCCGCCGTCCTGGACGCCCATCGAGGGCATGAGCGTCGGCCAGCGCACCGTCTTCTCCCTGTGCTACGCGCCCATGCTGCTGTGGCCCATCGCCCTGACGACCGGCCTGGTCGGCTACTGGCGCAGGCACCGGCTCGGCGGTGCCCGGGCCCGCAGCTGAGGCGCCGCGCCGCCGTTCGGCCGCTGCGCCTCCATGGGGTGCCCGTGCCGGGGGCTCGGAGGATCTTGCGGGGAGTTGCGTCCGCTGCGAAGACACACGAACCGGTTGTGACTGTCATGAGTGGGTTCAAGTCGGTGGGAGGTGGGAGACTATTCCCCGGTGCCCGACCCCGGGCGGCCGTTCCCGACGACCAGGACGACGAGGTCATACCCCTTGAGTAAAGAGACTGAGCGCGATGCGCTTCACCGTGCGATCTGGCAGGTTGCCAACGATCTGCGCGGGAGCGTGGACGGATGGGACTTCAAGGCCTACGTCCTGGGCTTTCTTTTCTACCGGTTCATCTCCGAGAACCTCGCCGAATACGTCAACGCCGGCGAGCGCGAGGCCGGGGACCCAGACTTCGACTACCGCTTCCTGTCTCACGCCGACGCCGAGGGCGCCCGCCGCGGTATCATTGAGGAGAAGGGCTTCTTCATCGCCCCGGGCGACCTGTTCGACAACGCGCGCGAGCGGGCACCGCACGACGAGAACCTCAACGAGACCCTCTCGCGCATCTTCAAGAGCATCGAGGCCTCGGCGACCGGCACGGGCTCGGAGTCGGATCTGCGGGGCCTGTTCGACGACGTGGACGTGAACTCCACGAAGTTGGGACGCACGGTGGCCCAGCGCAACGACAAGCTCACGCGACTCATGCAGGCGATCGGGGACCTGAACCTGTCCTACGGGGAGTCCTCGATCGACACCTTCGGCGACGCCTACGAGTACCTCATGACGATGTACGCCTCGAACGCGGGCAAGTCGGGCGGCGAGTTCTTCACGCCGCAGGAGGTCAGCGAGGTACTGGCCCGTATCACGGTCATGGGTAAGAAGAGCGTCAACCGCGTCTACGACCCCGCCTGTGGATCGGGCTCGCTGCTGCTGAAGTTCGCAAAAGTGCTCGGTAAGGAGAACGTGCGCGGCGGGTTCTTCGGCCAGGAGATCAACCTGACCACCTACAACCTGTGCCGGATCAACATGTTCCTGCACGACATCAACTTCGCCGACTTCAGCATCGCCCATGGGGACACGCTCACGGACCCGGCGCACTGGGACGACGAGCCCTTCGAGGCGATCGTCTCCAACCCGCCCTACTCAACGAAGTGGATCGGCAAGGACGATCCGGCTCTCATCAACGACCCGCGCTTCTCCCCAGCGGGTGTGCTGGCCCCGAAGTCGAAGGCGGACCTGGCCTTCACCATGCACATGCTGTCCTGGCTGGCAGTGGATGGGACAGCGGCGATCGTCGAGTTCCCGGGCGTGCTCTACCGAGGCGCAGCCGAGGCCAAGATCCGCCAGTACCTGGTGGAAAACAACTATGTCGACGCCGTCATCCAGCTTCCGCCGGACCTGTTCTTCGGGACGACGATCGGCACATGCATCATCGTGCTCAAGAAGTCGAAGCAGGACAACAGTGTCCTGTTCGTGGATGCCTCACAGCAGTTCGTGCGGGAGGGCAACAAGAACAAGCTCTCGGCGGAGAGCCAGGAGACGATCCTGGAAACACTCGCCAAGCGGACCGACGTCGATCACGTGGCCGCGCTGGTAGGCGCGGAGGCGATCAGGGAGAACGGGTTCAACCTGTCGGTGTCCTCCTACGTGGAGGCGGAGGACACTCGCGAGGAGGTCGACATCGTAGAGCTCAACGCCCGAATCAAGGAGATCGTGGCACGACAGGAAGTTCTACGGGCGAGTATCGATGAGATCGTCGCCGATCTCGAAGGTGGTGCCCGGTGAGCCGCATCGACGACCTCATCCGCGACCTCTGCCCCGACGGTGTGGAATACAAGCCGCTTGGCGAAGTCGGCCGTCTACTCGGAGGCTTGGCAGGAAAGACCAAGGCGGATTTTGTCGACGGCACAGCTCGGTATGTGTCGTACAAGAACGTTTATTCGAACATCGAAGTTGACGTGACCGCAGACGATTTCGTCAAGATCAGCGAGTCAGAGACACAGAACGCCCTCCAGATTGGTGACATACTTTTCACTGGATCCTCAGAAAACCGAGAAGAGATCGGGCTCACATCCGTCATCACATCACTACCCCCGGAACCATTATACCTTAACAGCTTTTGCGTCTGCTTTCGACCCAACGAGAACTTCATCCTGCTTCCCGAATTCTCAAAGCACATTTTTCGCTCCGATGCGGTTCGACATCAAATAACCAAAACGGCGACAGGCGTAACGCGAATAAACATTTCTCGCAGAAATCTTACAAAAATACACATCCCCCTACCCCCTCTCGAAGTACAGCAAGAGGTCGCGAGAACGCTAGACCAGTTCACACAGCTGGAGGCCGAACTGGAGGCGGAGCTGGAGGCCCGTCAACAACAGTACGCATACTATCGCGACATCCTTGTGGCACCTCGATTTCCAAGAGATTCCGTCAAGTTGGGGGAAGTTTCCCACATCGCACGAGGAGCCTCTCCGCGACCAATCCGCAAATTCATCACAAATGACGACGGAATACCGTGGATCAAAATTGGAGACGTTCCACCACAGGGAAAGTACGTCACCGCCACCGCACAGCACATCAGCAACGATGGCGCCGAAAAGTCGCGACAAATCAAACCGGGAGACTTTATCCTATCAAACTCCATGAGTTTCGGTAGACCATACATCTCGAAGATCAACGGATGCATTCATGACGGCTGGCTAGTCATATCAAACTACGAGAATACATTCGCCCCAGACTTCCTCTATCACGTCTTGCGATCATCCCCCATTCAAAACGGATTCGCGCAACGCGCAGGCTCGGGAACGGTAAGAAACCTCAATTCTAAAATCGTGAGCGAGACCCTCGTTCCGGCTCCGCCTATCGGTCAACAACGCGAAATTGTTCACCTTCTGAACAAGTTCGATCTTCTCGTGAATGACCTGACCTCCGGCCTCCCCGCCGAAATCGAGGCTCGTCGCAAGCAATACGAGTACTACCGTGATCGCCTCCTTACCTTCCCCGAAAAGAACTGACCTCATGAGTGGAAAACATATCGAGCTCTTCCTCGTTGATGGCGAGCCAGGCGGCATCATGACCGCAGACGTCTCGGGGTGGACTGGCCACGTCCTTAGCGGACCCCGTACGGCTCTTACTCGTCTTCTCACCCGAGAGGAGGCTCACCGCAACGGCGTTTATCTTCTTCTCGGTGATGATCCTGATGCCATCGAGAACCTTGCTTGCTACATTGGGAGAACTGAGAATTTCTTGCAACGCTTCCGTCAGCACGACCGCAAGAAGGACTGGTGGGACCGGGCGGTCCTTGTCAGCAGTCGTGACGACTCCTTCAATGAAGGGCACTGGGGGTATCTTGAAGCCCGCCTTATCGAAATCGCCACTACCGCCAAACGCTGTTCTTTTCCCGACAACGCTCAAATTCCACAAACCCGAAAGCTTTCGGAGGCTCAGCAGTCCGACGCTGAGGCCTTCCTTGACCAGGTCCGCGTTGTTCTCCCGGTCCTCGGTGTGAGTATCCTGCGCAGCGCTAAGACGCTTCCTGAGAGGCAAACTCCTCCGCCGGACATAGAATCCCCCGTCTTCACGCTCACTGTCACTAAGCGCGATATTCATGCCCGAGCCCGCGTTATCGGGGACGAGTTCATCATGCTGGAGGGCTCCCGCATTGTTGGCGAATGGACCAACAAGGGGAGTTCTCAGAGCACCCGTCGCGCCTACGAATCCTACCGCGCCCGCCACACCAAGCTTGTTGATGATGGAAGTATCGCCGTCGATGGTCTCACCGGCACTCTCACACGGGACGTCCCTTTCTCTTCACCATCCACTGCCGGCTCTATCGCTACCGGCCGATCTTGCAATGGTCGTATCGCCTGGAAATGGACAGGAGGCACCTACGGTGACTGGGAGAACCGGGACCTGGATTCCACGGCCACAGTCACAGCAGAATCTCTCCAGCCCTGACGAAAGCGTCTTTCCATGACTATTCGTGAAGCCTCGGCCGTCGGCGTCGAACCGGTCGTCCTGACCAGTGAGAGCACCGTCGTCGGCCTCTATGAGACCGAGGAGACCGACCGCGCCGGCTACCAGTCGGAAGCCGAGCTGGAGGCGGCCTTCATCCGCCAGCTGCGGGCCCAGGCCTACGAGTACGTCACCTTCTCCTGCGAGGACGAGCTCATCGCCAACCTGCGCACCCAGCTCGAGGCCCTCAATGACTACGCCTTCACCGATGAGGAGTGGGAGCGTTTCTTCGCCCAGTCGATCCGCACCCGCTCAGGCGGCGGGGACGAGATCGCGGAGAAGTCCCGCCGAATCCAGGAGGACCACGTCCAGGTCCTCATCCGGGACAACGGCGAGTCCAAGAACATTCGGCTCATCGACAAGCAGCACATCCACAACAATCGTCTGCAGGTCACCAACCAGTACGTCGTCGAGACCGGTGCCCACCACACCCGCTACGACGTCACCGTCTTCGTCAACGGCCTGCCGCTGGTGCACATCGAGCTCAAACGCCGCGGCATGCCCATCCGCGAGGCTTTCAACCAGATCAACCGCTACCAGCGCGACTCCTTCTGGGCGGGCGCCGGCCTGTTCGGCTACGTCCAGATCTTCGTCATCTCCAACGGCACCCACACAAAGTACTACTCGAACACCACCCGGTTCGACCACGTCACCGAGTCCACGCGCGGCAAGCGCGAGTCCAAGGCTGCCAGCTCGGACTCCTTCGAGTTCACCTCCTGGTGGTCCGACGCCGCGAACAAGCCGATCATGGACCTGGTCGACTTCACTCGAACCTTTTTCGCCAAGCATACGCTGCTGGCCCTGCTGACCCGCTACTGCGTCTTCACCACCGCGCAGAAGCTCCTGGTCATGCGGCCCTACCAGATCGCCGCGACCGAGGCGATCCTCCAGCGGATTCTCACGGCGTTGGCCAACAAGCAGACCGGCACCCTGGCCGGCGGCGGCTACATCTGGCACACCACCGGCTCAGGCAAGACCCTCACCTCCTTCAAGACCGCCAAACTGGTCGCCGGAATGGAGGGGATCGACAAGGTCATCTTCGTCGTCGACCGCAAGGACCTGGACCACCAGACCATCAAGGAGTACAACCGCTTCGCCGAGGGAACGGTCTCCGCCAACCAGTCCACCAACCAGCTGAGCCGGCAGATCAACGACCCGGATACGCGCATCATCGTCACCACGATCCAGAAGTTCTCCAACTTCGTGGGCCGCAACCGCAAGCACGCCATCTACACCGGGCACGTCGTCCTCGTCTTCGACGAGTGCCACCGCAGCCAGTTCGGGGACATGCACACGGCTATCACCAAGGCCTTCCGCAATTACCACCTCTTCGGGTTCACGGGCACACCGATCTTCGCGGCGAACTCCGGCTCCAGCGGGAATGTCCAGCTGCGCACCACCGCGCAGGCCTTCGGCGACCAGCTGCATACGTACACGATCGTGGACGCGATCCGGGACAAGAACGTACTGCCGTTCCGCATCGACTACATCGACACGATCAAGATGCCCGACTCTGTGCGCGACGCGGAGATCAGTGCCATCGACACCGAGCGGGCGCTGCTGGCGCCCGAGCGGCTGGCCCAGGTGGTGGGCTACATCCGGGAGCACTTCGACCAGAAGACGCGGCGCAACTCCTCCTACACGCTGGGGCAGAAGCGGGTGCTGGGCTTCAATTCCCTGTTCGCGACGGCGTCGATCCGGGCGGCGCGTGCCTACTACATGGAGTTCAAGCGGCAGCAGGAGGGACTGGGCGCGGACCGGCGTCTGAGCGTCGGCATCGTCTACTCCTACGCGCCCAACGCCGACGCGCCCGGTGAGACGCTGGCCGATGAGGCCGTGGACCCCTCGCAATTGACCGCGGACGACCGCGCTTTCCTCGATGAGGCGATCCGCGACTACAATGCGCAGTTCGGCACCGCCTATGACACGAGCGCCCAGGGGTTCGAGGGCTACTACGAGGACATCTCCCGGCGACTGGCGGAGCGGACGATCGACCTGGTCATCGTGGTCAATATGTTCCTCACCGGGTTCGACTCCAAGACGCTCAACACCTTGTGGGTGGACAAGCCGCTGCGCACGCACGGGCTCATCCAGGCATTCTCGCGTACGAACCGGATTCTCAACTCGGTCAAGACCTACGGCAACGTGATCTGCTTCCGGGACCTGCAGGAGGAGACCGATGAGGCCATCGCCCTGTTCGGCAACGAGGCCGCAGGCGGGCTAGTGCTCCTGAGGCCCTACAAGGAGTATCTGGAGGACTACCTGGAGAAGATCAACGAGCTGCGGGCGAGGTTCGAGCCGGGTCAGATGATCGCCTCGGAGACCGAGCAGAAGGAGTTTATCCGCCAGTTCGGGAAGATCCTGCGGCTGCGCAACATCCTGGCGAGCTTTGACGACTTCAGCGCCGACGACGTCATCGGCGAGGCTGAGTTCCAGGACTACCGCAGCGTGTACGTGGATCTGTATGCCGAGATGCGGCGGGCGGCCGACGTGGAGAAGGAGGTCGTCAACGACGATCTCGTCTTCGAGATCGAGCTGGTCAAGCAGGTGGAGGTGGGCGTCGCCTACATCCTCATGCTGCTGGACAAACACCGGGGCGAGGCGGGAGACGGCGAGGACAAGGAGATCCCGGTGGAGATCCGCCGGGCCGTGACGTCCAGTCCCAGCCTGCACAACAAACGCGACCTCATTGAGGACTTCGTGCACACGGTGTCCGCCTTCGGGGACGTGGACGAGCAGTGGCGGGCCTTCATTGAGCAGCGGCGCAGCGAGGAGCTAGCGGCGATTATCCGCGATGAGCGGCTGCGCGAGGGGCCGGCGAAGGCGCTGGTGGAGACAGCCTTGCGGGACGGGTACGTGCCCACAGAAGGAACCGCGATCACCAAGATCCTGCCGCCCACCTCCAGGTTCCGCCGCTCGGCCGACGACGACGGCCACGACGAGAAGAAGCGCCGCGTCCAAGCCGCCCTGGCCGCCTATGTCGAGCGGTTTGGAAATCTATAATAAGTTAAGGATCTCAACAAAAGGTGTGCCATGACTTCCATCATTGAATTGAACGCGACAGATGCCAGAAAAGCCTTGATGGCCTCATCGTCGTTTTCTCGACTGCCGATACCTCTTTATTTCGATTTTACGGAACTTCTGAGCAAAACGTCTGATGCCATGCGCAATGCTGGTGGGACGCGAAAGAAGTATCAAAATGGAAATTACAAAATCCGGGATATTGAGAATGTGAACTACCTACTGATTTCAAATAAAGACGCCGACCTTGCGTGGCGGCCATTCGAGTTAATCCATCCAGTACTTTATGTCGAGCTAGTTAACTTAATTACCGAACCATCAAATTGGAGTTTCATCCAAACTAGATTTAGGGAATTCTCACAAAACCCTAAAATCAGATGCTGTTCAATACCTCAAGTCAACGATTCATCTCAAGTGGCAGCCGAGTCTGCAATTCTTGACTACTGGAGCAGGTTCGAACAAGAATCGATAGCAGAATCCCTGAAGTATAAGTATGTGTGCCTGACGGATGTCGCGAACTGCTATGATTCAGTTTACACGCACACAATTTCCTGGGCTCTTCACGAAAAGATTGCCGCAAAGAAGAATCGAGGAAATCGGAGCACCCCTTTACTAGGAGACAAAATTGACAAAATACTTCAAGATATGCATTACGGCCAAACAAACGGGATTCCCCAAGGGAACATAATTTCCGATCTGATTGCGGAAATTATACTTGGCGATGCGGATGAACGGCTACAAAAGGAGATGGATGAGAAGTCATCGTCACCTAATCGGGCGAAGATCGACTTCGAAATATTGCGCTACCGCGACGATTATCGTATTTTCACTAACTCCGCGGAAGATGCTAGCGAAGTTTTACTAACTTTGACCAATGTTCTTCGATCGATTAATATGCGACTAAACCAATCGAAAACCCTAATTTCTGACGACGTCATATCCGCCTCGATTAAAGCAGACAAAACGGCACTCATTGGACTCGGATTTCCGGACACTTTCCCTAAAGGGGGGTCGCAGAAAAAACTGCTGGCTATCCGCCAGTTTGGGCTAGACTACCCCAACAGCGGAGGGCTTATGAGACTGCTTGCTGAATTTCGAAAGAATATGCCGACCACACCTATAAAAAGCAATCAATACACAGATATCGGAATTTTAATTGCAGTCACAGTCGGCATCATGTTGAAAAACTCAAGGGTTTACCCGCAGTGTGTGGGGATACTTTCTCACTTATTTAGTTCACTAGACTCCAACGATGTAGAAAAACAGGTTGAATTAATAGTGAAACGGATGTCAGAGGTTCCGAATACGGGATACTTCGATCTATGGATGCAGCGAGCCGCGGCCCCTCGAGGAATCCATCCTGAGTATCGAGAGAAACTGTGTCATCATGTCGCGAACCGAAGTAACGTAGCAGAACATCAACTCTGGGATAATTCATGGCTCATACGTAGCATTGACAGCATAGTTAAAGACACGCCCATTGTCGCACCGAGCGCCCTTGCATCACTATCTCCTGTAATTTCGGCAAGCGAAACTGATCTTTTCCTTGATTATTACTGAGCGACAGACGTGAGGCTGGGGCGTTAGTGGGTCCAAGAGTCGTAGCGTGTTGATCCTCGTGTCCGTCTGGTGATTGTCTTGTGGTCCGTTGGTGCTCTCCTGCGGTGCGGTGACGCAGTTCTGCGCTGAGCAAGCTGTACTGGTGCGCATTGGAGGAGGCAGGTATTAGTGCTGGATCCCCTGTCACCCTGACGCTGATCATGGTCTGCATCGGATACGTCAGCACGGGCCGGGTGCGCACCGTGTCGAACGAGGGGTGACCGCGGCGCACGGAGCGCACTGCCCCGCTCCCGCCTCAGTCCTCGCCGGCCCTCACGACGATGCGATGACCGCCCAGCAGCGCCACGGCCACCACCGCGAACATGACGATAGCGGGAATGCCCACGATGCTGGAGGTGACCGGGTTCCAGGAATCGCCCACGGCTACCAGGGCGAGGGGCATGGTTCCGTAGGCGTTGAGCGTCCCGTGGGCGACGGCCGCCGGCAGGACGCTCCCCGACCTCATCCGCAGCCACGCCAGCACGCAACCGAAGGCCACGCAGGAGACGGTGAACAGGGCGATGCCGGGTAGCGGCGGGATCTGATTGTTGTACTCGTACCCCATGGCGATCAGGGGCGCATGCCACAGTCCCCACACGACCCCGGTGAGCAGCACGGCGCGCGTCGCACCGAGCGGAGCCAGCGCGGACAGGAGCCAGCCCCTCCACCCGGTCTCCTCACCGAGCGCCACAGCGGCATTGATCGTGCAGCCGGCCACAAGGGACTCGATCGGGAGGAGGGCCAGGAGGACGCCCGCGGGCGGAAGCGGCTTCGAGGAGTTCGTGTTCAACGCCGCGATCCTCGCCATCAGCCCGGACAGGGTCCAGTCCGGCCGCATCCACCCGGCGGCGACCGCCACCGCCAGGCAGGCGGCGCTGACGGCCACGACCAGCGCGGCTCCGATCAGCGCCGACGTCAGAACCCGGCCCCGGCCGCCCGGCGCGGGCCGCCGGAGCCCGACGGCCCGCAGCCAGGGCTCTCCGGTGACGAAGCGGCAGACCACCCACGAGGCCAGAGCGGGGGAGAACATGCGAATGGCGAGGAGCGCATAGGACAGGGGCGTGCCCAGGCCGCCCGTCAGGGCGCAGACCGCGTCCAGCGCGAAGGCGGCCCCCATGGCGACCGCGACGAACAGGCCGACCGCCCGCCATCGCACAGACTGAAGTGCGATTGTATCCATGCAGGGCACCTCCTGCGCACCTGGGCTAGGGACGACGTCGCCGTTCACTCTAGTCGCAGGACGGTCCCGGGGTGCGGGTGGAGCCTTTGGTCTCATCACTGTGAGACGTAGTGCGGGAAGGGCCCCGGGGCATGCGGGACGGAGTACGCGTCCTCTCCCCGCCCAGCGGCCCAGGTCGAAGGGCCCCGGGGCATGCGGGACGGAGGCTAGGATGCGGCCATGTCGAATCTCCCTGCGCTTCGTCTGCCCCGCAAGAAGGCGCGATCGATCTTCCAGATCGTCGGGTCGGCCGGCTTCGTGCTCATCAGCCTCATGCTGCTCGTCATCGGCCTGACGTCGAGGTCCCTCGACGCCCAGGCCTTCGCCTTCGTGACGGCAGGGCTCCTGGGGGTGGTCGTCTTCGGCTTCTTCGCCTTCCTGAGCCTGCGCACACTGGCCCGCCCGGCCCTGATCGTCGACGACCAGGGCATCTGGGACAACACCTCGGGGCTGTCGATCGGCTTCATCCCATGGGAGCAGACGCTCGGCTTCCGGCCGATGCGGGTGATGCTCAATGACCTCGTGGCGGTCTTCTGGGCGGACGAGCGATGGGCGTGGGACCACATGGGGCTGATGTCCCGGTGGCTGAACCGGGTCAATCGGGGTGTCACGCCCGTCGGCCCGATCAGCGCGGACTTCCTCGAGGTGACCGGCCCGCAGCTCGCCCTCATGCTCCTCGCGCAGCGGCGCCAGCGTCGCCCGGAGCTGTCCGAGGTCCCCGGCATGCCCCCGACGCCGTGACGACTGCGACGGCTGCGATGACTGCGACGGCTGCGATGACTGCGACGGCTGCGATGACCGTGACAACGGCCATGACGGCCATGACAACGCGGCCGATCGCGGCGGCCCTCTCCTCCCGCCGGTCGGGCCCCGCGGAATGACCCCGCGCGGACGCCGGCCCGCGGGCAGCCCGGACGCGCGCGAGGCGATCCTCACCGCGGCGCGCACGGCCTTCGCCCGCGACGGCTACCGGACCTCCCTGCGCGGCATCGCCCGCGATGCCGGTGTGGATCCCGCTCTCGTGCACCACTACTTCCCCGAGCGCGCCCGACTCTTCACCGCCGCAGTCCTGGCCACGCCGGAGGGGCGCGAGCTGGACGCCTCCGTGCTGATCGACGGCGTGCTCAATCTTCCCGACTCCAGGCAGGGCGAGGCCCTGGTCCGAATGTTCGTCACCCAGTGGGATGAGTGGGATGCGGAGGGGGAGCGATTCGCCGCGACCGTCCGCGTCGTGCTCGAGGACGGCGCGGTCGCGGCGCGAGTCCGCGACATGATCGTCGCGGGCCTGGTGACCCCGGTGGTGGCGCGCATAGCCCCCGATCGGGCGGACCTGCGGGCGCAGCTGGTCGCCAGTCAGCTGATCGGCCTGGGAATGGCGCGGTGGGTCTCGCGGCTGGAGGCCGTTCGCGCCGCGGACGCGGACGCGCTGGCGGCCGCCGTCGGGCCGACCATCCAGCGCTACATGACCGGCGACCTGACCTGCTGAGCCCGCTGCGAGACGGTGCCCGTGAGCACCGCTCTTGAAGGGGCGACGCTCCACGCCATATATTCATCATATGATGAAAAACCTGGGCGCGTCCCCGCCCGCCACCGCGTCGGCTCCGGGGGGCGAGGGGACCTCGGACGGATGCGCGTCCGTTCCCCCGTCCTCCGACTCGTCCTCGTCCGCCTCGCCCACGGCGGTTCACGTCTGCGGGCTGCGCGTGAGGCGCGGCGGCCGCCCGATCCTCCACGGGCTGTCCTTCGACCTGCCCACCGGCACCATCACCGGTCTCCTCGGTCCCTCCGGATGCGGCAAGACCACGCTCATGCGAGTCCTCGTCGGTGTTCAGCGCTACGACGGCGAGGTCCGCGTCCTCGGCGCCGACCCCGGCGCGCCCGCTGTTCGGGACCGCGTCGGCTACGTCACCCAGGAGGCCGCCGTCTACAAGGACCTCACCGCCCGCCAGAACCTGCGCTACTTCGCCGCACTGGCCGGGACCCGAGCCCGCGATATCGATGAGGTCCTGGAGACGGTGGGCCTGACGCCCATGGCCGACCGCGTGGTCGGCACATACTCCGGCGGCGAGGCCAACCGGGCCTCCCTGGCCTGCGCCCTGGTCGCCGGTCCCGAGGTCCTCGTCCTCGACGAGCCCACCGTCGGCCTCGACCCCCTGACCCGCGAGGACCTGTGGGCCACCTTCCACTCCCTGGCCGAACGGGGTATCACCCTCGTGGTCTCCAGCCACGTCATGGACGAGGCCTTCCGCTGCGACTCCGTCCTACTCATGCGGGACGGGAGCCTGCTGGCCACCACCACCGCCCCCGCGCTCCTGGAGCGCACCGGGGCCGCGACCCTCGACGAGGCCTTCCTCGCCGTCATCCGCAAGACCGAGGAGGACCCCGTCCGATGAACGCCCGCACCTACGCGGCCACCGTCCGTCGCGTGCTGGCGCAGCTGGTCGCCGACCGGCGCACGCTCGCGCTCATTCTGGCCGTGCCCACGGCCCTGCTCACCCTGCTGTACTTCGTCTACCGCGACTACCCCGGCGCCGCGGCGCTGTTCAATCACGTCGCCGTCTCCATGATGGCGATGCTCCCCATGATCGTCATGTTCCTCGTCACGAGCGTCACCATGCTGCGCGAGCGCGGCTCCGGGACGCTGGAGCGCCTGTGGACAACGCCCCTGCACCGAGCCGATCTCCTTCTCGGCTACGCCACCGCCTTCACGACCATCGCCGTGGGCCAGTCCCTCATCCTGTGCGCGGTGGCCGCCTGGTTCCTCGACGTCGCGATCGCCGCCTCCTGGGCCTGGGTCATCCTGACGGCACTCATCGACGCCTTCCTCGGCGTCGCCATGGGACTGTTCGTCTCGGCGTTCGCCCGCACCGAGTTCCAGGCCGTCCAGTTCATGCCCGTGGTCATCGGCCCGCAGATCTTCCTGTGCGGGCTGCTCGTCGCCCGCGACCAGCTTCCCCGCGCCCTCGAGCTGTGCAGCAACGTCCTGCCGATGAGCTGGGCCGTGGACGCCGTCGGCGAGCTCACCGTGAGCACGACGCCCACGGCTGACTTCGCCGCGGACGTGGGCCTCCTGGCGGCCGCCGGTCTCGCGGTCCTCACCATCGCCGCCCTGACCGTGCCGCGCCGGACCCGGTAGGGGGACTTCGTCCCTCCTCCCGGGGCCTGTCTCGGGCGGCTGACGGACATTAGGATCGCCTTATGTGGATCGTCTTCGCAAGTGGTGCCGCACTCTTCGCCGGGGCGACCGCTGTGCTGGCCAAGGAGGGGATCTGCACCACCGACTCCACGGTCGCGACCGCCCTGCGCACTCTCGTGGTGCTGGCCGGCGCCTGGGGGATGGTCCTCATCGTCGGCTCTCAGAGGGGGCTCGCCCATATCGACCCCCGTAGCACGGTGCTGCTGGTGCTCTCCGGCCTGGCCACGGGCGCCTCGTGGCTGTGCTACTTCAGGGCCCTTCAGCTGGGCAGCGTGAGCAGGGTCGTGCCCATCGACAAGCTGAGCACGGTGCTGACCGTCGTCATGGCGCTCCTGCTCTTGGGGGAGCGGATCGGAGTTGTCGGCGCCGTCGGTGTGGCACTGATCACGGGAGGTACCTTCCTCATGCTCGACGCCGAGGATGTGCGCCGTCTTCCCCGGTCCGTGCGCGCCGGTGGCAGCTGGCTGCTGTACGCCCTCGGATCGGCGTTCTTCGCGGCGCTGACGGCGATTCTCGGCAAGGCCGGAATCACCGGGGTGGAATCGAACCTGGGCACGGCGATCCGCACGGCAGTGGTTCTGGTCATGGCCTGGGCCATGGTTCTGGTGACCGGGAGGATGCGCGAGACGCGGGCGGTGCCGCGCAGGGAGCTCGGCTACGTGCTCGCCTCCGGAGCCGCGACCTGCGCCTCCTGGCTGTGCTACTACCGCGCCCTTCAGGACGGCCCCGCCAGCGTGGTGGTGCCCATCGACAAGCTGAGCGTCCTGGTCACCGTCGCCTTCTCGGCGCTCGTGCTGCACGAGCCCATCACCGGGCGCTACCTCACGGGCCTCGCGCTCCTCGTCGCCGGGACTCTCGCCATGCTCGTCCCATGACGGCGCCGGGCGTCGGCGGCTATCGCACGAGCGGCGCGGGACGATCACAGTACGATCGGGGCACGATGACAGACGACTCCTTCGCCGCGCCCGCCGAGCCGCCCCCGGGCCGCGCCCCCACCGGGGACGGTCCCATGAGCGGTGAGCCCGTTCCCGGCGTCGGCTCCGCCTCCGGTCCCGGGGCCGACGTCGTCCGCACCCTGGTCCTGCCGGAGGACATCTCCCCGGTGACGCTCCTCGGCGCCCGCGACGAGGTCCTGCGCGCCGTCGAGGGGGGCTTCCCCGACGTCGACCTCCATGTGCGCGGCACCACCGTCACCATCACCGGTGAGCAGTCCCGCGTCGACGTCGTCGTCCTGCTCCTGTCCGAGCTCATCGACGTCGCCCGCGCCGGCGCGCCGCTGACTCCCGACGCCGTCGAGCGCGCCATCGGCCTGCTGGACGCCTCCGCACGACCCGCCGAGGTCATGACCGACCGCGTCCTGACCGCGCACGGCCGTACCGTCCGCCCCAAGTCGCTCGGCCAGAAGGCCTACACCGACGCGATCGAGACGGCCACCATCACCTTTGGCATCGGGCCGGCCGGCACCGGCAAGACCTATCTGGCCATGGCCAAGGCCGTGGACGCCCTGG
>ERZ772993.342-NODE-342-length-23311-cov-22.741142_pt1 | contig 23311 bp, 20 predicted proteins | sample MGYA00580670_ERZ772993 | MGnify/ENA primary metagenome ERZ772993 (study PRJEB29015, sample SAMEA2737936) | human oral metagenome | biome: human oral; feature: human-associated habitat; material: dental | place: China | collected 2136 ... | reverse complement strand
AGCGCCTGCGCCGCATCCAGTCCCTGTCCCAGGAGGGCATCAACCTCGAGGGCATCCGCCGCATCCTCGACCTGGAGACCCGCGTCGAGGAGCTGGAGACCGACAATGCGCGCATGCGCAGCCGGGAGGCCGTTGTTCAACGGATCTTCGCTGCGGCCGCCGACGGTGAGGTCCAGGTCGTCGCACCCGGTCGGCAGGGTCGTGGGCCCGCAGAGCGCCGCCCCGAGCCGGGTGGTGGGCGGGCCGCGAGCACGGCGCGCACGGCGAGTACCGCGCTCGTCCCCTTGCGGTCCATGCGGTTCCCACGGCACTGACACCTCAGCTCATGCGGCCGCTCGCAGGGCGCATGTCATCGCGATCGACGCCATCAGGGGCGCTGCTCAAAGCAGCGTCCTTCTTTGTGCGAGCAGGGATGGACGCGCGGGGAACATTCTCCAGAGGATAGAGCGTGAACCGCGCCAAATATAAGATGCGCCACATGCAGATGGCGACTTCCTTCACCGGTCGGGGCGTGCGCTACCCGGCCCCCGACGTGGCTCGCGGCTTCATGCTGCTGCTCATCGCCGTGGCCAATGTTCCGGTATGGAACCAGGTGCCCGACGACATCGCCGACACCGTCCAGCCCTCGTCGGCCGACACCTGGTGGGTGTTCATCCGGGAGCTGTTCGTCGACCATAGGGCCTACCCGCTGTTCGCGATGCTCTTCGGCTTCGGGCTGGTGACCATGATCAACCGCCGCACTGACTCAGGAGCCCGGGCCTACCTCAGCTCCCTGCCCGGCGTCGGCGCCGGCCGCGCGCCGACGCCGTCGGAGGAGGCCTGGGCGCGTGAGCAGGCCGCCGTCGACGCCTGCCGCCTGGTGCGGCGTCGGGGCTGGTGGATGATCCTGTTCGGATTCGTCCACGGCATCGTCTTCCCCGGTGACATCATCGGCGCCTACGGGCTGGTCGCCGTCCTCTTCGCGGGCTGCCTGGCGCGCAAGCAGTACACCCTTCTCTACTCCGCCGGAGCCTTCATCACACTCCTGGCCTCTGCCAACTTCCTGGTGATGGGTTTCGCCTCGCAGGACGTCTCGCTCCTGTCCGACAGTCAGGCGGGCCAGGCCGTCCAGGCGCTGCCCTGGTTCGCCGCCAACATCGTGGAGTGGACCGTCGCGCTGTTCATTCAGGTCCTCCTCGCGCTCATCGCCCCTGCTGCGGTCCTCGGCGCCCGCCTGGCCGACACCGACCTCGTCATTGGGCCGCACCGCCATTTTGATCAGCTGGTGCTGGTCGGAATCGGCGGCCTGGCACTAGGGGCCATGGCCGCCTTCCACAGCGCTCTGACCAACGTGTTACCCGTCTCGCAGTGGCCGTGGGACGTCGCCGTGAAGGAGGTCTTCGGTGTGGTGGGTGCCTGCGGCTGGCTGGCGCTGCTCGCCCTCTACGCCGGTGGGCCGACGCCGGACGGTCGGCTCACGGGACTGCGATGGCTCACCTCCGCCGTCGGGCGCCGGTCCATGACCGCCTACCTGACCCAGACGATCCTGTTCGGGGCCATCTTCGTCATCGTCCCGCTTCTGACTACGGAGGAGCGCCTGTGGGTGGGGCAGGCCTCCGCCTCCCTGATCGCCCTGGGGGTCTGGCTGACAACCATGGTCCTGTGCGTGGCGCTGGAGCATGGTGGGCATGCCGGTCCCTTCGAGGCCCTGCTGCGCACCGCCGTCGCCCGCAGTGAGCGCAGGAGGTCGACGACTCCGCCGGCCGTTCAGCCCATCAGCCGGCCGGGGGCGTAGCCGCCTGCACTACTCCGAGAGCCGTTCTCACCGAACCGTCCTCCGGAAGAATGACCGGGGCGGAGGATCCACCTTTCGGTGGAGGTGATCTCGGCGCTTAAGGCGGACGCCGCGTGATGACGGGCCTTTATACGGTCGAGCCATGAACACGACGACTTCATTCAACGGCTCCCGCGGCCTGCGGTACCCCGCCCCCGACGTCGCCCGCGGCTTCATGCTGCTGCTCATCGCCCTGGCCAATGTGGGCTTCTGGAGCTACGGCACCGGTCGATTCACGCCGTCGACCGCCGACAGGATCTGGGCCTTCATCAACGCCCTGCTCATTCACGAGCGCGCCTATCCGCTGTTCGCGATGCTGTTCGGCTTCGGGCTGGCCACGATGGTCAACCGGCGCATTGCATCGGACGCCGGCGCCTACTGCCAGGATCTGACCGGCGGACTCCGAGCGCCGTCGGCTGCTGAGGTCAGCCAGGCCTGCGAGCAGGCGACTGTCGGTGCCCGTCGCCTCGTGCGGCGCCGGGGCCTGTGGATGGTCCTGTTCGGGCTGGTCCACGGTGTCTTCTTCCCCTCAGAGATCATCGGCGCCTACGGCATCGTCGCCGTCGTCTTCGCCGGCTGGTTCGCCCGCAAGCACCACAAGCGCCAGCTGGCGGTGTGCGCCCTCATCCTCCTGCTCCAGGTCGTGCCGGTGCTCCTGTCGATGTTCTCGGGGCCCGACGGTGGAACGGCCGCTTCCACCGCGGCGAGTACCGCCCCGACGGCTGCGGCACCTACCGACTCGGCCGAGTCAGTGCTGTCCACGCTGCCCTGGTTCGTGACCAACGTGGGTGAGTGGTTCTCGCTCGCTGTCGGGGTGGCCTTCACCACGATGGTTCTTCCGGCCGCCTTCCTTGGGGCCCGCCTGGCCGACACCGACCTCATCGCCCACCCCGAGCGCCACCGCGGCCTGCTGGCGGCCGTTGGGCTCGGCGGCCTGGCTCTGGGTGCGCTCGGAGCACTCCACGATATTCTCGTCCCGCTCACAAGTGCCCAGTCCTGGGAGATCGACTCCACGCTGATCATGGTCCTCGGCCTGGCCGGAGGCTGCGGCTGGCTCGCCGTGCTGGCCCTCTACGCCGGTGGACCGACGGCGGACGGCCGCCTGACCGGCCTCAAGTGGCTGCTCGCCGCCGTGGGGCGCCGCTCCATGACCGCCTACCTCTCTCAGACGGTCATGTTCGGCACCATGTTCGCCGTCATGCCGAGGCTGACCGGGAACCCCCTGGAGCTGGGGGCGGCGGCATCCGCCGCAGTCGCGGTGATGGTCTGGCTGGTGACCGTGGGTGTGTGCGCGGGGCTTGAGCGGCTCGGTGAGCCCGGCCCCTTCGAGGCCCTCCTGCGCACCGCCGTCGTCAGCGGCGAGCGCAGCCGCGTGATGCCGGCGATGCCTCCCAGCCCTCGGCACTCGGCTCGGTCCCTCGCGCAGCCGGTGCGTGTGCAGGCGCCGACCGCCCTGGCTGACAACAAGGCTGCCGGACGCCACATGCTCGCCGGGGTCTGACCCGCAGCCGACTGGCTGCTCGAAGCCGTCGTCAGAATGAGGAGCCCTGGTCCTCCGGGAGGAGGCGCCGGGGCTCCGCTCGTACCCACGGGTGAGGCGCAGGCTCGGAAGACAGCCCCGGCGGAGGAGGCGTGGATCACAGGGGCTTCCTAGCGTGGAGGGCATGAAACTCGCGACATCGTTCACCGGCTCCAGGGGGGTGCGTTATCCCTCCCCGGATGTGGCCCGTGGCTTCATGCTCCTGCTCATCTCCCTGGCCAATATCACCTTCTGGACCGGCGTGGCGCGGGTCTCGGCCCCCAACGATGCCGCAGACACGGCCTGGTTGTGGGTGCGCACTCTTCTGATCGACGCCCGGTCCTATCCGCTGTTCGCGATGCTGTTCGGTTTCGGACTGGCCACCATGGTCAACCGGCGCATCGCCTCCGGGACGGAGAACTATCTTCAGTCCCTCCCTGGTGTGGAGGCCGGGCGTGAGCCGACGGAGCAGGAGGAGGTCTGGGCCCGTGAGCAGGCCACTGTTGACGCGCGTCGCCTGGTGCGGCGCCGTGGCCTGTGGATGGTCCTCTTCGGTGCTGTTCACGCCGTGCTCTTCTCCGGTGACGTCATCGCTGCCTACGGGCTGGTCGCCGTCATCTTCGCCGGGTGGCTCGCCCGCAAGCACTGGAAGCGGGCAGCGGTCCTCTGCGCCGTCGTTGTGGTTGCCTGCGTCGTCATCACCTTCGTCATCGAGAGTTTCATGACCTCCCAGGGTGCGGCCTCGGCGACGGATATGCGCGCGGGGGGCGGCGAATCGGCTACAACCCTCTTGTCCTACGTCTCCCACGGTGTCACCGCCTGGGCCGTCAACCTGAGTACGACGCCGATATCGTTGGTGGTTCCGGCGATGTTCCTCGGTGCCCGCCTGGCCGACACCGACCTCATCGCCCATCCTGAGCGGCACCGCCGGCTCCTGACCGGCGTCGGTCTGGGCGGCCTGGGGATCGGGGCCGTGGGCGGTATTGGGGTCGCTCAGTGGGCCACGGGAGGTTCCTTGAACCTCTGGGCCGTTCCTCTGCACCAGGTGGCGGGGCTGGCCGGGGCCTGCGGCTGGCTCGCTCTGCTGGCCCTCTACGCCGGTGGGCCGAGACCGGATGGTCGGCTGACGGGGCTGCGCAAGCTGGCCTCCAATGTGGGGCGTCGCTCCATGACCGCCTACCTCTCCCAGACCTTCCTCTTCGCCACCATCTTCCTGGCCCTTCCCGCCCTGACCGGTATCCAGCTCCACCTGGGCGAGGTCCGGGCCGCCGGGATCGCTGCGGTGGTCTGGCTGGCGACGGTCGGCCTGTGCTCGGTGCTCGAGCGTGGCGGTCACGCCGGTCCCTTCGAGACCCTGCTGCGCACCGCCGTCGCCCGCAGCGAGCGCAAGCGGGCGACGGCGGCGCCGCCGACCGCCCAACCCGATGACGCCTGATCGGGCGCAGTGCTGAGCGGATGATGAGCCCACGCGGCTGCTTGCCGGCATGGGAGTCCGCGCCTCGCGGGGCGCCGGCGCACGATCAGGCGGCCGTCAGGATGAGGGGCCCTGGTCCTCCGGGAGGAGGGGCAGGGCCTTCCTCACCCCCTCGGGTGGGAAAGGATCAAGGCCGGAGAACAGCCCTGGCGGGGGAGGTGTGCAACACCGCGGCTTCCTACCGTGGAAGACATGAAACTCGCGACCTCCTTCACCGGCTCCCGGGGCCAGCGTTTCCCAGCCCCGGATGTGGCCCGTGGCTTCATGCTCCTGTTCATCGCTCTGGCTAACATCCCCTTCTGGGTGGCGACGACGCGCTCCTCGGCTCCCAGTGACGCCGTCGACTCGGTCTGGCTGTGGGCGCGTACTCTCCTGGTCGATCACCGGGCCTATCCGCTGTTCGCGATGCTGTTCGGCTTTGGGCTGGTGACCATGGTCAACCGGCGCATCACCTCTGGTACCAGGTCCTATCTCGAGTCCCTCCCCGGTGTGGAGGCCGGGCGTGAGCCGACGGAGCAGGAGGAGGCCTGGGCCCGTGAGCAGGCCACCGTCGACGCCCGTCGCCTCGTGCGGCGCCGGGGCCTGTGGATGGTCCTCTTCGGCGCGGCCCATGCCGTGCTCTTCTCCGGCGACATCATCGGCACCTACGGGCTGGCCGCCGTCGTCTTCGCCGGATGGCTGACTCGCAAGCACCGCAAGCGGGCCATGGCCGTCAGTGTCGTCGCCACTGTCGCCACCATCTCGACGATGCACACCATGGGCAGTCATGTTGCGGCCCAGGGTCTGAGCGCTGCGGCGGTCATGAAGCAGGGGGCCGGCGAATCGGCTACAACCCTCTTGTCCTACGTCTCCGGCTCCGTCACCTCCTGGGCCGGGAGCTCGGTCGCAACGGTGCTCTTCTCCATGGTGGTTCCGGCGATGTTCCTCGGTGCCCGCCTGGCCGACACAGACTTCCTCGCCCATCCTGAGCGGTACCGCCGCCTGCTGACCGGCGTCGGTCTGGGCGGTCTGGGGATCGGGGTCGCGGGTGGCATCGGGTACGGCATCTGGGCCACGGGCGGGACCCTGGCCGGCTGGACCGCCCCGCTTCACGAGGTGACCGGATTGGCCGGGGCCTGCGGCTGGCTCGCTCTGCTGGCCCTCTACGCCGGCGGGCCGACGACAGACGGCAGGCTCACCGGCCTGCGCCTGCTGGCCTCCAATGTGGGGCGCCGCTCCATGACGGCCTACCTCTCTCAGAGCTTCCTCTTCGCCATCATCTTCCTGGCCCTTCCCGCCCTGACTGGCATGGAGCTCCACCTGGGCGAGGCGCGGGCCGCCGGGATCGCTGCGGTGGTCTGGCTGGCGACGGTCGGCCTGTGTACGGCGCTGGAGCGCGGTGGTCACGCCGGTCCCTTCGAGACCCTGCTGCGCACCGCCGTTGCCCGCAGCGAGCGCCGACGCCGCCTCTCAGCGTCTCCCGCCCCTGTCCTCCCGACGGAGACGGCTGCTTCCTCCGACGCCTACGGTCTGGTTCACTGAAAAAGGAGGAATGCACCGGCTCAAGGGACGATGGCGAGCACTTCCCCGCGGCAACGGTGGGCGCCCGTCTCCTGGGGGTGCTCACGTGGCGGAACGGTGAATAATCGCTGTCACAGCGTGTTGTCTCGCTACGTCCCGGGGGCTGTGAGTCGCCTCGCACAATGTGAGGGTTGACCTGTTCGTTTCACAGGGCAGAGTAGACACGGTAGCCTGCCTGCGTCCCCAACACTGAAGGAAGCGAACAGTCTCATGACTCAGCCCCCCAACCCCGGTCAGCCCTTCTACCAGCAGCAGCCCTCCGCCCCCTCTGCTCCGGCCACGGGTCAGCCCTACCCGCCCCAGCAGCAGTTCCAGGGCGCCCCCGGTGCTCCTGGTGCCCCCGGCGTACCGGGGCAGCCCTTAGGTCAGACGCCCTCGGGTGAGTCCCTATTCGGCAGCCTCTTTGACACCTCCAAGGAGTTCGTGACGAAGTACAGCCGGATCGTGTTCATCGTTGCCGCGATCGCCGTTGGCTTGGGCTGGCTCGGTGTCGGTTACATGGGAGGCAAGATGGGTGCTGTAGCCACTGCGCTTTCCGACCCCCGCAACTACGACGGCTCCACCTTCGACGGTCTGTCCTTCGTCCTGAGCCTTCTGTTCTCCGCTCCGGCGTACCTCACGGTTCTCTTCGTGATCCGCCTCTTCATCGAGCTGGTGTCCAACTCCGCCAAGACGAACCAGCAGATCTGACGCGACGCTCCGCTCCATCGAGCGGCCTTCGTGCCTGAAGCCGGCCTCCTGACGGCCGCCAACCGACGTGGTTGGCGGTCGTCAGTCGTTGGTGACCGGTGCGCGCGGGTCGGGTTCGACCTCGCCTCCGGGAATCTCGAGGACGGCGGTCAGCCCGCCGTCGGGGTTGGCGCTCAGCTCGAGGGCTCCGCCGTGGGCGGTGGCCACAGCCGTCACGATCGCCAGCCCCAGTCCGTGCCCGGATCCTCGGGTCCGCCCCCGCCCCTCGCCGCGGACGAAGGGCTCACGCAGGGACTCCACGCTCTCGGCCGCCACCAGGGGGCCGTCGTTACGGATCGTCAGCCGGACGCCGTCGTCCAGGTGCGCCATGCCGACCGTGATCCGCCCGCCGTCGACGTTGTAGCGGGCCGCATTGCGCAGCAGGTTGGAGACGCTCTGGCGCAGCAGCACCGGATCGCCCGGGACCCGGGCGGGCAGCAGGTGGGTGGAGACCTTCAGGTCGCGCTCGGCCACCTCGGCGGCGATGACGCTCAGGGCGTCGCGGACCGTGGCCTCCATGTCCACGTCCTCTCGGGCCAGCTTCCCGGACTGGGCGTCGGCCAGGTCCAGCAGGGCGTCGATCGTCTCCCGGTTAGCTCGGTTGGTCTCCAGCACCCGGGTCAGGACCCGACGCAGGTCCTCGGCGGAGGCCTGCGGGTCTGACAGGGCGACGTCGATCATCGTCTGCGTCGTGGCCAGGGGCGTACGCAGCTCGTGGGAGGCGTTGGCCGCGAAGCGGCGGTGCACGGAGAAGGAGCGCTCCAGTGAGGCCAGCATGTTGTCGAAGGTGTCCGCCAGGTCGTGGATCTCATCGCGCGGCCCGGACAGGGCCAGGCGTTGGCTGAGGTCGCCCGAGGCGGCGCGCTTGGCCGCCGCATTCATCGAGGACAGCGGACGCAGCATCCGTCCGGCCAGCACCCAGCCGACCGTCCCGGAGACCACTGCCAGTATCATCAGCATCCCGACGGCGGAGCGCAGGATGGCGCTCAGCAGCTCGAACAGGTTCGTGTCCACCTTGGCGGCCTGCGGAGTCGTCGCGTCGATGAGGGGAATCTGCTGAGGCGGGTCGAAGGCGATGGAGAGCGTGACGTAGCGCGTGTAGAAGTAGACCAGGGCGATGAGGACCGCGCCGGCGGCCGTCACCAGCCCGGCGTAGGTCAGGGTCAGGCGCGCTCGGATACTCAGGCGCCGAGGGCGATGCAACCGCTCCTCGCCTCCTGGCCGGGTGCTGCCGTGCTGCACCGCGTCGTCGGCCGGAGCCTTCTGAGCTCCCTGCCCGCTCATGCGCTGAACCTGTAGCCCGCACCGGGAACCGTCTGAATGACCCAGGGCTCGCCGAGCTTGCGGCGCAGGTGCGAGATCGTCACCCGCGTGGAGTTGGTGAAGGGGTCGGCGTTGGCGTCCCAGGCCTTCTCCAGGAGCGTCTCGGCGCTGAGGACCCCGCCCTCGGCCTCCATGAGGACCTGAAGGACCGCGAACTCCTTGGGGCTGAGGTGAATGAAGTGCCCGTCGCGGTAGACCTCCCGGCGGAAGGGATCCAGGCGCACCCCGTGGGCCTCGAGGACCGGGGTGCGCGCCGGCTGGCTGCGTCGCCCCAGGGCCCGCAGCCGAGCCACCAGCTCGGGGAACTCGAAGGGCTTGGTGAGGTAGTCGTCCGCCCCCAGCTCGAAGCCGCCCACCCGCGCGTCCAGCGTCCGGGACGCGGTGAGCATGAGGACCCGTGTGCTCGGGTGCTCGGCGACCACCCGGCGGCAGACCTCGTCGCCGTGGATGACGGGCAGGTCCCGGTCCAGGACGATGATGTCGTAGTCGTTGATCACCACCTGCTCCAGGGCGCTGGCCCCGTCGCCGACGACGTCGACGGCCATCGCCTCGCGCCGCAGCCCGGTGGCGATGGCCTCGGCCAGGTACTCCTCATCCTCCACGACGAGTACGCGCATTGCCCTGTGTCTCCTTCGCTGTGGTGTATGCGGCCGGTCCATGAGCCAACCAGCCCTCGTGTTGCCACAACATAAGCGAAATCGTGAACCTCATGGCAACACCGGTCCCGGTTGGCTGTTCCCCGAACGAACGGGCGTCACCGCACCCCGACCCACGTGAGCCGAAAGGACCCTCTCCCATGAAGAAGCCCCTCAACACCCGGATCATCACCCGCGCCGCCACGGTACTGACCTGCGCCGTGTGCGCCGTCGGACTCATGACCGGATGCTCTCAGGGCTCGAAGGCGGACTCGGCCGCCTCCGCCTCCGCCACCAGCGGCGACGAGTACCTGCTCAAGATGGCCAAGTGCATGCGAGACAAGGGCATCGACGTCTCCGATCCCGACTCCAACGGCAACATGCAGTTCCCCGACACCGAGGCCGCCAACAAGGCCGCCCAGGAGTGCGAGCAGACCGTGGGCCCCGCCCCGGGCACCGAGGACCTCGCCAAGCCCGAGACGCAGCAGGACCTGGTCAAGGCCACCGAGTGCCTGCGCAAGGAGGGCTACGACGTCCCGGACCCCGAGCCCGGCAAGGGCATCCAGCTCAACGGCGACATCCCCCAGGACGTCATGAACAAGTGCTTCTCCGAGATCGGGAACAAGTAACGCGGCGCCCTCCGGGTGCCGACAGACCACAGGCTCGCACGGCCGGGCCGCCGCGCAGACACACTCAGACAGGCATACACATGGATCAGACCACCACCTCCACTCAGGCCGACGGCGGCTCGACCACCGACTCGACCAGCACGTCGGGCAACGCGGGCACGGTGCGCCACACCCGGCGTCGAGCCTTCCTGGCGATGGGGGCCGCCGCGGTCCTGGCCGCGGGCGCGGGCGCAGGCGCCTTCGCCTCCAAATCGGGCCCCTTCGCGGCCAAGGCCAAGCCGACGACGTCGACCTTCAACGGCTCCACCGACACCATCACCAAGGGGGACCTTCAGGGGCACACCTCCGTGACCGGCACCCTGCGCTACTCCGACTCGCGCAAGTTCAAGTCGGGCTTCGAGGGCGTTCTCATCCAGGTGCCCGCCTCCGGGACCGTCCTGACCCAGGGCGACGTCCTCTACCGCACGGGCACCGAGACCGCCTACCTCATGCGTGGCTCCCTGCCCGCCTGGCGAAGCTTCGAGGCCGGCATGGAGGACGGCGAGGACATTCGCCAGCTCGAGACGGCCCTGAGGGACCTGGGCTACTTCGACTACGAGCCCGATGACCACTTCAGCTGGGCCACCACCAGCGCCATCATGAAGTGGCAGAAGGAGCTCGACATGCCTCAGACCGGGACCATCCCGCTGGGACGCGTGGTCTTCACCTCCGGGGACCTGCGCGTGGGGACGGTCACCGCCCGGCTGGGGGACCGTGTCGCCGCCGACACCGAGCTCTACGACGTCACCTCCACCACTCAGGTGGTCGACGCCAACATCAAGCTCTCGGACCAGAAGCTCGCCGTCGTCGGCACCACCGTGACCATCAAGCTGCCCGACGCCAAGACCACCACCGGCACCATCACCTCCGTGGGCACGCCCACCGAGAAGTCCTCCGGCTCCGGATCGGGGTCCGGCTCCGGGTCCGGCTCCGGTTCCAGTGACTCCAAGGAACGGGTCATCCCCGTCACCGTCACCCTCGCCGACGCCTCGGCGACCGCCAACTTCCAGGAGGTCTCCGTCACCGTCGACCTGCCCAGCGAGAAGCGGGCGGGCGTCCTGTCGGTGCCGGTCGGGGCCCTGCTGGCCCTGAGCACCAACCAGTACGGCGTCGAGATCGTCGAGTCCAACGGCACCACCCGCAAGGTGCCGGTCACCATCGGGTTGTTCGCCGGTGGGCGCGTGGAGGTCTCCGGCGAGGGCATCTCCGAGGGGCAGCGAGTGGTGGTGCCGCAGACATGAGCCGCATCCTGTCCCTGCGTGACGTGCAACGAACCTACGGGGAGCCGCCCGTGGCCGCCTGCGCGGGCGTGAGCCTGGATATCGACTACGGCGAGTTCGTCGCCATCGTCGGCCCCTCGGGCTCGGGCAAGTCCACGCTCCTCAACCTCATCGGCACCCTGGACCGGCCCAGCGCGGGCACCGTCGAGATCGACGGCGTCGACGTCGGCTCCCTGTCCGACGCCAAGCTCTCGGCCCTGCGGGCCAGCCGCATCGGCTTCGTCTTCCAGCAGTTCCACCTGGCAGACGGCGTCAACGCGGTCGACAACGTCGCCGACGGCCTGCTCTACAGCGGGGTCCCCCGCTCCGAGCGGCGTCGTCGAGCCCGAGCCGCCCTCGAGCGCGTGGGCCTGGCCCACCGGCTCGACCACCGCCCCCACCAGATGAGCGGTGGCGAGCGCCAGCGGGTGGCCATCGCCCGGGCCGTCGTCGGCGAGCCCCCGCTGCTCCTGGCCGACGAGCCCACGGGAAACCTCGATTCCACCTCCGGGGCCTCGATCGTCGAGCTCCTCCACGAGCTCCACTCTCAGGGCACCACGATCATCGTCATCACCCACGACAACGAGCTGGCCGCCCAGCTTCCCCGGCAGATCGCCATCCGCGACGGCCGGATCGTGGGGGACTCAAGCCAGAAGGAGATCGTCCATGACGACGTCTACGCTCCGGCGTGACCGCGACCGCAACGGCCAGGCCGGCGGATCCGGCCGCCGCCTCCAGCGCTCGCGGCTGCGCCTGGCCGACGTGCTGCGCCTGGGAGGTACCGGCATCAGGGCGCGCCCCACCCGTGCCTTCCTGTCCGCCCTGGGCATCGCCATCGGCATCGCCGCCATGATCTCGGTGGTGGGCATCTCGGCCTCCAGCCGTGCCCAGCTGGCCGCCCAGCTCGACTCCCTGGGGACCAACCTGCTGACGGCCACCGCCGGTCAGGACCTCTTCGGCAACTCCTCCTCCCTGCCGCAGGACACCGTCGGCAAGGTCCGGCTCATCGACAACGTCCAGAGCGCCTCGAGCACCGGCCTGGTCAAGAACTCGCTGGTCTACCGCACCCCGTTCATCGACAAGAACGCCTCCGGCGGTATCACCACCCTGGCCGCGGACAAGTCGCTGCTCGACGTCGTGGCCGGGCAGGTGGACAAGGGCACCTGGCTCAACGAGGCCACCAGCCAGTACCCCGCCACGGTCCTGGGACAGACGGCGGCCCAGCGCCTCGGTGTCGTCTCGCCGGGAACCAAGGTGTGGCTCGGTGGCAACTGGTTCACCGTGGTCGGCATTCTCAAACCGGTGGTGCTGGCGCCCGAGCTCGACAACGCCGCCCTCGTCGGTCAGGGGGTGGCCAGCAACCTGCTGGGGCACGACGCCAAGCCGACGACGGTCTACACGCGCAGCCAGGACGCAGCCGTCTCCACGGTGCGCCAGGTGCTCGCGCCGTCGATCTCGCCGCAGGCCCCCAACGAGGTCAAGGTCTCGCGCCCCTCCGATGCGCTGGAGGCCAAGAACGCGGCTGACAAGGCCTTCACCAGCCTGCTGCTGGGCGTGGGCTCGATCGCCCTGCTCGTCGGCGGTATCGGGGTCGCCAACACGATGATCATCTCGGTGCTCGAGCGCCGACGGGAGATCGGGCTGAGACGTTCCCTGGGCGCCATGCGCGGTCACATCCTGGTGCAGTTCATGACGGAGGCACTGCTGCTGGCCTCCCTGGGCGGCGCCCTGGGCTGCGTCATCGGGATCGGGGTGACTGCCGGGATGGCGGCCGCCAACGGCTGGCCCTTCTCCCTGCCGGTGATCGCCGTCGTCGGCGGGCTGGGAGTCACCATCGTCATCGGCGCGCTGGCCGGCGTGTACCCGGCCGTTCGAGCCTCCCGCACTCCTCCGACCGCCGCGCTCAATGCGCAGTAGAGAAGGGCCGGACAAGCCCGAGGGGACGCGAATGAGACGTCCCGGTGGCAGACAGCTGGGTCTTTGCGCCGATGACGCCGGACAGCGGTGGCCGACGTCGGATGCGGCCGGGAGAGGGGCCCAGATGGACCGGGACCGGGCGAGGGCCCCGCGCCACACGGTGCGGGGCCCTCGTTCCTGCGATCAGAAGACCGCGGTGCCTGGGGTCAAGCAGGCTCCCAGATGGATCACTCCGTGCCGAGCTTGCCGTCGACGGCGTCGCGGGCGGTGTCGATCTTGTCGTCGTACTTGCCGCCGGTCGCCTTCTTGGCCGCGCCGGCTGCGGCGTCCAGCGCCTTGTCGCTGATCGCCTCGGCCTTGTCGGAGCTGAGAGCGTCACCGGCCTTCTTCGCCAGGTCGTCAAGTCCCATGTGTGTCTCCTTCCGTCGGGTGGCCAGACGTCGGATGACGGCGGCCTCTCCTGAATAGTGCCAGGTTTGTGCACGTACGTCACCACCGCGGGCCCGCGGCCCCCGTGGGAGGCACCGGGGTCAGCATCGATGGGGTTGCAGTGGTCCCCCAGTACGGGGACCATTACTTCAGTCGGCTCACGAATTGAGGAAGGGGGAAATGGGCGTAATGACCACACTGACTATCCGACGTTGCCTCTTCACGTCGCGGTCAAGCCCTTTCTTCACAGCACTGCATTATTCGACTACGCCATGGAGCTTCGGGTGCGCGCTACCTAGCCTCGTGCGACGTGTAGGTGAAGTTGCCGGCATGGGAGTCGACGGAATGTGCGGGCTCTCGTGGAGCCCCTCGACTGACTGGTCCACCCTTCGATCCGGGGGAAGGACCATGCCCACGCCATGTTTCATGCCGCAGTAAAATACTCCATGCGCGACGAAGGGAGTTCATTGTGGTCAGTGATGTAGTGTGCGAGCGACTTGCGCGAGCAGCGGAAGGCCTCGCCGACATCCTGTGGGAGTCCCAGATTGCCGCCATGACGGAAGCGGCGAGTGCTGTCCGAGGACTCAGCCCTGACGTCAGATGCTACTTGTTCACCCATGCGATCAGAGCATACTTCGTCCAGATCATCACCAATACCTGCCTGCCGGAGGGGCGGTTCACCGCTGTCGAGCCCCACCGCGTGTGCAAGACCATCATCAGCGGCGGTGACGTCCTGGTGCGCTACCTCAAGGAGAATTGCAGTGGCTGCCCCGGAGGCGTGTCTGCTGCCGGGCACACCCAGGCGAGTTGCAAAATCTGGGGTCAGGAGAGTCTCCTTGGAAACGACTCTACGATATCGGAGGTCACCGGCTTTCTTCTACTTTGGGACTACTCGACGTCCCCTGACGGGGGCTTCCCGCTTAGGCCCGTTCACTTGACTGGAACCAGTTGCTACGGCACCACGAAGGCAGATTCGGGCAAGGTTTTGATCATCCTGACACAGCCGTGGCTCTACGATATGGAGGCTGGTCGGAAGGAGAACATCATTGCTAAGGTGCGGAGCGCATGTCAGGCTACACCACGAATCGCATCTATTCGCAGTTCGGAAACATCGGGGCGAATTTATAGGGTGCTGGAGTGTGCACCGATCCAGGGTTCTGTGCTCCGCTGGTGGCGGGGCAGCAAGAGTGAGACGTTGAGGGCAATCAAACTCGGCCGTTGGCTCTCGGTCAACACTGCAGGCATGAAGTACCCGGGCGAAGTTCCGCTGATCCCGCTCGAGCAGACGCTTACCGAGACCGACCATCCATCTGGTGATCGCACATCCACTACGCCGAGACGTCTGGGTTCCGCCGACGACGTCGAACAGCCCTTCGCAGAGATCTACGGCGTTGACGCCCGAACTGTTCGTGGGCAGGGCTGGACGAACCTAGCTCTCCTTGTCCGCGAGATGAAAGTTGAGAGCCTTTTCTCGAGCACTGTTCGACGAATGCTCACTTTTGCGCGTGCGAACGGAACACTGCGATGAAGGCATTCAAGGACACCCAAGCAGTCAATCTTCCGTTTGATACCGGTGAGTACCTCATTACATGGCGGGTGTCCGATCATGAGGGTAGCCACTTGGCGATCCCAGGGCTCCTGACTGTTGAGCAGGGGAAGTACCCTACTGGGATTCTGTACGGCGACCTACCAATCGACTGGGTGGCCGGAGTCGCGTCGTTCACGCAGCGTCACATTTTTGACGTCCTCACGGGAAGGCTCTCAAACGGGGTCTACGTGGTGCTGATGAACGGTGAACTCAGTTACAGCTTCTTAGGAAGCGGTCGAGCCGTGGGTGCTTTCGCGGCCCTGTCGCTTGACGCATTCGACACGTCGGAGCATCGGAAGTACGCCGCTATCGAGCTTCAGATCGAGGGGTTGGAATCGGTTGCAGGGGTCGCCCCAATCTTGCGCGCCAAGATGCCGGTGAAGGCCAACGGCGAGCCAGTCTGGGAAATCACCGTCGACAAGGACGCAAGCTTTACCTGGAGTGTGGGAGGTGAGTTGATGACTTTCCGTTACGACTACAGCGTGCGTGCGCTTAACGGATACGAGTTCCGGATGGCCTTTGGCCCTGTTCTGCGCCTCAGCTCAGACCAGCGGCTGGCGATTGTCGATTGGTGGTTTGAGTGGGTGCGCCCGCTCCGCCAACTCATCTCACTCTTGACGGGTGCTCCGCGTGGGGTTCGCTACCTTCTCGCGGTCGTCGACTGCGCCGCTCCACGCTCGCACCGTAATCAGGTATTCGGCAGGGACATCACTCACCTGCCCGTCAACTCAACCCGCGCTGTTGCCGAGGAGATCCGTTCGGCGGTTAACCTTGCGAGCGACAACCTGAGCCTGTTCGCCCTGTTGCAGACCTGGCGGCGACAGATCGCCGCCAGGCACCCTCTCTTTGAGACCTATGGTGTGATGGCAACGGCTACCGACCAGCATCCGCGCTCAAGGTTCCTGCTTCTACTGCAGGCGCTGGAGGAGGCGTACGGCTTCGAGAACCGTGCTAGGCATGAGATGGACAACAATAAGTACGGCCTCAAGAGGGAGAGCGTACTGACGCGTGCCCAGCAACTTATTGACAATGCCGACTTCACGTTCATCAAGAAGAACCTTCGCTGGGAGGCGCAGCAGGGCCTTGACTCGGCGCTTGCTGATCTGCTGAAGCGACTGCCGGACGTGGTCTCGGAGGACCTTGAGAAGACCGAACTGATCAAGGCCGTTCGCAAAACGGGAACCGGTAAGGGGACGCTCCCGCTTCAGACCGCCCTCACGAGAGTCCGTAATGCCCTGGCGCATGGCACAGGTTCATTCGAGCCCCAGCAACTCGCAACCGTAGCCGACATCCTCGAGCGGACGGTGCGATCTGAATCCCTCCGATTGCTTGGTGCTCCGCTCGGCGCTCAGGAATGCGCAGCCAAGAAGGGGGAGTGCTAAGGCTACGACGAAGACTTTATACTGCGCGATTCAGTTGGTCGATCGGCTGCTGCCCATCGCCGGAAATAGAAATGTAACATGAGTGCCGAAAATGGGGCTAATCAGTTCCGAGAAACTTTGGGAGATGGGATGAACAACAAAACGGATCTGGGTGCACGGTGGGTGCGGGCTGCGCTCCAGGTGAATCCCTACGAGTACAAAGGGAAGAATGCGCCGTCCGCAACGTACAACGCCGAGGCTGACTACAACACGGCGTTACTCGACGAGTGCGAGGCTCAGGGCATCGAGTTGCTCGCGGTCACGGATCATTGGAAGGTCGATTCCGCACTTCAGCTCATCCGCGATGCATCTGATCGAGGAATCGTCGCTCTTCCCGGCTTCGAAGCGAATTCCAGTGAGGGTTTCCATATCCTCGTTATCTTTGAGGCAGGAACTAGCGAATCGACGATCAATGCAGCAATCGGGATGTGCGGTGTTGAACCTGGCTGCGACAACGGAACAACCGGAGCGCCGTTTACCGACATCCTTGAGAAGATGGCCGCGCAGGGTGCGCTCGTGATTCCTGCCCACGTTAACGTCCCGAATAGCGGTCTCCTGACCGGCCGTGCTGGACAGCCGCTCGTCACCAAAATTAAGCACCCCGATCTTCATGCACTCGGCATCACGCCGAGCCAACCAGACGGAACCGACCAGGTGGCGATCCTAAATGGTACCAAGCCTTATGACAGGGCCCACCCACTTTCCGTGATCCACGCTGATGATGTGACGAAGCCCGCCGCGTTACAGAGTCAAGGCGCAAGTTGCTGGTTCAAGGTCAGCCGCCTTTCCGTGGACAGCCTCAAGCTTGCCGTCCGAACTCCCGAGACCCGAGTGTCGTTGGAAAATCCGGCGATTCAAGAGCGCTCTACCCTTAAAGAAATCTCATGGGTCGGCGGCTTCCTGGACGGTGTGACGATCCCGATTTCTACAGATCTCACGACGCTCATCGGGGGGCGAGGGACTGGGAAATCGACGGCCATTGAGAGCCTCCGATTCGTGCTAGATCTCACTCCGATTGGCGAAGAGGCGAAACGAGACCATGAAGGTATCGTGAGTGGCGTACTCAAATCGGGGACTGTCGTGAAGCTGCTTGTCGAGACCTCCTCGCCGTCCGTGCGCACGTTCACCATCGAACGTTCCGTCAACAATCCTCCGGTAGTTAAGGACGAGAGCGGTACTGCCACTAACCTCCGGCCGATCGATGTCGTCGCAAACGTGGAGATCTTTGGACAGCATGAGCTTGCCGAGTTGACGAACGATAACTCGAAGGTTGCGAGCATGCTGCAGAGATTCCAGGGGAACGGCGAGTTGACTACCGAGCACATTGGTACTTTGGAAAACCTCAAGTTCAATCGAGAGGAGCTGACTCGTATAGAAGAGGAGCAGACTCGGCTCGAAGAAGAACTTGCGGATGTTCCTCGACTTGAGGAGCAGGTGCGGCGCTATACAGACACGGACGTACCGACTCGGCTCAAGGAGGTAACGCGACTGAACCAGGAGGGAGAGGTATTCACCAACGCAGCGGAACGCGTGACTACGGCTCAGAATTCGTTGACGGCCCTAACGGACCCTCAGTTGATCACGCAGCTTGAGGCTGCGTTCGAGAACGTCGATGACTCAGCCAGATCTGGCAATCTCAGGCGCGCGCAGGATGCATTGACCCTACTTGCTGCCAACCTGAAGAATCTTGCGGCTGAGGCTCGCGCGGCGTTCGAAGCAGCATCCTCAGAGATCGAGGCGGCGAAGACCGAGTGGTTGGACTCAGTTCGTGAGCAGCGCGATAACCACAATGAGGTTATTCGAAAGCTTGTGGAAGAGGGGTTGGAGCCCAGCAAGTACCTTGACACGACTAAAGCGCTGGCTAAGTTGAAAGCCAAAGAATCTCGACGCGCCGATATTGCAATGAGTCTTCGGACGCTGCAAACCGAGCGGGACACCTTGCTGCAGGAACTTGCCAGCCACGAGAAAGATAGGGCACAAAAACTGACTGAGGCGATTCGTGCGGCGAATAATGCGACCGGCGGAGTTGTGGTCGTGAAACCGGTTCCCTCGTCGGATCGGAATCACATAAAGTCGTTGATCGAGCAGTCCATCTCAGGTCACCGCAAGCGAATTATGGAGGCTGTCGACCAGGAGAACTTCTCAACGACTGCGTTCGTTGAGGCGGCGCGAGCCGGAGAGTCGGAACTAAGCGCACAGTTCTCTATTACCGGCGCGCAGGCACGAAATCTGCTTGAGGCTGGTGAGCCTCTTTTCCGGCAGCTCGAGGAGCAGTCGGTTGGGAAAGCTGCGGAGGTGCGGCTGAACGTGAAGGCAGGAACAGGCCGGCCTGAGTTCAGGAAGTTGGCTGATTTGTCGAAGGGGCAGCGCGCAACCGCCCTGCTACTTCTCCTGCTTGGCGCATCGAACGCTCCACTCGTGATCGATCAACCCGAGGATGATCTCGACAACCGGTTCGTCTATGACGGTATCGTCACCAATCTTCGAAGTTTGAAGGGTAGGCGTCAGATCATCGCGAGTACTCACAACGCGAACGTTCCTGTGCTTGGTGACGCCGAGTTGATCGTGGTTCTCGAAGGAGATGGCCAGAACGGCCGAGCAGCTGCGGATGGGATTGGATCCCTGGACGACGTCGCTATTCGTTCACATGTTGAGAATGTTCTTGAAGGGGGGCCAGCAGCGTTCAACGCACGTCAACATCTCTATGGCTTCTAATAGTGTGGGTTGGAAGTTGTTGTGTGATGTCTCGGGACTTCGGTGACGGCTGGGTCTTCTTGCGTCCGCGTCTGCCTTGGCAGTTGGTGGGGTCGTGGGGGTACCGGCGACGGGCTCGTCGCATAGCCGGTCGGGGCGAGGCGGATCGGCGACGGGGGTGGCGTCCTCTGCCTGCCGTAGGATGATGCGTCTGGGCAGACCCTGGTGAGGACGTTGGGTGTTGTAGAGGTGGTCGAGGGCGTCAACCTTGACAGGGAGGGCCTCGATTGACTAGGACAGGGCTGCTTGTCGAGGCAGTGGAACGGGGGCTGGCCGAGGCGTTTGTTCTTGCCCCGGGTGGTGGGTTTGTAAGGCTTGCTTGCCGGTGAGGGGATCGACCCAGAGAGCTCGCACGTGCTCCGCCAGGCGCCCCGTGTGTCCCTGTCGGCTGGGGTTCAGGGCTGTGCCATTGTCGGTCAGAAGTCTTTGCGGGACGCTGTGGGCGGTGACACTCTTGTCGAACACGGCGATCGCGGCGTCACTGGTCTCCCCTGGGGCGCGGCCAAGGAGGCGACAGCCAGGCGGGAGTGGTCGTCCTAGAGCTGGAAGACGACAACCTTGCGTCCGCTGGCTAAAACGTACTCGGTCGTGTCCAGCTGCCCGCAGGCGTTCGGGGCCGGGTAGACGAACCGGTGCCAGGCCGAGCCGGGGCGCTTGCAGGGCTCGCTGCGGGTAAACGCCCTTGTGGTGGAAGATCCGCGCCAAGGGTGCAGGTGAGGGGGCCTCCAGGCCCATTGAGCACATCTTGCCGTGCACCGAGATGGGGCCGTGGTCCAGCCCCGAGGACTTCAGCGCGCTTCGCACCGCCAGAGCCTGGAGGATCATGTCCTCGCCGATCCGGATCGGGCTGGATGCCGGGCGGGTCGAGCGTGGCTTGGGGCCGCCGCCGGTCCCTCGGACTTGGCCCGGGCTCGTATCGCGTAGAACGTCTTGTGGGAGATGCCCTGCTCGGCGCAGAAGATGCTCACCGCGCCCCTGGGGGTGTTGTCGGGCTACTGCAAGATCGCCAAGCGGACACAGGGATCAACGCGAGGATTCTGTCCACTCATCCCGCAATTCCAGCGGAAGTGTCGTCACCCCGAGCCCTAAGACCGTTACAGATGTCCTGCCACAGAGCTGTCACCGATCTCCAGAGACATATCAGGGGGCATTCGACGTCGTCGGGGACAGAAAACCCGTCCCCGTACGCGTGGAAGGTCCCCGTCGGGAAGCCGTTAGTCCGTCACCACTGCCAGGTGGGGCGGGCGGGGGAGCCCGCGGCGTCGGCCAGGAGGACGGCCTCGCGCACACGTCGGGTCAGGAGGGACAGGACGAGCCGGTAGGAGTCCTCCACCATGTCGGCGGCGTCGTCAGGGCGGTAGCCGGGGCTGGTGAGGTCGATGCTCACCCAGTGGCGCTTGGACTGGTGGAAGCCCGGTCCCACCCAGCTGTAGGCCTTCCGTACGGCGACGACGTCCTCGGGGTCGAGCTTGACGTTGGCCAGCAGCCGGCCGTCGGTGTGGGGGATGAGCAGGAGGAACAGGCGGGGCCCCACTGAGGCGACGGGGATGTCCCACTCCGGCTTGTCGCCCGCCCAGGCGCCGGGCAGGCCGGCCGCATGGGCCAGGAGCGCGTCGCGGCGGGCGGCCACGGTGGCGTCGTCGACGCTCGTGGAGGGCCCGTCGGGCTGAGGGGCGAGGCGGAGCGGAGTGGTCATCGGCTCCGAGCCTATGTTCTCCTCACTCGGCCTCGAGGGTTGTCTTGGGGCAGGGTGCCCGGGACACTCGCGGGGCGGTCAGTCCGGGACGACCTCCAGCAGCTCGCCGACCGAGCAACCCAGGGCGTCGCAGATGGCGCAGAGAGTGGAGTAGCGGATGGCCTTGGCGCGATCGTTCTTGAGCACCGAGAGGTTGACAGTGGTGACTCCGACCCTCTCGGAGAGCTCCACGAGTGTCATCCCGCGGGTGGCCAGCAGCTCATCGAGGTGGCAGACGACGTGGCTCACACGAGCCCCTCGGTCTCGTGACGCAGGACCGTGTTCTCCGCGGCCAGGGTGCTCGAGCGCTGGTAGACGCGGTGCAGGGCGAGCAGCAGATGCGTGGCGAGGATGAGGATGATGATGCTCTTGAGGGCCGGGATGTCGTTGCCGGTGGGGATGAACCCGGTCAACGATTCCGCTTCCGCGCGGCCGTCGGTGACGTACGCATCGGAGATCGCCAGACCCGCCATGTGCAGCGTGAAGGTGCTCAGCGCCTGGCCCAGGAGCAGCCAGAACAGGTGACCGCCCCGAGTGAAGAGGTGGTCGACGAATCCCCTCCGGTCCGGGCGGATCGCGGCGATGAACCGGACGAAGGCGACGGCGCAGGACGCGATGAGGAGGAGGTGGATGATGATGAACAGGCCGATGAAGAACCGTGCGCTGCCGGAGATTCCGTGCACGGTCCCGTAGCTCACCGAGTAACCGTTGATCATCTCCACCGTCGTGTGCCCGAAGGACAGGTGCCGGTCCAGTGCGGGGTCGCTGTCGGTGAACTCCATCAGCAGCCCGCGGCCGTTGATGAGGTCCCACAGGTTGGAGCCGAGCATGTAGAAGGGGGAGAAGCAGAGCAGGGCCAGGAGGAACGAGGTGAAGGCCAGGCTGCCGGGGCCGACTCCGGCGTCCTGGCCGGGGGCGGCGCCAGCAACGGTGTCGTCTGTAGGGGGTTGGTCGGCTGCGGTCTCGCCGCTGATGTCGGGGGATGAATCGGTGTCTGAGTCTGAGGCGGCATCGGTGCTGGCAGTCATGACGACACTCCATATCGACTATCGATGTATCGATAGTCGATATGTTGCGCCTGTGCGCAGAGTCCTGTCAAGTAATTCTCCCGGGAGGCCGACGGCGCTGACTCGGGGGCCTGCGGTGGCCGGGTCGTCTGGAGGGGCTGCCGCCGAGTCGGCGGGCCGGTCAGTGGGCCGTCGTGATGATGGTGGACACGATGGTGTCGACCTCCTGCTCGCTGCCGGCCGTCACGGCGATGCGCGCATAGGTGCCCGACGACGTCGGAACGGCGACGACTGCTCCCGGAGTCTGGTTGCCCTGAACCTGTGCGGTCGAGGTGTCGATGGCGGCCTCGCCGTGGGTGGACTGCCTGGTGGAGTAGCCCGTTGGTGTCCCGCCTCTCTGGGTGACGAACTCGTCCAGGCTCGCCTGGGACGGAGGCGTCGAAGAGGCCTCGGCCTCCTTGGCGACGGCGGCGCTGTTGAAGGAGCGGCTGTTCGGTGAGAACAGTCCGTAGAAGGCGTCAGTGCTGGCGAGCTTCTGGGAGAAGGTCGTCGGGTCGACACCCTGGACGCGGGCGATGAGCGTCTTCTGGCCCTCGGTGAGAGCGTTGAGGTCCTGCCAGTCCTCGGGGACGGCGAAGGTGATGCCGACCGTCGGTGCGGTGATCGCCTGGTGGCCCGCCGGGACGGAGGGGGCTGCGCTGCCGGAGGCGCTCGTGCTGGGCTGGGCGGTTGCCTCGGTGCTGCTCGACGTCGTCGCCGTGGAAGTGGAGGCTGTCACTCCGGCTGAACCTGCCGACGAGGGGCTGCTGAGGGAGCAGCCGGCCAGGGTGAGGACGGCGCTCAGGGTGAGGACGGCGGATGCGGCTCTCATGAATTCTCCGGGGTGAGGGCGTTGTGGTGATGGGACCATACCGGCGTTATCGAACGATGGTGTTTCAAGCGGTCGGACGCGCGCCGACAACGAAGGCGATCGTCGAATGGTCATCGGTGGGGGTGCGTTCGGGGCTGCCTGGGGAGTTGTCCACGTCACCGGCGGTTCAGGAAGTTGAGTGGAATAGACTCAACTCTGCGAAGGTTGAGGTGACCAGAACACACAAGACGTGACCACTCTCAAAGGAGGTCCATATGGACACCAACTACACCACGAAGTCGCAGGAGGCGATCTCCGGGGCCATGCAGGCCGCCGCTGCGGCCGGCAACCCCCAGATCGAGCCTGCGCACCTGCTCGTTGAGCTCCTCTCCCAGCCCGACGGCGTCGCTGCGGGACTCCTGGCCGCTGTCTGCCCCGACGCCGCGGCCCGCCAGGCCGTCGGCGCCTCCGCGCGCCGCATCCTGACCCAGCTGCCCGCCTCCTCGGGCTCCTCGATGACCCAGCCCCAGCCCTCGCGCGCCCTGCTGGCCGCCCTGGAGGCCGCCTCGACGGCGGCCAAGGAGCTGTCCGACGAGTACATCTCCACCGAGCACCTGCTCATCGGCCTGG
>ERZ772993.341-NODE-341-length-23376-cov-4.487886_pt1 | contig 23376 bp, 21 predicted proteins | sample MGYA00580670_ERZ772993 | MGnify/ENA primary metagenome ERZ772993 (study PRJEB29015, sample SAMEA2737936) | human oral metagenome | biome: human oral; feature: human-associated habitat; material: dental | place: China | collected 2136 ... | reverse complement strand
GAAAAGCTGTCGAACTTTGAGGACGAGCCGGAGGAGAAAGATGAGACGTGAGAAAGTAGAACAGATTGATGTGTTCCATGCGCAAACAAATCAAGAAATCGACATGACAAAACCACAGCCCTGCACGGCGTACGAGTATGCGGAGTGTCAATCACCATCGTCACTTGGATGGCTGACAAGACTGTTGGCTGAGAAAGACATGATTATCAAGGGCTCACTGAAGTTTGCACAGATTGCGGGGACTGATTCGGATAAGGAGCGCGATACCCAAGCAATGCTTGCGGAAAAACTCACGAATGTAATCCACGCATGTGTTTCATGGCTTCACGCGCTCGGCTACGATGAGAAACGGCGCGCCGAGCTGCATCGGCACGTGAATAAGAGGAACAAGGCGAGAGGGTACTTCTGACTTGAGTTTCACTATATGTGAGGGGGATACGATGGAATCCATTGATTTCCGTGTCATCATAGCGATGCTTGGTGTAATGGGATGGGGACTTGTTTTTCACGATAGAGGACAGTCATGAACAGAAAACTTTTCTCTGTGGGAGCAGTGCTATTCCTGCTCCTGCTTTTCCCGTTCTGCGTTCATGCAGCCGATCTTCCTGTGACCTCGGCGTTCGGATGGCGCGTGCATCCTATTTCAGGGGAGTGGAAATTTCACACGGGCGTTGATCTCGGCTATGCGGAGGGAACGCCAATTCCTGCGCTTTTTGATGGCATCGTGATCCAGTCCGGCAACTATGCGGACGGCTTCGGCAATCAGGTGCTTTTATACCATCCGGCATACGACACATATACACGGTATGCGCACATGTCAGACGTGTATGTGTCCGTCAATCAGTACATAATGCAGGGCACTGTGATCGGGCTTGTAGGGGCAACAGGATATGTAACCGGTGCACATCTGCATCTGGAGTATATCGTTCGTGGTGCGGACGGAGATTATGTCTATGCGGATCCGCTTGTTTTGTGGCAGTAGTTCTGTTTTCGGCAATTTAGGAGGATAACGATGGATAGGCGCTTGATGCAGGAACCGGGAACGCTAATATCTCGATACCCATTTAATAGACTGGATATAGGCGATCGCGTGTTCAGCGAATACTACGGTTTTGGGAATGTTGTCTATACATATATTTTAGGACTTTGTGTCATACGGTTTGACAAGTTTAATCCTCAACTACGAGCAAGTTATATGTGGATTGATGGCAAACATGTGGAGCTTGTGCCGAAAGGCTACGGGCTGTGGGGAACAAATGATACGCGCTTTGAAAATGATCGGGATGCTCAGGTCATGTTTGTTCCCGACAAGTTTTGTGAGTTCTGTATCAGATTTGTCCCGGCAACTATGTGTATGGTATGTATTCGTTTTGATCAATATATTGTTGAACATATTGCACAGATAAAATCTTGGTTCATGTCGAAGGAGCAACGTCAACAACGGCAGGCGCTCATTATAGAAGAAATGATGAAGTGTCTGAGAAAGGTGGAGAACGATGGCAGCGACAAGTCTTCTGATTTCGGAATCCCCGCTCACCGTTCAGCCGAGCCTTGCCGTTCTGCTCGGGTTGAATGAGGCAATCTTTCTTCAACAAGTGCAGTATTGGATTACGCGTGAGGCGGGCTTTTGCGATCAATACGGACGCCGCTGGATTTACAACACGGTCAAACAGTGGCGCGATCAGTTCCCATTCTGGTCAGAGAGTACGATCAAGCGGACGATCCGCTCGCTTGAGGAGCAGCATGCCCTCCTTTCGACAACGGTCGGTGACGCATTCAACAAGACCAAGGCGTACACCATCAACTTTGACCTCATCGAAGAGCTTGCCGAGAAAATCGTACACGAGCAACGGTGCGCGAGCATAGAAAGCGTTCAGCGTTGTGTTTCTGCACCTCCACCGAAGCGGAAACACTGGGAATACAGCCAAGAACCGACTGTTTCTGATGGCATAGAAACAGAATATATTGCTCCTGCTGTTACAGAAAATGATATAGAAGGTCAAAACATCAAACTGGATGAACCGATCGAAGAGGTCAAAATGACCCAACATACGGTTCAAAATGACCCGCTCGAAGAGGTCAATCTGACCCACTCGAATAGACCACCCGGAACCCCAATAACGGCGCGGGTTTCCACGTCCTCCTCGCGCGCGCGCGTAACAGAGACTACAACAACAGAGAACACGCATAGAATACGTGAAACAACAACAGGCGATGTTCGCAGCCTTTGTGCTGCACTCGGCATATCCGGCACATCGCTGGAGAGGTTCATCCGTCATTATGGGGAGGAGAACGTGCATGAAAAAGCATGTCTCTTGGAGATTGCCATGCAGACGCAGAGCATTCGGAATCCGACGGGCTGGCTTCATGCTGCGCTCAAGAACGGCTACACGTTTTCAGTCGGCACGCCGCAGCAGGAAGAAAAAGCTGTGCAAACGCCATCCTCATCTCTCTACGTTCCCCCTTCCACCGATCCCGTTCAGGAGAAACAGGAAGAGGAACTTCCTGTGAAACGGAATCTGCATGAGTATCTGAGCCGTCAGGCAGGGAGTGGTGAGGAATCGGTGTTTGTTCAGGAGTTTCGGCGCAGACACGGGATAGAGGGACGGGCAAGTCCTTGACAGTGAAGGAGGGGACTGTGTATGAGAAACCCGAATGTCGGGAGATACCTTGCCGCACAGGCAATCCGCAAAGCCTTCACAGAAAACTCTTTGCCCGTGCGACTTGAGGAGATTGAGGTACTTTGTGCAAGCGAAACGCGCCCGCGTCTTCTTGCGGCATATCTGCGCTGGCAGCGAGCACTCATAGATCGCATCCTCGTTCATGCGCTCATGGACGATTTGCCGGAGATCGAGCGTGACTTTGTGCACTATCGCTATCGCATGGGGCGCAGTATGCAGTGGATCAACATGAATATGCCTGTGTCGGAGCGCAATCTCTATTTCATGAATGACCGCATTCTGCTGCGGCTTGAGACACTGCTTTTCTATGAGCCGACGCTTGCAGACGCATTCTCGCGGACAGTGCTTTTCAACCTTCTGCGCGTCATTGACGCGCGTCTTGCCGTCTTTTCCCTGCGGGTCGATCTTCCTGCGGACGCAGGCTGGCTGGATCGGCTTGCTCACGCGCGGTGCAGATGCCGCGCACTGCTTGCTCTCATCGACACATATCTTGCACCGGATGAGGACGGCATCGCGCACAGAATCATTCGGCAAAAACTCAAAACACCGCACACGACACTGGACGAACTGTTGGAGCGGATAGGAACACCATTTTCCGAACGGGAGAAGAATATGGCACAGGACGTACTGCGTGACTATCGGAGTCGCGCAGAAGCGTGTCTTGGCATCAAAAAAATACCGGACACCGAAAAGTTTGCAGTTTTTTAATTCTGCAATGTGGTTCAATAGGGAGGGATGAAATACGTTCAGGGATGGGAGAATGATATGGGGAAGAAGAAACAATTTCCGCGCCCGAGAGAACGCCCCTTCTTGTGGTGTACGGGACTATTTGCAGTTATGATGCTGGCGACGGCGGCGTTCGGGTGGAGGTTTCCTGAGCAGAATACTGTCTTTTACAACCAAACGGCAAGTGTCCCCATAGGATTCTATGTGCGTGTGCCGGATCGTCCGCTTGCACGCGGAGACTATGTCGTCTATGAGATGACGGAGGTCATGCGTCGCTATGCTGTTGCACGTGGCTATGTGACCACGCCGACCGAGCCGTTCCTCAAGCGTGTGGGGGCGATTGCGGGGGATTCCTACACCATCGATGCAGACACGCACAGATTCTTCATTGACGGGGCATACATCGGCGATGTGTTTGAACGTGACCGGATGGAGCGTCCGCTGCCGCAGCAGGAAGGTACATTCATTGTGCCGGAGGGGGATTTTCTTCCTGTTGGTACGACGACACGCAGCTTCGACGGTCGGTATACGGGGACGGTTCCGACCTCACATATCATTGCGATTGTCGTGCCGCTCCTGACATGGTGGTGAGCAATGCGGATTCGGGCATGGCGATGTAAGGACAGTATGGCTTACCGACGGCGTATAGAGCCACTGCTGCCGGCATTTTTTCCGACGGGCGAGGCACATCGGCTTCGTCCCGCACTCAGACATGCGCTGCATTACACCGGTGGACGGGTAGCGGGAGAAGTTTCCATACGTCTTTATCAAAGCGCAGATGACCTTCGGATCGCGTTTTATGGAAGCGGTGTGGCGCAGCACGCGGAAGCCATACGGGACTATCTTGCGGGCATTGCCGAACATGAGGAACTCGGGCGGCTTCACTGGCGCGAATGTGCCATACGGATGCGCATGGAGCACTCTGCGCAGTGTATTTGCGAGATGCTTGCAGTCGCGGAATATATTGTGCTTGCTGTGGATGCCTTGAAGGTGGAGTTTTTCTTTCACACGGATCGCTTGGCGTGTGAGCGGCGAAGTTTGCGGGACATGCTCCCGTACTTCTTTTTGGAACGTGAAGGCGTTATTTTTTGAAGATATGAAGGGGGTTATTGTGTGCTTGGCTTTAAGCAGCCTGAAAAATATTCGGATACCAGTGTCATGAAAAGTCCTGCGACACCGGCAGAACGTGCCCGTGCAGCATACGATGAGCGGATCGGATCGGTTGTTGTGCAAAACTACAACTGGCGACGCATCGCCATCGGTCTTCTCGTCGTCTGTTTCATGCTCGGCGGCGGTCTTACGACGCTCGCGCTTACTTCGCGGGTTGTCCCCTATGTCGTAACTGTAGACAAGACGACGGGAGAGGTACAACAGGCGGGGGCACTGATTGCACAGAACTACACACCGCAGGAGGCGGAGATCCGCTACTTCCTCGCACAGTTCATCCAGAACGCGCGAAACATTCAGCTCGATCCCGTTCAGCAGGAGCGTATGCAGAATCAGGCACTCGCCTTTTTGACACAGTCCGCTGCGCAGAAATATCATACGATCCAGCGCAACGAACACTTCCATGAGCGCTATGCGAAAGTCACGGCGCAAACGAAAATCAACAGCATGGAGAAAATCCCAGATACGGACTCCTATCATGTGACATGGATCGAAGAAGAGTTTGATATCGCGACCGGTGCGCAGCGCCAGCGCAGCTATCAGGGGGTATTCACCATCACCGTGATCGAGCAGCGGGATGAGGCGCGGCTCCTCGTCAACCCGTTGGGACTCTACATTTCGGATCTCAGCTTCTCGGAGGAAATGAACAAGAAAAGCCAAACTGCCGGAGGAAAATGAATAAGTACGACAACATATTCAGATGTTCAAATTGAACATCTGAATCTTTTTGCCCTATATTCACCTATTCTCCTACGAATGAACATGAAACTGTTTCCGAAGAAATTTGCCCGTGGTGCTCTGCTTGGTCTTTTGGCACTGAGCTTTGCAGGGAATGTGTTTGCAAGCGAGCAGACAAACGCACCAACCAAAGAAGAAACGAATGTCAAGAAACTTTCGCAGGAAGTCACGGAGCTGCGCGGCAGCATAAGTGAGGTAACGGAATCACAAGCGTCGATCCTGCGTATTCTGGATGCACTTGCGGCACAGCTTGAGACCATCCAGAGGGATCAGGAGTTCCGGCGCACGGCGATTCCTGCGCCGACGGATCGACAGCTTGTCAACCCGGATAGCTCCTATCGCTCCATCAATACCACGCAGGACGCGATCAATGCGCAGGGCAATTCGACGATGGTGTTCACCTACGCCCCCGAACAGCTCTATAAGATTTACTGCCGTCCGGGGTATATCACCGATCTTGCGCTTAGAAAGGGCGAGACGATTAAGTTCGTTGGCGGCGGAGATACGGCGGCATGGCAGCTCGATCAGTCCGTAGTGGATGGCGTTCCCCATCTCTACGTCAAACCGGTCGTACAGTCCAGCACAACAAACCTCATCATCACCACGGAAAAGCGGAGCTATCAGCTCATCTTGAACGCAAGTGACTGGTACAATCCGATGGTCTATTGGACGTACGGGACAGAAGACCATGCGGACATGATGCGTCGCCATGAGCAGGAAGATCGTCTGCGCACGGGCAGCGTGAATGCGACGAGCGTTGAAAATCTCGACTTTTCCTTTCAGGTGAAGACGAAAGGCGAAGCGAAAGACTATGTGCCTGACATGGTGTTTTCTGATGGCACACGCACCTATTTGAAATACAAGACCCTGCCCAAGCAGCAAGTACCGCTCTTTGTGACCGAGCGCGGCAAGAAGACCATGACGCTCGTGAATTATCACACGCGCGACGGCTACTACATCGTCGATCTTCCATTTGACAAGGCACAGCTGCGCGTTTCCGACCGCAGCATGGTGACGATCACGCATAAGGGGTGACGGCATGGCAGGATTCAACCCGCAAAGCATCGGCAAATATCTTGCCGATTTCAAAACCTTTTTCAGCCGGAACAGGCGTAAGCGACCAGATGAGGACGATACGGATCTTGAGATCGAGGAGGAGACGCAGGAAAATCCCGGCGATGTAAAGATGAACAGCGGACAGCACCGTAATGTATACGGAATCCGCAAGAAGATCATCGGCGGCATTATCGCCTTTGGCGTTCTCGTCTTCATCGGAAGCTACTACATCTCAAAGCCGGACACACCGACTGATCAGCCCGCGCGCATCCCCGCACAGAGACTTGCGCCAGAGACACGTGAACCGGCACACACCAATGAGGAGCGAAAAGAACTTTCCTATGCCGATCTCAAAACATTGGATGCAGGGCGCGCTAAAACGGCAAATGCACAGGCAGCACCGGGTGCAGACGGCAGACCCGCAGGAAGTGGGGCGGCAAATCCGCCGGGTGCTGTCACCGTTCAGCAGATTCCAACACCAAGCCTTCCGTCCGCAGCCCCGGACGCAGCCTATCCGATACCACACCCCAATATCCCACCTGCCCCCGTGGCAGCGGGAGCAGGAGCGCGTGAAGAATCCACGGAGGAACGTGCAGAAAAGGAACTTGAAACACGTTACCGCTCAGCAATCGCGTTTGCACTTGGCGGGGGCGCAGGGACAGATACGGCAGCAACGGAAAGTACTGCTGCGGGAGACACATCGGACAGCAACACCGTCCAAACGGCAGCACGCGCCTCGTATGATACAAACAGTCCCTACATCCTTCAGGTTGGTACAATGATCCCTGCGATGCTGTTCTCGGGCATCAACACCGATACGCCGGGACAGGTTATCGCACAGATCAGCCGCGATGTCTATGACAGCGCAACCGAGACGAACCTCCTCATCCCGTCGGGGACACGCCTCATTGGGACGTATCAAAGCGAGGGCGCGGCAAACGGGCGCATTGCCATCTCCTTTGCAACGATGATTTTGCCGAGCGGCGCAGCCTACAACATCGGCGGCAGCATGGTCGCCGTGGATGACAGTGGATATAACGGCATTACCGGCAAGGTACATCGCCATCTGGATCGTGCGTTCAGTGCGGGGCTTCTCACCAGTGCCATTGCCGCGCTCGGCTCGTATGCAAGCGGCGACTCCTCTTCTCAGAACAGCTTCACGGGCGGTCAGCTCATGATGCAGGGGGCGATGAGCAACGTTCTGAACTCTGTTTCGCAGATCGTTCGTGACAGCACCTCGACACGTCCGACCATCACCATCGAACCCGGCTACACATTCCATGTCTATGTGACACAGCCCATCTCATTCGGAGGATAATATGAACGAGCAGGAAAAGAAAGAACAGAACAAAACCCTTTTCCTCTGCCTCTTGCTCGCGGGGATCACCTATGTTGCAGCGCAGTGGCTCACAACACAGGCAATCGCCGATCATCTCGAATACAGTCCACTCCTGCCCGGCGAGATCGCCGGGCATATTTATCAGCCGTTTGCACATCGGACGTGGAGAGATGATCCGCAAATCGCCGCAGCGATTCCGCGCACCCTCGCGCAATATGCGTTTCTGCCGTGGATTGTCTATCTTGTCGGCGGACTTGTGATCTACCAATTCCACAAAAGCCGTCAGCGCATGACCAGCCACGGCACGGCAGATTTCGCAAAGGAAAAGGACATCAAAGAGGCGGGGCTTGCGATCCGTGACAACGGATTCGTCGTCGGAATCAACCCTTTTAGCGAAAAACTCATGCTGCATAACGGTCCGGAGCACATCCTGCTCGTTGCACCGACGCGCAGCGGCAAGGGCGTCTGCAACATGATCCCGACCGGAATCTGCTGGAAGCACAGCATATTCTTCTTCGACCCAAAAGCGGAACTTTGGAACTTTACCGCAGGATGGCGCAAAAAGCACTTTGGGCAGAAGGTCATGAAATTTGAGCCGCTCTGCAAGGACGGCTCTGCGGCAAAGTGGAACCCGTTCGCAGAAATCGACTTTCAGTCCTTCGAGGAGCTTACCGACGTTTCGACCATCTCGGAGATGATGGTGAAAACAGGGGACGGAGGCAGCAAAGACCCCTTCTGGGAGAACTCTGCCGCAGCCCTCATCAACGGTGTTATCCTGCATCTCCTCTATAAGCACTATCAGGAGAAGCGCCTCCTTCCATGTCCGTCCGACGTGATGAGCTTTCTCTCCTCGCCCGGCATGAGCACGGACAAGCTCTTTGCATCCATGAAAATCTATCCGCACATCTCCAAGGAGGAGTTTTTGGAGCAGAACGGCAAGAAAAATATGCTCAAAGAGATTTACGGCGAGTATGTGGAGGATTTTCGCACCTATAGGGAAGTCCTGCCGCGTTTCGCCGAAGCGGTTGCAGCGAATGAGGAGCGCGCAAAGGTGTACGAGGAAGCCTTGCAGGAGGGCAGACACGCAAAGCCGCCCAAAAGCAACCTGGAACTTTTGCGCGAGGCGATCATCGCTGCGGAGGAGGCGGGAGAAACGATTGATTTTAACGCGCCCGATTTGTCCGAATGCACACAGAAGCAGGACATCGACCAGATGATCAGCGGGCAGGATGTGACTTCCCCGTGGTACAAACTCCTCGTGCACCCGAAGGTCGCCGAAGCCGCCGCCAATATGTATAACGGTGCGGAGCAGACACGCGCCTCCATCATGCAGACCGCGCAGACCTCGATGGCAGTCTATCAAGACCCGCTCGTCAAAGCCAATACGGCAGTATCGGATTTCTCGCTGCGCGATCTGCTCGATCCGTCGCAGGAGGTATCGCTCTATCTCGTGCTCCAACCCAACGACATTGACAAGCTGCGCCCGATCCTGCGCCTTTTCGTCAACACCATGCTCTCCAAGCTCGTTCGTGATATGAAATTCGCGGCAGACGGAGAAAAGGAGCAGAAAAAACAGCGTCTTCTCCTCATGCTCGACGAGTTCCCGCAGCTCGGAAAACTTGAGTCCATCGAAAAGACACTTGCGATCTGTGCGGGCTACGGTGTCAAAATCTGCATTGTTGCGCAGAGTATGGGACAGCTCAATAAGATCTACACCAAGGACAACGCCATCCCCGGCAACTGTCATGTGCAGATCTACTTCACGCCGACCTTGGAAGACGGCGGCGGAACGGCAAAGACCCTTTCTGACACCCTCGGGGATCAGACCATATACTCCTATTCCAAGTCCTCAAACGGGAAGATATTTGAGGGGTCAACATCGACCTCGCAGATGGCGCGTAAACTCATGACCCCGGACGAGGTGCGGCGTATGCCCGCCGACCGTGAACTCGTCTTTGTTGCGGGCTTCCGACCGATCTACGGAAAAAAACTCTTTTATTTCAAGCAGAAATTCTTCACCGACCGCACCAAGACACCACCGCCGACCTTCAGCGACCTGCGTACGGAGGTCAAATCCTACGCCCAGCTCTTTGCCGTCCATCGAGCGGATCGTGCAGCTGCCGAGGCACGGCTGCGCGAAGTACAGGAGGCACGCGCAGCGGCACTCCCGGCTGCGCCCGCGCCCATAGAGGAGATGCCGACACGATTGGAGGAATACGATGAACCGGCAGCCGAAGAAAGTGCCGCGCCTTGCGGACAAGATGAAACGTGGGATGAAGCCGCTGCAAACACAGCCAGGGGCGAAGACACACAGCCCCAAGACGCGGAAGAGATGACCTTTGAACAGAAAAAGAAGCTGCTTCTTGCAAAGAGGAGAGGAGAAGGAGAACACGATGGAACGTGAGGACAAAGTTTATGAGCGCCACCTGCAAATGCTGGAGCACAACATGGGGCGCAGCATCATGCACTACATGCACGATGACAACGTAACCGAGGTCATTGTCAATCCGGATGGAAAGCTCTGGATTGACACATTCGACAAGGGGTTTCAGGATACGGGCGTTGTGATGGAGGCAGAGGACACCAAGCGTATCATCTATGCCGTCGCCGATCTCGCGGGACAGGTCATTGACGTAAAGAACGATCCTGCGCTGCAAGCCCATATCCCGGAGTCGCGGCTTTTTGCCAACTGTCGCTTTCAAGGGCTATTGCCGATGATTGTCGAAGCACCAAGCTTCAACATCCGAAAACACGCAAAGAAAATCCTCACGCTGGATGAATATGTGGCACAGGGCACCATGAGTGAGCGTCAGCGTGAGGTGATTCTGGAAGCGATTCACGGGAAGAAAAACATCATCGTCGCGGGCGGCACGGGATCAGGCAAGACCACACTCGTCAACGCTGTACTCGCCGAAATCTCCAAACTGGACGAGCGCATCGTTACCATCGAGGACACAAGGGAACTCAAATGCAGCGCAGAGAACTTTGTTGCCCTCAATACAACAGACAGTGTGGACATGGACAATCTGCTCCGCAAGACGCTGCGCCTCTCACCGAACCGCATCGTCGTCGGCGAGATACGCGGCAAGGAGGCACTTACCCTGATCGACGCATGGTCAACGGGACACAGAGGCGGCTGCTCCACCGTACACAGTGACAGCGCGACCGATACACTCTTCCGACTGGAAGACCTCGTCAGCCGCGTCTCCATCTCGGCGCAGCAAGCGGGCATCGCACGCGCCATCGACGTTGTGATCTACATCGCAAAGCGTGCCATTCGGCGCAGCGTCGATGAAGTCCTCTCCATCGACGGCTGGGATCGTGAGCGGCACGAGTACATTACACATCGACTGGATACGGTTGCAGGTTGATCAAAATATAAAAGACCACGGCTTTCCGACTCCCGCCGGGGTCCAATTCCCCATGGCAGCCGGAAAGCGTGGTCGCAGAGAAATTCTCACGCGTTACACGAACTAAGCCGTGGTGTCGCAAGCAATTTCTCAATTATTTTTAGTATACAGGGCAGCCCCATCGCCGTCAATAGTTGAACACAAAATATTAACACGGATTTAGGAGGTGAGTGCTATGGGGGACAGTCTTCAAGAGCTTTTAGGGGAAGACGGCGCAGCCGTTTATCAAAGAGTGCACAATACAAACTGAGTCGTGGTGTCGCAAGCAGCCGCTTATCTAAGGACAAAGAAAAACCTGCTGATAATGTTCGTTCATTCAAAAGGATGAAGAATAAGGAGTCTGAATGCAATTATCAGAAGAACAACGCAGAGCAGAAGAGAACGCATGGAAAAAGACGCTGCACAGCGTACTTTCTAAACAAGAAATCTCCGGCTCCGGTCTTGCGTATGTGATGGAGACACCGCTTGTATTGGAACTGCTCGGGATAGAACCGCTTCCTGTTTATATGTTGGAATCAAAAATCAAAGAGATTCGGATGGAAGATCATCCGTCCATGTCCGAAGCCGTTCTTGGACAACTGCCACATGAATTGTCTGATCCCATGATCGTTTTCAAATCCAGATCCGTGCATGGAAGACTTGTTGCTTGCTTGGCTTTGACGGATGAAGATGGTGTGAATGTTGTTGTACCGTTTGAACTGGAAACAGTCAAACAAAGACGAAAAGTCAATCTTATTGTGTCTGCGTATGGAAGACAAAAAAGGGGGACACGGGAGATTGATTATAGCTGGTTTTGGCAAAATATCAACGAGGGCAACACGGTTTACGTCAATAAAATAAAGGCTGATGCCTTTTACCAGTCCGCCGGGCTGCGATTGCCCATGGAGGGTAAAAGGTTCACCAACCTCTTTGGCTCTAGTATAAAGACGGAGGAGGATCTTGTCAAGCTGAAAATGGAGCGTGAAGCGGAGGCTGCTGCCCTAAAGGCAGTTTGCGCAGAGACCGTTGCCGAGGATAAGAAGTCCCTTTCCCCCGCCGAGCGCAGTTTTCTCGCGGAGAAGGAGACACTTCTGGCGCAGCACAAAAAGTGGAATCCGGCGTATACCGTGCGCACGGCGAAAAAGCTGGCGGAGCAGGGATTCGGTGAAAAGGAGATCGCGGCCGCGCTGCAAAAGCACGCGCCCGACATTCGGAACCTGCCCAATACCGATCTTCGGCAAAACGCGGCTGCACGCATCGCGAAATCCGCAGCGGGGAGCGCACGCGTGGGGCAGCAGGAGCAGAACAAGGAAAAATCCCGCTAAAAAACTTTCATCCACCGAAAAGTTTGCAGTTTTTTCATTCTGCAAGCCTTTATAATAATTTCATGTGAGTTTTATTTTTTTACAGGAGGTTTTTCATCATGAAAAAGTTCAAGGTCAACATCACCAAGGCACAAGTCAAGTCGTTTCTCAAGGCAAGTGCCCCCGTCGTGCTCCAGCTTACCATCATGATGCTTCCGGCGGCAATCGCCTTTGCCTCGAGCGGGGATACAAGCGGTGCAGCGGCGGCAGGGCAAAGCTCTAACACAGTCGGCATCACGCCGCTGGATAAGCCGCTTCAGACCGTTACCAACGCGCTTACGGGTCCGATCCCCATTCTTGTCACAGGATGTGGCGTCGCACTCGCCGGTATGTCTTGGGCGATGGGGTGGGAGCAGCAGGTCATGATGCGCGGTGTCAAGGCTGCGGGTGGCGGCGCAGTTGCAATGGGTGCGGGCAGCTTCATGCAGTCTGTGATTGGCACAGGGCTCACCACAGGCTGCCTGTTTTAATCCGGAAAGGGGGAGGGGCACATGGAGGAGCAGCAGACACAGCAAAATACGATTTCATGGACGCATCTGCCGCTCTATCGCTCCCTGACGGAGTATATTCTCTTCATGGGCGTACCGCGCAGCTGCATCATCTACAATTCGGGCGCAGCGATCTTTATGGTCCTGACGCTTGGTCTGAGCTACTGGTATCTCCTCACGCTGAATGTGATCGTGCATTTTGCCTTTCGGTACTTCTCACAGGACGATGCCCAGTTCTTTGACTGCTTCATGGTCTACACCTATAAGCACGACTACTACTCAACCTAAGTGATAAGGGAAGGGCACACAATGTCTTGGAAGGAATATAAGCTGCAAAATAAGAGTGCGGCGGAACATCTCTCGTGGGGTGGGATCACGCACCCCAATATCCTGCGCTGCAAGGATGACAGCGTACTCGGGATCATCACGTACCAGCCATATCGAATGGAGGAGGAGACGCCGCGGATAGCACTCCCCGTCTTGCAAAGCGGATGGAGTATATGGGTGGAGGAGCAGCAGGAGCACAGCGGCGTGCGCCGCTCGTACCTGACCGTCTCATGGATGCCGTTTCGCAGCATGGACGGCAAAGTAAGGAACACACTCACGGGGGAAAAGATCACGATTGAGGCATTGGAGGAAACGCTTGCGGGCTTCCTCCAAACCCTTGCCGCATTCTTTCCTGCCGAGGCACAGGCGCACCTTCTCTCTTATCAGGAGATTGTCGATTATCTCTGCTTTACCCTTACGATGGGGAAGCGGCGCATGGAAATGCCCGATCCGCCGATTGACTTGGATCTGTACCTAACGGACAGGCTGCCGCTGAACTTCACGGAGAACCATGTACGTCTGGGGGATGAGATATTCCTGCTGCTGAGTCTGCCGGCGCTTTATGGCGCACAGGCAGATATTTATGAGGAATTGTGGCAGAGTCTTGCCGGGCGCAGCATTCCCTGCCGTCACACGCAGCGACTGCTCCTGTTCGGAAAAAAAGAAGCGGAAAAAGAGCTGCGCAGCTATACGGGGAAATGGTGTCCGTCGCGCCGTTACATCAAGGAACTGCTTACCGAGGGCGGGCTTGGGCGTCTGAATGGGTACTATACGAACGAAATCATCCTGCTGATCCCCAAAGAGGAGTTTGATCCCGTCGCATCGTACCTTCACCGCCTCATGTATGCACGCGCGCTTCCCTACGTCATCGAGGACTACAACGCCAAAGACCTCTGGTGGGGCAGTCTGCCGGGGATGTTCACGGCGGGGCTTGTACCGCCGCTGTGCGGCTTTGCAGCGCTTGAGGACTTGCTCAATGTAGAGCAGCCCGCACAGACGGATGAGGAGGAGGAAAGCGAAGTGCCGGAAGAAGTGATCGGAGAGGAGGAAGAAATTGTACCAGCTGAACCTGTTTAAGCGCAAAGTACACCGTCTTTCGGATGCCATGCCATTTGGCAAATTTACCAGGATTCATGTGAAAGGCTATCGCGTTGCTGTCTGTATCAACAAGGACGGCTCTCTGCAGGCGACGTGGAAGTATCGAGGTCCGGATCTCGATTCCTCCGTGGAGGAAGAACTGGCGGTCATTACGAACCGCCTCCATCAGGCACTCGCAGGACTCAAGACCAACTATGTCCTCTACTTTGAGTCGCAGCGTACGCCATCGACCGCATACGCGGCGACGGATTATTTCCCCGATCCTGTGACGCGCGGCATGGATGCCGAACGCTGCAAGCTGTTCTCCTCCGGAATCTACTACGAATCCACCTTTTACGGGACACTGTACTTCCTGCCGCCCAAAGACCGACAGGAGCAGATCAAAGAACTCATCGTTGAAGGGCGCGAGAAGAAGGTAACCAAGGCGGAGGACATCCTTGCCCACTTTGCCGAACAGATTGAAAAACTCTACGATATGTTCCAAGGGCTGCGAATCTCCGTGGACTTTTTGGACGAGGACGGACTGCTCACCTATCTGCATTCCACCGTCTCGGACAACCACCGACCGCTCAAATATCCGGGAAATCGCTTCTTCATCGACAAATATCTCTATGATACGCCGCTTTACGGCGGACTTGAACCGCAGGTCGGCAGGAAGCACATGCGCGTCATCGTGCCAATCACCTACAGCAAGGAAACCGTCTTCGGCTTCTTTGATGAACTGAACCGTCTGGATTTCTCCTATCGGTGGGTGACGCGTGCTTACTGCCTCTCCAAGACGGACGTATTGGACGAATTGGACAGGCTCAAACGGCAGTGGAAAGGGAAACTGCAATCCATCACCAGCACCATCGGCGACGCAGTGATCCGCGAGGGCGCAGTGAACGCCGAGAACGTCGATGACATTGCCGTTGACCGCCTTGCCGAGGTGCGCGACGCGACAAACGCCGTGGAGGGCGATCACATCTCATTTATCTACACCTCCATCGCCGTCGTCGTCATGGACGAGTCCCGTACCCGCGTCGAGGACAAGGCAAAGCTCATTCGTCAAATCTTCATCGAACGGGGACTTCGGGCAAAGATCGAGGACTTTAACGCCGTGGACGCATGGATGGGCAGCATCCCCGGCATGATCGGACACAACATACGCCGTCCCATGATCTCTACCGGCAACCTCGTGCACATGATCCCCCTGCCGTCGGCATGGGCAGGGGCGGAGTGGAACGACCATCTGGATGGTCCGCCTCTCCTTTATGCGCAGACGGCAGGATCGTCTCCGTATCGCCTGAATCTCCACATTCGCGACCTCGGGCATACCCTCATGATCGGACCGACCGGTGCGGGCAAATCCGTCCATCTCAACTGCATTGAGGGTGCATTCCGGAAATACCGCAACGCCCGCGTCATCATCTTTGACAAAGGCGCAAGCTCCAAAGTCCTCACCATGGGCGTCGGCGGGAAGTTCTACGACATCGGCAGAGATGCCAAAGAACTCTCCTTTCAGCCGCTCGCCCACGTCGATGATGAGAGCGAACGCCAATGGGCGCAGGAATGGCTGACCGACTATCTGCGCGAAGAGGGAATCGAGGTATCGCCGGAGGACAAGACCCTCATCCGCGACTCGCTTGCCACCCTTGCGGGGACAAAGCAGGAATTCCGCACCATCACCAGCTTTATCTCCTTCCTCCAGTCGCGCAGACTCAAGGAGGCGTTCTATCCGCTCGCCTTGGAGGACAATCAGGGCAATAAGGGCGAGTACGGAGAAATCTTTGACAGCGAGGAAGATCATCTGTCCATCACAAGCTGGCAGAGCTTTGAGATGGAAACACTGATGAACTCCAAGCGCATCGTCGGCACAACCCTCATGTATATCTTTCATCGCATTGAAGAAGTGGTGAAGAGCGTCACGAGCGCAGAGGCGGGACCGACGCTGATCGTTCTGGACGAATGCTGGGTATTCTTCGAGAATCCCATGTTTGCCGAGAAGATCAAGGAGTGGCTGAAGACGCTGCGTAAATACAATACGTCCGTACTCTTTGCCACGCAGTCCCTTGACGACGTGGCGAAGTCGCCCATCTTTGACACCGTCCTCTCCTCGTGCAAATCGCGGATCTTCCTGCCCGATGAGGGTGCGCTCACCGAATCCCGCAGCAAACTCTATCGTGCGTTCGGTCTCAACAGCCGGCAGATCCAGCTGCTTGCACACGCACAGCCGAAACGCGAATACTATTACGACTCGGCACGCGGCTCACGGCTCTACAACCTCGCGCTGGAACACTGCCCCTTCACACTCTCGTACGTCTCTGTGGACAAGGTCGCACTGACCAAATGTCAGCGCATTCTTGACCGCTGGGGGCAGGAGGACTTCAATACGCACTGGATGGAGGAGAACGAACTCGAACTTCCGGATTATCCGAAGGAGGCGGCGCATACATTATGATGATCGAACCGATTATTGTCCTCTGCTGCATCATGATCTGTTACTTTGCCATTCGCGTCAACCGTGTGGAGATGCGCATGAACGTCCTCGAAAAGGAACTGAACAAAATCCGTAAGGAGCGCGGCGAAGTACCGCTGGATACGGAAGCCTTGGGCAAACCCTTCGCAGAGGACGCGACCGTCACGGATACGCTCAAAGGCGTATGGAAAGCGCTGAAATCATGAGCAGCGAAGCATTACAGCAAGCGCGTGCGGCATATACGGAGCACCATGCCAAGATCGACCATATTGCCATCATTCGCCACATCGAGGCGGGACTGCTGCGGGATATGACGCGGCAGGGCTATGGCAGGACGCAGTTGCAGGAGGCGCTCTGCGCCCGCAGCCGTTACCCGAAAGGCGAGGGGTTGGATGCACGCAATCACTACTTTGAAAGCATACTTCCAACCACAGCAGAGGAAGGGGACGCAGCACTCCCGTCCCCCGCAGCCGTCTTTGAACGCGCCTACCCTGCACGCATCGAGGAAAGCGCCGCACACCTGCGCGAACAGGACGTGCGTGCACTTGCGGGACTGCTGAGAGAGGGACACGCCCCCGGCGACGTACAGGAAGCCTATTTCGGACACAGCCTGTTTCGTCACCTTCTGGGGGAGGAAAAGGAGCGCAACCGCTTTGAGAGCGACGTGCTGACCACACTGATGGAGCGTGAGCAGCAGCGCAGCGCGCGCGAACGTCCACACGCCAAGGCGCGTTTCGCGGAGGAAATGCAGCGCCTTTGGGCAGCGCAGGACAGCGACGTGCGGGAGAATCCGAACAGCATACCGTATGCCGAAGGACGCATCACGGCAAAACTCATCGGGGAGGAAGGATACTCCGCGTACACCATGCAGAGCGTCCTTCTTGAGGAAAGCCGCTATGCAGGGGACGATGAGGAGCGACAGGCGTATGCGGACAAACTCGTCGCAGAAGCGTTGCAGATGAAATCTGCGTATGATCGTCTCAGTGATGCCCCCGGCATAGAACGTGCGGAGAACGTGGACGAACTCTACGCCTCCATGCTGCGCGAGGCGCGGCAAAGCGCCTACGAGGGACTCCTCGACGATACCGATGAGGAGCGCGTCATCGCCGAACTCGTCGCCGAGGACTTCGCCCGTGAGGAGCTTGCCGCAGCCATGCGGCGGCATTCGCCATATATCCATGCGCCAGCACGGGACAGAGAAGCCTACATCGACGGCGTGCTGTACCGCAAAGGGCAGGGCAGGAAACCCTATCTAAACGACGCGAAGAAAGCCTACATCACGGCGCAAGACCTCTATCGCCGCCGCCTCCTCGCCTATGATCGTCTGCTGCATACGCAGGGAAAGAGCGTTGGCATGGACTATCCTGCCGCGTGCACGCTCCTCACGCAGCAGCTCATCAGGGACAAGAAAGCGACGCGGGACGACCTGAAAGACCTCCTGCGCGCCGACAAGGACGCCCGCGCAGGGCGCGATGGGAAGGGGCAGGAGCGGCAGACGGGGGCAGAAGAGCGGCAGGAGGAACGGGCACGCGCCCGCAGCCTCAGCCCTGACAACTGACACAGGAAAGGAAGAGCAAGATGAATCACAAACGACTTCAGACAGCCGTCATCATCGGCTGCCTCCTCGGCGTTACCGTCCCATTCGGCGCAATGGCGATCTCCCATCGTCCTGCGGACGCAGCCATCTTCGTTATCGACGAGAAGAACATCGCCGAGGCGGTCAAGACGGCGATCACCACCGCCGAGATCCTCACCACCGAGCAGCAGGAACTCGCGTTCAAACTTCTGGACGCGAAGAAACTCGACATGAAGATCATCGCCGACTTCCTGCAAAAGCACACCAACGTTCAGGTACAGATGAAAGAGGGCAACTTTACAAAAACGCCAGATCAGCTGCGCAGCATGGGACTCAGCACCGGAATCCTCAATCAGCACACGAGCGTCCAATCCGTCCTCATGGACGAGATCGGCTCGATTGAGTCCGTCCTGAACACCGAAAGCAGCCTCGTCGACCCCTACCACGAGAGCGTCAAGAACCATCGTATCCTCGACGCGACCTATCAGGACGCGGCAAGAAGCGCACAGAACGCGCAGCGTGCCGGTGAAACACTGAACAAGGGCGTGCAGCAAGCCGTGGAGGCATCGAATAGTGCCGAGGGCGAGCAGCAGCTCCTCCAGTCCGGCATCCAGATCGCCGCAGCAAACTACTACATGAACCGCAACACCAACGAACTCCTTGCCAACCTCCTCGCCATGCAGGCAGAGGAAGCCTACGTCGCAAACCGCGAACGGGCAATCACCGAGCGGCGCGAGGAAGAACACAAGGAGCGTTTGAAACAATTCGTAGGGAAGTAAGTGAATATCTAAAGCATAAATTCAGATGTTCAACTTGAACATCTGAATAACTTTTATCGAATATTCATCTTTAGAAGGGAGTCACTATGACGAGATACCTTCCTGCCGTGCTGCTTGCCGTCCTCGTTCTTGCGCTGCCGGATACGGCGCTTGCGTTTGGAAACGCCGAGATCATTGGTGCAGGGACGGGACTCGGCGGCACATTTGACACGAAGCTCCGTGAGATTGCGGGCGGCATCGTCACGGCGATGAACATCGTCCTAATCATGATGACCGTGATCTCGGGCATGATGATCACGTTCGGACTCGAGGACGGCAAAAAGTTCATGTGGCAGGTCATGCTTGGCGCGGGACTTGCCGTGAACTTCGGCGCATTCATGTTTGACGTGGGGTTCTGGGATTTTGCCGACAAATACGCCGCGACGACGAATGCCGTCACCTACTTTCAGCCGGAACTGGCGAAAACATCGAGCGAGTGGAACATCCTCGGCAAGTTCATGGACAACTACACGCAGCATATCATCACGCCCGGCGCGGCGAACATCCTGCCGTACTGCCTCAAGCTCCTTGTCGTCCTTGCCATCATACAGGCGACATGGGAGATCACGATGAAGTTCGCCTCGGGCGACAAAATACAGTACATGATCCAGATGACACTCAAGACCGGATTCTATATGTTCCTCATGGTCAACTGGATCAGCCTCATGGGGGCACTCTCGGACGGCTTTGAAATGCTCGGCTACAAGGCGGGCGGAAACAATGCGGCGAGTGCGAGCAACATCGTCGGCAACAACTGCGACCAGATCGTGAAGTTCTCCATCGACATGGTCAATGCGATCTGGGGGGAAGCAAGCTTTGCAAGCCTCGGCATCCTGCTCATCTCCGTGTGCGGACTGGTCGCCATCGTCTACTGCCTCTTTATGACCGCGCTTGAGATGTTCATGGCACGCATCGAGTTCTATACCATGGCACTGCTCACCATACCGCTCCTTGCTTTCGGTGTCACGGAGAAATTCGCGTTTCTCACTGAAAAGGCAATCGGAGCGATGTTCAACCTTGCGATCAAAATATGCGTGATCGCATTCATCAGCAGCATGGCAGTCCCGTTCATCGAAAGCTTTACAAAGGACTTTCAAAGCACGAAGGGCTTCGGCTCGGATGTCGCCATCATCCTACAGGCGATTCTTGCCTGTGCCATCATCTACTTCCTCACGAAGAAGATCCCCGCGCTCGTCACGGGACTTCTCAGCGGCTCCCCGCAGCTCGGCGGCAGCAGCATGGTCGATATGGCACGGGGCGCGGGCGGCACAGTCGCCTCTGCGGGCAGAGCAGCCGTTACGGGCGGTGCGGCACTTGCGGGGCAGTATGCAGCGGCAAAAACCGCAGCGACAGCAAAGGGACAGGAGGGGCTTCGCGGCACACTGACGCAGCTTGGGCGGAACTATGCGTACAGCCGCAGCCCTGTGCAAGCGTACAGAGGAGCGATGAAGTCGTTTAGTGAAACGCTTAGAGATACGAGCGGTTTCTATCGTGATGAAATTAAACAAACTATCGCCAAACAACAGAAAGCTACAAAAGGCGGTGGCTCCGGCGGTTCCGGAGGCGGTACGGGTGCCCCCGCAGGGAATCCGGGCGGCGGCGCAGCTGGAAGCGGCGCAAGTCCTGCGCCTCCGATGAATCCGGGCAGCGGCGGTACCGGAGGTGGGGCGAATCCTGCACCTTCGGGGAATCCAAGCAGCGGCGGCGCCGGAAGCGGTGCAAGTCCCACGCCTCCGGGGAGCGGCGGCGCAGCCGGAACATCCGGAGGCGGCGCGAATACATCTTCGGGAAATCAGGGCAACAACGGCAGTACGCCATAAAAAAGAAGGGCAGCCGTTGTTGCTGTCCTTCTTTGCATAGTGTGCGTTTAGCTTGCATGGTACGCCCAGAAATGAGCCTGTGCAGCGTCCTCTTTGATCTGTTGGATATCTCTTTCGAGCCGCTCAATCGTCTTTGCCATTTCATAGATGGTATCGAGCATCATGGCTTCTTTTTCTTCGCGGCTTAGATTGTCATAGCGCGAGGGCTCTTCGACGGGCATGACCTCCTCGGCTGCGGGCGGTGTTGCTGCCTGTTTCTTTCCCCAGAACAGTCCCATAGCGATCTCCTCCTTCTCTGTCATCCAACTGTTACATTGATTTTATCGTATTGCCGTTTGCTTGTCAATTTTGGAAAGGAGCACCGTGCATGAAGCGCAGCATATTCGTCCTTCTCCTCGTACTGGTTCAGCTCGTCCTCTTTGCGGTGGCTGCATTTGCCTATAGTGAGGACACGGGCGCACTCGACCGCGAGGGCAGGAAGGGCATGATGCGCGGTGCAATGATCTGCCCCGTGATGAAGGACGGTCAGTCCTATATGGTGGTCACATCTCCGCAGGGACACCGCATCCACCCGATTTCAGGCAAGGAAAGCTATCATGCGGGCGTCGATCTTGATGCGGACAAGGGCGACGATATCGTCGCCGCAGCGGCGGGAACGGTGACGATGGCAGGATGGTTCGACGGCTACGGCAACACTGTCATGATTAACCACGGCGGCGATCTCACAACGCTCTACGGACACAACAGCAGCATCGTCGTCAGCGTCGGTCAGACGGTGCAGCAGGGACAGCTCATCGCAAAGGCGGGATCGACGGGCAACTCCACGGGACCGCACTGCCATTTCGAGGTGCGTCCGGATGGCAATTCGCCGGTCGATCCGGGGCTGTACGTCCCGGGGCTGCTCGAACTTGAGAAAGCGCAGGGCGGCGGCAACGTCGACGGGCACGCGCATACGGATTCTCACGGCAGTCTGGTGGACTTCGTTGTCGCCAACGACTTTGCAAAGCCCATCTATGATGTCATCGAGAAGACCGTCAATCTCGCACGCAAGGGCATTTCCCTCGTGCGCGAATACATCGCCTCCATCTTCTTCGTCCTCATCACGATTGATCTTGCGCTCGGTGCGATGACAAAGGTGACCGCCTCGGCGGATGATCGGGAACCGCTCATGACGTGGATCATCCGGCGCAGCCTCTTCTATGCGCTCTGCCTCTTCCTCCTCTTCGGGTGGAGTGATGTGGTGGGCAATCTCTCCCTCTCGGGGCTTCCCGTCCTCGGCGGGCTTGCGGGCGGACATGGCATGGAGGGCGTACAGGCATCGCAGGAGGCTCTTTCCGATCCGACACAGATCGTCCAGAAGGGTGTGTCCATCATCGCACCCGTCATCAACGAGGCAATGAAGATCGAGGGCATTATGGATCTCGTCTTCCACGGGCAGACGGCGCTCATCTGCTTCGTCTTCGGTGGGGTGCTCTTCATCCTCTTCTGCATCATCGGACTGCAGATCGCCATCGCCTACATCGAGTTCTATCTCGTCATTCTCTTCTCGTTCACATCCTTCACCTTTGCGGGAGAAAAACACGTCCGAAAATACGCCTCCAACGGGCTGAACGGCGTCTTTGCCGTCTCCCTCAACATCATGTTCTTCTGCCTCTTCTCCCTCATGCTCCAGACAACACTGGAAAAGCTCGCGGTCGAGGGACTGGTGACGCAGAACACCGTCGCCGAGGCACGCCCGTCTGCGGGCGGCGCGGTGGGCGCAGCGGGCGAGCCGATCAAGAGCATGCAGGATCTCATGAGCCGTATCCGGCAGGTCGAATCCTACTATGGAAACTATCACTGCGACAACGGACAGGGCTACTACGGCGCATATCAAATCTATAAGGGATACTGGGACAAATGGTGCAGCGACTATATGAACGCCTCGCCGAGCGTCCCTCTCGACACGGATGCGAGCTATGCGCGCTGGACAGAGAGCGGCGCGTACAATACCGAGCCTGAGCCGACGCATACGCAATACCCGTGGTCGCCGAAGAATCAGGATCTTGTCGCCGAGTTCGTCCTCACGGGCTACTATCTGGACTTTGGCAGCTACGAAGCTGCTGCGCGTGCATGGACACGCGGGACAGGCGGGATGTGGGATGCGGAGGGGGCGCGGTACTGGAATGCGGTGCTCGGCAAACGCGGCGACGGCGGCGGCAGCAGCGAGGTCATGCGTGTCAAGGCGGTGGCAAACATCGTCCTCCTCATGCAGCTCACACTCGTAACACTCATGTTCATGTTCTTTGCCGACCGCGTGTCGAAATTCATCATGACGCAGTTCGGACAGCC
>ERZ772993.340-NODE-340-length-23400-cov-15.952410_pt1 | contig 23400 bp, 19 predicted proteins | sample MGYA00580670_ERZ772993 | MGnify/ENA primary metagenome ERZ772993 (study PRJEB29015, sample SAMEA2737936) | human oral metagenome | biome: human oral; feature: human-associated habitat; material: dental | place: China | collected 2136 ... | reverse complement strand
CCTTCCTCTTCTGCCCGACCTTTCACGGGGCGGGCCACCACAGGAAAACCACACGATGTCCCTCAATCGACGCAAATACCTGAACGGCATGCTCGCTCTCGGTCTTGGCCTGACCCTGGCTTCAGCAGCACACGCCATCACGGTCAAGGACGACCAGGGCGAGCTGACTCTCGACAAGGTGCCGACCCGCATCGTGGCGCTGGAATTCTCCTTCGTCGATGCGCTGGCCAACGTGGGCGTCTCGCCGGTGGGCGTGGCCGACGACAACCAGCCCAGCCGCGTCATCCAGCCGGTACGTGACCTGATCAGGCCGTGGACCTCGGTCGGCACGCGATCGCAGCCCAACATGGAATCCATCGCCGCTCTGAAGCCGGACCTGATCATCGCCGATTCCAGCCGTCACCGCGCCGCCTATGGTCAGCTGAGCAAGATCGCACCGGTGTTGCTCCTGAATTCGCGTTATGGAAGCTATAACGACATCCTGAAGCAGGACCAGACCATTGGCGACGTGGTGGGCAAGTCCACGGAAATGCAGGCCCGGATCAGCCAGCTGCAGGCCAAGGTGAAGGACATCGCCAAGGAGATTCCCGACGGTCAGACCGCCATGTACGGATCCTCGCGCGAGAACACGCTGGACGTGCATACCCAGGGCACGTTCGCAGGCAGCCTGCTGGCTGCCCTGGGCTTCAAGGTTCCCCAGGCCGATGGCGGCAAGGATATCTACGACATTGATCTGGAACACGTACTGGCCATGAACCCGGACTGGATGTTCATTGCCCACTACCGCGAGGAAAGCGTGGTGCGCAAGTGGGAACAGCAACCCCTGTGGAAGGCGCTGACGGTCACGAAGAAGGATCAGCTGATCAGCGTGGATCCGGAGCTCTGGGCCCGTTCGCGCGGGCTGACTGCAGCGGCCCTGATGGTCGAGCAGGTGAAGGCAGCCGTGGAGAAGAAGCACTGAGATTCGCCCGGAACATGCTTTTGGGCGTTCGCCCACACCAGGATTCCGCCTTCCCACCCTTCCATCCCTCCCTCTCATGACCCTGCTGCCTGCCTGGCTGCGCTGGGTGTTGCCGGTCGTTGCGCTGGCAGTGCTCGGTTTCCTGTCGGCCTATCTGTATTCACCGGGGGCGCTGGCCATCACGCCGTCTGACGTGCTGGCGGCGCTGAAGGCGCCCAACAGTACCGATCTCAGCATTCCGCAGATGCTGGTGGTGGAAACGCGGCTGCCGCGCATCGTGGTGGCCCTGCTGTGCGGCGCCGTGCTGGCCGTCAGCGGGCTGCTGCTGCAGACGATGACCCGTAATCCGCTGGCCTCCCCTTCACTGCTGTCGATCAATGCCGGCGCAGGTCTGGGCGTGATCCTGGCCGGTGTCTTCATGACGGGCGCGGGTGCCCTCACCCAGTCGACGGCAGCCGCCATCGGGGGCGCCCTGTCGTGGACGCTGGTGATGTGGATCAGCTACCGCGACGGACGACTGCAGAAGAGCCGCCTGATCCTGGCCGGTATCGCGGTCAGCGCCTTCTGTGCGGCACTGGGCAAGGCCTCACTGATCCTGGACGAGAACCAGGCGTCGGCGGTGATCAGCTGGCTGGCTGGCGGCGTGAGCAACATGAGCTGGAAGCAGGTTCAGGAATACTGGCCGCTGGTGGTGGTTCCGGCCATCCCGCTGGTGTGGCTGGTGCCCCGACTCAACATCCTCAGCCTCTCGGACGAGGCGGCCCAGTCGCTGGGCGTGTCGGTGCGGCAGCTGCGCTTCTGGCTGACCACGGTGGTCCTGATCTGGGTGGGTGCCAGCGTGGCCACGACCGGGCCGATCGCCTTCATCGGCCTGCTGGTGCCGCACCTGGCGCGCCACTGGATCGGCTATGACCTGCGCCGCACGGTACCGATGTGCGCGTTGCTGGGCGGGCTGCTGTTCGTGGCGGCCGACCTGCTGGCGCGGGCACTGGCCCACCCGGCCGACCTGCCGGCCGGGGCCGTGCTGGCCCTCATCGGCGCCCCATGCTTCGTTCTGCTGGCCAAGAGCCGGAGTGATCAATGAACGATCCGAAGAAATACCTGTCGATCCTGGGCGTCCTGGCCATCGCCTGCTTTGCGCTGGCGCTGATGCTGGGCGCGACCTTCAAGTCGCCGGCCGCCGTGCTGCAGGGTCTGCTGACCCACGATTTCGACATCTGGCAGTACCGGATGCCGCGGGCCATTCTGGCCGTGCTGGTGGGCGCCGCGCTGGCCCTGTCGGGAACCATCATCCAGGGCATCATCCACAACCCGCTGGCCTCGCCCGACATCCTCAGCATCAACCATGGGGCCAGCCTGGCAGCAGTTGCCACGCTGATGATGATGCCGGGCACGCCGGTCTGGGCGCTGCCGGTGGCCGCCTGCGTGGGCGCCGCAGTGGCCTACCTGGTGCTGATGCTGGTGGCCGGACGCCAGGCCGGCCCGTTGCAGATGGCCCTGATCGGGGTGGCCCTGTCGGCGTTCTATGCAGCGATGACCGATTACCTGATGCTGTCACACCCGCTGGAGGTCAACACGGCCATGGTCTGGCTGACCGGCAGCCTGTGGGGGCGGACATGGTCCTTCGTGGAGATGGGGGCACCGCTGCTGATCCTGCTGCTGCCGCTGGCGCTGCTCTACAGCAAGTCCTTCGACCTTCTGACGCTGGGCGAGGCCAAGGCGGCAACGCTGGGGGTGAATGTCTCGCGGGACCGCTTCCTGCTGCTGGGGCTGGCCGTGCTGCTGGCGGCCGTGGCAGTGGCTATTGCCGGGCCGATCGCCTTCCTGGGACTGGTGGCACCGCACCTGGCACGCAAGCTGGTGGGCGGACGGCACCGGGTGCTGCTGCCGGCGGCCATGCTGACAGGCGCCATCATCCTGCAGGTCAGCGACATCGCGGTCCGTGCCATCAAGCCGCCGCTCGAACTGCCGGCCGGGATCTTCACGGCCCTGATCGGCGCCCCCTATTTCTTCTATCTGCTTCGCCGGAGCCTGTGAACCATGGCACTGTCCGTCAAGAACCTGAAAGCCGGCTATGGCGGCGCCGTGGCCATCCGGAACCTGACCACCACCATCCCGGAAGGCCGGATCACGGCCCTGATCGGCCCCAACGGCTCCTGCAAGTCCACCCTGCTGAAGACGCTGGCACGACTGCTCCCGCCCATGGCCGGTGAAGCGACGGTGGATGGCCAGTCGATCTACGGCCTGAGCGCACGCGCATTCTCACGCAAGCTGTCGCTGCTGCCCCAGCACCAGCTGGTGCCCGAGGGCATCACGGTACGGACGCTCGTGGGTTACGGGCTCAGTCCTTACCTGAATCTCTGGGGGAGCCTGGGCAAGGCCGACCGCGAGATCGTGGACCGGGTGATGGCGGCCACGCACACGGACATCATTGCGGACCGGCGGGTGGACCAGCTTTCAGGCGGCCAGCAGCAGCGCGCCTTCCTGGCGATGACGCTGGCGCAGGAGACTCCCTATCTGCTGCTGGACGAGCCGACGACCTATCTGGACCTGAATCACCAAGTGGCGCTGATGGAGATGATGGCGCAGCAGCGGGATCGGGGCGCCACAGTGGTGGCGGTACTGCATGACCTGAACCAGGCAGCCCGCTATTGCGATCACCTGATCGTGCTGAAGGAAGGCGAACTGATGGGTGAAGGTTCGCCGAAAGAGGTGCTGACGGCCGAGATGCTGGCCAAGGTGTTCAAGGTGGACGCTGCACAGCACACCTGCCCGGAAAGCGGGCGGCCGATGGTGGTGGTGAAGGACAGCGGACTGACGGAGCAGGCGGTGACGCTGCCGGATCCGGGGTGGAGGAAGGAAGAAGCCGCCTGAGATGCGGTGGCATGCTGCGTCCTGACCTCGCTGAAGGATGCACCTCCGTCGGAAGGCGACTTTGCTGGAGAACGCCCCAAGGTCCTTCGAAGCTTACCCGTTGTCATCCTGGTAAGGTCAAGGAAAACATGGAAGCCGGAGCCTTACGGCTCCGGCGGACTCTGGCGAGGATTCCCTGATCAGCCGACCTTGCTGGCCTGTTCCACCATGACGGCTTCAAGGATGTCGAGAGCTTCGTCAAAGGTCTTCTGCTCGATGGTGAGCGGCGGCAGGAAGCGGATGGCATTGCCATAAACGCCGCAGGTAAGCAGGATGAGGCCCTTCTCCAGTGCGGCCAGGCGCACGGCATTGGCGTACTCGGGATTGGGCTCGGAAGTGCCGGGCTTGTTGAACTCCACGGCGATCATCAGGCCCAGGCCGCGCACATCGACGATCTGCGGAACCTTGGCACGCAGGCTTTCCAGGCGTGCCCGCAGCTGGTCACCCAGTTTCTGGGCACGCTCGGGCAGCTTCTCTTCTTCCATCACGTCCAACACGGCATTGCCGGCAGCCGTGGCCAGCGGGTTGCCGGCGAAGGTGCCGCCCAGGCCACCGGGCACAGGGGCATCCATCAGGTCGGCGCGACCGGTGACGGCAGCCAGCGGGAAGCCGCCCGCCAGGCCCTTGGCCATGGTCATCAGGTCAGGCTTGACGTCGTAGTTCTGGATGGCAAAGAGCTTTCCCGTACGACCAAAGCCAGTCTGGATCTCATCGACGATCAGCACGATGCCGTGCTCATCGGCCACCTTGCGCAGGGCGCGCATCAGCTCGGGGGGCACGGGGTTGAAACCGCCCTCACCCTGCACCGGCTCGACGATGATGGCCGCAACCCGCGACGGGGCGATGTCGGTCTTGAAGAGGCGATCCAGCTCCTTGAGGGTCTCCTCGACGCTGACGCCCTGTGAGGCCGCCGGGAATGGAATGCGCCAGACATCCCCCATGAGTGGACCAAAACCGGTCTTGTAGGGCGCGGTCTTGCCGGTGAGCGCCATGGTCATGAAGGTGCGGCCATGGAAGGCACCGCTGAAGGCAATGACGCCACTGCGACCGGTGGCGGCGCGGGCGACCTTCACGGCGTTCTCGACGGCTTCGGCACCGGTGGTGACGAAGATGGTCTTCCTGGGACCGTCGATGGGCACGATCTCGTTGAGACGCTCGGCCAGGCGCACATAGCTGTCATAGGCGGCGACCTGGTGGCACACGTGCGTGAACTTCTCGAGCTGCTCGCGCGCCGCCCCGATGACCTTGGGATGGCCATGGCCGGTGTTGACGACGGCAATGCCGGCCGCAAAGTCGATGTAACGGCGGCCCTCGGTGTCCCAGAGTTCCGCATTGCTGGCACGTTCTGCAAACAGGGGGGTCACCATGCCCACGCCGCGGGCGATGGCAGCGGCCCGGCGTTCGGACAGGGATTTCTCGCTCATGATGGGTCTCCTCGTTGGGTGGATAAGATTGTTGTTGGCAGCGACGATACCCGAGGCAGGGCACGGCAGCAACTCACGTTATCCTGCATCCAGGAGGATGCCCTGAGCATTCAGCGCTCTGCCGTGCAGGGGTACTGCTGGCGCGCATCAGAGGGTCCTACTTCAGGGGAAACGACATGGGTTCTTGCGCTTGCCACGTTGGGCAGACACGCACGCATGAACAAACACGCACGAACCGCAGACACGCACGAACGATGTGCGGGTCAGATACCGCGACGACGGGCGGAACTGGACAAGAAGGGGGAGATGGATAAGAGATAGCAGGGAGGGATGGGGTGGCTGATGGGACTCGAACCCACGACAACCGGAATCACAATCCGGGACTCTACCAACTGAGCTACAGCCACCACTGGTAAAACAACTACTGGCCTGCCCGACAGGATTCGAACCTGTGACCCTCAGCTTAGAAGGCTGATGCTCTATCCAGCTGAGCTACGGGCAGTTCTATCCGGCCGTTTAATCCCAGCGAACCGGGCAGACCGCCATTATACACGATTTGCCGAGTTGTGCTGGTCGGGGTGGAGAGATTCGAACTCCCGACATCCTGGTCCCAAACCAGGCGCGCTACCAGGCTACGCTACACCCCGAACGGCGCATTGTAGCGAGGATGTCGGGAGTTGCCAAGCCTTAACGGTTCAGGGAATTGGCCATCATCTGGGCCAGTTCGGTCGCCAGCGACACGGAACTGGCCTCGACCATCACCCGCAGCACCGGTTCGGTGCCCGACGGACGGATCAGCACCCTGCCCTCATTGCCCAGGCGAGCCTTGGCCTCGGCGATGCTGGCCTGCAGTGCCTCGTGGCCCTGCCAGTCGAAGCCCTTCTTGACGCGAACGTTGATCATCTTCTGCGGCAGCAGGTGCAGGTCGCCGATCAGCTCACCCAGCGTGGAACCCGTGCGCTGCACGGCCGCCAGCACCTGCAGGGCGCTGATGGTGCCGTCGCCCGTGCTGTGCGCGTCCAGCGCCAGCAGGTGGCCCGAGTTTTCGCCCCCCAGCAGCCAGCCGCGCTGCTGCAGCAGCTCCAGCACGTGCCGGTCGCCCACCTTGGCGCGCTCGAAGGGGATGCCCTTGTCGGCCATGGCGCGCTCGAAGGCGTAGTTGGTCATCAGCGTGCCCACGACACCATCGACCTTGCCGCGAGCCAGCCGGTCCATCACCATGATGTAGAGCAGCTCGTCGCCGTCGAAGATGCGGCCGGACGCGTCACACATGATCAGGCGGTCGGCGTCACCGTCCAGCGAGATGCCCAGGTCGGCACCATGGCGCAGCACGGCCGCCGCCATGGCTTTCGGGTGCACGGCACCCACGCCGTCATTGATGTTGACACCGTTGGGCTCGGTGCCGATGGCAATGACCTCGGCGCCCAGCTCATGGAAGACGTGCGGGGCGGTGTGATAGGCGGCACCGTTGGCGCAGTCCACCACAAGCTTCAGACCTTTCAGGTCCAGGCTGTAGGGGAAGGTGCTCTTGCAGAACTCGATGTAGCGGCCAGCGGCCCCATCAACACGGTGGGCCTTGCCCAGCTGGTTGGAATCGACACAGACGATGGGCTCGTCCAGCAGTGCCTCGATGGCCTCTTCCATCTCGTCAGGCAGCTTGTTGCCATCGGCCGAGAAGAACTTGATGCCGTTGTCCTCATAGGGGTTGTGCGAGGCGCTGAGCACCACGCCCGCGTTCAGGCGCAGGCCACGTGTGAGGTAGGCAATGGCGGGCGTCGGAATGGGGCCGGTGACGTGCACGTCCACACCCGCGGCGGTGAAGCCGGCCGTCAGCGCGGCCTCCAGCAGGTAGCCGGAGATGCGGGTGTCCTTGCCCAGCAGGACGGCCGGCTTGCCACGGGCGCCCTTGGAAAAGATCCGGCCGGCAGCATAGCCCAGGTGCATGACGAATTCCGGCGTGATGGGCGATTCACCCACCTTGCCCCGCACACCATCCGTCCCGAAATAACGACGTCCCATGATCTGTTTCTACTCCTTGGCAGGACGGCCCGGATGGCCATCCCCGATATGAACGCTTCCGGCCGCTGCCGGAAGTCCTATGGCGGTCCAGACGGCCAGCGCCTGGACGGTTTCCGGTACATCATGCACCCGCACGATGGTGGCCCCCATCTGCACCCCGGCCAGTGCGCCTGCCAGGCTGGCCGCCAGGCGACGCTCGACCGGCTGGCCCGTGATGGCCCCCAGCATGGACTTGCGCGACACGCCGACCAGCACCGGTGCCACTGATGCCCAGGCGGGAATGCCGCGGTACAGCGCCAGGTTGTGCGCCAGCGTCTTGCCGAAGCCGAACCCTGGGTCCAGGCAGATGCGCTCGGGCGCCACACCGGCATCCAGCAGCGCTTGGCGGCTGTCCATCAGGAAGTGCCCGACCTCGGCCACCACGTCGGCATAGACAGGGTTGGCTTGCATGGTGGCGGGTGAGTCACCCAGCATGTGCATGGTGACGAGGCCCACGTCACTGCCCGCCACGACTGCCCTCGCCTCCTGGGTGCGAAAGCCGCTGATGTCGTTGATGATGCTGGCCCCGGAGGCAATGACGCGGGCCATCGTGCCCGGATGACGGGTATCGATGGACAGGGGCACGTCCAGCCCGGCCAGCGCCTCGACGACCGGGGCGAGCCTGGCCCATTCCTCATCGGGCGGCACAGCCTGCGCACCGGGCCGGGAGGACTCGGCGCCGATGTCGATGATGTCGGCGCCTTCGTCGATCATCCGGCGGGCCGCAGCGACGGCCACGGTCGGATCACGATGACGCCCCCCGTCGGAGAACGAGTCGTCAGTGACGTTGAGGATGCCCATGACCAGCGGACGTTCCAGCGACAACCGAAAGCGACTGCACTGCCAGAAGGCGGGTCGTGCGGTACTGGCGGCGGAATCGGACGGGGTCGGCGAGGACATCAGACGAAGGATGGACAAGAAAAAGCCAGGTAACGACGGCCGGCATGGACTGCTTCAGCGCCCTTCCTGGACCGAAGGGAACGACTGGATCGGGCCTGTGCGCTGGCTGCGGTCGATATCTTAACGGTTTCGCAGAAAAGCGACGGTGAACAACGCCCGCCCGACAAGGATTTGGCTGCCCTGAAAGAAGACCGGCCCTTGCGGGCCGGTAGGGAGCCAGACAGCCCGCTGTCCGGCAAGTGCAGGATCCCGTCCAGGGTGGCGGTGCCACCCCGGCGGAAGGTCAGGCCGAAGCAGCCGGGTTGGGCTCCGACTCGACCGCAGGCGGCTGAGCCGGCGGGGTGCGCGGACCGTTGTCGGACTTGGGCGCCCAGTCCTTCGGCGGCTGCGGCGGCCGGCCGGCCATGATGTCGTCGATCTGCTCGATGCCGATGGTTTCCCACTCCAGCAGGGCCTTGGCCATGGCGTGCATCTTGTCGGCATTTTCCTCGATCAGGCGGCGGGCCAGCGAGTACTGCTCGTCGATGATGCGGCGGATCTCCTCGTCGACCTTGCGCATGGTCTCTTCGGAAACGTTGGTGGTCTTGGTGACGGAACGTCCCAGGAAGACCTCGCTCTCGTTCTCGGCGTAGACCATGGGACCCAGCCGATCGCTCATGCCGTAGCGCGTGACCATGTCGCGCGCCAGGTGGGTGGCCCGTTCGAAGTCGTTGGAGGCGCCGGTGGTCATCTCGTTCATGAACACCTCTTCGGCAATGCGGCCACCGAAGAGCATGGAGATCTGACTGAGCATGTAGACCCGGTCGTAGCTGTAGCGATCACGCTCGGGCAGCGACATGGTGACGCCCAGCGCACGGCCACGCGGGATGATGGTGACCTTGTGGACCGGATCGGCCTTGGGCAGCAGGCGGCCCAGGATGGCGTGGCCGGACTCGTGGTACGCCGTGCTGCGACGTTCGTCCTCGGTCATCACCATGGAACGGCGCTCGGTACCCATCAGGATCTTGTCCTTGGCACGCTCGAAGTCGATCATCTCGACCAGACGGCCATTGCGACGGGCGGCAAAGAGCGCGGCCTCGTTGACCAGGTTGGCCAGATCGGCACCGGACATGCCAGGAGTGCCACGGGCCAGCACATCAGCCTGCACGTCGGGACCCACAGGCACCTTGCGCATGTGGACGTTGAGGATCTGCTCGCGACCACGGATGTCGGGCAGCGACACCACCACCTGACGGTCGAAGCGTCCCGGACGCAGCAGCGCAGGATCCAGCACGTCAGGACGGTTGGTGGCCGCGATGAGGATGATGCCCTGGCCGGTCTCGAAACCGTCCATCTCGACCAGCAGCTGGTTCAACGTCTGCTCGCGCTCGTCGTTGCCCCCCCCCAGGCCGGCGCCCCGCTGACGGCCCACGGCATCGATCTCGTCGATGAAGATGATGCAGGGCGCGTGCTTCTTGGCGTTCTCGAACATGTCGCGGACGCGGGCTGCACCCACACCGACAAACATCTCGACAAAATCGGAACCCGAGATGGAGAAGAACGGCACCTTGGCTTCACCGGCGATGGCGCGTGCCAGCAGCGTCTTGCCGGTACCCGGAGGGCCGACCATCAGGACGCCGCGCGGGATGCGGCCGCCCAGCTTCTGGAAGCGGGAGGGATCACGCAGGAAGTCGACCATTTCCTGGACTTCTTCCTTGGCCTCGTCGGCGCCGGCCACATCGGCAAAGGTGACGGGGTTGTTGTTCTCATCCAGCATGCGCGCGCGGCTCTTGCCGAACGAGAAGGCCCCGCCCCGGCCACCGCCCTGCATCTGGCGCATGAAGAAGATCCAGACGCCGATGAGCAGCAGCATGGGGAACCACGAGATGAAGATCTGCATCAGCACCGACTGCTCTTCCTCGGGCTTGGCATTGACCTGCACGCCATACTTCATCAGGTCGCTGACCATCCAGATGTCGCCGGTGGACGGGACATACGTGGACAGGGTGCGGCCGTCGCGGGTGCGCACGCGCACGGCGCGACCATCGATCTGCACGCTGTCGACCTGGCCGTTCTCGGCCTCTTTCATGAATTGGGAATACGGAATGTCCCCGACACGCCCCTGCCGTGTCTCGAACTGTCGGAACACGGTAAACAGGACCAGGGCGATGATCACCCAGACGGCTGCTTTGGAAAACGCGTTATTCACCTGCTCTTCCTCATTGGGCATGCAGACCAAGCGCCTGCAGCCGGTTGATTCTACGCTGTTGCGTCGGATTTTCCGTGCTTTTGTGCCGGACGGCACGAAGCCGTCCGTCAACAGCCCGTTTCGGCCACGATAGCCGCAGAAGCCGCCAGGATGACGGCACAAACATGGTTTTAGCCACGGTTGGCGCCGCTACCCGCCGACTTCAGCCGGCGGCCCAGCAGATAGGTTTCCGCCGAGCGGTCACGCGAGGCCTTGGGCTTGCGTGGCTGCACGACGGCGAAGTGGTCCTTGAAAAGCCGCACCAGCTGGCTGTAGCCGCTGCCATGGAACACCTTGATGAGCAGCGCGCCGTCGGGCTTGAGCCAGCGGCTGGCGAAATCGACCGACAGCTCGGCCAGGTCCTGCATGCGCGCGGTATCGGCCACGCCCACACCACTCAAGTTGGGGGCCATGTCCGACAAAACAAGATCGACCTTGCCGCCTTCCAAGAGCGCCTCTAGCCGGTCAAGCACGTCCTGCTCGCGAAAATCGCCCTGCAGGTAGTTCACGTCCGGGATGGGCTCCATGGGCAGCAGGTCCAGCGCGACGATCCGCCCCTGGATGGGCACCTGTGGGGCCTCGCCACGCAGGTCGTCGGCCTTGCGCACGTCCTCGGCCAGATTGGGCGCCGCCAAGCGCCGCCGGACGACCTGCGACCAGCTGCCCGGGGCCGAGCCCAGGTCCACCACGGTCATGCCGGGACGGATGAGGTGGTCCTGCTCGTCGATGCCGATGAGCTTGAAGGCGGCCCGCGCCCGATAGTGATGGCGCTGCGCCAGCTTCACGTAAGGGTCGTTCAGGTGGTCGTGAAGCCAGGCCCGGTTCACCTTCTTGCTGCGACTGCTCTGCATGGATGGGTCAAGTGAATGATATGGCACCCCGAAGGGAGGGACAGGCTCTAGAATGAAGGATCATGCGTGGGCACGGGGCTCACGACAGAAGATCATTCGACACGAGAAACATGCCTTCTTTGTTGCTGGAAAAGGCCGAGCGCAAGGCGCTGGCGGCCCAGGCCCATCCCCTGAATCCGGTCGTGCTGCTGGGCGCTGCCGGGCTCACGCCCGCAGTGCTGCAGGAAATCGACCGCGCCCTGACAGCCCACGAGCTGATCAAGGTGCGGCTGGCCGGCATGGACCGGGATGCCCGGCAGGCGGCCAGCGAGCAGATCAGCGACAGCACGTCCAGCGCAGCGGTGCAGCTGATCGGCAACGTGCTGGTGCTTTACCGGCCGAAACCGGAAGAGGACGATCCGGCCTGATGATAGCGTGGCCGACGCCGGCCACGCCTTGATATTTTCAAATCGGGGCCATTGGAATTTCCTGTGGCCCCTTTCCTGTGCTGCCCTGGCGGCAGCCAAGGCTCAGCGATAGAGGACGTCCAGGATCTCGTACTCGCGCTCGCCGCCCGGTGCCTGGAAGGAAGCGACATCCCCGGCGTACTTGCCGATGAGGGCGCGGGCCAGCGGGCTGGCCACCGAGATCTTGGACAGTTTCAGGTCGGCTTCGTCCTCGCCGACGATCTGGTAGGTGACCTTGTCACCCGAATCGATGTCCTCAAGCTGCACGGTGGCGCCAAACACGACGCGACCGTCGGCGTCCAGTGCCGCCGGATCGATGATCTGGGCAGCCGACAGCTTGCCTTCCAGCTCGGCAATGCGCCCCTCGATGAAGCTCTGCCGCTCCTTGGCCGACTCGTATTCGGCGTTCTCGGACAGGTCGCCCTGGGCACGTGCCTCGGCAATGGCGTTGATCACGTTCGGCCGCTCGACCGACTTGAGGCGCTGCAGTTCGTCCTTCAGAAGCTGGGCGCCATGCTTGGTCAACGGAAAGGAGGTGGCCATGATGGAAGAGTCTCCAAAAAGACAAGACCCCGGGGCAGCGGGGAAGGCCTGAGCGGATACAGCAATCCAGACCTTCGCCGGTGCCTCGGGGCCCGGGTAGGGGTTGATGGCAGCCAGTTTACACGAATTGGCCGCTTTGGGGCACGGCGTCCATGATACGGAAGCACCCTCGTCGGCGACGAAACGCGCCAATCAGGCTCCATATCTGTACATAGTACCTACTGTCTGAAGCGACCCCGATACGCCGCCCCTGCCTGTAGTGGAAGAAGGCCATTGCTGGATCAGAGAATCACCGCCCCCCTGTTCCAGGGCCCCATGCCAGGACGCCCTGACCTACCCCGGGGCAAGCAGACTTCCCTCAAATTCGGAAATCAGCCTCTCGTTGGAATTTCCTTTTCGGGACATTTACCCAGCCTGCGCACACCCATCCCCTTTCAAGATGGGCCAGATATACACAACAACCACCCAAAAGAACTTCTTCCCATTACCCGGAACACGCATGAGCGCGATTCAAACAAGAAAACTCATCACCATGACGAATATCAACAACCAGTCATGAAATTCCCGTTCAGGATATTCAAAACACCATCCTGCGAAGATCAACCTAAAAGCATCACCGCCCCACAACTTAATGTAGCTTCCTTGTGATTAAAGGCATTAATAGCATGAAAAACAGTCGAGCCACACCAACCAAAGAGGAGGTAGCCATGAATCGACTGTTATCCCTGCTGATTTCCTTCCTCATGCTGTTTTCCTTCAGTACGGCGTACGCACAACCAATAATCGTCGGAGAAGACTCTGCTCCCACATATCCAGAAAACGTCGTGGATGGGGGAGACCCTGCCGTGGCCATCGAAGAGGCCAGAAACGCCAATCCCGAGGAATTTGCGTGGAAGGTCGATCAACTTCGGCAGAGCAAGGCACTCATGGCCCTCTTCAAGGGGGCTCCCGATGAAAAAACTGTCAAGTTCTATCTGGAGTTCTTTGCAATGCAAAGCTCGGCCGAACAGATCAAGACATTTGTCGCCAACACAGAAGGAAAGCACTTCGAGATTTCTGGAACGGCGGAAGCACCTGTTGTCCAATTGAAAGAAGGTGCTCCTGATGCCAGAAACATCACCACCAAGGATTGCTGCGCCTGCTGGGAGGCATGGATGGCAGCTCTCGCCTATTTCGGTGGAAGCCATATGACCTGCAAAGGAGTGGGGGCGGCTAGCAGCTTCGCCCTCACGCCCTTTGGCGGCGCTCTTGCAGGAGTCATCTGTGACGGCGTTTTCTTTGCAATAGGCCTGCTTCCAGACTTCAACAACGCATGCCATTGAAACTGGCATTGATAATGAATAGAACCCACTGACGGGCACGGCCGTTCCGGCTGCCTGGCCCAGCAACAAAAAAGGGGCTGGTCATGGACCAGCCCCTTTTCCCTGTTCATCAACCGTCAGACACATCTCCGGTGCGTCTGCAGGAATGACGTATCTGCCGGCCGCGAGCCCGTATCAGATCCGGCCTGGCCGGCGTGCCATCACCCCCTGCCCTGCCGGCGCTCCTTCAGATGCCCATGCAGCTGCTGCAGGGAATAGACATCGTGGGCGGCCTGGGATTCGAGGTGCATGCCCTCGACGGCAGCCAGTGCGCTGGCGATGGTGGTGTAGAAGGTGACGCGCTGCGCCAGCGCGGTGGTGCGGATGGCGCGGGAGTCCTGGATGGCGCTGCGCCGTTCTTCCACCGAGTTGATGAGCAGCGAGATCTCACCGTTCTTCAGCATGTCGACCACGTGAGGACGACCTTCCTGCACCTTGTTGACCGGCGTGACCGGAATGCCGGCCTCGGCAATGGCGCCGGCCGTGCCCTTGGTGGCCACCAACGAGAAGCCCATCTCGTGCAGGGTCTTCGCCACGCGGATGGCCCGGGGACGGTCGATCTGCTTGACCGAGATGAAGGCCGTGCCTTCGGTGGGCATGCGCACGCCGCCCCCCACCTGCGACTTGATGAAGGCGGAGCCGAACGAGTAGTCGACCCCCATCACCTCGCCGGTGGATTTCATTTCGGGCCCCAGGATGGTGTCCACACCCGGGAACTTGTTGAACGGGAAGACAGCTTCCTTGATGCAGAAGTAGTCGGGGATGACCTCTTCGGTGACACCCTGCTCGGCCAGCGTCTTGCCGACCATGCAGCGTGCGGCCACCTTGGCCAGCTGCACGCCGGTGGCCTTGGAGACGAAGGGTACGGTACGGGAGGCGCGCGGGTTCACCTCCAGCACGTAGACACGCTCGATAGGCGGCTGCCCCTCCTGTTCGGCCGGCTCGCGCTGGATGGCGAACTGCACGTTCATGAGGCCGCGCACCTTCAGCGCCTTGGCCATCAGCACGGTCTGACGCTTGATTTCCTCGACCAGGACCGGCGACAGCGAGTACGGCGGCAGCGAGCAGGCCGAGTCGCCCGAGTGCACCCCCGCCTGTTCGATGTGCTCCATCACGCCGCCGATGACGACGCGCTCGCCATCGCACAGGCAATCCACGTCGACCTCGATGGCGTCATTCAGGAAGCGGTCGAGCAGCACCGGGGAGTCGTTGCTGACCTTGACGGCCTCACGCATGTAGCGTTCCAGGTCGCGCTGGTCATGGACGATCTCCATGGCCCGGCCGCCCAGCACGTAGCTGGGCCGCACCACCAGCGGGTAGCCGATCTCGTTGGCCAGCTGGATGGCCTCGCCTTCGGTACGCGCCGTGCGGTTGGGCGGCTGCAGCAGGCCCAGACGGGTCAGCAGCTTCTGGAAGCGCTCGCGGTCCTCGGCAACGTCGATGGAATCGGGCGAAGTGCCGATGATGGGCACGCCGGCCGCTTCCAGCGCACGGGCGAGCTTCAGCGGGGTCTGGCCGCCGTACTGGACGATGACGCCGACCGGTTTTTCCAGTTCGACGATCTCCAGCACGTCTTCCAGCGTGACCGGCTCGAAGTACAGGCGATCGGAGGTGTCGTAGTCGGTGGAGACGGTCTCGGGGTTGCAGTTGACCATGATGGTCTCGAATCCGTCTTCACGCAGCGCGAACGACGCGTGCACGCAGCAGTAGTCGAACTCGATGCCCTGCCCGATGCGGTTCGGGCCACCGCCCAGCACGATGATCTTCTTGCGATCGGAGGGCTGCGCCTCGCACTCGTCCTCGTAAGTGGAGTACAGGTACGCGGTCTGCGTGGCGAACTCGGCTGCGCAGGTGTCCACCCGCTTGTAGACCGGCCGCACGCCCAGGCTGTGACGCAGCTTGCGGATCTCGTGCTCGGTGGTTTCCAGCAGGTAGCCCAGCCGGCGGTCGGAGTAACCCTTTTCCTTCAGCGTGCGCAGCGTCTCGGCATCCAGGTCGCCCAGCGTCATGGTGTCGAGCTGCAGCTCGATGTCGACGATCTCCTTCACCTGCGCGAGGAACCACGGGTCGATCTTCGTGAGCGCATGGACTTCCTCGATGGTGAAGCCCTGGGCGAAGGCATCGCCCACGTACCAGATGCGCTCGGAACCGGGCTCGCCCAGCTCCTTCTCGATGACCTCGCGGTCGGTCGTCATCTGGTTGAGGCCGTCGACGCCGATCTCCAGGCCACGCATGGCCTTCTGCAGCGCCTGCTGGAAGGTGCGGCCAATGGCCATGACCTCACCCACCGACTTCATCTGGGTCGTGAGGCGGTTGTCGGCCTGCGGGAACTTCTCGAAGGCAAAGCGCGGGATCTTGACGACCACGTAGTCGATGGCGGGCTCGAACGACGCCGGGGTGGCACCACCGGTGATCTCGTTCTTCAGCTCGTCCAGCGTGTAGCCCACGGCCAGCTTGGCCGCCACCTTGGCGATGGGGAAGCCCGTGGCCTTGGAGGCCAGTGCCGAGGAGCGCGAGACGCGCGGGTTCATCTCGATGACGATCATCCGCCCGGTTTCGGGATGGATGGCGAACTGGACGTTGGAACCGCCCGTGTCGACGCCAATCTCGCGCAGCACCGCGATCGAGGCGTTGCGCATCAGCTGGTATTCCTTGTCGGTCAGCGTCTGCGCCGGTGCCACGGTGATGGAGTCGCCGGTGTGCACGCCCATCGGATCCAGGTTCTCGATGGAGCAGACGATGATGCAGTTGTCCTTGCGGTCACGCACCACCTCCATCTCGAACTCTTTCCAGCCGATGAGACTTTCCTCGATCAGCAGCTCGTTGGTGGGCGAGAGTTCCAGACCCGCCTTGCAGATGGTCTCGAACTCCTCGGCGTTGTAGGCAATGCCGCCGCCAGTGCCCCCCAGCGTGAAGCTGGGACGGATGATGACGGGGAAACCGATGTCGCGCTGAGCCGCCCAGGCCTCGTCCATGGAATGGGCGATGGCCGAACGCGCCGAGCCCAGGCCGATGGATTCCATGGCCTGCTTGAACTTCTGACGGTCTTCGGCCTTCTCGATGGCCTCGGGACGGGCGCCGATCAGTTCGACCCCGTACTTGTCCAGCACGCCGTGGCGGTGCAGGTCGAGGGCGCAGTTGAGCGCGGTCTGTCCACCCATGGTGGGCAGGATGGCGCTGGGACGCTCTTTCTCGATGATGCGTTCGAGGACCTGCCAGGTGATGGGCTCGATGTAGGTGACATCGGCCATGTCCGGGTCGGTCATGATGGTGGCCGGGTTGCTGTTGACCAGCACGACCCGGTACCCCTCCTGACGCAGCGCCTTGCAGGCCTGGGCCCCGGAGTAGTCGAATTCGCAGGCCTGGCCGATGACGATCGGGCCGGCGCCGATGATCAGGATGCTTTCGAGGTCTGTACGCTTGGGCATGGCAGGATCACAGGCTGCGGTGCTCGGCCATCAGCCGGGCGAACCGTTCGAAGAGAGGAATGACGTCGTGGGGGCCGGGGCTGGCTTCGGGGTGACCCTGGAAGCTGAAGGCCGGCGCGTCGGTGAGCTCGATGCCCTGCAGCGAGCCGTCGAACAGCGACACGTGGGTGACGCGCACCCGGGCCGGCAGCGAGTCGGCATCCACCGCAAAGCCGTGGTTCTGGCTGGTGATGCTGACGCGGCCGGTGTCGAGGTCCTTGACCGGGTGGTTGGCGCCATGGTGGCCGAACTTCATCTTGACGGTGCGCCCACCGACGGCGAGGCCCAGCAGCTGGTGTCCCAGGCAGATGCCGAAGAACGGCACCTTGCGATCGAGGAAGGTGCGCAGCGCGTCGATGGCGTAGGTGCAGGGTTCCGGGTCACCGGGGCCATTGGAGAAGAAGACGCCATCGGGTTTCATGGCCAGCACGTCCGCTGCCGGCGTGGTGGCCGGCACGACCGTCACGTCGCAACCCTGGTCGGCCAGCAGGCGCAGGATGTTGCGCTTGGTGCCGAAGTCGTAGGCGACGACGCGCAGGCGGCGACCATCCGGACCCGGGGCCTTTTCGTGCGGCTGGGCACGATGGCCGTCAGTGAGCGACCAGCTGCCCTCTTCCCAGACATAGGGCTTCTGCACGCTGACTTCCTTGGCCAGATCCATGCCGGCCAGACCGGGGAAGGCGCGTGCTGCGGCCAGAGCGGCATCGATGTCGAGCGGCGCATCGATATCGGCAGCCGCCACCAGGCAGCCGTTCTGGGCACCGCGCTCGCGCAGCAGCCGGGTGAGCCGGCGGGTGTCGATGCCGACCAGGCCGATCTTGCCGTGTTCCTTGAGAAGGTCAGGCAGCGATTGCTGGGCCCGCCAGCTGGAGACCTGCTGTGGCAGCGCCCGGATGACGAGACCGGCGACGTGCAGCGCAACCGATTCCATGTCTTCGGGGTTGGCGCCGGTGTTGCCGATCTGGGAGGCGGTGAGCGTGACGATCTGTCGTGCGTAGCTTGGGTCCGACAGAATTTCCTGGTAGCCGGTCATGGAGGTGTTGAAGACCACCTCTCCGGCGGAAAGCCCCGCCGCACCGAAGGAATATCCAGAAAACACGGTCCCGTCCGCAAGAACGAGAGCCGCACGGGGCAGCTTCGGAGCAAATGGATTCGGCATATCCCACCCGGTAGATAAACTGCTCGATTATGCCACAGCGAAAAAAGGCTTGTCGCTGCGCAACTGTGGCATCAGCCTGCCTCGGCTTCCGCGATCAGGCGATCGACCAGCGGCGGCACGCCCTCGGCCGCACGGGCTGCGATGACCTCGACGCCGGCCACGGCGGGCGGGCGCGGATCGACCAGGTAGCAGCGCACGCCCGGTGGCGCACATTCCAGCAGACCGGCCGCCGGATAGACCTGCATCGAGGTACCCACCACCAGCACCGCATCAGCCTGCGATACCCATTCGGCCGCCAGATCGATGAGGGGCACGGCTTCGCCGAACCAGACGATATGGGGACGCATGGGATAGCCGTTCGGGTCACGGTCGGCCAGCGTCTGGTCACGGGTCCAGTCCACCACATAGTCGTCGTCGACGCTGCTGCGCAATTTCTTGAGTTCACCATGCAGGTGCAGCACCTGGCGGCTTCCGGCACGCTCGTGCAGGTCATCGACGTTCTGGGTGACGATGCGCACGTCGTAGTGGTCGGCCAGCCTGGCCAGCGCGTGGTGCGCCGCATTGGGTTGCGCCTCAAGCAGCTGACGTCGGCGCGCGTTGTAGAAATCGATGACCAGCTGCGGATTGCGGGCGAAGGCTTCCGGCGTGGCCACCTGATCGACCCGATGCCCTTCCCACAGGCCATCGCTGTCACGGAAGGTCTTCAGGCCACTGTCGGCGCTGATGCCTGCACCACTGAGGACGACGATGCGTCGTTTCATGTCCACCTCGGCTCGTTGGATCGAAGACTGCATTGTCCCAGCAAGCGTGCCCGCAAAAAAGCCCGGGCAGGCGTGACGCGCACGCGCTGCACCGGGCCTGGGCAACCGGTGTCTGCGACGGGGACCTACACGCTGCGCCTGTCGCGCAGTGCCTGCGCCACCGTGGCGGCATCGACGTATTCCAGCTCGCCGCCCAGCGGCACGCCCCGGGCCGGACGACTGACCGTCAACCCTCGGGCCGTGAGCACCTCGCTGAGGTAATGGGCGGTGGCCTCGCCTTCCTGGGTGAAGTTGGTGGCCAGCACCACTTCCTTGACCACGCCGTCGGTGGCGCGCGCCAGCAGGCGCTCGAACTGCAGGTCGGAAGGCCCGATGCCATCCAGCGGCGAGAGTCGGCCCATCAGCACGTAATAGAGCCCCTGATAGGCGCGGGTGTGCTCGATGACCAGCTGGTCGGCGGGATTTTCGACCACGCACAGCAGTGCAGGATTGCGCGCCTCGTCGCTGCAGATATCGCACAGCTCGTGTTCGGTGAGCGTGTTGCAGCGGCTGCAGTGCCGCACCCGCTCGAGTGCCTGCGCCAGCCCCTCGGACAGGCGCCGGGCAGCGTCGCGGTCGCGTTGCAGCAGGTGAAAGGCCAGCCGTCTGGCCGAACGCGGCCCCACGCCGGGCAGTCCACGCAAGGCGAGGATCAGTTCGTCGAGGGCGACCAGGTCCTTCACGCGCAGTCAGCCATCAGAATGGCATCTTGAAGCCCGGAGGCAGCGGCAGGCCGGCGGTGACGGCCGACATCTTTTCCTGGGCGGTCTGCTCGGCACGGCGCAGCGCATCGTTGACGGCCGCGGCCACCAGATCCTCCAGCATATCCTTGTCGTCGGCCAGCAGGCTGGGGTCGATGGCGATGCGGCGCACATCGTTGCGGCAGGTCATCACCACCTTCACGAGGCCGGCCCCGGACTGGCCTTCCACCTCGATGTCGGCCAGCGAGTCCTGCACCTTCTTCATGTTGTCCTGCATCTGCTGGGCCTGCTTCATCAGCCCGGCCAACTGGTTCTTCATCATGACGATTTCTCTCCATCGAGGGGTTTGATCGAATCCGGCAGTATGGTGGCTCCGAACTCTTCAAGCAATGTCCGGACGAAAGGATCGGCCTTGATGGCCTCTTCGCTCTCGGCCTGACGACGCGCCTGTTGTTCGGACGCACGTGCAGCGGCAGTCTGACCACCGGTCTGGCCCACCGTGACCTGCAGCTGCACCCCGGCACCGAAGTGGTCGGCCAGCAGCTCGCGAGCACGCTCCACCAGCGAGGGCTCGGCCAGATGGCGGATGGGCACCTGCACCTGAAAGACCTGCCCCTGCACGCCCTTCAGTTCGCTCTGGGCCAGCAGCTGGCGCACGGCGCCCTGGGCATGCAGGCGCGCCACGAGGCTCGGCCAGTCGCCGTCGAAATCCAGCGTGGTGGCGATGGCGGGCGCATCAGCCCCGGTGGGGACGCCTGGCATCGCCGGTGCTTCTGCCGCAGTGCGTGCATGGGACGCGGCGGGCGAATGTGCCGTTGCGGGTACATGTGCTGCAGCAGGGGCGTGTGCGGGCGCAGCGGCATGGAGCGCGGCGGGTGCCGTCGCAGCAGGGGCCTTGGCGGCAGCCGGTACCGATGCGGGCGGCTGCGCAGCAGGCGCATGCGATGCGGCGGCCTGCATGGCCAGTGTGGATGCGGCAGACCCATGCGTGGCAGGGGTGTGCGCGGGGGGTGCGTGGGCAGCAGGCGCCGACGCTGCAGCGACATCAGGCCCGGTGCCACGGGATGCCTGCGGCCGGCGGTCGGCCGAGGTGTCGAAATAGAGATCCTGTCGGGCCGGTCGAGGCCGGTCGTCGTCGGCCGAGGAGCGGTTGGGCGATTCACCGCCTGCAGGTTGACGCGCGCCTGTCTGGCGCGGCGCAGCGGCCGGCGCCCCCGATATGGGTGCCTGCCGCGGGCCCCCTGGGCCGTTGCTGCCGCGGGCCACCATGGCAGCAGCCATCTGGCGGGCACGGGCGCGGGCATCCATGGCGGCATCGCCCCCCTGCCCCGACGGCACCATGCCCGGGCCGGCATCCGTGCCGCCCGCAGCATCGGCGTGCGGCGCCCCTCTGGCGGCGGCCGGTTGCCCCGGTGCCTGCGCGCCCGTCTGGCCAGCAGCACGGTCCGGCGCACCGCCGAAGGAAGGCCGTGTCGCACCGCCCGGTGCCGCCATGCCACGCGCTGCCGTCGTGCCATGACCTGGCGCGGCGGCACCATCGTCCACGGCAGCCAGCGCGCCCAGCGCCAGATTGTCGGCGCGGAAAGCCAGCATCCGCAGCAGGGTCATCATGAAGCCGGTCTGGGCATCGGGCGCCAGCGGCAGGTCACGCACGCCGTGAATGGCGATCTGGTACCAGACCTGCACATCGGAGGGATCCATCTGCGCCGCCAGCACGTGCGGCTCGCCCTGACCCACCTGGGCCAGCGCCACCCGCTGCAGCTCGGCGGCCATGGCCATCAGGATCTGGGCGTGGGCCACGTTGCGGGCCGCCAGGCTGTCGGCCTGCTGCACCACGGCCGCGGCATCACCGGCGGCCAGCAGCGCCAGCAGCTCAGGGGCCAGGTCTTCATCGACCGTGCCGAGCATCTCCTGCACGGTGGCCTGCTTCACCTGCCCCGCGCCCAGTGCGATGGCCTGATCAAGCAGCGACAGACCGTCGCGCATGCTGCCGCTGGCGGCCTTGCCGATCAGCTCAAGGCCCCGTTCCTCATAGGGGATGTCTTCGGCCTTCAACACATTGGCCAGATGTCCGGCCACGGTGGCGGGGCTGACGTTGCGCAGGCCGAACTGCATGCAGCGCGACAGCACGGTGACCGGCACCTTCTGCGGGTCGGTGGTGGCCAGCACGAAGATGACGTGGGGCGGCGGCTCTTCCAGCGTCTTCAGCATGGCGTTGAAGGCGTGGGTGGAGAGCATGTGGACCTCGTCGATGACGAAGACCTTGTAGCGGCCCACCGTGGGCAGGTAGGCGGCGTTTTCCAGCACCACCGCCATTTCCTCGACCTTTCGGTTGGAGGCCGCGTCCATTTCCAGGTAGTCGGGGAAGCGTCCCTCGTCCACACCCCGGCAGGCCGAGCATTCGCCGCAGGGATGCGAACTGACGCCCTTTTCGCAGTTCAGGGCCTTGGCCAGGATGCGGGCGATGGTGGTCTTGCCCACGCCCCGGGTGCCGGTAAGCAGGTAGGCGTGGTGAAGCCGCTGGTTGTCGAGTGCGTGACGCAGCGCGCGCACGACCGTGTCCTGTCCGACCAGGGAATCGAAGTCGCGCGGGCGCCATTTGCGGGCCAGCACCTGATGGCTGCCGGAGGGAGAAAGTGACTGCACCGGGTTCCTTGCCGGAGCCACGGGGGCACACCGGGCGGAAAGACTGGAAGACGGGAGGCGCCGCAGGGCCTGTAGCACCCTGTACCGGCGAGATATGAGGGGGACGAGCCGAACCCTCGGCACTTGCGGGATTCGGTTATGGCTGCTTCCTTCCGGACCTGACCAGGTTCCCGAGCCACAATGCGAGGAGGCCCGTCCGCTGGCGATTGTATATCAAGGCGCCGCGACGGCAAGTTCGGGCGTCCCGACTGCAAGTCCATCCGCCCTTCCACCCCGTCGCTGAAGTCGACCTGCAGGATGCGCCCGGCGCTCCTGCCCAGCTGTCGAGGAGCATTACGCCAGCACCGTCTCATGCGGTGTCGTCATATGTGTCATTCCCGAGACGATGCATGCGGCCATCGGGTCGACAGATGGCGTTGATTCCCTGCCATCCACCCCGATCTGACGTGAAAAGGCATGGATACGGGCTTTGGCACGGAACGGAGCGCCTGCAGTCATGCGCCTGCCCCCCGCCATTCGGTGGCATCCGGGCTTGCGTCCACTGCGCCTCCCGGCGGCCAGCCGTGTTATTTTTAGCGTCCGAACAGGAGAGTTCCAGAAAACCCATGGGTATCAAAAACGTTTCCGCTGATTCCTTCGACACCGATGTGCTGAAGTCCGACGTGCCGGTGCTGGTCGATTTCTGGGCCGAATGGTGCGGCCCCTGCAAGCTCATTGCCCCGATCCTCGACGAGGTCTCGCATGACTACGCCGACCGGATGGCCGTGGCCAAGGTCAACGTCGACGAGAGCCAGGCCATTGCGGCCAAGTACGGCATCCGCGGCATTCCCACGCTGATGCTGTTCAAGAACGGCACGCTGGTAGGCACCAAGGTGGGCGCCGTCTCCAAGGGCCAGCTTACCGCCTTCCTCGACAGCAACCTCTGACCCCGGGCGCCGGCAGC
>ERZ772993.337-NODE-337-length-23491-cov-15.240613_pt1 | contig 23491 bp, 21 predicted proteins | sample MGYA00580670_ERZ772993 | MGnify/ENA primary metagenome ERZ772993 (study PRJEB29015, sample SAMEA2737936) | human oral metagenome | biome: human oral; feature: human-associated habitat; material: dental | place: China | collected 2136 ... | reverse complement strand
CTATCGACTCACGGGAAGAAAAACTCCCCCAGTCCGAGAAACACCACGCACTCCAAAGCCCATCGAACCGACAAAACATGACCAGAACAGGCCAGAACAGGTCAGGTCAGGGCAAGCGAAGACAACATCAAGCAACATCGAGATCCCCCCGGGATGGACGACATCAGAACTCCCCCCCGGCAAACCTCGACCCCCACACCGACAACAACGCGCCAACCCCGACCACAACCACCAAACGCGAAAAGCCCCAAACACCGATTACGATCGTCTCTCCCGACAAAGGAGTCCGCATTGGAAACACTCCACGAGTTCGACAAGCGCATCGGGATGTTTCAGACCAACTCGGTCCCCGACGAACCGGTATTCGGGCTTCCTCCGTCGCTGGAGGAGAAGGTGGCACCGCGAGTCGGTTCGCTGCTGCCTTTCCATGGGGACACGATTGCGTACTTTCTCGACGACCAGGTCCGGGAACTCGTTGGATTGATCGCGAACGACCTCCATACTCGTTTCGGCGAGTCGCTGTCGCTGCCACTGCCAGTGGACATGGCGCACGTGACGCTCCATGATCTCCACGCCTCCCCGGACCGGGCGCAGGTGCGGCCGTCGGTGGAAGCCGGCACGGCGCGCGCGGCCGAGCTCGTCGCGCAAGCGCGCGAGATAGGTTCCATCCACACGATGTGCACTGCGGTCTTCAACTTGATGAACACGAGCGTCGTCATCGGGATCAGGGCCGCGAATGAGAACGAGCATCGCAAGCTGTTGACGACTCGGGGCATGTTCGACGAGATCGTTCCCTCCGAACCGTTCACACCCCACATCACTCTCGCCTACTACCGACCGGCGATGCCCGTGCCGCTGCCTCCGAACGAATTCCGTGACGCGCTCGGCGAGTTGACAGGGCGCGTCACGGGTAATCCCGTTGCGCTCGCACCCGAGCGCCTGCACGCCATGCGCTTCGACTCGATGGCCAACTACTGGGCGGTTCAGTGGTGAGGTCAACCGGAATACCCGATACGTTCGTCGGGAAGAGCGCCGACGCGGGGACGGGTCCCCCAGGGGCGCGGCGGGCCGCAGTCGCCGGCCTCGGCTCGACATGCCCCATCGCGCGGAGACGTCGATTTCGACGGCGCTGAGGCGCTGAGGCACACGGCCTACTCGGTGATCGTGACGGCGGCGGCCGCGGAGCGCGCCCGCTCGCGAGCCGTCGTCACGTCGTCGCCGGCCACCACGGCCACCGCCATGCGCCGGCCCGGGTGCGCCTCGGGCTTGCCGAAGACGTGCAGATTCGCCCCGGGCACGGCCAGGGCCTCGACCACGCCCAGCACGCGGGCACCGTGATCGCGGTCGATCTGCCGATCGGCCCTGACCACGGCCGAGGCGGCGGGGGAGCGCAGCGACGTGTCCACCGGCAGCCCCAGCAGGGCCCGGGCGTGCAGCTCGAACTCGCTCAGGCGCTGACTCGCCAGAGTGACCAGTCCCGTGTCGTGGGGCCTGGGGGAGACCTCCGAGAACAGCACCTCCTGGCCCCGCACGAACAGCTCGACCCCGAACAGTCCCCAGCCGCCGAGGGCGTCCGTGACCGCGGACGCCACCTGCCGGGCTCTCCCCAGAGCGGTGGGCGGCAGGGACTGCGGCTGCCAGGACTCGATGTAGTCGCCGGCCTCCTGGCGGTGCCCGATCGGCTCGCAGAAGCTCGTCGCCGTCCGACCGGTGCGCGGGTCGCGCGAGCGCACGGTCAGCAGCGTGATCTCGGTGTCGAAGTCGACGAAGCCCTCGACGATGACGCGTCCGCGGTCCACCCGCCCGCCCTCGGCCGCACGGCGCCAGCCCGCCACGACGTCGTCGGGGGAGCGGAGCAGCGACTGCCCGTGCCCGGAGGAGGACATGACCGGCTTGACGACGCAGGGGAAGCCGACCCGCTCGGCTCCGGCCGCGAGCTCGGCCGGACTGGAGGCGAAGGCGTAGGGGCTGGTGGGCAGCCCCAGCTCCTCGGCCGCCAGACGACGGATCCCCTCACGGTTCATCGTCAGCCGCGCCGCGCGGGCCGTCGGAACCACCCGCGCCCGACCGGCCTGCTCCAGGGACACGAGCGCGTCGGTGGCCAGGGCCTCGATCTCGGGCACGACGATGCTCGCGCCGGTGGAGACGACGGCGGCTCCCAGGGCGTCGGCGTCGGACATGTCCACCGTCAGGGCGTTGTGCGCCACCTGCTGGGCGGGGGCGCCGTCGTAGCGGTCGATGGCGGTGACCTCCGCCCCGAGCCGCATGAGGGCGATCGCCACCTCCTTGCCGATTTCCCCCGAGCCCAGGAGCGCCACGCGGGTGGCCGACGGCGTCCACGGCGTTCCCATGACAGGGGGAGTGGGGCGGTCGACGCTGATGGTGCCGGCGGCGGTCGTGGGAATCTCGGCGGTCATGAGTATCTCCCGGGAAGGGCGGGGACGAGGTCGCATCAGCGACAACGCTACCCACGGCCGCCCGCGGCGCGCCCCGATGGCCCCGCCGGGCGTGCCATGCTAGACGCATGGACGCCCATCGCCCGCCCGCCGTCAACTCCGCCCGCGACCCGGCCAGGGGACGCGATCCCCTACGGGATACCGTGCCCTCCTTCATTCCCGCGATCGATGACGCGGCCCCGCCCATACCGCCGGCGAAGCGCCCCGAGGTGCTCATCGTCACCGGTTTGTCGGGCGCCGGTCGCTCCCGAGCCGCGAATGCGCTGGAGGATTTGGACTGGTACGTCATCGACAACCTCCCGCCCCAGCTGCTGCCGGCCATGGCGGGCATGATGACGACGGTCGGCGCGGGCGTCCATCGCCTGGCGGCCGTGGTCGATGTGCGCAGCCGCGAGTTCTTCGCCTCCTTCATGCAGTACCTCGGGCAGCTGCGCGAGTCCGGGATCTCGCTGCGCCTCATCTTCCTGGACGCCTCCGACTCCGTCCTCATACGACGTTTCGAGTCCTCCCGGCGCCCCCACCCGCTGCAGGGCACGGGCTCGATCCTGGACGGCATCGAGCACGAGCGCACCCTGCTGGCCGGCCTGAAGGCCCAGGCCGATGACGTCATCGACACCACCGACTACTCGGTCCACGACCTGGCGCGGCACGTGCGGGAGCTGGTCGCCACCGAGTCCGAGCTGGCGCTGCAGGTGACGGTGATGTCCTTCGGCTTCAAGTACGGCCTGCCCATGGATGCCGACCACGTCCTGGACGTGCGCTTCATCCCCAACCCCTACTGGGTCACCGAGCTGCGCCACCTCACCGGCCGCGACGCGCCCGTGGCCGAGTACGTCTTCCGGCAGGACGGGGCCGCCGCCTTCGTCGACGGCTACGCGGCCCTGCTCATCCCCGCCCTGCCCTCCTACATCAAGGAGCTCAAGCCGAACGTGACGATCGCGGTGGGGTGCACCGGCGGCAAGCACCGATCCGTGGCATCGGCCGAGCGGATCGCGGGGCACCTGCGCGCCGCCGGTTTCAAGGTCTCCGCCCAGCACCGCGACCTGGGGCGGGAGTGAGCATTCATGAGCACGCACTCCCACTCCATGCTCGACTCCGCCGGCTGGCCGCGCCGCGGCGAGGACGGACCGGCGGTCGTGGCGCTCGGCGGAGGACATGGCCTGTCGGCGACGCTGCGGGCGCTGCGTCACGTCACCCACCGCCTCACGGCCGTCGTCACGGTCGCCGACGACGGCGGATCCTCCGGGCGCCTGCGTCGCGAGTTCGACTGCCTGCCGCCCGGCGACCTGCGCATGGCCCTGGCGGCGCTGACCGACGACTCCGAATGGGGTCTGACCTGGCGCGATGTGCTCCAGCACCGCTTCGCCGGCGAGGGGGAGCTGGACAACCACGCCCTGGGCAACCTGCTCATCCTCGCGCTGTGGCAGCTGCTCGGCGACGAGGTGGAGGGCCTCGACTGGGTCGGGCGACTCCTGGCGATCCATGGGCGAGTGGTTCCCATGAGCGCCTCGCCGCTGGTCATCGAGGCCGACATCGTCGATGACGCCCGTCGGAGACGGGTGCGGGGGCAGGTGGCCGTGGCCACTGAGCGAGGCCGGATGGAGAACGTGGGCGTCGTCCCCGCCGATGCCGATGCTCATCCCGAGGCGCTGCGGGCCATCGCCGAGGCGGACTGGGCGGTGCTGGGGCCCGGCTCCTGGTACACCTCGGTCCTGCCCCACCTGATCCTGCCCTCCATGCGACGGGCCCTGGAGAGCACGAAGGCGCTCAAGGCCGTCGTGCTCAACCTGTCCCCGCAGCGCGGTGAGACCGATGGAATGACCTCCGCGGATCACCTGCGCGTGCTCAACGAGTACGCGCCGGAGCTGCGACTGGATGTCGTCATCGCCGACCCGAGCGTCGTGGAGGACGTCGATGATCTGGCGACCGTCGCGGGGCGGCTCGGCGCAGTCGTCGTCCTGCGTCAGGTGCGCACGGGCGAGACCCTGTGCAACCATGACCCCTTACGCCTGGCCGCCGCCTTCCGCGACGCCTTCGACGGCGTGATGGGCGACGTCGCCTGGACCCCGGCGGACTGACCGTCCGCCTCCGCTGACCGAGGAGGTTCCCCGCCATGTCACTGACAGTGGCCGTCAAGGACGAGCTCGCGCGCGTGGCCGCTCAGAACGCTGCCCAGCGGCGCGCGGAGGTCGCCTCCATGCTCCGCTTCTCGGGCGGGCTGCACATCGTCTCGGGCAGGATCGTGGTCGAGGCCGAGCTCGACCACGGCGGAGCGGTGCGGCGACTCCATCGCGAGCTGCGCGACCTGTTCTCCATGGAGCCCGAGGTCATCGTGGTCCAGTCCGGCTCTCTTCACCGCGGCAACCACTACGTGCTGCGCGTGACCGACCGCGGTAGGGACCTGGCGCGCCTGACCGGACTCGTCGATGGGCGGGGACGGCCGGTGCGCGGCATGCCGGTCGCCGTCGTCCAGGGCGGGCGCAACGCCTCGGCCGCCGCCTGGCGCGGAGCCTTCCTCGCACGCGGCTCACTGACCGAGCCCGGACGCTCCTCCTCCCTGGAGGTCACCTGCCCCGGGAGCGAGGCCGCCCTGGCGCTGGTCGGCGCGGCCCGGCGCTTCGACATCGCCGCCAAGGCCCGCGAGGTGCGCGGGGCCGATCGGGTCGTCGTGCGCGACGGCGAGGCCATCGGCGTCCTGCTGGAGAAGATGGGGGCCGTCGAGGCCTTCGCGTCCTGGGGCGAGCGCCGCTCCCGCAGGGAGACGCGTGGAACGGCCAACCGCTTGGCCAACTTCGACGACGCCAACCTGCGACGCTCCGCCCGTGCCGCCGTCGCGTCGGGCGCGCGCGTCGAGAGGGCCTTCGAGATCCTGGGCGAGGACATCCCCGACCACCTGGTGCAGGCGGGGCGCCTGCGCGTCAAGCACAAGCAGGCGAGCCTGGAGGAGCTCGGCCAGCTCTCCGACCCCCAGCTGACCAAGGACGCCGTCGCGGGACGCATCCGGCGGCTGCTCGCCATGGCGGACAAGCGTGCCCGCGAGCTGGGCGTTCCCGACACCGAGTCCGCACTGACCCAGGACATGCTCGACATGTGAGACCGCGGGCGGGGATCGGCCGCGGGACCGCCTTCGAGACGCACGGCCCCGGTCCCGGGCTCTCACCAGTCGACCGGTCGCGTTGATCATGGGACGTGAGTCCCGTCCCCGAGTGTCAAACGTATGCCAGATCACGCGCGCCCCTCGTCGTCGACCACCTGTTCGCCCATGGCGTGGTCGCTGCTCGCGTGAGGCGAGTCGCGAACGCTACACTCCCCAGTGTCGGAGCGCAGAGGCGTCCGCCCCAGCGGTCCGGGGCACACCCAGGTGTGCGAAGACACGAACAGCGTGCGCCGTACCGGCGTACTAGGAGGACCCAAAGTGACCACCCGCGTTGGTATCAACGGCTTCGGTCGTATCGGCCGCAACTTCTTCCGCGCCGCCCTCGAGCAGAAGGCGGACCTCGAGGTCGTGGCGGTCAACGACCTGACGGACAACAAGACCCTCGCTCACCTGCTCAAGTACGACTCCATCCTCGGCCGTTTCAACGGTGAAGTCTCCTACGATGACGACGGCATCGTCGTCGACGGCAAGCACATCAAGGTCCTCGCCCACCGCGACCCCGCCGAGCTGCCCTGGGGCGACCTGGGCGTCGAGGTCGTCGTCGAGTCCACCGGTTTCTTCACCGACGGCGAGAAGGCCAAGGCCCACCTCGACGGCGGCGCCAAGAAGGTCGTCATCTCCGCCCCGGCCAAGAACGTCGACGGCACCTTCGTCATCGGTGTCAACGAGGCGAGCTACGACCCGGCCACGATGAACATCGTGTCCAACGCCTCCTGCACCACCAACTGCCTCGCCCCGCTGGCCAAGGTCCTCAACGACAAGTTCGGGATCGTCCGGGGAATCATGACGACGGTGCACTCCTACACGGGCGATCAGCGCATCCTCGACGCCCCCCACAAGGATCTGCGACGCGCTCGCGCCGCCGCCCTGTCCATGATCCCGACCAAGACCGGCGCGGCTCAGGCCGTCGCCCTGGTCATTCCCGAGCTCAAGGGCAAGTTCGACGGCCTGGCCGTCCGCGTTCCCACCCCGACCGGTTCCCTGACGGACCTCACCTTCCAGGCCGAGAAGGAGGTCTCCGTCGACTCCGTCAAGGCCGCCGTCAAGGAGGCGGCCGAGGGCCCGCTCAAGGGCATCCTGGCGTACACCGAGGACCCGATCGTCTCCTCCGACATCGTGGGAGACTCGCACTCGTCGATCTTCGACGCCAACGAGACCAAGGTCATCGGCGACCTCGTCAAGGTCCTGTCCTGGTACGACAACGAGTGGGGCTACTCCAACCGCCTCGTCGACCTGACCGAGTACGTCGCCGAGCGCCTCTGAGGACGCCGGCGAGCACCATGCTCATCTGAGACTGCGCCCGCGCACGCACGATCGCGTGCGCGGGCGCAGTCCGCACCACCCACCCACCCGCACCACCACCGATGAGAGGCTCCATGAAGACCATCGAATCCCTGGGCGACCTGGCCGGCAAGCGCGTCCTGGTCCGCTCCGACTTCAACGTTCCGCTCGACGCCGAGAAGAACATCACCGACGACGGCCGCATCCAGGCCGCCCTGCCCACCCTCAGGCTCCTCCTCGACGCCGGCGCCAAGGTGATCATCGTCGCGCACCTGGGCCGTCCGAAGGGCAAGGTCAACCCCGACTACTCGCTGGCCCCGGTGGCCGAGCGCCTGCGCGAGGTGACCGGCGTGGAGGTGACCCTGGCCCCCGACACCGTGGGCGAGGGCGCCAGGGCCGCCGTCGCCGCCCTGAAGCCCGGCAACATCGTCCTGCTGGAGAACGTGCGCTTCAACGCCGCCGAGACGTCCAAGGACGACGCCGAGCGCGCCGCCTTCGCGGCCGAGCTGGCGTCCCTGGCCGACGTCTTCGTCTCCGACGGCTTCGGCGTGGTCCACCGCAAGCAGGCCTCCGTCTACGACGTCGCCAAGCTCCTGCCGGCCGCCGCGGGCCTGCTGGTGCGCAAGGAGATCGAGGCCCTGTCCAAGGCCGTGAAGGACCCCGAGCGCCCCTACACGGTGGTGCTGGGCGGCTCGAAGGTCTCCGACAAGCTCGGCGTCATCGCCAACCTCCTGACCAAGGCCGACCGCCTGCTCATCGGCGGGGGCATGGCCTACACCTTCCTGGCCGCCCAGGGCAACGAGGTGGGCGCCTCCCTGCTGGAGAAGGACCAGATCGACACGGTCAAGGGGTACCTGGCCACCGCCGAGGAGCGCGGCATCGAGCTCCTCCTGCCCGTGGACACGGTCGTCGCCCCGGAGTTCGCGGCCGACGCCCCGGCCACCGTCGTGCCCTCCAACGCCATCCCGGCCGACCAGATGGGCCTGGACATCGGCCCCGAGACGCGCAAGCTGTTCGCCGACGCCATCGCCACCTCCAAGACGGTGGTGTGGAACGGCCCCATGGGCGTCTTCGAGTTCCCGGCCTTCGCCGCCGGCACCAAGGCCGTGGCCCGGGCCATCTCCGACTCGTCGGCCTTCAGCGTCATCGGCGGGGGCGACTCCGCCGCCGCGGTGCGCACCCTGGGCTTCGACGTGTCCACCTTCTCCCACATCTCCACCGGCGGGGGCGCCTCCCTCGAGCTCCTCGAGGGCAAGACGCTGCCGGGCATCGCCGTCCTGGAAGGCTGAGCAGACAATGAGCAACCGCATCCCGCTCATGGCGGGCAACTGGAAGATGAACCTGGACCACCTCGAGGCCAACCACCTCGTCCAGGGGCTGGCGATGGCGCTGGCCGACTCCGACCACGACTACGCCAAGTGCGAGGTCCTGGTCATCCCGCCCTTCACGGACATCCGCACCGTGCAGACGATCGTCGAGGCCGACTCGCTGCCCCTCAAGTACGGCGCCCAGGACGTGTCCATCCACGACAACGGCGCCTACACCGGCGAGATCTCCACGGCCATGCTCACCAAGCTGGGCTGCAGCTACGTGGTCATGGGCCACTCCGAGCGCCGCGAGTACCACGGCGAGTCCGACCAGCTGGTGGGCGCCAAGGCCCGCAAGGCCCTGGACGCGGGCATGACCCCGATCCTGTGCTGCGGCGAGGCCCTGGAGGTGCGCAGGGCGGGCACGCACGTGGAGTTCGTGCTCGGCCAGATCCGCGCCGCCCTGAAGGGCTGGAGCGCCCAGGACGTGGCCCGGATCGTCATCGCCTACGAGCCCATCTGGGCCATCGGCACCGGCGAGACGGCCACGGCCGCCGACGCCCAGGAGGTCTGCGCCGCCATCCGCGCCGCCCTGCGCGAGGACTTCGGCGCCGCCACCGCCGACGCCACCCGCATCCTGTACGGCGGCAGCGCCAAGCCGGGCAACATCAAGGAGCTCATGGCCCAGGCCGACGTCGACGGCGCGCTCGTGGGCGGCGCCTCGCTCAAGGCGGACTCCTTCGCGGCCATGGCGAACTTCTACGCCTGAGCCCGATTCGCGCCCGCCGGGGCGAATCGTGACCGGGGCCCGGCCATCTCACACGCGGGGTGGCCGGGCCCCGGCGCGCGCATCGGGTAGAGTCGGCGCCGAATGCGGCCGTGCGGCTCTGGACGACGAAGGAAGACTGAAACCGGCATGAACATCCTGAAGATCATTCTCGAGGTCCTCCTCGTGCTCTCCAGCTTCTTCCTCATCATGTCCGTCCTGCTGCACAAGGGCAAGGGCGGCGGCCTGTCGGACATGTTCGGCGGGGGCATCTCCTCGTCCGCCGGCTCCTCCGGGGTCGCCGAGCGCAACCTCAACCGCATCACCGTCGGCGTGGCCCTGGTGTGGACCATGACGATCATCGGCCTCGGGCTCGTCCTGAAGGCCTCGTCCTGACCGGGCACGACGACGAGCCCGGCCCGACCCGCCCCGGCCCCCCGCGATGACGCGCTCGTGCGCGCGCTGCGGGGGTATTTGGCGCACCTGCGCGTCGAGCGGGGCCTGAGCCCCAACACCCTGGCGGCCTACGAGCGCGACCTGAGCCGCTACACCGACTTCCTGTCCCTGCGCGGGATCGACGCGCCCGATGCGGTGCGCGAGGAGGACGTGTCCGCCTTCGTCGAGGCCATCCGCGCGGGCGACGACGGCGCCCGCCCCCTGGCCGCGTCCTCGGCGTCGCGCACCGTCACCGCCGTGCGCGGGTGGCACAGGTTCCTCCTGGCCGAGGGCTCCACCGCCGTCGACCCGGCCGCCGCCGTGCGCCCGCCCCAGGTGGGGCGCCGCCTGCCCAAGGCGCTGACCGTGGAGGAGGTGCGCCGCCTGCTGGAGGCGAGCGCGGACCCCGACTCGCCCGCGGGGCTGCGCGACCGGGCGCTGCTGGAGCTGCTGTACGCCACCGGGGCCCGCATCTCCGAGGCCGTGGGCCTGGCCGTGGACGACCTGGACCGCGACTCGCACTGCGTGCGCCTGTTCGGCAAGGGGCGCAAGGAGCGCATCGTCCCCGTGGGCCGCTGCGCCCGCGACGCCCTGGACGCCTACCTGGTGCGCGGGCGCCCTCTCCTGGCCCAGCGGGGGCGGGGGGCGCCCGAGGTCTTCCTCAACACCCTGGGCCGGCCCCTGTCGCGCCAGTCGGCCTGGGGCGTGCTCCGGCAGGCGGCCGAGCGCGCGGGCCTGGGGGAGGGCCGGCACGTGTCCCCCCACACCCTGCGCCACTCCTTCGCCACCCACCTGCTCGCCGGGGGCGCCGACGTGCGCGTGGTCCAGGAGATGCTCGGGCACGCCTCGGTGACCACCACGCAGATATACACCAAGGTCACGGTTGAGCATCTGCGCCGGGTTTACGCCACCAGCCACCCGCGCGCCCGGGGCTGAGACGCGGCGCACGTCGGATATGGTGATCGGGTGAATGACTCGAATCAGACCGATCTCAATGATGATCCCGTCGCAGACGCCGAGGACGGGGACTTCCCCGTGCCCGCGCCGTTGGACTCCCACGGGCCGGCTCGCGTCATTTCCCTGTGCAACCAGAAGGGCGGCGTCGGCAAGACGACGACGACCATCAACCTGGGGGCCGCCCTGGCCGAGTACGGGCGCAGGGTCCTCATCGTCGACTTCGACCCGCAGGGCGCGGCCAGCGCCGGCCTGGGCGTGAACGCCAACGAGCTGGACACGACCGTCTACGACCTGCTGGTCGCCCTGCATCCGGACGTGCGCTCCGTCATCCACCCCACGCCCGCGCCCGGACTGGACATCGTGCCGGCCAATATCGACCTGTCCGCGGCGGAGGTCCAGCTCGTCAACGAGGTGGCCCGGGAGCAGGCGCTGACCCGGGTCCTGCGCCCGATCCTGGACGACTACGACGTCGTCCTCATCGACTGCCAGCCCTCCCTGGGACTGCTGACGATCAACGCCCTGACCGCCTCGCACGGGGTCATCATCCCGCTGGAGACGGAGTTCTTCGCCCTGCGCGGCGTGGCGCTGCTGGTCGAGACCGTCGACCGCGTGCGCGACCGCATCAACTTCCACCTCCAGATCGACGGGATCCTGGCGACCATGGTCGACCAGCGCACCCTGCACTCGCGCGAGGTCCTCGACCGGCTCGCCCAGGCCTTCGGCGACCAGCTCTTCGACACCCAGATCCGCAGAACCATCAAATTCCCCGACGCCTCGGTGGCCGCCGAGCCGATCACCCTCTACGCCCCCAGGCACTCGGGCGCCGAGGCCTACCGGCGCCTGGCCCGCGAGCTCATCGCCCGCGGCGGCGTCGCCTGAGATGCCGGCCCGGGCACCCGGCGCCGCCCGGCGCCCCGGCACCGGAGCCGGGGCGGACGCCGGGGACGAGGCCGCCGGGGCGGGCGGTCCGGGGAGCATCCCCGGCTTCACCGTCGCCCTGCCCCAGTTCGAGGGGCCCTTCGACCTGCTGCTGGCGCTCATCGCCCGCCGCCGCCTGGACGTGACCGAGCTCGCCCTGGCGGAGGTCACCGACGAGTTCATCGCCCATATGCGCGCCGACTGGAACCTGGGGCGGGCCAGCGAGTTCCTCGTCGTGGCGGCCACGCTGCTGGCGCTCAAGGCCCACCGGCTCCTGCCCCACGACCCCGACGAGGCCGAGGAGGACCTGGAGCTCCTCGAGGCCCGCGACCTGCTCTTCGCCCGGCTCCTGCAGTACCGCGCCTACAAGCGGGCCGCCGCGCACCTGCGGGAGCTGGCCGGCTCCGCCGCCCGGGCCCACCCGCGCACGGCGGGGCCGCCCCCCGAGCTGGCCGCCCTCCTGCCCCGGCTCGTGGCCGCCATCGGCCCCCAGGACCTGGCCCGCATCGCCGCCGAGGTCCTGACCCGGCCGGCCGAGGCGGGCGTGCAGACGGTCCACCTGCACGAGGGCGTGCCCGTGGGCGAGCAGATGCGCCTGCTGGCGCTGCGGCTGCGCCGCCACGGCCGCCTCCCCTTCAGCCGGCTGATCGCCGACGCCGGGCGCACCGCCGTGGTCGTCGCCCGCTTCCTGGCCCTGCTCCTGCTGCACCGCCAGGGCGGCGTCGAGCTCGACCAGGACGAGCCGATGGGCGAGATCACGGTCACCTGGTGCGGCGAGGAGGGGGAGGGCGCGGGCATGATGGCCCCGGACGTGGAGGAGGAGTTCGCATGACCACCGCCCCGCCCCGACAGGGCGAGATGAGCGCCGTGCCCGAGGCGCAGCTGCGGGCCGCCGCCGAGGCGGTGCTCGTCGTCGCCGACGGGCCCGTCACCTGCGCGGCCCTGGCCGAGGCGCTGGGCGTGGGCGAGGCCCGGGCGGGCGAGCTGCTCGAGTCCCTGGCGGCCGAGTACGCCGGGGACGGGGACGGCCCGGCCCGCGGCTTCGTCCTGCGCCGGGCCGCCGGCGGCTGGCGGCTGGCCTCGGCCCCCGCCTTCCACGACCTGGTCGAGCGCTTCGTCATCGGCGGGGCGACCTCCCGCCTGTCCCAGGCGGCGCTGGAGACCCTGGCCGTCATCGCCTACCGCCAGCCCGTGACGCGCGGGCGCATCGCCGCCATCCGCGGCGTGAGCGTCGACGGCGTCGTGCGCACCCTGTGCGCGCGCGGCCTCATCGAGGAGGCGGGCGCCGAGCCCGGCGGCGCCCTGCTGTACCGCACGACCGACGAGTTCCTGGAGTACCTGGGCCTGGACTCCCTCGACGACCTGCCCCCGCTGGCCCCCTACCTGCCCGAGGCCTCCGCCCTGGGGGAGATCGAGAACGAGATGACCGGGAGGATCCGATGATGGACGACCGCGAGACGGTGGACCTGACGGGCGAGGAGTTCTACGACGAGGACGACCTGGAGGAGCTGGAGGAGCCGGACGAACTGGACGAGACCGCCGGCGCCGACGGGCCCGACGGCGCCCGCTCACCCCGGGGCGGGGCGGGCGACCCGCACGTGCCCGGCGGCGAGCGCCTCCACAAGGTCCTGGCCCACGCCGGGGTGGCCTCCAGACGGGCCTGCGAGGGGCTCATCGCCGCCGGCCGCGTGAGCGTCGACGGCGCCGTCGTCACCGACCAGGGCGTGCGGGTCGACCCCGCCGCCCAGGTCATCCGCGTCGACGGCTCGCGCATCGTCACCGACCCCGACGTCCTCACCGTCGTGCTGCACAAGCCCGCCGGCGTGGTCACCACCATGGCCGACCCGGACGGGCGGCCCACCGTCGCCGATTTCGCCCGGCGCTACCTCGACGAGCACGCCGGGGACATCGCCCGCCCGGACCGCGTGCGCCTGGTGCACGTCGGGCGGCTCGACACCGACACCGAGGGCCTGCTGCTGCTGTCCAACGACGGCGAGCTCGCCCACCGGCTCATGCACCCCGGCTACGAGATCCCCAAGACCTACGTGGCGATCGTCAAGGGGCGGGTCGAGCCCTGGGCGGCGCGCAAGCTCAGGCGCGGCATCGAGCTGGAGGACGGCCCCGCCCGGGCGGACCGCGTCACGATCAAGGACTCCGGCCCGGCCGGCTCCATCGTGGAGATCACCCTGCATTCGGGGCGCAACCGGATCGTGCGCCGCATGCTCGACGCCGTGGGCCACCCCGTGACGCGCCTGGTGCGCACCCGGCTCGGGCCGCTGGGGATCGGCGGCCTGGGGCCGGGCCGGATGCGGCGCCTGAGCGGCGAGGAGATCGCCGCCCTCCAGCGGGAGGTGGGGCTGTGAGCCCCGCGCCGGCCGACCCCCCGGCCCGCGCCTCCACCGCCGGGCCGGTCCTCGTCATCGGCACGGGGCTGCTGGGCACGTCCCTGGCCCTGGCGCTCACGGCCGCCGGCGTCGAGGTCCAGCTGTCCGACACCTCGCCGACGTCCCTGGCCCTGGCCCGCGACATGGGCGCCGGCGCCATCCGCGCGGGCGGCGACGCCCAGCCGGGGCTCGTCGTCGTCGCCACGCCCCCCGACGTCGCCGCCGACGTCGTGCTGCGCTCCCTGGCCGAGCACCCCGGGGCGGTCGTCACCGACGTCGCCTCCGTCAAGGACCGCGTCGCCGCCGAGGTGCGCGGGCGCGGGGGAGCGGCCGCGCGCCGCTACGTCGGCTCCCACCCCATGGCCGGCCGGGAGCGCAGCGGGGCGTCGGCCGCCGACTCCGACCTGTTCGCCGGCCGCCCCTGGGTGCTCGTGGCCGACGGCGCCGAGCCGGCCGCCGAGGCGGCGGTGCGCAACCTGGCCGTGGACGTGGGCGCCACCCCGGTGCGCATGGGCGCGGCCGAGCACGACGCCGCCGTCGCCGCCGTCAGCCACGTGCCCCAGCTCGTGTCCTCCCTCCTGGCGGCGCGCCTGGAGGACCTGCCCGAGTCGGCCCTGGCCCTGGCGGGGCAGGGGCTGCGCGACACCACCCGCATCGCCGCCTCCGACCCGCGCCTGTGGGCGGCGATCGTCGTGGGCAACGCCGGTCCCGTGGCCGGGGTGCTGCGGCGGGTGCGCGAGGACCTCGACGCCCTCATCGCCGGCGTCGAGGCCGCCGTCGTCGACCCCGACAGCCGGGAGTACGCGGCGCCCGGCGGGGCGGAGCAGATCGCGCCCGGCGCCGTCGGGGCGATCGCCGACGTCATGGGCCGGGGCAACGCGGGCCGGGCCCGCATCCCCGGCAAGCACGGCGGGGCGCCGCGCCGCTACGCCGAGGTGCAGGTCCTCGTGCCGGACTCCCCCGGCGAGCTCGGGCGCCTGTTCTCCGACGTGGGGGCCGCGGGCGTCAACGTCGAGGACTTCTCCATGGAGCACTCGCCCGGGCAGAGCGCCGGCCTGGCCATGGTCTCGGTCCTGCCCGCCGCCGCCGCGCACCTGGAGGCGGCCCTGGACGCGCGCGGCTGGCGGGTCGTGGTCGGCTGAGGGGCCGGGGCGTGCGCTACCCTGGGGGCGGACGGCTCCGCAGGCCAATGAGGAGGAGGAACGATGAACGGGTTGCCCAACCGCGCCGCGGCGCTGCGCGGCGCGCTCATTGCGATCGCCGGGCTCGCCGGGATCGCCGCCCTGGCCGGACTGGCCGCGTGCTCCTCGCCCGGGGCCGACGACGGGGGCAGCACCTCGCACACGGTCACCCAGTCCCCGGAGGAGGTCGCCTCCTACTGGACGGACGATCGCATGGCCTCCGCCGAGCCGGCGCCCATGCCCGAGGCGCCCTGAGCCGCCCCCGGCGCCGACGCCGGGGGCGGGTCCGGCAGGCCGTCGGGCCGGTCGTCGAGCAGGCCGACGAGCACCCGGGCCGAGCGGACCGCCCGATTGCCGCCGCCGCCCGCGGCCAGGCGTCGGATCGCGGGCATGCGCGTCTCAGCCCCCGCCGCGCCCCGGCGGCGGGCGTCGATCACGTCGGGAAGCAGCCCCGTGAGGGACTCCAGCACCGCCGAGGCGCTCGCCGTCATGGGGCTCGTGGCCGCCAGGTCCTCGGCGACCAGGCGCAGCGCCGGCCAGACCAGGGCCAGCGCGCCCGCCCGGGCGACGGCGACGAGGAGGGCGCCGACGGCGGGCGCGTCGAGGGGCGCGTCGTCGTCGCGCCACGGCCCCCGCCAGGCCTCGACGAGGGCGTCGGGGCGGAGCCTGCCGTCCTCCCAGGCGCCCAGGAGCGCGGAGGCCAGCTCCTCGCGGTCCGCGGCGTCGGCGTCGGGCAGGACGTGGAGGGCGAGCAGGACCAGGGCCGGGTGGACCCGGCGGGCGGAGCCGATGAGCACGGCGCAGCTGCCGGGCGACTGGCGGTGACCGGTGAGGTGGCGGCGGAGCATCATGGCGGTGGGGCGCAGGGTGCGGGTGGGCAGGAGGCCCGCGCTGAGGGCCGGATGGCCCGAGAACCAGTCCGAGCCCCTGCGCCTCCAGGCCCGCCGCAGGCCGAGCAGGTCCAGGCAGGCGGGCTCGTCGCCTAAGACCCGGGGGACGCGCGGCGAGCCGGGGGCGCGGCCCTCCCGCAGCTCGAACGACCCTCCGCCCGGGTTCGCCAGGGCGCGCACGCGCAGGACGGCGAGCAGCCCCGTCCCGGTGCCGGCGACGGGCAGGTCGGGCAGGCTCCCCAGGTCCTCCGCCTCGACGCGATCGAGCCGGTCGAGGGCCGACAGGAGGTCGCACCGGCCCGGCGCGGCCCCCGCCCGCCCGTGGGCCCGCACCCGTTCGACGAAGGCGGGCCAGCTCAGGCGCCACGCCTCGTGGGTGGGGGTCGACAGCAGGCAGGGGACGCGCCCCACGGCGTTCAGCGCCTCGACGGCGCGGGCGGTGTCCAGGTCGTCCCACCACCCGCCCGGGCCCCGTCTGAAGGGGCGCCCCCGGGCGGCGCGGCGGGCCCACCTGAGCAGGGGAAGGCCCTGTAGGAAGCCGCTGGCGGGGGCCCGGGACAGGACGGTGCGGGCCACGGATGCGGCGCCGAGGTCGAAGCCGACGGCGACGAGCTGGGCGTAGAGCCTCTCCGCGGCCTCCGACGGCCGGTCCGCCTCGATGAGCATCCGGTCGCTGCCCAGGAGGCCGGACAGCCAGGGCGGGTCGGCGGCGATGAGCGGGGCGGACCAGGCCAGCTCGGCGGGAGGGCGCGGCTCGGGCTCCCGCCACAGGCCCAGCGGGGCGGGCCCGGCGCCGCGGCCGGCGCGCTCCGGCGCGGCTCCGGATTCGGCCCACGCGGACAGCAGGCGGGAGGCGAGCCGGGCGGTGGTCACATCGGGCTCGGCGACGAGCTCGCGGACCTGCTCGACCAGCTCCTGGCCGGGGGAGTCCAGGCCGGTCAGGGCCCGCAGCACCATTCTGCGCGCGGTGCGCTCGGGGCGCGCCAGGACGGTCAGGGCCAGGGACGTCAGCGCCTCGTCGTCCGGCCCCGCCTCCAGCAGCCGCGGGCACAGCCGGGTCACGACCGAGGAGTGGGCCTGGGGCAGGGCGCCGATGAGCCTGTCGCGGTGGAGGGCCAGGCGGTCCTCGAGGTCGAGGGCCCGCAGCCAGGCCAGGGCGGCGCGCTGCACGCCGGGCCGGTCGCCGCGCTCGAAGACGCCCACCAGGGCGCCCGTCAGGGCGTCGTCGTCGACGTCCTCGGCCCGCCTGAGCCCGGCCATGGCGCAGCGCACGGTCTGCTCGGCCGCTGCGCGCCGCCGGTCCCGGGAAAGGTGCGGGGCCTGCGGGCCGTCGGGGTCGGCGGCGGGCTCGCCGAGCGCCCCCGGGGCCGCGCAGGCCGCGGCGAAGCACCGCGCCCAGCGCGTCCCGGGGCGCGGTCGCGCCGAGGCGGCGCACCAGGCCCGCCAGTACTCCGGCGAGTCCGGCGGCTCCAGGTCGTGGGCCAGGACGAGGCGGTGCAGGAGGGGCCAGATCGTCCCGTTCCAGCCGCGACGGGCGGTGACGCGCCCGACCAGCTCGGCGCACCACTTCCTCCCGCGCCCCTCCATCCGCCTTTGCGCGTAGGCCCCGACCAGGTCCCCGTCGGCGCCCGTGAGGAACGCGTCGGCGAGCCGGCCCGCGACCTGCGCCGGGGTCGACGGCAGGTGGCAGGCCACGACGAGGGGCAGGGGCGACCACCACAGGTCCTCCTGGGGACGCAGGGCGGACAGGACCGCGCCCGGGGCCGTCGTCGTCAGGAGCGAGCCCGCGGCGTCGAGGCCCTCCAGGCGGGCGACGAGGGCGGCGACGTCGTGGTCGGCGCGGTAGGCGTCCAGGAGGGGGAGGGCGTCAGGTGCGGCGGCCGGGCTCATGCGGTGCAGGCTAGCGGGGGCGCGCGACATGAATCCCGTGCGCGATCTCATGGGGCGCCCGCGCGAGACCGGCGGGCGCGTGTGGGACCCTTGGGTCGATCGAGGGCCGGAAGGGCTGGAGGAAGCAATGGGAATCGTCGTCGCCATCGACGGGCCGAGCGGCTCGGGCAAGTCCACCGTCTCGCGGCGCGTGGCCGCCGGGCTGGGCCTGGCCTACCTCGACACCGGCGCCATGTACCGCGCCGCCGCCTGGTGGTGCGAGCGCTGCGGCGTGGACCTGGGCGACGCCGCGGCCGTGGCCGGGGCCGTGCGGGCCATGCCCCTGGACATGGGCCTGGACCCGCGCTCGCCCGGCGTGGTCTGCGACGGCGTCGACATCGCCGCGGCCATCCGCGAGCCCCACATCGCCGCCGTCGTCTCGACGGTGGCCACGAACCTGGAGGTGCGCGCCGAGCTCGCCCGCCTCCAGCGCGAGATCATCCGCGCCGAGGCCGACGGCGGGGCCGCCGCCTTCTCCGGCGGGGCCGGCATTGTGGCGGAGGGGCGCGACATCACCACCGTCATCGCCCCCGACGCCGACGTGCGCCTGCTGCTGACCGCCTCCGAGGCGGCGCGCCTGGCCCGCCGCGCCGCCGACCTGGAGGCGGCCGGCAAGAGCGTGGACGCCGCCGCCCTGCGCGACCAGGTGGTGCGCCGCGACCGCGACGACGCCACCGTCTCCCAGTTCCTCACCGCCCCCGAGGGCGTCACCCTGGTCGACACCAGCGACATGGGCCTGGAGGAGACCGTCGAGCGCGTCACCGCCCTGGTGCGGGCGGCGCAGGAGCGGGTCGCCGCGTCCGGCGGGGACGGCGCCGAGGCAGTCGCCCGGGACGAGGGCGCCGCGCCCGGCTCCGGCCCCGGCGGTGGGGACGAGGCCCAGGACGAGCGGCGGGCCGAGGCCCTGCGCGCCGGCCTGGCCGACTACGAGCTCGACGAGGAGGACCTGGCCCTGCTCGCCGGCGGGCGGGGGGCCGCCCCCCGTGAGGAGATGGAGGCCGGGGCGCCCGTGCTGGCCGTCGTCGGGCGGCCCAATGTCGGCAAGTCCACCCTCGTCAACCGGGTGCTGGGGCGCCGCGCCGCCGTCGTCCAGGACACGCCGGGGGTGACGCGCGACCGCGTCTCCTACCCGGCCGAGTGGGCCGGGCGCCGCTTCACCATCGTCGACACCGGCGGCTGGGAGGTCGACGTCGCCGGCCTCGACTCGGCCGTGGCCGCCCAGGCGGAGGCCGCCATCGGGCTGGCCGACGCGGTGCTGCTCGTCGTCGACGCCCGGGTGGGCGTGACCGAGACCGACGCCCGGATCGTGCGCGTGCTGCGCCGCTCGGGCAAGCCGGTGGTGCTGGCCGCCAACAAGATCGACTCCCCGGCCCAGGAGGGCGACGCCGCGGCCCTGTGGGGGCTGGGCCTGGGCGAGCCCCACCCGGTCTCGGCCCTCCACGGGCGGGGGTCCGGCGACGTGCTCGACGCCGTCATGAAGGTCCTGCCCGAGGTGTCCGCCGTCGCCGGGCCCGCGCCGGCGGAGGGGTCCCTCCACCGGGTGGCGCTGGTGGGCCGGCCCAATGTCGGCAAGTCCTCGCTGCTCAACTCCATCGCCGGCTCGCAGCGGGTCGTCGTCGACGAGACCGCCGGCACCACCCGCGACCCCGTCGACGAGATCATCGAGCTCGACGGGCGCCGGTGGGTGTTCGTGGACACCGCCGGCATCCGCCGCCGGATCAGGCAGGTGCGGGGCGCCGACTACTACGCCGTGCTGCGCACCCAGGGGGCGATCGACAAGGCGGAGGTCGCCGTCGTGCTCCTGGACGCCTCCGAGCCGGTCACCGAGCAGGACGTGCGGATCATCCAGCAGGTGGTCGACGCCGGGCGGGCGCTGGTCCTGGTCAACAACAAGTGGGACCTGGTCGACGAGGACCGCCGCGCCGCGCTCGCCCGGGAGGCCGAGCGCGACCTGGCGCACGTCGCCTGGGCGCCGCGCATCAACCTGGCCGCCCGCACCGGCTGGCACACCAACCGGCTCACCCGCGCCCTGGACGCGGCCCTGGACGGGTGGACCACCCGCGTGCCCACCGGGCGCCTCAACGCCTTCCTCGGCGAGCTCCAGTCGGCCACGCCCCACCCGCTGCGCGGCGGCAGGCAGCCGCGCATCCTCTTCGCCACCCAGGCGCAGACGGCGCCCCCGCGGATCGTCATCTTCACCACCGGGTTCCTCGACGCCGGCTACCGGCGCTTCATCGAGCGGCGCCTGCGCGAGGACTTCGGCTTCGCCGGCTCGCCCATCCAGATCTCGGTGCGCGCGCGCGAGAAGCGCCGGCGGCGGTGAGGCGGCGCCGTTGCCGCGCGGTCAGCGGTTCCCGGCGGTCACGAGGCAGCGGAGCCAGCGGAACCGGGGCCCGTGCCCTCAGCGGGGGCGTCATCAGGGGAGCCGGCCTCGAGGCCCTCGTCATCGGCGTCGGCCCACCGGGCACCGTGCGGCAGACCGTCCTCATCGACCCACCCAGGTGGAAGACCCATCGGTGGTGCCGACCTGCTGAAGGTCGCGCCGCTGAAGTGGGCGTTGTGGGTGAAGGTCGCGCCGCTGAAGTAGGCGTCGTTGGTGAAGGTCGCGCCGCTGAAGTAGGCGTCGTTGGTGAAGGTCGCGTCCCAGAAGTGGGCGTAGCTGGTGAAGGTCGCGTCCCAGAAGTGGGCGTAGCTGGTGAAGGTCGCGCCCCAGAAGTCGGCGTTGGTGAAGGTCGCGCCCCGGAAGTGGGCGTCGCGGTTGAAGGTCGCGCGCCGGAAGTGGGCGACGTTGGTGAAGGTCGCGCCCCCGAAGTCGGCGTCGCGGTTGAAGGTCGCGCCCCCGAAGTCGGCGATCTCGGTGAGAACGGCGTCGTGAAGGTCGATGGTGCAGTCGCACCAGAGCTGGTCGTCCTCGACCAGCTGGGTGACTGCCTCGCGGTGCTTCGTCTTCTCGCACCGCTTGCGCAGGTGCCTGACGAGCACCTCCAGCACCGTCGACTCGACGGCGCCGTCGTGGCTCACGTAGACCTTCTCCTCGCTGGACTGTTCCGGTCCGTCCTGCTCGTTGACGATGGTCCTCCACTCACCGCGCTGCGTTCGCAGGTACCCGCACAGGATGCTCACCACGCGCTGGCGGTACTCCCCGCGGTAGGTGTCCGCCACGTCGGCGAGGGAGTAGACCCCGGCGATCCTCACCTGTGGTGACCCGCTTCCCAGCTGCTGCACCCCGCTGAGCAGCCTCTGCTCGGCCCTGTTCTGCTCGGCATCCCTCTCGGCGCGCTCGGCGCTGGCCCGCTCGCGGTACTTGATGACGAGGTAGCCAGTGCCTCCAATGCCTCCGATGGTGGTCAGGGACACCTTGACGACGTCGAGCGGACGCGCCCCCGCGCTGGCGCCGCGCCAGTTCGTCAGCCACCGCTGCCAGGACCAGAGCGGGCCCTCACCCCACAGCCACCCCAGGACGGTGAACACGACGAGGGCGAGCACCACCCACACGAGGATGACGCCGAACAAGGGCCACGTACCGAACCGGCGTGTCACGGCGCGCAGGAACCCGCGGCGGGACCTCCTCGTACCGGTCGTCTCAGACATCTGGGCTTCCTCTCACTGCTCCGCCCTGGAGTCGTCGGACAGCCCGGCCAGGGCGGCGCGCACGGCGTCGGCCGTGGTGAGGGCGGGCTCGGCGGGGACCATGGGGCTCCTTGCGGGTCGCGGCCGCGCGGGCGCGGCACGGGGCTGACCCCGTAGACTGTAGCCGTCGCCGGCCCGGTCGCCCCGGCGGGCGGCGGATTTCGGACGCGGTGGAGCGCCGGGACAGTCGAGGAGGACGGCGATATGAAGGTCGTGATCGGCGAGGACGGGCCGGACCCCGCGGTGCAGGCCTACCTGGACGGCCTGAGCCGCTCCGAGCTGCACGAGCTGGTGCTCACGCTGGCCGAGTGCTCGGAGACGGTGCGCCGCACCCTGGAGGCCGTCGCGGATCTCGCCGGGGACCGCCGGGGCGCGGCGGGCGAGGACCCGGTCCGCCGGGCCGCCGCCCTGCTGTCCGCGCCCAAGGGCTACGAGGACTACGAATCCTACGACTTCGAGTACGGGGAGTACGCGGACAACGGCTACGCCGCCGACATCCTCGACTTCCTCGACGAGCTGGAGGCCCTGATCGACGACGGCGGGGCCGACGCCGCCGCCCCGCCGCTGCGCATGATCATCACGCGCCTGCGCCCGGACCTGTACGAGGGCCGGGGCGACCGCGACGGGCTCATGGAGCGGGCCTGCGACCGGGCCGCGGAGCTGTACGCGCGCGCCTGCCGCGAGGGCCGGCCCGACGTCGGCGCGCTGGCGGCCTGGCTGGCGCAGTTCCGGCTGGAGGTCCTGAGCTGCCCGGAACTGGCCCTGACCGATTTCCTCCCGGCGCTGGGGGAGGAGGGGCTCGCCGTCTACCGGGAGGCCGTCGAGGCCGCGCCGCAGACCTCCGCGCGGCTCGTGCTCGAGGTGGAGCTGGCCGACGCGGACGGGGACGTCGACCGGGCCGTGGGGCTCCTGGCCGAGGAGAACACCGGCCCCTGGTACGCCTCGATCGTCGAGCGGCTGCTGGCGGCGGGGCGGCGGGACGAGGCGATGGCCTGGCTCGACCGCGCCGTCGCCGCCGAGAGCGTGGGGAGGAGTTTCTGGGACCGGCCGGAGGACACGGACATCGTCAGAAGGCGCCTGGACGCGCCGCGGGCGATCGACCTGTACATCGGGGCCGGACGGCCCGACGACGCCGTGGAGCTGGCGCACCGGCTGTTCCGGGAGAACCCCGGCGCGGACGCCTACGACCTGCTCCTGGACACCGCGGAGCGCCTGGGCCGCCGGGACCGGGAGCGCGAGGCGGCGCTGACGTGGATCGACGGGCGCAACTGGCGCGACGCGGACATCCCCATCGCCCTGGCGCTGCACGAGGGCGACGTCGAGCGCGCCTGGCGGGCCGCCGACCGGTGGGGCGCCGACGACGCCTGGCAAAGGCTGGCCGACGCCGCGCCCCAGCCCCGGCCCGCGGACGCGATGCGCCTGTACGAGGAGGCGGTGACGCGGACGCTGGGGCGGCGCTCCGGCAGGGAGACGTCGCAGAGGATCGCGCAGTTCGCCGTGCGGCTGCGCGATATCGCCGCGGCCGCCGATGAGGCCGTCGCGGCCGAGACCGCCGACGCGGGCGCGGGCCCGGCGGATGAGGGCGGGGGCGCCGTCGGGGACGCCGGAGCGGGGCGGCGGGATGGCGCGTACACGAAGCACTTCCGGGTCTGGTTGGACAATCTGCGCGACAGCTGCCGGCACCGCCCCACCGTGCACGATGAGCTGAGGCGGGCGGGGCTGTAGGGCCGGCCGCCGGCACTCCCCGCGCAGCGCCATGATCCCCCGCCCCGCGGGGCCGGAGCGCCCCTCGCCGGGACCTTCCCCGTTTAGACTGGCGTCATGATCAAGCCCGTTGACCCCACCACCACACCCGCCTGGTCCGCTCTCACCGCCCTCCACGAGTCCTTGAACCCCGATCTGCGCGCCTGGTTCGCCGAGGATCCCGGCCGCGCCGAGCGCTTCTCCTACGAGGTGGGCGACCTGTTCGTCGACCTGTCCAAGAACTTCCTCACCGACGAGGTGCGCGACGCCCTCGCCCAGCTGGCCGAGGCCGTCGACGTCCCCGGCCGCCGCGACGCCATGTTCGCCGGCGAGCACATCAACATCACCGAGGACCGCGCCGTCCTGCACACCGCCCTGCGCCGCCCCGCCGGCGACGCTCTCACCGTGGACGGCCAGGACGTCGTCGCCGACGTCCACGAGGTCCTGGAGAAGATCT
>ERZ772993.328-NODE-328-length-23999-cov-14.695205_pt1 | contig 23999 bp, 25 predicted proteins | sample MGYA00580670_ERZ772993 | MGnify/ENA primary metagenome ERZ772993 (study PRJEB29015, sample SAMEA2737936) | human oral metagenome | biome: human oral; feature: human-associated habitat; material: dental | place: China | collected 2136 ... | reverse complement strand
AGGACGCGACGAACTCGTCCAGGGCCGAACGGACGTCCTCCGGCCTGATGGTCAGTTCCACCATCTCTGTCGTCTCCTTGCTGTGTGCTGGGGTGGCGCCGCGGGGCGCCGGATGTTGCGGGGCGGGCCCTCAGCCCGTCAGCCGGGTGCGCAGCCGCGCGATGGAGCTGCGAACGGTGGAGTCCATGACCAGGTCGCGCACGCTGACCCTGACCCCGCCGATGACCGAGGGGTCGACCTCCATATTGAATTCGATGTCGGTGCCCAGGCGCTGGGCGAGGATGGCCCGCAGGCGCGCCTCCTGGAGGGGCGTCATGGGGACGGCGGTGACGACGTCGGCGATGGTGCGGTTCTGCAGGCCGGCGGCCAGCTCGGTGACGCGGCGCACATTGTAGGGCACCCCGCCGACGGCGATCTCGGGCTGGTGGCGCACGCACCAGACGACCAGGCTCATGGTCGGGGCCGACACACGCGGGCCGAAGAGCCGCCGGGCGAGCCGGACGCGGTCCTCGGTGCGGGTGCGCCGGGACGGCTCGAGGGCCTCGCGGACCTCGCGGTTGTCGGCGAGGACCTGCCCGACGGCGAAGAGCTCCTGCTCGACGTCATCGAGGGTGCCGCCCGCGCGCGCGCCGGCCAGGACGGACTGGATGCCCATGTCGTGCAGGGCGGTGATGATGTCGACCGGGCGCGACCAGCGCTCGCGCACGAGCACCCGCAGGAGGTCGACGACGCGCTCGTCCACCCGGCCGGTGAACAGGCGGGCGGCGAGGGCCGCCTTGTCCTCGGGCGCGCGGCCGGGATCGGTGAGCGGACCGCGCAGCGGGTTCGCCGCGACCTGGTGGGCCAGGGCGAGGATCTGCTCGCCGAGCTCCTGCCCGGCCGCCCCGGCGGCGGCCAGGACCGGGGTCCACGCCTTGGCGGCGACGGCCCTGCTGGCGGCGGTCCCGGTGTTCACCGCACCGCTCCGTATCCGGCGGCGTCGGCGCGCCGGGCGCGGGCGGGCGCCTTCTCGAGCTCGTCGAGGAAGCGGTCGATGACGCGGGCCGACAGCGCGGTGTCGGTCAGCTGCTCGCCCACGATCCTCTCGGCGAGGTCGGAGGCGAGCAGGCCGACGTCGGTGTGCAGGCTGATCTCGGCGGCCTGCTTGTCCGCCCGGATCTGGCGCTCGGCGGCCTCCATGGCGCGGGAGGCCTCCTTCTCGGCGTCGGCGCGGGCCTGGGCGATGATCTCCTTGGCCTCGCTCTGGGCCTTCTCGCGCACGCTCGCGGCCTCGCGCCGGGCGTCCTCGATGAGCCGGGCGGCCTTGAGCTCGGCGTTCTCCTGGTTGCTCCTGGCCCTGTCCGCCAGCTCCAGGCCCTCCTCGATCTTGCGGGTGCGCTCGTCGAGCACCGCGTTGAAGCGCGGCAGGGCGTACTTGACGAGCGCGACGGCGACGATCAGGAAGGCGACCGTGCCCCACAGCAGGTCGGGCAGGGCGGGGATGAACAGACCAATGCCCCCCGGGGCGCCGCCCTCGGAGGCGCCGGAGGCGGGCAGCGCCGCAGGCAGGCCCGCGGCGAGCGCGGGGGCGTTCACGGCTATGGTCATGGCGACCACGGGTTCAGAAGACGAAACCGGCCGCGAAGCCGAGCAGGCCCAGGGCCTCGATGAGGGCGGCGCCGATGAACATATTGGTGCGCAGGGCGCCGGCGACCTCCGGCTGACGCGCCGTGCCCTCCTGGGTCTTGGCGACGACCAGGCCGATGCCCAGTGCGGGGCCGAGGGTCGCGAGCGCGTAGCCGATGGTGTTGATAGTGCCGGTCATAGGTGTCTCCTTGTGGTGGTGATCGCCGGAGGGCGAAGAAATCGTGTGATGAGTGATGACGTTAAAACCGGGGTTTCAGTGCATGCGGACCGAGGAGTCGATGTAGACGGCCGTCAGGAGCGTGAAGATGTAGGCCTGGAGGGCGGCGACGAAGGCCTCGAAGACGATGAAGGCGACGCCCGCGGCCAGGGTGATCGCGCCCAGCGCCTTGAGCGAGGCCGAGGCGTAGACGAACAGGGCGTTGGTGGCCACGAAGCACAGGGCCAGCAGCAGGTGGCCGGAGATCATATTCGCCATGAGTCGGACCGTCAGCGTCAGGGGCCGCAGGATGAAGGTGGAGAGGAACTCGATGGGGACGATGAGCGGGTACAGGAACCCCGGCACGCCCCGGGGGGCGAGGGATCCCTTGAGGTAGCGGCCGATGCCGTTGGCGCGCACGCCCGCGTAGAAGAAGGCGATGTAGGACACGATCGCGAAGATCAGCGGCATGCCCACCACGCCGGTCGAGGCGATCTGGAGGCCGGGGATGACGCCCGAGATGTTGAGGAACAGCACGCCCAGGAAGATCGTGGTCAGCACCGGGGCGTACCTGCGCCCGAAGTCGGGGCCGAGGATCTCCTCGGCGACGTTCTTGCGCACGAAGTCCAGGACCAGCTCCAGGGCGCTCTGGAACCGGCCGGGCACGACCCGGGCGCGCGCGGCGCCGATGGCGAAGACGAGCACCAGGGCGCAGGCCATGATGAGCCTGACCATCATGACGCGGTTGAGTTCGAAGGGCGTGCCCTGGAGGGCGAAGGGCGCGGGGAAGAAGTCGTCTATACTCGGCGGCTCGAAGCCGCTCTCGCCCGAGGACGCGGGAAGGGCCCCGACCATCCTGGTCGCGAGAATCGCGCTCGTGATCACCAGTCCTCCTCCTCCGATGACGGACGTGCCGTCCCGCCGAGGAACGGCTCCATATGACAGCCTAATCGAAAACCGCGGACCGTCCACCCGAGAACCGGACTCGCGGGCCGGCCGCCCCGGCCCCTGGCACCCCAGCCGCCGCGAATCAAGGGACGCTAGACCCATCTGCGTCGTCGTCGCGCCGTTCGCCGCGGCGCGGCTGAACCGTCAGGGTCCGGCCCGAGGCGAGTGCGACGATCTCCGTGCCCGCGACCGCCAGGAGGATCACCGCCAGGGGCACGAGGAACCAGATCGGACTCATCGTTGAGCGGTACGGGCCCGCCAGGACGATGAGAACCACCATGACGGCGATCTTCCCGGCGAAGGACAGCATGACCCCCCCGGAGGCCAGGAGGGGGAAGCGGTCCCAGTCGACGGCCAGGGACGCGGCGGTGATGAGGGTGAGCAGGGCCCCGGCCCCGGCGCCCCAGACGGCGCCGCGCCAGGCGCCGCCGCCGACCACCGCGGCGCAGGCGAGCGCGATCGCGGACAGGGCGAGCCCGACGATCAGGACCCGCCGCGCCGCGGCGCGGAAGACCTCCGCGTGGGTGCGCGGGCGGGGGGGCGTCAGGCGGCGGTCGGCCCGGCTCATCGTCGCCCCGCGCGCCGCACGTGCCGGGCGCCGATGCGCCGGGCCCAGGTCAGGCGCAGCCCGGGCATGAGGTCGACGGTCACGGCCACGGCCGCGACCACGGCCACGGCCGCGCCCACGGCCACCACCCGGACCCGCAGGAAGGCGAGGCCGGCGCAGGAGAAGGCCGCGACCGCCGCCCAGATGTACATGACCAGCACGGCCCGGCGGTGGGAGTGGCCGGCGGCGAGCAGGCGGTGGTGCATGTGCATGCGGTCGGCGTGGAAGGGGCTGTGCCCGGACATGGTCCGGCGCACAATGAGCCTGATCATGTCCGCCACGGGCAGCAGCAGGACCATGAGGGGCAGCAGGATCGGCAGGAACACGGGGATCGCCGCCGTGCCCCCGAAGCTGCCCGGATCGATCTGCCCGGTGACGATGATCGTGCCGGCGGCGGAGATCAGGCCCAGCTGCATGGAGCCGGAGTCGCCCATGAAGATCGTGGCCGGATGGAAATTATGGGGCAGGAAGCCCGCGCATATGCCGATGAGGGCGGCCACGATCGTGGCGGCCAGGGAGGTGTAGGACTCCGGGGAGGTCCAGCGGGTCAGGGCGTAGACGTAGGCGAAGAAGGCCACCGCCCCGATCCCGATGACGCCGGCGGCCAGCCCGTCCAGCCCGTCCATCCAGTTGACGGCGTTGATGACGGTGAGCACCACCAGAATGGTGGAGAACAGGGACAGGCGGGACGAGCCGATGGTCAGCCCCCACACGGGGAAGGTGATGAGCTGGACGCCCTGCCAGGCCATGATCCCGGCCGCCAGGATCTGCCCGACGAGCTTGGTCATCCAGTCCAGCTCCCACAGGTCGTCGACGATGCCCAGCAGGCAGACCAGCCCCGCCCCCAGCACCACCGCCCAGGCGGAGCGGTCGATGACATTGGACAGGTAGGGCACGCGCGAGGCGACGGCGACGGCGGTGGCGAAGCCCAGGAACATGGCCACGCCGCCCAGCCGCGGAATGGGCGTGGTGTGCACGTCGCGGGCCCGCACCGGGGTCAGGGCGTTGAAGACCAGGGCGATGTGGCGCACGATCGGCACGGACAGGTAGGTCACGGCCGCCGCCACGAGCATGAGCAGGAGGTAGACCTTCACGCCCCCGCACCCTCCTTCGCGCCGCCGTGCGCCGCGCTCGGGCCCACGACGGCGGCGAGCTCGGCGCGCGGGACGACGCCCTCGCGCACGACGACGGGGCCCGGGGACCCGCCGGCCAGGCTGACGATGGTGGAGGGCACGGGTCCGGGCGTCGGGCCGCCGTCGAGCAGCAGTATGTCGGCGCCGTGCGGGCCCGCGGCGGCGTCGTCGGCGAGCGCGACCCGGCCCGGGAAGGCGGCCAGGGCGGCCGCGGCGTCGGTGGCGGGGGCCAGTCCCGTGCGGTTGGCGCTGGTGACGGCCATGGGGCCGGTGCGGCGCAGCAGCTCCAGGGCCAGGGGATGGTCGGGCATGCGCAGGGCCACGGTCCCGCCCGACTCCCCCAGGTCCCAGTCCAGGTCGGCCCTCGCATCGAGGACGAGGGTCAGCGCCCCGGGCCAGAAGGCCCCGATGAGCGCCCGGGCGGCGTCGGGGAGGCGGACGACGACGTCGGCCGCCTGGGCGGGGTCGGCGACGAGGACCGGCGGCGGCATGCGGCGGTCCCGCCCCTTGGCGGCCAGGAGCCGGCTCACGCCCGCGGCGTCGGAGGCCAGGGCCCCGATGCCGTAGACGGTGTCGGTGGGGAGGATGAGCAGGCCGCCCGCGCGCACGTGGGCGGCGGCGCGCTCGAGCGCGCGGGCGGGCGCGGGGAGGGGAACGCTGGGATGCGGGCTCACGGCGGCCATCCTCCCACGGATCGGCCCCGGCCCGGGCCGCGCCGCCCGCCCGTGAGCGGCCCCACGCGCCGGGGTCCCGCGCCGCGGGGCCGCGGGACCCCGGCCGGCGCCCCTACACCAGGCGGCGGGCCGCGGCCCAGCGGGTCAGCTCATTGCGGTTGGACAGCTGGAGCTTGCGCAGCACGGCCGAGACGTGGCTCTCGACGGTCTTGACGGAGATGAACAGCTCGCCGGCGCACTCCCTGTAGGTGTAGCCGCGGGCGATCAGGCGCATGACCTCCCGCTCGCGCGCGGAGAGGCGGTCGAGCTCGGAGTCGGCCACGGCGACCTCCCCGGCCCCGGCCCCGAAGGCGTCCAGGACGAAGCCGGCCAGGCGCGGGGAGAAGGCGGCGTCCCCGGCGGCCACCCGCCGCACCGCCTGGGCGAGGTCGGCCGTCGAGATGGCCTTGGTGACGTAGCCGCGGGCCCCGGCCCGGATGACGCCGACGACGTCGTCGGCCGCGTCCGAGATGCTCAGGGCCAGGAAGCGGGTGGCCGGCGCGTCGCGGCAGGCGACCACCACCTCGGCCCCTCCCCCGCCGTCGCCCCCGGGCAGGTGCACGTCGAGCAGGACGACGTCGGGGCGCAGGGCGTGGACGGCGGCGACGGCGCCCTCGACGTCCTCGGCCTCGGCGACGACCTCCAGGTCGGGGGCGCGGGCGGTCAGCTCGGCGCGCACCCCGGCGCGCACGAGGGCGTGGTCGTCGACGACGAGCAGGCGCAGGCGGGCGGGCGGGGCGGGATCGGTGCGGGACATCATGCTCCTGGGGGTGCGGCGGGGGGCGGCGGGACGGTGGGCAGGTCGAGGTGGATCTCGGTCCCCGCCTCCAGGCGGCGCACGACGGCGCGGCCGCCGTGGCGGGCCATGCGCGAGACGATGGACTCGCGCACGCCGTGCCGGTCCGGGGGGATCCGGTCGATATCGAAGCCCGGGCCGCGGTCGCGCACGAAGACCTCCAGGCGCTCGGGGCCGATCTCGGCGTAGACGCTCACGGGCGGGGCGCCGTGGCGCACGGCGTTGGACAGGGCCTCGCGGGCGGCGGCGACGACGACCTCCGTGGCCCGGTCGGGGGGGCGGTCCCCCACGACGACGAGCTCGACCTCCGCGCCGTAGCGGTCCTCGATCTCCCCCACCAGGTCCCGCACGGCGTCGGCCACCGAGGTGCCGGCCTCGGGGCGGTCGGTGTAGAGCCAGGCGCGCAGCTCGCGCTCCTGGGAGCGGGCCAGGCGGGCGACGGCGCCCGGCTCGTCGGCGCGCTTGCGGATGAGGGTGAGGGTCTGGAGGACCGAGTCGTGAAGGTGGGCGGCGATGTCGGCGCGCTCGGCCTCGCGCGCCTCGGCGGCGCGGGTGTCCGCCAGGGCCCGGTTGGTGCGCAGCCACAGGGGCGCCAGGATCAGGCCGACGCCCAGGACGAGGGCGCCGCCGGTCAGGGCGCCGGTCAGCAGCACCCGGGGCGGGGTGTCGGCGCCGATCCACAGCAGGATGCCGACGATGGCCAGGACGACGCCGCCGGCCAGGCGCAGGAGGGCGCCCCGGTCCCGGGCGGGGCCGGTGACCGCGTCGACCTGGGACCAGGCCAGGGCCGCCCCGGCGGTGATGACGAGGACGGGCGGGAACCAGCCGGTGTCCGGGCCCAGGCCGGAGCGCTGGACGGCGATGAGGGCGGCGACCAGGAGGAGGGCGACGCCGCCCAGGAGGGCGCGCGCCCGCGGGCTCGGGCGCTGCCCGCCCGCGGCCCGGGCGCCCGGGGGCGAGACGAGGCGGGCCCGGGCGGGCGGGACGGCGCCGGAGGCCTCCGCCCGGGGGTCGCCGACCGGGACGAGCGCCCACAGCAGGAGGTAGAGGAGGGCCCCGGAGCCGCCGAAGACGCTGGCGGCGACCAGGAGCGCGCGCACCCTGATGACGGGCAGGCCGAGATGGTCCGCCAGGCCCGCGGCGACGCCCGCGATCAGCCTTCCGGGCCGCGTCGCCCACCCGGGTCCGGGGGCGCCGGCGCGCAGCGGGCGGCGCAGGGGCGGGCGCGGCGGCGCGCCGGGGCCGCGCCGGGTGCCGGGGGGCGCGCCCGGGCTCGCCGTGGTCGTCATGGGCACATCGTGGCACGAACGGGGACCCCGCAGGCGGGATGCGGGGCGGAACCAGGGGCGCATGGGGGCTCAATGGGGGATCGATCAGGGACTCCCCCCATCGCGGCGAGCGGGGCCGGGGCCGGACCATGGGGTCATGAGCGACGATCCCTCCCCCGACCGGTCCGACCCGCAGTACGGACCGCAGCCCGACCCGCAACCGGACCCGCAGTACGGACCACCGCAGCCCGACCCGCAACGACCGCGCACTCGGGCCACGACCTCCTTCTTCGACTCCGTCAGGCGCACGGGCCTGGTGCGCACCGACCAGCGGTGGGTCGGCGGCGTGGCGGGCGGCCTGGCCCAACGGCTCAATGTGGACCCCGTCCTCGTGCGCTGCATCTGGGCGGTGCTCTGCGTGTTCTCGGGCGTCGGGCTCCTCCTCTACGGCATCGCCTGGGCCCTCCTGCCCGAGGAGGGCGACGGGCGCATCCACCTCCAGCAGGCGCTGCACGGCGAGGCCGAGTCCGGTCTGGCCGGCGCCGCGGCCGCCGTCGTCGCCGGGTTCGTCCTGCAGCACCGCGGCGTCCTGCCCGTGTGGTGGTACGCCACGGACGACTGGGCGGGGGGCCTCCCCCTCGTCTTCTGGACGCTCATGCAGGTGGGCCTGACCGTGGGAATCATCTGGCTGGTCATCGTGCTCCTGCGCGGAAGGCGTCAGGACCCGCGCCCCGGGGCCTTCGCCCCCGGACCGCGGGTCGCGCCCGCGCGCCCGAATCCGCGCGGCGCCGCGCCCCGGGGGCCCTCCCGTCAGTGGGTCGGCCCGGTCGTCCCGCGCGTGCCCGGTCCGGGGCGGCGGCTGAGCCTGCTCGCGCTGGCGCTCATGCTCATCGGCCTGGCACTGGCCGGCCTCGGGCTCCTGAGGGCGCATCTGACCGTCATCACCGCGCCCTTCGCGGCCCTCGGCGCCGTCACCGCCGCCCTGGGCGCGGTCGTCACGATCGCCGCCCTGCTCGGCCGCCGGGGCGGGTGGATCAGCGGTCTGGGCGTGCCCGTCATGCTCGCGGCCGTCCCCGCCCTCATCCTGGGCTCCGCCATTCCGCCGCAGGTCCTGGCCGGCACGACCCTTCACCCGCTGCACCCGGGCACGGTGCGCCTGACGTGGGCGGACCTGGAGAGCATGCCCAGAACCGCCGAGGGCGTCATCGACCTGGGCCTCTACGGCGCCGCCGGCATCTCCCTGGACCTGTCCGGCGCCCCCGCCGATCCGGGGGCGCAGCGCGTCCGTCTGAACCTGGGGGCCGGCCGCGTGAGCGTGTCCACGGCGCCGTCGGTCCCCCTCGTCGTCGACACCTCCCTGGGCGCGGGCACGCTCACGCACCGGGTCGCGGACGGCTGGACCTTCGAGGGCGACTGGTCGGCGACGCTCCGCACCGCGCCCTGGGCGCACGTCTACACCCCCGACGGCAGGGCCATCGACACCCAGGTGCACCAGGCCTACTCCGCCACGGGGAAGCGGTTCATCAGCCGTTCGGACGCCGCCCGCAACGGCGGGAGCGCCCTGACCCTGGAGCTGGCGATCGGGACCGGGGAGGTCGAGGTGACGGAGAACGCCCCGGGGCCGAGCTGGACCGGCATCGGCTCCGAGGACGTGTGGATCGTCAGCTCCTGGAACCGCTCGGACGGGACCAGCTCGACCGCTCTGCCGGTCGAGGGCATGAACCACGCCGCCGTCTCCGAGGAGGCCGCGCGCATCTGCCTCAAGGCGGCGGATGACGACCAGGACGACTGGGACAACGACTGGGACGACGACGCCCGGGGCTACACCGGGCAGAGGATCCTGAGCGAGAAGCTGGCCGACCTCGATCCCGGCGAGCGCGCGTCCTACGAGTCCTGCGTCAACCGGGCCATCGCCCGGGGCGACGGCGTCGCCGGTCCCGACGGGACCGGGTACGGCGGCGAGGTCCTCACGACCGCGCCCGGGCCCACCGCCGCCCCCACGAGCACTCCCACGAGCAACTGAACCCCGCAAGCACAGCCGCGGCGAAGCCCCGCGGCGGAACCGACGAGTGAGGACACCACCATGACCGACGACGAGACCCCCACCACCGCGCTGCCCACCGACGAGGAGGCCCCCACCACCGCACTGCCCACCGACGACGCCGTCTCGGCGGAGCAGCCGTTCGCACCGGCCTCCGCCCCGGACCCCGACCGGACGGGGCCGCGGCCGCCCGGGGGCGACGCGGTCTGGAGCTCGAGCTCCCTGACGCCCGCTCCCAGGCAGGCGCCCCGGCGAGCGCGCCCCTTCACGCTCGTGTGGGGGCTGGCCCTCCTCGCCGTCGGGAGCCTGCTCATCGCCATCAGCCTGGGAATGGACATCGACCTGCTCACCACCGGCGTCGTTCTGCTGAGCGGGCTCGGGCTGGCCCTGCTCGTGCTCGCGGTCCTGCCATCGCGGGGTCCGCGGCGCCCGGGGGCCTGAGCCGGCGCGCGGACGCGGGCCGGCCGCCGGGCGGACGCCGGCGGACCGGCCCGCGTGCGCGCCTACTGCCCGGCGGCGTCGAGCATGGCCCGCAGGGTGCGGGTGTACTCCTCGAAGGCGAGCCGCCCCCTGGGCGTGAGCGCGATGTAGGTGGCGGGGGTGCGCCCCGAGAAGGTCTTGGACTGGGAGACGTAGCCGGCGGCCTCCAGCTTGCTCAGGTGCGTGGACAGGTTGCCCGCGGTCATGCTCAGCAGCTCGCGCAGCCGGGGGAAGACGATCTCGTCCCCGGCGGGGATGACCGCCAGGGCGGCGACGATGCGCAGGCGGGCCTGGGCGTGGATGACCGGGTCGAGGACATCGGGGCTCACGGCGCTCCCACCGCGGGCCGGGCGGGGCGGGCGGAGCGGCGGGCGTCCCAGGCGGCCGCCAGGAGCATCCCGCCGCCGCCCGCCAGCGACATGACCAGCAGCATGGCGCTGCCGCCGACGATCGTGGCCGCCGTCGTGGTGATGAGGATCCACCCGCCCAGCACCCCCAGGGTGCGCTCCTGCCACACCGCCGAGGAGGCGAGGAAGAGGACGCCGACGATGAGGCAGGGACCGGCGTTGGACAGGATGACGCCGGCCTCCCTGGCCCGGACGGTGTCCACCGCGGCCAGGAAGGACCCGATCCTGCCGATGATGACGAACCACAGGACGAAGGCCCCGCACCAGGCCGCGCCCAGGCGCGCGCCCTGGTCGACCGACCCGCCGCGGATGCCGCGGATGCGCCGGGAGATGTAGACGGCCGTGTAGAGGCCGGCGCAGGCCAGGGCGGCGATGAAGAAGACCATGTGGGGCGCGGGCACGGTGAAGTCGGGTCGCCGGCCGAGCCGCAGCGCGCCGTAGCCCAGGAGCCAGGCCAGGCCCCAGGCGGCCAGGAGGGGCGCGGAGCGGATGCCGGTGCGCACGTGCAGGATGTTCTGCTGGTCCTCGATGGCGGACAGGGCGGCCGCCGCATCGAGGCGGGTCTCGGGAGCGGATGTCGAGTTCACGGGCCCTCCCATCGGTTCGCGTGTCAAACCAGTTGGGAGGAGTGTAGCCCGCCCCGCCTCGGCATCAGGACTGGTGGACGATGGCGGAGCGCACCTTGGCCGCGGCCTCCTCGTCCAGGAGGCGGCGCACCATCTCCAGGCCCAGCTCGACGGCGGTGCCCATGCCGCGGCTGGTGAGCAGGGCGCCGTCGGCCACGACGGCCTCCTCGCTCACCCGGGCCCCGTGCTCGGCCAGGACGTCCATGAAGGCCGGGTTCGACGTCGCCCGCCGCCCCTGGAGCAGCTCCATCTCGGCCAGGATCGAGGGCGCGGCGCACACCGCCGCCAGGGGCAGGTCCTCGTTCATGCGGCGGGCGATCTCCTGCCTGACGGCGGGCACGGCCTTGAGGTTGGGGGTGCCGGGGATCCCGCCGGGCAGGAAGACCAGGGCGTAGTCGGCCAGGTCCACCTCCGACAGGAGGCGGTCGCAGGTCAGGACGATCTGGTGGGAGGAGCCGACCGTCGGGGAGTCGGTGACGGAGACGAGGTCGGCGCGGATGCCGGCCCGGTAGAGGATGTCGACGGGGGCGAGGGCCTCGACCTCCTCCAGGCCGGGGGCGATGAGGACGGCGACGGCGGAGTCGGTGGCGAGTGCAGCTGGCGTGGGCACGGTTCCTCCTGGAGTTGGGGCCCGCCGGGCACCGCGGGCCGTTGGCACGACCCTACCCGCCGCGCCCGCGTCCCGGCGCCGCCGTCGGCCCCCTCCGCCGGGTTCGGCGCCGCCGGGGCTCAGCGCTGGCGGACGAGGCGGTCGAGGCTGCGCCCCAGCTCCGACTCGGCCGCCGCGGGCGCGTACACGCTCAGTCCGCCGTCGGAGACCTCCAGCTCCGCCCCGCCGTCGGCATCGACGACGACGGGGCCGTGCCCGCCCAGGACGCACACCCATTGCTCGCCGGCGTGGCGGGCCCCCACGTGCAGGCGCTTGACGGCGGCGTGGCGGTCGGAGAGCACCACGGCCAGGCCGGAGGCGGGGTGGGCGGCGTCCCCCTCGCGGGCGAAGCCGACGACGTCGGGGGCGTCGAAGGCGTCGTGCTGCGGCCCGTGGGCCAGCAGCCGCCGCGCCGCCATGAGCAGGGGCAGCTCGGTGACCGCCGGCAGGTCGCCGGTCTCGGGGGTGCCGAACAGGTCGCCCCAGAAGACGCAGGGGATGCCGGCCTCGCGCAGGAGGATGAGGGCGTAGGCGCTGGGCTTGAACCAGGGCAGGATGGTGGAGGCCAGGGCCTGGCGGGGCTGGGTGTCGTGGTTCTCCACGAAGGTGACGGCGTGGGCGGGGTCGGCGTCCACGAGGGTGCCCTCGAAGAGGCGCGACAGGTCCACGTTCCCGTCGGAGGTGGCGGCGGCGTGGAGGTGGAAGTGGAGGGGGACGTCGAACAGGCTCATGACGGGCTCGTCGCCCAGGTAGCCCCGCAGCTCGGCCAGGTCCTCGGACCAGTACTCCCCCACGGCGGGCAGCGCCCGCCCGGTGGTCCGGCGCAGGTCGCGCAGCCAGCGGCGGAAGAACTGGGCCCCGATGTGCTTGACGGCGTCGAGCCGGAAGCCGTCGACCCCGGTGGTCTCCACGTACCAGCGCCCCCAGGCGTCCAGCTCCGCGCTCACCGTCGGGTCCATGACGTGGACGTCGGCGCCCATGAGGTAGTCGTAGTTGCCCAGCTCGTGGGCGACGCCCTCGCTCCACTCCTTGCCCTCGAAGAGCCATATGCCCGAGCGCCCGGAGCGCTCGTCCCAGTCGATGCCGTTGAAGCAGTGCCAGTCCCAGGTGAAGTCCGAGTGGGCGCCGGCGCGCCCCGGGAAGGTGAAGCGGGTCCACACGGTGACCTCGGCGGGCTCGCCGAGCGGGCGGTACCGGTTGGCGGGGTCGACCTCGAGGGCGAGCACGTCCTCGGAGGCGTCGGCTCCCATGCGGTGGTTGAGGACGACGTCGGCCATGACGTCGATGCCCGCCGCCTTGAGGGCCGCCACGGCGGCCAGGTACTCGTCCTTGGTGCCGTACTTGGTGGGCACGGCGCCCTTCTGGTCGAACTCGCCCAGGTCGTAGGTGTCGTAGACGCCGTAGCCGACGTCGTCGACCCCGGCCTGCCCCTTGTAGGCCGGCGGCAGCCATATGGCGGTGAATCCGGCGTCGGCCAGGAGGGCGGCGTTGTCCGTCAGGAGCCGCCAGTGGCGGGAGTCGGCGGCCAGGTCCCAGGCGAAGCCCTGGAGCAGGATCGGGTTGACCCGCGAGGGCTGCGGGTGGAGCGCATCGGTCACATGAGTATTGTGTCAGATCCTCCCGGGAGCTTCCTGGGAGCGGGCGGTCGGGCGGAGTCGGGCGGACGGCGCCGTCGGGCCCGCTCCCGCGCCGACCTCAGAGCGGGTCCTGGAGGAGGAAGTCGATGATGTTGAGGTGGCGGATGCCGCTCCGCCCGCGACTGAGCGGATCGAGGCTGAGCACGAGCTTGGGGTGGTTGTCCGGGATGGACTCCAGGACGCCGAATTCCCGGTCCATCGTCTCCTGACCGGCGAGCAGGTAGCAGACTTGGACGTAGAGGACCTCCTGCCCCCGCCGGGCGAGGAAGTCCACCTCCTTGGCGCCGCTCCACCCGACCTGGACCTCGTAGCCCCGGGAGCGCAGCTCGGTGTGAACGATGTTCTCCAGGACGATCTCGACGTCGGAGAGGTTGTCGAAGCCCATGGCGGTGCGCAGACCGTGGTCGACGGCGTAGTACTTCTCGTCCGATCGCAGGATCGACTTCCCCGCGACGTCCCGCCTCGGCACCCGCGCGATGAGGTGGGCGCCGATGCAGAAGTCGAGGTAGTTCAGGACGGTGTCCACGCTGACGGCCCGCCCCTCGCTCTTGAGGTAACGCACGACTGAGCGCGCCGAGAAGGTCCGGCCGATGTTGCCGATGCAGTAGCGGATGAGACGGCGGAAGAGATCGACGTCGCGGACCTGATGGTGCTCGATGACGTCGCGGACGATGACCGTGTCGAGAACCGACTGGAGGTACTGGATCGACGGGGAGCGCTCGAGCCCGAAGTACTTCAGAGCGGGGAAGCCGCCCAGGACCAGGTAGTCGTCGAACAATTCCCGGGGCGCGCGGGCGGTCCCGGCGTGAAGTTCGATGAACTCGCGGAAGGCCAGGGGGAGTACGGGGAACTCCACGTACCGGCCGGCGAGGTTGGTGGCCAGTTCTCCGGCTGTCGACTGCAGTCGACAGAACTGACCGTGAGAGCCTTACTGTCGACTGTAGTCGACAGGCCCGAGGGGCGGCGAACCCGCCGGCCGCGGCGCCGTCCGGCCTACTGCGGTTCCCCGGCGGACTCCAGGACGCCGCTCCAGGCCAGGAACCGCGCGGTGCGCTCCAGCGCCGCCGTCAGGCGCTCGTCCCCGAAGCCGTGGGCGGCCCCGGCCACCCGCTCCAGGCGGGCGTCGGGCAGGATCCGCGCGGCGGCCTCGGACGCCTCGATGGGCGCGTCGGCGTCCCGGTCGCCGTGCAGCAGGAGGACGGGGGCGCGCAGGCGCCTGAGCGCGGCGTCGACGTCGAGGTCCCAGGCGTCCAGGGCGTAGCGGCGCCCGAGGACGATATCGCGCCCGTCGACGCGGGCGGCGTAGGTCCCGGGCACGGCCGCGCGGGTCCCGAAGCGGGCGCGCACCGTCGCCGGCGCGCGCAGCGCCGGGTACCACAGGACGAGGGCGCCCGTCTGCGCCGGACGGCGGGTCGCCGTCAGGAGCGCGACGAGCCCGCCCAGGCTCCGCCCGAACAGGGCCGTGCGACCGGCGTCGACGAAGGGCCAGGCCAGCGCCGCGTCCAGCACCGCCTCCAGGTCGGCGACCTCGGTGAGCACGCTCATCGACGTCGTCGCCCCCGCCGTCGGCGCCCCGCCGCCGCGGAAGGACGGGCAGATCGCCACCGCCCCGGCCCGCGCCAGGCGCCGGGCGACCGGGGCGACCCGCAGGCCCGACTCCCCCAGGCCGTGGCAGCACACCACCAGCGGGGCGCGCACCCGCCCGGCGGCGGCGTCGCGGGGCACGTGGACCAGCGAGCGGACGGGGCCGGGCGCACCGCCGTCCGCGGCGACCGGCGTGCTGAGCTCGCGCACGAGGACGTCGTCCGCCGGTGCGGCCCCGCCGCGGTCCCCAGATGCCACATCGGCATCATAGGGCCGGCGGGCGGGCGACGGGGCCGACGGGCCCGCCACCGAGGTCCGGGGCCCGGCCGGCATGCCTCCGCCGGCGCCGGGAGCGCGAACGCGCAGGTTTCCAGTCGAATGCGCGCCTCCCGCCTGCGCGTTCGACTGGAAACCTGCGCGCTCGCGGAAAATGACGGGACGGGACCCCGTCCGCGGGATCATTGAAGCTCCGCCGCGGGATCACCGTCCCTCGTCACCCCGGAACCGTCGTCCGCGGGGGCGGCGCGATCGGCCCGGGCCGAGTCGGCCAGGCGGGCCAGGACCGGCGCGAGATCGGAGTCGATGAGCACGCAGCGATCGGCGATCTCGCGGGGCGCGACCGGGTCGAGTGAGATCGCGGCGTAGGTCGCCCGCGGGTTGGCGTGAACCCGCTGCCAGAAGGGGTACTTGATAATGCCCGGGGTGTTCATGCCGACGCCGAGTTCGAGGTGCAGCACGCGCCCGTCCTCGTGGGCCCGCAGCCAGCGGACGTACCGGCCGGCGGCCGCGTGCCAGCCGGCGTCCTGGACGAAGGTCGCGTCGGCCCGCAGGTTGGTGCTCATGGGCTCCCCGCAGCGCGGGCAGCGCGGCACGAGCCCGGCGGGCACGCGCATGTCCCGCTGCTCGCGGACCATGGCGGCCACGGCCCCGGCGTTGTCGTAGGTGGCGTCGTGGCAGGGGGTGGAGCACTGGAAGAGCCCGTAGTCGCCCTGGGTGTAGAACAGGCGGTCCTTGGGCAGGCCGGCCCTTTGGAAGCGGTGGTCGACGTTCGTGGTCAGGACGAAGAAGTCGCGGCCGGACAGGAGCGCGAGCAGGTCGGCGTAGACGGCGCCGGGGCCGGTCTCGTAGCGCAGGAGGGAGATGTGGCGCGACCAGTAGGCCCACTTCTCCTCCGGGCTCGCAAAGGGGTGGAAGCCGGCCGTGTAGGCGTCGGTGAAGCCGTAACGGGCGATGAAGTCGGCGAAGCGCTCGGCGAAGACGGGGCCGGCGTGGGCGTCTCCGTCGGCGATGGACAGGCCCGCCCCGGCCCCGACGACGACGGCGTCCGCCTCGTCCAGGAGGGCGGCGAGGCGGTCGACGCGGGCGGAGGCGGCGGCGTCCAGTACGGGTGCGCGGTCCACGCGCCGATTATGTTGATTCGATGCATGGGCCGCAAGGTCCCGCGGGCCGACGCCGGCGGGCGGGCGAGCGCCGGAATAGTCCGGCGCGCCGCGGGGTTACGCCGGCGTCCGTCTCCGAGGAAGAGGGTTCTCATGAATCTCAAGACCACCGCCGTCCTGGTCTTCCACCCCCGCCTGACCGCCTCCTCGCGGGTCAACGCCCGCCTCGCCCGGGCGGCCCGCGAGGCCGGCGCCCCCGAGCACCCGATCGAGGTGCGCGACATGTACGCCCTCTACCCCGACTTCCGCGTCGACGTCGCCGCCGAGCAGGCCGTCCTGGCCGCGGCCGACCGGATCGTGCTCCAGTTCCCCATGTACTGGTACTCCACGCCGCCCCTGCTCAAGCAGTGGGAGGACGACGTGCTCACCCACGGGTGGGCCTACGGCTCGACCGGCACCGCGCTGCACGGCAAGGAGCTGGGCATCGCCGTGTCCCCCGGCGCCCCGGCCTCCAGCTACGAGCGCGCCGGGGCGGCCCGCTACACGGTGCACGAGCTCATGCGCCCCCTCCAGGCGACGAGCGCCCTCATCGGCACCCGCTTCCTCACGCCCTTCATCACCGCCGGCACCATGGGCCTGACCGAGGCGGGCCTGTCCGAGCGGGCCGCGGCCTACGCCGACTGGCTCACCTCCGACCAGCCCGAGCTGGGCGCCTTCGAGTAGGTTCGGGCGGGCGGCGGGCGGGCCCGTGAGGGAGGCCGGTCCGCGGCTCAGGGGCTCACGGGCCGGATCTCGCCGCTGCCGCGGACGATGAGGCGGGTGGGGACGATGAGGTGCTCGGCCTCCAGCGCCTCGCCGTCGAGTCTGCGGAAGAGCCTCTCGGCGGCGAGCCGGCCCATGCGCTGGGGGTCCTGGCGGATGACGGTCAGGCCGGGGTCGAGGACGTCGGCCAGGGGCAGGTCGTCGAAGCCGACGTGGGCGATGGCGTGCTGGAGCCCGGCCCTCCACAGGGCGCGCACCGCGCCCTCGGCGATGAGGTTCTGACCGCTGAGGACCGCCGTCGGCGGCCGGGGGGAGGTCAAGAGCCCGGCCAGCGCGCGCTCGGCCCGCTCGGCGCTGGTGAGCCCGGAGACGAGCAGGGCGTCCTGCTCGCGCAGGCCGGCCTCGCCCAGCGCGTCGAGGAACCCGTCGCGGCGCTCCACCGCGGTGGGCACGATGAGCCGCTCGGTCAGCAGGGCCAGACGGCGGTGCCCGCCGTCGAGCAGATGACGGGTCGCCCGGGCGGCGGCGGCGCGGGTGTCGCTGGTCACGCAGTCCGTGTCGACGCCGGGCAGGGCGCGGTCGACCAGGACGGTGGGCACCCCCAGGCCGAGGACCCTGCTCAAGGTGGCGGGGTCGTGGGAGACGGTGTCGAGGATGATGCCGTCGACGTGCCTGCGGATGGAGTCGCGGATGACCTCCGCCTCGCGCTCGGGGTCCTCGTCCAGGCTCGAGGCGAGAACGGCCACCCCCCGCGCGCGCGCCACGTCCTCCACGCCGCGGTGGAGCTCGCCGGCGAAGGGGTTGGCCACGTCGCTGACCAGCAGGGCGATGCTCGACGTCGCGCCGTCCGAGCGGCGCAGGCTGCCCGCCCGCTGGTCCAGGTGGTAGTCGAGCCGCTCGACGGCGTCCCACACGCGCTGCGCGGTGGCCTCGGTGACCATGGGCTCGCCGTTGACCACCCGCGAGACGGTCTTGATGCCCACGCCGGCCAGGGCGGCGACCTCCTTCATGGTCGGGCGTCTTCCCGCTCCTCCGGCTCGTGGGTTCGGCATGGGGCACCTCGCTGTGTTCTCGGATCGTGATTCTCGGATCGTGGACCGCTTGACCGGAGACAACGTTGTCAGGTACAGTTCTATTCCGATGACATCGTTGTCATCCGCCCCGTGACGCATCCGTGTCATATCCGGTGGCGCCCATCGCCACCGTCGCGGCCACTTCCCGGCCCCTCACCGGGCCGGGGCCGACCGCCCTCCGCCGGTCCGCCGGCACTGGCCCCCCGACCGAACCCGCCCCGCAGGTTCAACGCACCCCTATCCACCACCCATCTACGCGCGCCCGAGAACCGGGACGAACCGGCGACGGCGCCCGCGGATCACTCAGCAACGGAGCAGAGATGGCACCAGACAGTCCACGGCTGCGGATGGAAGGCATCACCAAGTCCTTCCCCGGAGTCAAGGCCCTCAAAGGGGTCTCCTTCGACCTGCGCCCCGGGGAGGTTCACGCCCTCGTCGGCGAGAACGGCGCGGGCAAGTCGACTCTCCTCAAGATCATGACGGGCATCCACCCCGACTACTCCGGGGTCTTCGAGTACGACGGCGCGCCCGTGCACTTCCGGTCCATCCGAGACGCCCAGGAGGCGGGGATCTCGATCGTCCACCAGGAGCTCAATATGATGGGCGACCTCACCGTCGCCCAGAACATCTTCATCGGCCGCGAGTCGCGCTCGCTGTTCATCTCGGACCGGGAGCTCAACCGGCGCGCCCAGCGCCTCATCGACGACTACGACATCGGGGTCGAGCCGACGGCGCTGCTGCGCGAGCTCAGCGTGGGCAAGGCCCAGCTGGTGGAGATCGCCCGCGCCCTGTCCTTCCCGGCCACCCAGGTCCTCATCCTCGACGAGCCCACCGCGGCCCTGTCGGAGGCCGAGAGCCTCGACCTGCTCGAGCGGGTGCGCCGTCTGCGCGACAGCGGCGTGTCCGTCGTCTACGTCTCCCACCGGATGCACGAGATCATGGCGATCTCCGACCGCGTGACCGTCCTGCGCGACGGCGAGAACGCCGGCACGGTCGCCACCGCCGACACCACCATGAACGGGATCATCGAGATGATGGTCGGGCGCCAGGTGATCAACGCCCCGAAGACGCGCTCCAACGTCCCCCGGGACGCGCCCGTCGTCCTGCGGGCCGACTCCCTGACCTCGCCCGACGTCAAGGGCGTCTCCTTCACCCTCCGGGCCGGCGAGATCCTCGGCCTGGCCGGCCTGGTGGGGGCCGGGAGGACCGAGCTCATGCGGATCGTGGCGGGGGCCGACCGCGCCTCCTCGGGCACCGTCGAGGTCCGGGGGCGCGCCCGCACCTTCCGCCACCCCCACGACGCCATCAGGGCGGGGATCGCCTACCTGTCCGAGGACCGCAAGCGCTACGGGCTCCTCCTCGGGCTCTCGGTGGCGGACAACTCGGTCCTGCCCTCCTACGACCTCGTCTCCACCGGACCGGTCGTCCGCAACGGGGCCGTGTCGAGGGTGACGCGGCGCTACATCGACCAGCTGCGGATCAAGACGCCCTCCATCCACCAGGCGGTCCGCAACCTGTCGGGGGGCAACCAGCAGAAGGTCGTCCTGGCCAAGTGGCTGCTGCGCGACGTCGACATCCTCATCTTCGACGAGCCGACCCGCGGCATCGATATCGGGGCGCGGGCGGAGATCTACCAGCTCATGAACGACCTCGCCGCCGAGGGCAAGTCCATCCTCCTGGTCTCCTCGGACCTCGACGAGGTCCTCCACATGTCGGACCGCGTCCTCGTCATGTGCGAGGGCCGCCTGACCGGCGAGCTCGATATCGCCGACGCCACCCAAGTCAAGATCATGGAACTGGCCACCAAGCAGGAAGAGCGTGATGCCGCATGAATATCCCCGCCGTCAAGAGCGCCCTGTCGGGGCGCCTGTCGCCCCAGGCCACCCAGCAGCTCATGGCCCTGGCCGCCCTGGTCATCCTCTACGTCTACTTCGCGATCTTCGGGCGCAGGTTCCTGTCCCCGAGCACCTTCGTGTCGATCCTCGACTCCTCCTACTACATCGGCTTCCTCGCCATCGGGATGACCTTCGTCATCATCACCGCGGGGATCGATCTGTCCTCGGGCACCGTCATGGTGGGATCCGCGCTCGTGGGGGGCGTGGCCTACAACGTGTGGCACCTGCCCATCGCCGTCTCCCTCCTCGTCGTCCTGCTCACCGGCGTCCTGTTCGGGGTCGGCAACGGGGTCCTCGTCGGCTTCCTCCACCTGCCGCCCTTCATCGCCACGCTGGGCATGCAATTCGTGTCCCTGGGCCTGTGCGCCGTCATCGCCCAGGTGCAGACCCAGACCTACCCCAGCCTGGTCTCCCCGGACGGCTGGTTCAAGAAGGTGCTGTACAAGGCGAATTCCCTCCCCGTGGGCATCATCTGGCTGGCCGCCTTCTTCGCCGTGGCCTGGTTCATCCTCAAGCGCACCAAGCTCGGCCGCTACACCTACGCGATCGGCTCCAACGAGGAGGCCGTGGAGCTGTCGGGCGTGATGGTCTCGACGTGGAAGTTCTGGGTCTACGTCCTCAACGGCTTCTTCTGCGGCCTGGCCGGGATCATCTACGCCGCCACCTTCTCCTCCATCACGCCCCAGACCGGCAACGGCCAGGAGATGTACGCCATCGCCGCCTGCGTCATCGGCGGGACCTCCCTGGCCGGGGGCGTGGGCTCGCTGTGGGGCACGATCATCGGCGTCTTCGTCATCTCCGTGCTCAAGACCGGTCTGCTGTCCATGGGCCTGCCCGTGCAGTGGCAGCAGTGCCTCATCGGCGTGGTCGTCGTCCTGGCCGTCCTGCTCGACGTCATCCGCTCCCGGCGCGCCCGCCGCTCCTGAGGACCGCCCGTCTCCACCCGCTCCCGCCTCTCCTCGAAAGGAACCGTCCCCATGACCATCACGCTCTCACGCCGCACCGCGCTGGCGGGCCTCGGCCTGCTGTGCTCGACGACGGCGCTGGCCGCCTGCTCGGGCGGCGCCTCGGGCGACCGGCTCAAGGTCGTCATCATCTCCAAGAGCTACCAGAACCAGTTCTACCAGGCGGCCTTCAAGGGCGCCAAGGACGCCGCCGACAAGCTCTCGGTCGACCTGGAGACCAACGGGCCCGACGCCGAGTCCAACGTCTCGCAGCAGGTCGAGCAGCTGGCGGCGGCCGTCAACCAGCACCCGGACGCCATCGCGCTGGCCGCCTCCCAGCCCGACGCCGTCCAGGACGCCCTGGTCAACGCCAAGAGCCAGTCCATCCCCGTCATCGGCTTCGACTCCGGGGTGCCCGGCGACGCCTCGGGCGCCGTCGTCGCCACCGCCACCACCGACAACGTGGCCGCCGGCGGCAACGTGGCCACCAACCTCGCCGCCAACGAGGCCTTCAAGACCGCCGTCGGAGCCGGGACGGCCTCCGCCCCCGCGGTCATCGGCGTCCTGGCCCAGGACTCGACCTCGGGCTCCATCGTCCAGAGGGTCAACGGCTTCGTCGACACCCTCGTCGCGGAGCTGGAGAAGATCAGCGGGCTGGCCGGCGCCGTCGACGTCTCCGGGCAGCAGCAGTGGACCAAGCCCTCGGCCTCCCCCGCCAAGGCCAAGATCGTGGTCACCGTCCCGCCCACGACCAGTCAGGCCGACATCCAGTCCGCCGCGGCCTCGATCCTGGGCACCAGCGGCCTGGTGGCCATGTTCGCGGCGAACCAGGACGGCGTCAACGGCGTCATCTCCGCCACCAACGACGCCACCGACCTGGACCGCGCCGGCGGCAAGTACAAGGACCTGCTCGTCGTCGGCTTCGACGCCGGCAAGTCCCAGAAGGACGCCGTGCGCTCCGGGGCCTTCCTCGGCTCGGTCACCCAGGACCCCTACCAGATGGGCTACCAGGCCGTCGAGCTCGCGGTCAAGGCCGCCAAGGGCGAGACCGTCGCCGACGTCGACACCGGCTCCCACTGGTACGACGCGTCGAACCTCGACAACGAGGACATCTCCATCCTGCTCTACGACTGATTCCTCCGGCCCGCACCGGCGCGGACGGGAGCCCCGCTCCGGGCTCCGGCCCGCGCCGCGCGCGGCCCGGGGCGCATAATGCGGACCGTGCCCGCGCTCCCCTCCCCCCTCCCCCGCCGGGTGCTCGTCCGGTGGCTCGCGCGCGCCGGGCGGCTCGTCTCCAGCCGCCCGGTCATGGCGCTGGGCGTCCTGTGCCTGGCGCTGCCCGTGGCGTCCTGGACGGTGGGCGACGGCGTCTTCGCCGTCATGTTCGACTCCTCGGTCTACTACGGCGCGATCGTGCACTGGAGGGCCGGCGGGGACCTGTACGACTGGTACGCCCAGCCCCTCCTCCACCAGTACCCCTTCACCTACCCGCCCTTCGCCGCCTGGGCCCTGGCCCCGCTGACCCGGCTGGGCGAGCGCGGGCTGCAGCTCGTCCTGACCGCCCTGACCCCCGTCGGCGCCGCCCTCACCGCGGGCGCGTGCCTGCGCCGCCTCGGGGCCGGTCGGCGCCTCGCCCTGGGGCTGGCGCCGTGGGCGGCGCTGGCGGCGAGCGAGCTGCTCGAGCCCTTCCGCGAGACCCTCTACGAGGGGCAGGTCAACGCCGTCCTCATGGCGCTCGTGGCCCTCGACGTCCTGGCCGTGCCCGAGTCCTCGCGGCTGCGCGGAGTCCTCTGCGCGGTGGCGGCCTCCTTCAAGCTCACCCCGGCGATCGCGCTCGCCGTCTTCCTCATCCGCCGCGAGTGGCGGGCCGCGGCGACCATGGCGGGAACCGCCGCCGGGATCACGGCCGCCTGCTGGCTGGCCGATCCGGAGTCCTCGCGGCGCTTCTTCGCCTCCGCCATGCTGGACCCCTCGCGCACGGGCTTCGCGGAGTACGCGGGCAACCAGAACCTCAGGGGCACGATCGCCCGCCTGCTGCCCGAGCCCTGGTGGACGCCCCTGTGGGCGGTGTGCGCGGCGCTCGTCCTGGCGGGAGGGTGGCTGGTGTGCCGGCGCCTGGAGCGGCTGCGCGCGACCGACGGGCCGGCGCGCTGCGATCAGGGCGTGATCCTGGCCCTGGAGCTGGGCGCGGTCATGGTGACGGGGCTGCTCGTCTCACCGGTGTCCTGGTCCCACCACTGGGTGTGGGCCCTGGAGGTCCTGCTGGCGCTGGGGGCGGCGGCCCGGGCGTGGCGATCGGGCGCCCTGGCCGCGGTCACAGTGGCGGGCGCCGTCGTCATCGGGGTCGGCATCCACTGGAGCTTCCCCTTCCAGAGCCATGCGGAGTTCGCCTGGCCGCTGTGGCAGAAGCTCGCGGGGTCGGGCTACACGTGGTGGGCGCTGCTGGCCGGGGCCGTACTCGCCCGCGAAGCCCGGCGCCGGAGGATCGCGGCCGCCGCGGACGCCGTCGAGGACTCGGAGAGCTCACAGGCCCGGGATGCCGTCCTGCGCGAGGTCCGGGCCCGGTAGGTCCGCGCCCTCGAGGCGCAGCAGCCGGATCTTGCGGTCGGTGCCGCCCGCGTAGCCGACGACGGCTCCGTCCGCGCCCACCACCCGGTGGCACGGCACCATGATGCTGATCGGGTTGCGTCCGACGGCGCCGCCCACCGCCCGCGCCGAGCCGCGCCGGCCGGTGAGCGCGGCGATCCGCCGGGCCAGTTGGCCGTAGGTGCGGGTGGACCCGCGGGGGATGGCGAGCAGCTGCTCGCGGACCCGCTGCTGGAAGGCGGTGGCGGCGGGGGCGAGCGGGGGCGGCGCCCCGGGGTCCTCGCCCGCGAAGTAGCGCTCCAGCCAGGTCCGGGCGGCGGCGAGGACGGCGATCTCCCCCTCCCGCCCGGGCTCGACGGCGGCGTCGTCCGGCAGCCCGGCCCGGTCGTGGGCCTGGCCGTCGAACCAGACGCCGATGAGCTCGCCGCCGTTCGGCGCCCCCGGCCCGGTCCGCGCGGCGATGGTCATGGCGCCCAGCGGAGAGGCGCAGGCGCGCAGGTGGATCGCCGTCGTCATCACCCCCTGATCGGCGTCAGCGTAGCAGCGGGGGCGGGCGGCCGGCGGCGCCTCCGGGCCCCGTTCAGGCCAGGGCGGCCAGGACGTCGTCCGTGGTCACCACCCGCGTGTCGTAGCAGCGGGAGAAGTACTC